>Ga0207659_10001914_pt1 | contig 12343 bp, 11 predicted proteins | sample KBSM43metaG_FD_184330 | JGI IMG/M metagenome (GOLD analysis project Ga0207659, IMG submission 184330) | Miscanthus rhizosphere microbial communities from Kellogg Biological Station, Michigan, USA - KBS M4-3 metaG (SPAdes) (version 2) | ecosystem: Host-associated > Plants > Roots > Rhizosphere >...
AATTGCCCAGAGGGGGATCTGTGCCGGAAGTGAGGGGATCAGGAGTATGAGGAGAGAGCTGATAATAACGGCAACGATCAGTCCCAGCACCCCTCCAAAGGAAGTCAGGGTCATGGCTTCGAATAGGAATTGCCGGACGATGTCTCGTTTCCGGGCACCAATGGCTTTGCGAATGCCGATCTCACGGGTTCGCTCGGTGACGGTCATCAGCATGATGTTCATGACACCGACGCCACCCACGAGCAAACCCACCGAAGAGATCGCTATGGCAACAATGCCCAGCACCATCGTGATGCTGTCGAACTGCTCAATGATGCGCGAGGCCGTTTGGAGATCGAAGTCGTTGGGTTGGTTGTATTTCAGCCCTCGTCTATGCCGAAGAATGGCCTCCACCTGCCCCAGGGCCTTATCGATCCTTCCGGAATGAGCCTGGATCTGCAGCATCATGTCGTCGGAGCTCGGCGAGAGCTTGCGTCCTGTCTCAAACGGAATCAGCAGGGTATTGTCCTCGTCGCTTTCACCAAAGAATGTGTTCTTGCGCTTTTCCAACACACCGATGACCTCGAACGGACGACCTCCCATAGTCACAATTGTTCCCACAACCTGTTTGTAATTCGGAAAGAGAGCATCCGCTACGTTCGGGCCAATGACAATCACGTCGCGTTTGTGGGAATCGTCGGCGTCAGATATGAAGCGTCCTTCTCGGACAATGCTGTTTGTGATTTCGGGGTAGGCTGAGGACACTCCGGACAGGTTCCCGTTCCGGTACTTGTGGTCCCGATATTCCACGGTGTGATCGAGACGCCAGAGAAAGAGCACGTTGGCGATCTCCCTGACTGCCGGGGCCTGCTGAAGGATTGCCTGCCCATCATCCTTGCTCAAGGGCTTTCGCTGATATTCACTGCGGTCGCGCCCCCCTACCTGGATTCCCGTCGACAGGTGAAACGCGTAAATGTTGTTCGTGCCGTATTCTTCCACCATCGATGTGATGGTGGTGCGCAGGCCGGTGAGAATCGACGCCACAATAACAACCACCGCGACCCCGACAACGATTCCCAGCACCGTCAGCACGCTTCGAAATTTGTTCGATCGAATGGAGCTTATCGCCAGGCCCACGGTCTCAGTCGGAAAGATGGATGGTGCTCGCATCAGTTCTTTGTTAAAGCCACAATAGGATCGAGGCGGGATGCCTTAAATGCCGGATAGATGCCGGCGATCATGCCGACCCCCCCGGAGACGACAACCGAAGCGATGACGTAAAAAGGCGTGATCGTCATAGGAATCGGCGTAGCGAGGCGCACAATCCAGCAAACTAAACTCGCCAGGAGCAGACCGAAGACACCACCCACCGCAGTCAAAAAGGAAGACTCAATGAGAAACTGCGTCAGGATTTGCCTTTTCGTGGCGCCAATCGCCTTCCGGAGACCAACCTCGAACGTCCTTTCGGTGACAGAGACGAGCATGATGTTCATGACAACGATTCCGCCAACCACGAGCGACGTGAATGTGACCGGGATGACGACCATTGCGATTGCATCCGTAAATCGATCGATCTGATTGTTGAGGGCGTCCGTGTTGACCACACCGAAGTCATCGTCGTCTTTGCCTTTCAGTTTATGACGGTTACGCATTACCAGCCGAGCGTCTTCAATAATCTCCTTAAGCGAATCTGCATTGGCGGCATTGCCGTGAAGCTGAATGTCGCGGTCTCTGCCGAATAGCTTTCCCCACGTGCTGATCGGGATGTACACGTGATTGTCAATGGATTGTCCGAATGCCGGGCCCCGCATGGCTTCAACTCCGACGATCGTGAACGGGGCATTTCGGATCTTCAGGACCTTTCCGAGGGGGTCAACCCCACGAAAGAATTGCGCTTGAACGTCGCCCCCAATGACGCAGACCATCCCGGCGCGCTCAACCTCATGGGGAGCGACGAATCGCCCCAATTCGATCGTCTTGTCCTCGATCTGACCCATGCTTGCTGTGACACCCACGATATTGGTGCCGAAAAGCTCCCGCTCTCCGTATTTCAGGTTCACACCGGTGCTGATGTTTGCGCCCACTTCCTCGCAATCCCCGCACTGCGTAAGCAGCCATTCGTAGTCATCGAAGCGCAGTGTTTTGTTGCGTTTCCAGGCGCGATCCCATTCTTCCTCTGTCCACTCGCCCTGATGAGCAAAGCGCGCGATCATGAAGTGGTTTACTCCAAGGATCTTTGAGACTGTCTGCACGATGTAGCTGTTGAATCCACTGATGGAAGCGCCCACCACGACCACGGAGGCAACGCCGATGATGATGCCGATCAGCGTGAGGAATGTCCGAAGCTTCTGGGCGAGGATGGATTGCAACGCGATCCGCGCCGCGTCCGCAAAAAAGTAATAGACCTGCTTCATGTCCGTTCCCTAACTATAACGGACGAGAGCGGAAAATGTTTCATCGGAAGGGGCTGAGGACGCTACTCCACCGAAAAATTAGCTCTCGCTCCGACCTTTAGACCGGTTGCGGAGTCAGTCACTGTGGTCTCTACTTCATAGCTTCCCGGAGGAAGATCGGACAGAGGGAAGTTCCTTATTACTGTCAGTTCCGGGGAAGTTGCCAGGTCTTCCCGGACTCGTTTGACCTCCCGGCCCGATGTTGTGATCAGCGTTTCGTACGTCAGCGAACTGGATGCAGGGTTATAGACCTGTTGGACCAGTTTGAGATCCTGGCCTCGCTGAAGCTTGCCGGTAAAGTTAGGTCGTACCCGAATATCGCCGAGTCGAAAAGCATCGGAGGGACTTCCGCTTCCGCTTTCGATCAGGTCCGCGAGAATCAGCGAGCTTGCGGAGTGTAGGGTTGGAGGGATTGCGGGTATTTCCATGCGGCGCTCCACAATACCGAGCAAGCTCCCGGTCATCGAGTCGGTAACCGCAACGAATAGGGAATAGGCCCCGGGCTCAAGCTGGAAGACCTTTTCCACAGCGGCAAGGCTGGCGGGTGGTATTGACCTGGAAAGAGGGAAAACCACCCCGAAAGGTTCCTCAACTCTCGCCACCAAACGCCCGGACAGTCTGGCGATCCGCATTTCGAACTTGCCGCTTGCCGCAAGACCCACGGTTGATTCCTCTGTTCCAACCAAAGGTGTGTATATCGGTCCAAACTTCCCTGGCGCGAATCGTCCATGAATATGAGGCGATGCCCTGTAATGCCCACGGTAGACAGACGCTCGCAATCAGAGCGAATGTCCAAAGACGATAACGAAAGTCCGGTCTGTGTCGACGGTCCAGCCGAACGACAAGCCAGAGGAAGCCGATCAATGCGGCAAGTTGCCACGACCACTGCGCGACCGTTCTGCCCAACACTTCGATCGTGTGAATACTCTCGCTCATTTGCTTCCTCCTTTCGCCTTTCTCAGCTTGCGACGAATTTCATCCAGGTCTTCCAGCGAGAGATTTCCCGCTTCAACCATGTTGAGCACGACAGATTCGGAGGAACCACCAAACACGCTGTCGATAAGGTGGGACAAGGCGCGTGAACGCGACTTTTCGGGATGTGCGAGGGGACGGTAAACAAAGCCACGCCCCTCCTGCCGGTGGCTCACATGCCCCTTGCGTTCGAGGACGCGGATAATCGTCAAGACCGTGTTGTAGTGACGTCCGGGAGGAAGGGTTTGCTGAATCTCTCGGACCGATGCCTCCCTCTTCTCCCAGAGGATCTGCATGATTTCGAGCTCTCGCTCTGTGAATGTCCTGGATGGTCGCCGTGGCATTACTTTCCTTGCAACGTATTCGTACGTTTCCAGCTGCCACCTTAATAACGTACGAATACGTTGGTGTCAAGCAATGTTCGATGCCCGTGCAAGTCGGCCTTTCCCGTTTGGTATACTCGGGTCCCATGAATTGGTTACCCGATGCTTTTGATAAGGCCGCGCGGGCAAATCGTTCGCGCACGGCTCTGGTAGAGGAAGACCGCAGCTGGACGTTCGGCGAGCTTGCGGAGGAGTCTGACGCAATAGCTGCGATGTTGCGCGAGAAGGTTGCGGGTCACGCGGTTGGCGTTCTCCTCTTGAATTCGCAGAAATACGTCACGACTCTTCTGGGAGTCTGGAAAGCCGGGAAAACACCAGTCCCGCTGAATTACCTGCTCCCGCCCCAGGAGTTGGCCTACATCATCAAGGACTCGGGCATGTCGGCGCTGATCACGTCGCAGTTCTTCGCGCAGGCGGTCTCTGCAGTGAAACCGTTGTTCGGTGACAAGGGCGTGATTCTGATGGCAGATTCACCGGATTTTGCGCCGAAAGCCTCAAACGCCTCGGCGACCTATCAGGATCCGGCGCTCTATCTCTATACGTCAGGGACGACGGGCAAGCCCAAGGGTGTGATCCTGACGCACCGCAACCTGGCTACGAACGTGGAAGCGTGCCAGCGCGCGGGAGGGTTCGATCATCGCGACAGCTTTCTCTGCCTTCTTCCGTTCTTTCACACGTATGCGATTACAGGCACGATTCTTCTGCCACTGCTCAACGGTAGCAAGATGGTTCTGGTCGATCGATTCCAGCCGCTGAAGGTGATGAAGCTCATCGAAGATCATGCGATCAGCGTGTTCCTGGCGATTCCCTCGATGTACAGGGTGCTTGCGCACACCGAAGGCGATTTCAAACTGAACTCCGTTCGGTTTCCGATATCCGGAGGGGAGCCTCTTCCGGTTGCTGTGGCGGAGGCTTTTGAAAAGCGTTTTGGTGTTCCGATCTTTGAAGGGTACGGGCAGACCGAAGCCTCACCGGTGATTTCCCTGAATGTGCCGGCGAAACGAAAGATCGGAACGGTGGGTCCCCCGCTGCCTGGAGTAGAGATCGCTATATGGGATGATCAGAAGAATCCTGTCGACCTCGACGTTATCGGCGAGATCATGGTTCGCGGGCCGAACGTCATGGAGGGTTACTACAATCTTCCGGACGAGACTTCAAAGACGATGACCCGTGGATGGTTGCATACCGGCGACCTGGGGACGATGGATGCGGAAGGATTCGTCACGATCACGGGCCGCAAGAAGGACTTGATCATTTCTGCGGGAGAGAACATCTACCCGCGGGAGATCGAAGAAGTGCTTGCGCAGCATCCCAAAGTCAAGGAAGTCGCGGTGATCGGCGTGAAGGACGAGGTTCGCGGGGAAGTACCCAAAGCCTTCGTCATTGCTCGCGAGGGAATGACGGTGGATGAGAAGGAATTGCGCCATTTTTGTCGGGAGAATATTGCGGGTTACAAGGTTCCCCGGCACTTTGCCGTGGTTGCCGACCTTCCCCGTACCCCTACAGGAAAAGTCCTGAAGCGTCTGCTCCCGGCGGACTGATAGCCGGTCTCCTAATTTCTCTGTGGCACCTTGATTTCATTGGGCTGGAATGTATAATCTTTTTTCGATTTATTCGACGGGACTAAATCTACAAGGAGCTTCTATGACATACATTATCTGTGAGCCGTGTGTGAACACGAAGGACACCGCGTGCGTCGACGCTTGCCCGGTGGACTGCATTCATCCCAAAAAGGATGAACCGGATTTTGAGCCAGCAACGATGCTGTATATCAACCCGGCCGAATGCATCGATTGTGGCGCATGCGAGCCGGCTTGCCCGGTCACGGCGATCTTCCCTGAAGACAATGTCCCGGAACAGTGGCAGAACTACATTCCGATGAACTACGAGCACTTCGGGCAGTCGAAGTAACCGGATACGCATCGAAACCGAAAGGCCGCGACGCTTCGTTGCGGCCTTTCTTTTTGGGCGGTGATTTCCAATGTCGGACGCGAACAGTAATATCGAGTCTCTCCTGAAGGAACAACGAGTCTTCAAACCCTCGGAAGCGTTTTCATCGCAAGCCCACATCCAGAGCCTTCAGGCCTACGAAGCATTATCGAAGCGCGCTGAGGAGAACCCTGATGCGTATTGGGCTGAAATCGCTTCAGAGCTTCACTGGTTTGAAAAGTGGGACAAGGTGCTGGAATGGGAGCTGCCATTTTCCAAATGGTTTGTTGGCGGCAAGACCAACATGTCCTACAACTGCCTCGACCGGCACCTCACAACCCCCCGCAAGAACAAGGTGGCGATCCTGTGGGAAGGCGAGCCCGGTGAGACCCGTGCACTGAGCTACCAGATGTTGCACCGGGAAGTTTGCCGCTTCGCCAACGTTCTCAAGGCGCTGGGACTGAAAAAGGGAGATCGCGCGACAGTCTACATGGGCATGGTGCCGGAACTGGCGATTGCGCTTCTCGCGTGTTCGCGTATCGGCGTCGCACACAATGTGGTCTTTGGAGGATTCAGCGCGGAAGCGCTGCGCGACCGCATCAATGATTCAAAGTCGCGGATTCTGATCACGCAGGATGGAAGCTATCGCCGCGGTACGGTGGTCCCTCTGAAGAAGAATGCCGACGACGCTCTCAAGGGAACGCCAACTGTCGAAAGGGTCGTCGTCTTCCAACGCACGGGCCAGCCCGTCGATATGATGCATGGCCGCGATGCCTGGTGGCATGAACTGATGGATCTCTCTTCAGGCGCCTGCGAGGCGGAGCCCCTGGATTCCGAGCAGATGTTGTTCATGCTGTACACAAGCGGAACCACCGGCAAACCCAAGGGAGTGGTCCACACGACCGGCGGCTACATGGTCAGCGCCTACATTACCGCGAAGTGGGTCTTCGATCTGAAGGAGGAAGACACCTACTTCTGCACCGCCGATATTGGCTGGGTGACCGGCCACAGTTACGTCGTTTACGGCCTGCTCCTCAATGGAGCGACCTCCCTCATGTATGAGGGCGCGCCCAACTATCCCACGCCGGACCGCTTCTGGTCGATCGTCGAAAAATACCGCGTGAGCATCTTCTACACAGCCCCAACGGCGATTCGCGCCTTCATCAAATGGGGCGATGAGTGGCCCGCTAAACACGATCTGTCGAGCCTGCGATTGCTGGGAACCGTGGGAGAGCCCATCAATCCTGAGGCCTGGATCTGGTATCAGAAGCACATCGGCGCGGACCGCTGTCCTATCGTGGATACATGGTGGCAGACCGAGACCGGAACGATGATGATCACGCCCGTTCCCGGTGCGGTGCCGACGAAACCCGGTTCCGCGACACGCCCACTGCCGGGGATCATTGCAGATGTCGTCGACCGAAGCGGTAAATCGGTTGGCGCCAACGAAGGCGGGTTCCTGGTTCTAAAACGTCCGTGGCCATCGATGATGCGAACAATCTATGGAGATCCGGAGCGGTTCAAAAAGCAGTACTGGAGTGATATCGAAGGCGTTTACTTCACCGGCGATGGCGCACGCCGCGATGAAGATGGTTATTTCTGGATCATGGGTCGCATCGACGATGTCATCAACGTCTCGGGCCACAGGATCGGGACAATGGAAGTTGAGAGCGCTCTTGTGAGTCATCCGAGCGTGGCGGAGGCGGCGGTGGTCGGACGTCCCGATGATCTCAGAGGTCAGGGAATCGTGGCTTTCGTGACGCTTGCAGGAGGCCATTCTCCGGTGCCCGGGCTCAAAGACCAGTTGAAGGTTCACGTCGGCAAGGCGATCGGAGGTTTCGCGAAGCCCGATGAAATTCGGTTTACCGACACTCTGCCAAAGACCCGCAGCGGGAAGATCATGCGGCGCCTTCTCCGGGATTTGGCTTCCGGAGCGACAACCGTTGGAGACACCACGACCCTTGAAGATTTTTCCGTGCTAGCCAGGCTGAGAGAAGAAGAGGAGTGAAGTCCTGGGCCAAACGCCTGCGGGGGACTGGGTAAAATCGGCAGGCATTCTACTTGTCGGGGCGGTCGATGCCCCCCCCGATTTCCACAGTCTAAGGAATAATGCGCGGTCATGGACCGCGCCTGCAGCAGAAGAGGAACTTCCTTATCTACTTCCCCACCCGGTCCTGCAGCATCTTGGCGTAAGACGCATATTGTTCAGCGGCCGTCTGGTTTGCGTCCAGCCACTGCTTCCACTGCGTGTCCGTCTGCCCGGTCGGCGCAGGCTGACTCCGCATACCCCCGAGGAGGGTCTTTGCCTTCTCCGCGTACTCGAAGGCCTTCGCCAGATTTGTTCTCTCAGACGAGTAGTTTCGGCTTACGCGCAATAGAGCGGAGACATTTTCAGGGTCCTTTGCGATGGCTTTGTCTCCGTACTCCGCGATCTTGGCGCTCTCGTTCTTATCGGAATAGATATCCATCGCCATCATGTACACGGTGGCCAGGGTCGTCTTGTTGGTGTTCGGGAACTTCTTCTCGAAATCAAGCAGTAAGGCGAGTTTGGTATCAACGCTCTGTTCCGCTACGATTTTCTGGTACGCCTCATCCTCTGGGCTGCCGGCTTTCAACTGCGCATTGGCTACCGAATCCAGCCCGAATAGGAGGGCGGAGAGCATCAAAGCGACACGTATCTTCATGGGTTACTCCTTTGGTCGGGTGAGTCGCACTCTATAACACCGTGAAGGGATACGCAAGACGCTCAACGGTGCCAGACGCGCCCCGCTAGGGTACTGGATCGGAAGTGCCAGTCGGCACGGAGCGGCTGCACGAGAACAGTCGTTTGGCAGACAGAACCAGGCCACGCCGGATCCCATACTTCTCAACGGCTTGTATCGAATACACGGAGCAAGTCGGCGTATAGCGGCAGGCGACGAATCCCGAAAGAAGGGATCGGCCGTAGTGCTGGTACCCGCGTACGGCCTCCACATAAATGCGCGCAGTGATCTGCCGGTCCGGTCGGCGGAAAGAGTCGACTCCGGCAAGAACCGGCAGCATCAGGAACAGGACCAGGAAGGTCTCAGGTCGCTTCAGGCGTTTCCGCAATGAGGGCACTTTGCACTTACGTCCAGACGCTTGGCTCCGCAGTGGGAGCAGGGAACCAGATTTCCTTTCTCCCGCGCGAACAAGTAAACGATCGCGGCGAGAGGCCCGAAGACGAGGACGATGATCAGCCAGACGATCGCGTACTCCATTCCCCTGTTTTGTGCATCGCGATACACAAAAACCAGCAGCGCGATGTTGAGGGCAATAATGGCGAGCACGATGAAGATGAGAAAGCTGCCGCAGGCCAGGCATCCGCCCGCTCCCGCCGCTGTGTTGGCGATGTCATCCTGTGCCAGGAGAAGTGCCGGACTCAACACGATGAGACCGATCGATAGAAGCGCTAACATCCTGAACATTAGTCCTCCCGCAGGTTACTGGTGCGTGGGGTGTTGCTTTCAACGCGCCGAAATAGTGGCCTGAAATAGTGGCCTAATGTATAGAAGAGCGAGCGGCTGTCCAAGACAAATTGAATCAAAGACACTGCAGGGATGCGGTAATCGCCGGCCCTTCGCGGGTCGCTGCCATCTTTCTCCCTCAATCGGTCAAGTGATGTGCTAATAGAAGCGGCGATGCCTGAGTCGACTTCCAGGCTGCGCGAACACAATCATGAAAGTCCAGATATCGGTCAGTCATCTTTCCAAGTTCTATGAAGTACATCAGAAGGAGCCCGGATTCTTTGGTTCTCTGAAGGCCTTCTTTGCGAGGAAGTACGAAACCGTTCGCGCGGTTGAAGACGTGTCCTTTGAGATCCGCGAGGGTGAGATTGTCGGATTTCTGGGTCCCAACGGCGCAGGGAAGACAACAACGTTGAAGGTCTTGTCTGGCCTGCTCTTTCCGACCAGCGGCGAAGTCAGTGTGTGCGGATTCCGTTCCTTCGATCGCAAGCCCGCGTTTCTTCGACAGATCACCCTGGTGATGGGTCAGAAGAATCAGCTGATCTGGGATCTGCCGGCCAGCGAATCCTTTCTGGTCAACCGCGCAGTTTACGAAATCTCTCATGGCGATTATCTCGATGCAATGAAGGAGCTCACGGACCTGCTGGATCTTGGGCCGGTTTTGAACAAGCAGGTGCGCAAGCTGTCTCTCGGAGAGCGGATGAAATGCGAGCTGGCCGCGGCACTGCTGCATCGGCCGAGCGTGCTGTTTCTGGATGAGCCGACAATCGGACTCGACGTCACCATGCAGGCGCGTGTCCGCGAATTCCTCATCGAGTACAACCGCCGTCATGGCGCGACGATTCTTCTAACCAGTCACTACATGGCCGATGTCGTCGCCCTCTGCAAGCGCGTGTTCGTCATCGATCACGGGCGCCTGGTCTATGACGGCGACCTCGAGGCTCTGGTCGAGCGGATTTCACCCGTGAAGTACATCCGGCTGGTCACGCAACATCCGATCGGCGCGGAAAACCTCAGCCACTTCGGCGAAGTGCGCTCGGTCGAGACCTTCAAGGCGACGCTGGCCGTCCCGCGCGAGAAGACGTCCGCCGTTGCGGCGCAACTGTTCCAGTCCCTCTCCATAGAGGACATCACGATCGAAGACCCCGAGGTCGAAGAGATCATCGGACGCATCTTCACGGAGAAGCTTCTGTCGAAATGAGAAAGTTCCTCGCCGAGTTCCGGGCCTGCTGGAACCTCATTATCGAATATCGGGTGATGGTAGTGATCTGGATGCTCACGATCGTACTGCCATTGATCATGCTCGCCGCGTGGCTGTCGGTCGCCGAAAAAGGGCCGGTGGGAACGTATGATCGAATGACGTTCATCTCGTACTACTTTGCCGCCCTCGTCGTTCGGAATATGACGGGGATGTGGTTTATCTGGGAGATGGACAGCGAGATGCGCCTGGGCTCGCTCTCCTTCCGCCTGCTCAAGCCGATGGATCCGCTGCTGCATTACTTTGCCTATGCGTGTTCGTCCAAGCCGTTCCGCATTTTTATCCTCGGCCCGGCCTCTCTTGTTGCGCTTCTGGTTTTTCCGGAATTGAAATGGGCGGTGGATCCCTTGAACCTCCTGTTGTTTGTGACGTCTCTTGCCGGCTCTTTGATCATCCTTTTTCTCATGCAATACACGATTGGGTTGACGGGCTTCTGGATCACGCGGTCCCTCAGTATCAACGACGCCTGGTTCTTCACCTACTCGCTCGCTTCCGGGTACCTCGTTCCGCTGGATCTTTTCCCACCCATGGTTCGGGACCTGCTCTGGATTTTGCCGTTTCGATACACGATGTCGTTCCCGGTGGAGTTACTGATGGACCGGCTTCCTCTGGGAGGCATCCTGCAGGGAATCGGGATTCAATGGATATGGGTTGCAGCGATGTACCTCTTGAATCGCCTGGTCTGGCGCCGCGGCCTTCGTCGCTACAGCGCCGTGGGAGCGTGAACCCATGATGAGGCATCTGAAAGTTCTGGCGATCTACTATCGCGCGGCCTTCCTCTCGCAGATGGAGTATCGCGCAAACTTCGTTTCGAGCTTTTTCCTGAGCCTGCTATGGCCGCTTTGGGTTGTGAGCTTGCTGGGAGTCTTCTTTTATCATTCTCCGGATCTCGGTGGCTGGTCGTTCAATGAGGCCATGCTTGTGATTGGCCTATATGACATTTTCATCGGCCTGCAGGAAACCATCCTCGCGCCCAACATCGTGCAGGTCACCGAGCACATCCAGAAAGGGACGCTCGATTTTGTCCTGCTCAAGCCGGCCAATGGACAGGTGCTCGCCACGATTACGGCGTGCAATCTGATGCGGCTCACGGACGTCCTCGTCGGGTTTGGTCTGATTGGTGCCGGGTTGTATCGCATTGGGTACGTTCCGACACTCGTCCAGATCACGACATTTGCGGTGATGATCCCTGCGGGAATGATCACGGTCTATTCGATATGGTTGATGCTTACCACGCTGGCGTTCTGGTTCGTCCGCGTGGAGAACCTTGGGGAAGTCTTTTACGCGTTCTATGAGACCGGGCGGTTTCCCGTGACGATCTACAACCGCTGGCTGCGCCTGGTCCTGACGTACATTGTCCCGATCGCGTTCCTCACAACATTTCCTGCAGCAACCCTTCTGGGGAAGTTGTCGCCGTTCTTCGTTTTCGGGTCGATCATGATTGCGGGAATTCTTTTCTACACGTCGTCACGTTTCTGGAACTACGCGATCCGGTTTTATTCAAGTGCGAGCAGCTGATTTGCGGGGAGGATCGATCGCCCCTCCTGGCCAGGAGGGGTGGACGCGCCAGTAAGAAGAAGGAGCGAAGCATCCGAGCGGCGCAGACGGGGTGGTGGTTCGATCAAAAAGATGTGTTCAAGTTGACCCACCACCCCGTCCGCTCCATCAACGGAGGCTTCGCGATATCTTCCTGATGTCGCGTCCACCCCTCCTGCCCAGGCCTGTTGCTGGACCGCCAATTTCTCCTCGCACGCCTCCGGCGTGCGTTTCTCCAGGATCCACCAACCCCCGGTGGCTCGCTACGCTTCGCTCACCGGGGGCTACTTTCCTTCACGCCTCCGGCGTGCAAACCAGCAGCCCGGAAGGGCTGCGAGGGTGCGCCTG
>Ga0207659_10001915_pt1 | contig 12342 bp, 8 predicted proteins | sample KBSM43metaG_FD_184330 | JGI IMG/M metagenome (GOLD analysis project Ga0207659, IMG submission 184330) | Miscanthus rhizosphere microbial communities from Kellogg Biological Station, Michigan, USA - KBS M4-3 metaG (SPAdes) (version 2) | ecosystem: Host-associated > Plants > Roots > Rhizosphere >...
CATGATGAACCTGCGGTACCCGATATACGGCGGCGGCGGATTCTCCGCGCCTCCGCCGGCGCCGACATTTTCGCCGACGAACCTGCAGGAAGCCGGCGTGGACGAAGCCGATCTCGTGAAGTCCGATGGCCGGCTCATCTATACGTTCCAGCACGACAATGCGGGCGTGCGCAAACCGGTCGTGCGCGTCGCGCGCACCAACGACGAAGGACAATCCGTCGGCGTGATGGGCAACGTGGCGCTGGCAAGCGGCGCAAGCACGCCCGTCGCCAACGCGGGACTGTTTCTGCACGGTAACAAGCTCGTCTCCGTGACGAGCTCCCAGGCGTCGTCGTACGGCCTGTCGACGTGGATGGCGCCCCTCGGCTGGCTCCAGGGCTCGACCCACGTCGAGGTGCTGGACACGTCGCAGTCCGCGCTGCCAGTCACGCGGTGGCGCGCGAAGCTCGACGGCACGCTGGTGTCGAGCCGCCGCATCGGTCAACGCCTCTACGTCGTGTCGCGTTTCGTGCCGTCGATCCAGAATTTCGCGTACGGCGTCACCAACGAGCCGGCCATCGCGCAGAATCGCCTGACGCTCGCGCAAACGCCGTTGTCGAAGCTCTTGCCGCAGGTCAGCATCGACGGCGGCGCGCCCGATGCGCTCGTGTCCACCTCTTCGATCTTCGCGCCGCCGCAAGGCGCGCGCGCGCCGATGGCGGACATGATCCTGGTCACGGCCATCGATCTTGCCGTTCCGCGCATTGCGCAGTCGCTCGCCATCGTCGGCGCGACGGAGACCGTCTACGCTTCCACGTCGAACCTGTACGTCGCGACCTCGCGATCACAATCCATCGACGTTAACGTTGCTCTCACGCCGGTCGAGCCGCCGTTCTACCTTACCGACATCCACCAGATCCGGCTTGCCGACGAGGCGATGTCGATCACTGGATCGGCGTCCATCGAGGGCTTCCTCGACAGCAACCCCGACAAGGCGAGCTTCCGCCTGAGCGAGCACCAGGGCCGGTTGCGCGCCATCACCTCGAGCGTCCAGTTGTGGGGCGGCACCAACCGGAACAGGCTGACGATTCTCGAGCCCTCCACCGTCGCGGCCGGGCTGCTCAGGACGATCGCCTACCTGCCCAACAAGCAGCGACCGGAAACGCTGGGCAAGCCGCACGAGCTCTTGTACTCGACGCGGTTCGTGGGCGACCGACTGTACGCGGTGACGTTCCGGGTCGTCGATCCGCTGTACGTCGTCGACCTCGCGAACAGCACGGATCCGCGCATCGCCGGATCGCTCGAAGTGCCCGGATTCTCCGAATATCTGCACCCCCTGCCGAACGGCGCATTGCTTGGATTCGGCAAGGACGCAAAGCCCGCGGGCACGTCGGGCGACGGCCAGGGCGCGTGGTACCAGGGGCTCATGCTCGCGCTGTACGACGTGAGCGACATCGCGAAGCCCAGCGAGATCCAGCGCGTGCTCGTGGGCAAGCGCGGCAGCGATTCGGCGCTGCTGCGCGACCATCACGCGTTCAGCGTGCTCCTGCAGCCGGACGGTACCGGCACGATCGCGATCCCCGCGCGCGTAGCCGACGGACCGGCACCGCAATACGGGGCCGGCGATTCCGCGTTCTACCCGTGGCAATGGAGCGGGCTGGTGCGCTTCGCACTGCAGGGCGCGACGGTCGCGGACACGCGCCTCGTGCGGCTCCCGAACTTCGTCACGCACCGGGCAGTGTTGTACCCCGGCAATTTCTACAACGACCCGGCGACAGGCACCGCCCGCTCGATCCTGTTCCGCAACGGCACCATCTACGTCGGCAACGGTGAGTTCTGGTCGCAGGACGCGGGCGGCAACGTCTCCGGGCCGCACTGAAAACACGATGAACATCAAACGGCTTACCGACATCGACGTTCGCGGCAAGAAAGTGTTCATCCGTGCCGACCTCAACGTTCCGCAGAACGACGCCGGCGACATCACGGACGACACGCGCATCCGCGCATCGGTGCCTGCGATTCGCGACGCGCTCGACCGTGGCGCCGCGGTGATGCTCACCTCGCATCTCGGCCGGCCGACGGAAGGCGAATGGAAAGCCGAGGATTCGCTCGCGCCCATCGCTGCGCGTCTTTCCGAATTGCTCGGGCGACCCGTACCGCTCGTGCGCGACTGGGTCGACGGCGGTGCGTGGGTGGACGCGCTCGTGCCCGGGAACGTCGTGCTCCTCGAGAACTGCCGCATGAACAAGGGCGAGAAGAAGGACAGCGACGAGCTCGCGAGGAAGATGGCGGCGCTGTGCGACGTCTATGTCAACGATGCCTTCGGCACCGCGCATCGCGCGGAAGCGACGACCCACGGCATCGCGAAGCACGCGAAGGAAGCATGCGCGGGCCCACTGATGGCGGCGGAGCTCGACGCGCTGGGACGCGCGCTCGCTTCGCCTGCGCGACCGCTGGTCGCCATCGTGGCGGGTTCGAAGGTCTCGACGAAGCTCACGATCCTGCGTTCTCTCGCCGCGAAAGTGGACGCGCTGATCGTCGGCGGCGGCATCGCCAATACTTTCATCATGGCCGCGGGCGGCAACATCGGGAGCTCGCTCGCCGAGCCCGAGCTCGCGGGCGAAGCGAAGGCGATCCTCGACGAGCATCCGGGCAAGGTTCCGGTGCCGGTCGATGCGGTTGTGGCCAAGGAATTCAAGGAGACCGCGAAGTCGACGCTCAAGGCCATCGAGAATGTCGAGCCCGACGACCTCATCCTGGACATCGGTCCCACGACCGTTGCCGCGCTGAAGATGATCATCGCGCGCGCTGGAACGATCGTATGGAACGGTCCTGTCGGCGTGTTCGAGTTCGATGCATTCGCCAATGGCACACGGGAAATCGCGCACGCGATCGCCGACAGCAAGGCCTTCTCCATCGCGGGCGGCGGCGACACGCTCGCAGCGATCTCGAAGTTCGGCCTCGCCGACCGCATCGGCTACATCTCGACGGGCGGCGGCGCATTCCTCGAGTTCCTCGAAGGCAAGACGCTGCCGGCGGTGGCGGCGCTCGAAGCGCGCGCCTGAAGCCCCTCACCCCGGCCGAAGGGCGGGTGAGGGAGAATCATTTCCCCAGGAACGCCCGAATCGCCTCGCCCTGCTTCGCGACGTTGAGCACGCCTTCGAGGTGACCGCCGTCGCCTTCGATGATCGCGACTTCGGCCGCGCCGCCCTGTGCCTTGAAGCGCGCAGCCGCGCGCTGCGACAACTCGGGCGGGAAGATCTCGTCGGACGCAGCGGGCACGAACAGGATCTTCGCCTTGATGCCCTTCACCTCGTCATCCGTCAGCCGATAGAGCTGGTTCGCCTTGGCCATGTAGATGAACGAGTTGGCGTCGGTGGTCTTGGCGCGCGCCTGGCCCGCCTTGTCGAGCGTGTCCTCGATCGCAAACGGGTTGAACATGGCATCGGCCGGATTCTTCGCGGGATCGGCCCACTTGTAGCCGAAGGTCTTCTCCGCCCAGCCGAACGAGCGCGTCGTGATCGTCACGTTCATGAGCGAAACGGCCACGCCTTCGAGCGGCTCGTCGCGACCGTAGTACTCGCCCTTGTCCCACTTCGGATCGAGGAAGATCGGATCGACCCACACATTGATGAGCTGGATCACGTACGGATGTATGTCGAAGCCGGGCCCTATCACGTGCACGACGCGCTCGACGAAGGCTGGATAGAGCGCCGCCCATTCCATCGCCTGGATCGAGCCGCCCGACGCGCCCGCCACCGCCTGCAGCTTCTTGATGCCGAGCGAGTCCACGAGCGCCTTGTGCACGCGCACCGAGTCGCGCAGCGTGATCACGGGAAACGTCATTCCGTACGGCTTGCCCGTGTCGGGATTGACGCTGGCGGGTCCCGTGGTGACCACCCTCGGGTCCTTGATGTTGAGGTTCGAGAGCGTGTCGGCGCTGACGACGAAGTACTTGTCGGTATCGATCGGCCGACCGGCGCCGATGATGGGATCCCAGTAGCCGGGCGCGGCGTCGCCGGGCGCGTATTTGCCCGCCGCATGCGACGTGCCCGAGAAGAAATGCGGAACGAAGATCGCGTTGTCGCCCGCCGCGTTGAGCTTGCCGTACGTCTCGTAGCCCACCTTCACGTCCTTGATCGTCTTGCCGCCGACGGTCGTGTACGTCGGCAACGTGAACGTCTTCTTCTCGACGGGACCGTCGTAAGCGTGGGCGGCAACCGACATGGCGGCCACGAGGGCGATCAGGATGCGTTTCATGTTTTTCTCCCCGTGGATCCTGGACTTGCCGCACGGCGATTCGCGGCGCTTTCGCAGGATTCTAGCGATTTGCCGTAACATTCGCGGGCTATATTGACGACAAGGGTTCGTATCGTGTCCCGCAACACCAAGATCGTCGCCACTCTCGGTCCGGCATGCAGCTCCCCCGCGGTCATGTCGCGCATGCTCGCTGCAGGCGTCGACGTCGTTCGCCTCAACTTCTCGCACGGCGTCGCCTCGGATCACATCGAGCGCGCGCAGCTCGTGCGCGAGTGCGCGCAGAAGCTCGGCCGCGAGGTGGCCATCATGGCGGACCTGCAGGGGCCGAAGATCCGCGTCGGCAAGTTCGCGGATGGCCGCATCGAGCTCGTGCCCGGGCACGATTTCATCCTCGACTCCGAATGCGAGCTCGGCGACGACAAGCGCGTCGGCCTCGACTACAAGGAGCTCCCGCGCGACGTCTCGCCGGGTGCGGTGCTACTGCTCGACGACGGGTTGATCCGGCTGCACGTGGAGGCGGTCGACGGCCCGCGCATCCGCACCAAAGTCGTGATGGGTGGCACGCTGTCCAACAACAAGGGCATCAACCGCATGGGCGGCGGCCTCACCGCGCCGGCGCTCACGGCCAAGGACATGGACGACGTCAAGACCGCGGCGATGCTCGAGGCCGATTACCTTGCCGTCTCGTTCCCGAAGAACAAGGAAGACATGTACATGGCGCGCCAGCTCCTGCTCGCCGCCGGAGGCCGCGGGCTCCTCATCGCGAAGATCGAGCGCGCGGAAGCGATCACCTCGCTCGACGAAATCATCGACGCGTCCGACGGCATCATGGTCGCGCGCGGCGACCTCGCGGTGGAAGTCGGCAACGCTGCGGTACCCGGCTTGCAGAAGCGCATGATCAAGATCGCACGCGAGCGCAACAAGCTCACCATCACGGCGACGCAGATGATGGAGTCGATGATCCACGCGCCGGTGCCGACGCGCGCGGAAGTGTCCGACGTCGCCAACGCAGTGCTCGACGGCACCGATGCGGTGATGCTCTCGGCCGAAACCGCTGCGGGAAAATATCCCGTCGAGGTCGTCGAGAACATGGCGCTGATCTGCGTGGAAGCCGAGAAGTCCGACCCCGTCGAGCTCGACCGCGATTTCTTGAACCGCACGTTCACGCGCGTCGACCAGTCGATCGCGATGGCCACGTTGTTCACCGCGTTCCACCTGAAGGTGAAGGCGATCGCATCATTGACCGACTCGGGATCGACCGCGTTGTGGATGTCGCGTCACAATCCCGGTTGCCCGATCTTCGCACTCACGCCGAGGATCGAGTCGCAGCGCAAGATGGCGCTGTACCGCAACGTGCAGCCGTTGTTCCTGGAACAGGGCGGCGACCGGGACGCGGTGCTGCTCGCAGCCGAAGCACTGCTCGTTTCCAAGGGACAGGTGCGCGACGGGGACCTCATCGTGCTCACGATTGGCGAGCCGATGGGGAAGCCGGGAGGCACGAACACCATGAAGATCGTGAAGGTCGGCGAGCACCGCTGACTGGTTGCCGCGCAATCCCTGTAGCTCACACCGCTCCGCACATGATCACCGCGTCGGGGCCGTATCCCTCGGCGACATAACCCCTCGCGATCATCGCCGCCTTCACCGCCGCGTCCGCCGTGTACCGGTGATTGGAATCCACGCGGTTGTTCCACAGTCGATAGACCTTCTGCGTGGCCGATGGGCAATCGCCCGTCGCAAGGTCGGGAAGCGCCACGTACATCACGTCCGGCGCCTCGAACACGAACGACGGGAACCGCGCGCGCACGTCGGCGCACTCGTCGGGCGACGCCGAATAGAAGTGCGAATCGCCGTTCTGCGGCGGAATGTAGAAGCGGCATACGGGATTCGCACCCACGGCGGCTTCGAGGTAGGCGTTGAAAGTGAGTCCCGTGCGCGCCCATCCGCGCAGCGCGCCCGAGTCGAGCGCGGCGATGTCGGCCGGCAGCGCGCTCACGAAGTAGTGATCGAGCGCCGCGTTGTAATACTCGATCACCGCTGCCTTGGGCGGCGGAGGCTTGGCGATCACCGCGAGATACGTCGCGGACTCGACGCGGCCGGATGTCCCCGGAATCAGCACGCCCAGGCGCGCGCCGGTCGCGGGGTCGATCCTGGCTACCGTGTTGCCGTCGATGATGAGCAGCGATCCGTCCGGCGCGTAGTCGATGCCTGTCGGACCGACCAGCGCGCGCGCCAGCACCGTGAGCTGCGCCGACGCGAAGTCGAATCGCAACAGCTGTCCCGATCCTTCGCCCGTGATGTAGATGCCGCCGCCATTGCGGTCGGGAAGGATGCCGCGCGTCCTGATCAATCCTTGCGCGCCGCGCGGGACGACTGCCGTCGTCGTGCCCGTCCGAGGATCATGGCGGATCACGTTGCTCGAGTTGTAGCCCGGCACGTACAGATTGCCGTCGGGAGCAAACGCGATGCCGTTGTCGGGGCCGTCGAGCCCCGCCGTGCCCGTGGGCACGGGGATGTCCAGCGCGACCCCGGTGGGGGACAGCCGCCGAACCTGGTCGGTCCGGAAGCCCGCGACGTAGACGTCGCCATTGGGCCCGAAGGCGAAGCCCGTCGGGTCGATGCCGGCGATCGTCGCGAACACGTCGACAAAATCGAGCGTGTCGTTGCGGTACCTTAGAATCTCCTGGGACATCTCGCTGGTGACGTACAGGAGCCCGTCCGGCCCGAGCTTGACGGCTTGCGCGCCCCGGATTCGCGTGGGTGCGTCGAGGTCGCGCAGGTACTCGCCGGTGCACGCGTCGAACACCCGTACGGTTGAAAAATAGTTGCTGACGAACAGGCGATGGGCACAGGTGGATTGCCCGGCCGCCGGCCCCGCGACCGCAAGTGCGACCATGAGCGCCGCAAGAACTCGTACCATTGAACCGCTCCGCAAGAGGAAGTTGATCCGCAACGGTGCGGCCGCCCTACGTTTCCTGTCGTGATTTCCACCTCCTTTTTTCCTCCCCGGCGTGGCTGACGCGGCCTTTCGCGACCGCGCGCCCTTCAAATTGGGCGAAGTCGAGGTGCGCCCGGCTTCCAACGAGCTCGTGGTGGCGCGCGCCGTCGTCCGGGTCAAGCCGCGTCTCATGGACGTGTTGCTGCGGCTCGCCGCCTCGCCGGGGCAGGTTGTCACGCGCGAAGCGCTGATCGCCGATGCATGGCCACGGCGCATGGTCAACGACGAGGTGCTCTCGCGGGTCATCGCCGACCTGCGCGGCGTGCTGCGCGACGATGCTCGGGAAGCGCGCTACATCGAGACGCTGCCGAAGGTCGGCTACCGGCTGATTGCTCCGATCAGCGCACCGGGCGATTCGCCGCCTAAGGCGGCTCGCCGCGTTCCGCGCGCCGCGACGCTCGTGGCGCTCGTTTGTGCGCTCCTCGGGATCGTCGCGGCCGTCGTCGCCTGGCATCGCACGGCCGACATGAACGACGGCGTGACATCGCTCACGCGCCAGCTCGCGGGCGCCGAGCCGTTCTCCTCGGGGGTCGAGCTGGAGATACTTCCGCGCTTCTCGCCCGACGGCTCGCGCGTGGCATTTGCCGCGGTCGAGGACAGCCGCGCACGAATCGTCGTTCGCGAGGTGCACTCGGCGCAGCGCGTGGTCATCGGCGACAGCGACGAGGTGAGCAACGGGCCCGTGTTCTTTCCCGACGGCCAGCGTCTCGCGTTTTTCCGCAGGGCGGAAGGCGGCCATTGCGAGATCGCGGCATTCGACCTTCGCACGCAAACGCGCGAGCGCCTCGTCGATTGCGCGCGGTCGCCGCAGGCACGCTTCGATCTCACGCCTGACGGGCGCACGCTCGTCTATACGGGGACGATCCGGCCACAGTTCCCTGCGGGCCTCGTAGCGCGCGATCTTGCGACGGACACGGAGCGCGTGCTGACGTCGCCCACGCCCGATCTCGGCAACGACGTTTCACCGCGCGTTTCGCCCGACGGGACGACCGTTGCCTTCCTGCGCGGCACACAGTCGAGCCGCGAGGTTTGGACGATCAAGCTCGCGGAAGGCGCCGAAGCGACCAACACCGGTTCCCCGCGAGGCCCGTCCTACGGGCTCGCGTGGCTGGGATCGCGGGGACCGTTGCTCGTGAGCGCCGACTGGTTCGGACAGCGCGCGCTCAACCGGCTCGACCTCTCCGCGCGCACTGCCGCGATGGTCGGCGCCCGCGGCGCGCGCAGCGTCGACGTCGATCGCGCGGGCAATCTCGTGTTCGAGAACGCGGTGTACTCCGCGAACCTTTTCCTGCTCGATCCGGCGCATGGGGACGCAAAGCCGCGCGAGCTGTGGCCCTCGACACGCTATACGAACCAGCCCGAGTTCTCGCCCGACGGCACGCGCGTCCTGTTCGTGTCCAACCGCGACGGCGCGGGCGCGATCTATGTCGCGACGCTCGACGGCGCCCCGAAGCGCATTCTCGCGACCGACGACTTCGCCTACATGCGCCCCCACTGGTCGCGCGATGGACGATTCGTGTACGCGGTGCGCGTGACGCGCCGCGAGGACGGCGAGCGCGTGCAGCAGGCCGTGCGCGCCAACGTCGACACCGGCAACGTCGAGGTGCTGGCAGCACTCGGAACGAACGTCTACGACGTGCACGAAGCGGCGAACGGCGGAATCGTCGTCGGCGAAGTTTCGGGAAATGCGGCGCGCCTCATGCGCGCGAGCGCGGCAGACGCCGTGCCGGAACGTTTGCCGTGGCCGGTCGCGAGCGAATACCAGGTGGCGGGCGACAGGATTGCGTTCATGCAGCCGAACCTTTCCGGCCTCACGCTGTGCGACCTTCGCACGCTGCGCTGCGAACCCCTCGATGCCGCCGTCGACGAGACCAATCGCTTCGACTGGTTCCTGACGCGCGACGCCGTCTGGTATCGCACGCCGGCACCCGAGGTCGTCCGCTACGATCTGTCGAAGCGGGCGATCACGTGGCGCCACGCGTTCGCGCCGACCGCCTTCGGACTCTCGCTCGCCGTGAGTCCGGACGAGCGTGCGCTTCTCGTTGCGCGTGAAGCCCCGCCGGTGATCGACCTCATGTACGCGCCGGTCCCGACACCGAGGTAGTCGATGAAGCGACCCCCGGCACCGGCGACCGCGGGCCTCATCGAATTCATTCTAAGCGAAGGCATGGTGCTCCAATCCGCGAAAGGTCCGATTCCCAATCTCGTCGAGCGCATCGCCGGATCGCCCGTCGCCGGCAACTGGTGGACGCATCCGCAGGCCAATGCCATCTACAAGGCGCTGACGGAAGTACGCGAATCGCCTGACGTGATGGCGTGCCGCCTCGTCAACCGCAAGATCACGCTCGTTCATCGGCGGCTTTGGCCCGTGCTGCTGGCGCTGCAGCCGAGGATCGCGCCATCGCGCATTGCCGTCATCGAGGAGCGCCACACGGCCCGCGGCCGGCACGAAGCGCACGAAACACCCCTGTCGGAATGGGTGACCGACGACGTCAAGGCGGCGGCGGCAAGCCTCGACGTCGAGGAAGCATTGCGCATGCTCGAGGCCATCGCGCCGCTGCGTTCCATGCTGGGCGAGTGAAAGACGGACTGGCTGTACAAGCGGTCGCCAATTCGTCGACAATCGCGATCGCGTCTCTTGCACGCCGTACCCAAACCAAACAGCTGCACAACGAAGGAGGATCCCGCCATGCTCATCGTCATCCGCGCCCTCGCGGCCGCGGCCGGTCTCGCGCTCGCGATCACCGCGCCCGCCGTCTCCGCGCAAGCCACCTGGAAGCCGACGAAACCGATCACGATCATCGTCCCATGGGCGGCCGGCGGATCGACTGACCAGGTGACGCGCGTGACCGCCGCGGAAATCGAGAAAGCGCTTGGCCAGAAAGTCGTGATCGTCAACCAGCCGGGCGCTTCCGGCTCCATCGGCACCAAGAACGCGCTCGAAGCCGCGAAAGACGGTTACACCTGGACCGCCGGCGCAGCGCAGGACCTCGGCACGTACAAGGTGCTCGGCATGCTCGAAACGGGCATCGGCGACTGGGCGCTGTTCCTCAACGTTGCCAACGTCTCGACGCTTGCCGTGAACCCGAGCACGCCGTACAAGACCGCGGCCGAATTCATCGACGCGCTGAAGGCGAAGCCGGGGCAGATCAGCGTCGCAACGGCAGGCGTCAACTCGAGCGGCCACACTGCGATGGAAGCGATCGCCAAGGCGACCGGAACCAAGTACAAGCACGTGACGTATGACGGCGGCAATCCCGCAGTCGTGGCGACCGTCGCGGGCGAGACCGACGCGACGACGCAGCTCACCGTCGAGGAAGCGGAGATGATCCGAGGCAAGAAGCTGCGCGCGCTCGCCGTCGTCGGCGACAAGGCCGTCGAGCTCGACGGCTACGGCACGATCGAGCCGCTCACGAAGACGCTGCCGAGCTTCAAGGCCCCCGCGAACTACTTCGGCATCTTCATTCCGAAGAGCGTGCCTCCCGAAGTGATCGCGACGGTCGAGAAGGTGTGGGTCGACAACATCGCGAACTCGAAGGCGCTCAAAGAGTACGCGACGAGCCGCGGCGCGCAGTTCGCGCCCATCGCCGGCGCCGATGCGCAGAAAGCGGTGCTGCCCGCGGTGCAGGCCAACGCGTGGATGCAATTCGATGGCGGGAAGGCGAAGGTCTCTCCGGACACGGTCGGGATTGCGCGCCCGCAGTAACTTCGCGTGACCGACACGTCCTATCCGGTCGCGCCGCGCACCGACCTGCGCGGCGCGTTCGCGTGGATCGGGGTTGGCGCGATCATCGTGTTCGCGTCGTGGCGGATGGACCGCCTGACGCAGCAGGGCGCGGAGCTCTTCACCGCGCCCGGGCTGTGGCCCGGCATCATCGGACTCCTGATCGCGCTGCTTGGTGGCGTTCTCGCGTGGCGCTCGCTCAAGCGCGCGCGCACGTCCGGCTGGACCGCCGGCGAGCCTGACGAAACCGACTACGCGCCGAACTCGCAGTTCGCGCTCGCGACGGCGATGTTCTTCGCGTATGCCCTGTTGCTCGTGGGCCATGGCCTGCCGTTCTGGCTCGGCACCGCGCTTTTCGTCACGGCCTACGTCTTCGTGTTCCGCCGCGCGGACCGGCTGGCCGGCGCGCGTTCGGGCACGACGCGCGGCGACATCGTCCTCGCGGTCGTGTGCGGCGTCACGACCGCGATCGTCGTGTCGCTTGTCTTCGAGAAGCTTTTCTTCGTGAAACTGCCCTGATGGAAGGCCTCGTCGCGTTCGGGCATTCGCTCGCGTCCTTCGCCGATCCGTTCTCGATCGGACTGATTCTGCTGTCGTCTCTGGTTGGCGTCATCATCGGTGCGCTGCCCGGCCTTACGGCAACGATGGGCGTTGCGCTCATGACCACGCTGACGATCAAGATGCCGTCGAACCAGGCGCTGCTGGTGCTGATCTGCACGTACGTCGGCGCGATCTACGGCGGCTCGCGCTCGGCGATCCTGCTCAACATTCCGGGCACGCCGGCGTCCGCCGCGTCGTGCCTCGACGGCCACGCGCTCGCCAAGCAAGGACTCGCCGGACGCGCCATGGGCATCGCCACGTCCGGCTCGGTCTTGGGAACGCTGATCGGCATGGTGTTCCTTGCGTGGTTCACGCCGATCCTTGGCGACTTGGCACTCAAGTTCGGCGCGTACGAGTTCTTCTGGCTCGCGGTGTTCGGCGTCATCATCGCGGGCACGCTGACCGGGAACGATCCGCTCAAGGGCTGGATCGCAGGTCTCCTCGGCATCTTCACTGCGTGCGTCGGCCAGGAAGCGATCTACGCCTACGACCGCTTCAGCTTCGGGAGCCGCGACTTGGCGGGCGGCTTCAACCTCGTGCCGGCGCTCGTGGGCGCATTCGGATTCGCCGAGCTCCTGTCTGCAGTGCGCGAGCGCCAGCCGCCGGTCAAGATCAACCCGTTCGACTCGGTGATTCCGAAACTCGTCGACGTGACGCGCTACTGGCGCACGATCATCCGCTCGGGCCTGATCGGCACGTTCATCGGCATCCTGCCCGGCGTCGGCGAGGATGTCGCCGCGTGGTCGTCGTATGCGGCGGCGAAGCGCGCGAGCAAGGAAGC
>Ga0207659_10001920_pt1 | contig 12320 bp, 13 predicted proteins | sample KBSM43metaG_FD_184330 | JGI IMG/M metagenome (GOLD analysis project Ga0207659, IMG submission 184330) | Miscanthus rhizosphere microbial communities from Kellogg Biological Station, Michigan, USA - KBS M4-3 metaG (SPAdes) (version 2) | ecosystem: Host-associated > Plants > Roots > Rhizosphere >...
ACTTCTCGAACGTAATCTTCTATACCAATCTTTCGGTTCTCATGCTGTGTTGTCTTTATTTTGTGTTCATGGTTCACAGACAACCGAAGATCGGATCTCTTCTTCAGGTCGTTCTACTCACGCTGATTGCTATCGCGATTCCGTTCAACCTCAAGGTGGGTCTTGACGCTGCGCGGACCCACCATTCGGCAATGCAATCGTTTGAGAGCGACATGTTGAATGGATCTCACACCTATGAGCTGATCGGGCGCTACGGGTCACCTCTCGGCCATGGAGGGCATACGTGGCTAGCGAGCAAGATGCTCGAGCTGCACCGCGCTGGGATCGGGTCTTTCCGTGAGATGAAAGAAGATCCGGTGATGCGCGAGGTGAAGATCCCTCTAACACCGGCCGGCATGAAGGAAATCAAGTGGAAAGATGGGACGGGTCATGGAACTGGGCCGGACTCCTATCTGATGTTCGCTTTACCCCAGCCGACGTTCGTCGCGGGAGTCCGTATCCGATGGTCTCATTCCAACGGAACAACTACTTTTTTCAGGGCATTCTGGCGAAGGAGTGACACGTCCGACTTCCCTGAGACGTACCAGTACTATTGGAGCTTCGGGCTGGAAGACCCACTGACGATTTATATTGCGGATACGATTGATCAAATCCGTATTCATCCCGACCTTAAGCCGGTCGATTTCACCATTTCCGAAATCATGTTATTGGTTCCTGCGACCAATTAAGATTACACGCCCTGCAGCATCGCTTCGATTGCCACTCGTGGATTCGGTGCGCTTGTAACCGCTCGTCCCACGACAATGTAGTCAGTGCCTGCAGCGAATGCTTCGTTCGGCGTTGCCGTCCGCTGCTGGTCGTCGGCGGACTGACCGGGCATGCGAATTCCCGGGGTTACGATCTTGAAGCCGCGGCGAGCGGCACCGCGGATCATTTGGATCTCTCGGGGCGAACACACGACACCATCGAGGCCGCTCGTCTCTGCGAGTTTGGCAAGGCGCAGGACCTGGGCATCCATGCTGGAGGAGACACCGACTTCGCCCAACGCCTTGTCGTCCAGGCTGGTCAGCACCGTCACACCGACAACGAGGGGTTTCGCATTACCAAACTTTTCGCTCAGCTCAGAGGAGACGGCTTGCATCATCGCCGCTCCGCCTGCCGTGTGAATCGTCATCATCGAAACGCCGAGTTTCGCGGCCTCCGCAGCGGCGCTTTTCACCGTGTTGGGGATGTCGTGAAACTTCAGGTCGAGGAAAACCTTGCCGCCGGCTTCAATGATCTCCATCACCAGTGAAGGACCCTCAGCAGTGAACAGCTGCATTCCCACCTTGAACATTCCGGCAAGGTCGTGAAGGTCGCGGACCAGATCCAACGCTTCTGTGCGGCTGCTGACGTCAAGAGCGAGGCAAACCTTTTCTTTCATAGTTCCATCTTTCCTATCAGGTCCTTCAGCGATGTCAGCCTGCGACGGGCCATGAACTTCGTCAGTCCGTCCAGAATGCGCAGCGGCGCGCGAGGATCCTGAAAATTCGCGGTGCCTATTTGAACAGCGCACGCTCCCGCCAGGAAGTACTCGACAGCGTCTTCGGCAGTGAAGATACCTCCCAGCCCGATCACGGGAATCCTGACCGCACGAGCACACTGGTAAACCAGCCGAAGCGTGATGGGTTTGATCGCGGGGCCGGACAGGCCCCCGGTTACGTTATGAATCCTTGGCTTGAACGTTTCGGTGTCGATGGCCATTGCGAGATAGGTATTCGCAACGGTCAGCGCATCGGCTCCAGCGGCTTCGGCCGCGCGGGCAAGCTCCCCGATATCGGTCACGTTCGGCGACATCTTCACGATCAGGGGCCGCTTCGATCGCGCCTTGAGCATCTTCGTCAGATTGTGGGTGAGCTGCGGGTCTGTCCCGAACATCATCCCGCCGTGCTTGGTGTTCGGGCATGAGATGTTCAGCTCATAGGCGGCGATGCCTTCGCAGGAGTTCAGCTTGTCGAGGACTTCCGCGTACTCCTCTTCCGCAAACCCGAACACATTGACGAAGACGCTGCATCCGGTTTCCCGCAAAGCGGGCATCTTGTCTCGGATGAACGCATCGACTCCGACATTCTCGAGGCCGATGGAATTGATCATTCCTGAAGCGGTGGGGAAAAGACGGGGAGGCTGATTTCCTGCGATCGGCTTGGCCGAAGTTCCCTTCACCACGACCGCGCCGATGCGTGTCAGGTCGACAAATCGTTTGAATTCTTCACCATAACCAAAGGTGCCGCTGGCAGCAATGACAGGGTTCTTCAAACGAATCCCGGCGAATTCCGCCGTCAGATCGGGCGCCTGGCTCATATGGGCTAACGGAATTTAGCATATAATCTCCGCGACCATGGCACTGAAGCTGAGCTATCAACTCATGACGGCAGCCGAAGTGCGTGACACATTGGAAGCTCTTGCCGATCAGATTGTGTCGGCGAATGGGGGTCGTCCGGTCGTCCTCCTCGGGATACAGCGAAGAGGCATCCCGATGGCCCAGCGCATGGCGGCGCGTATCGGGACTCGGACCGGGCAGCAGCCCCAAATGGGAATGCTCGACATCAATCTCTACCGGGATGATCTGACGAAGGTCGCCACCCAACCCGTCGTTCATCGAACCGAAATCCCGGCGGACATCGATGACAAAGACGTCATCCTTGTCGACGACGTTCTCTATACCGGGCGTACGGTTGGATCGGCGCTACGGGCACTGATCGACTTTGGTCGAATGCGAACGATCCAGCTGGCCGTGTTCGTGGATCGAGGACATCGCGAACTGCCTGTCGAAGCGAACTTCATTGGCAAGAAGATCACCACGAAACAGACCGAAGTGGTTGAGGTCCGGTTGGCGGAGATAGATGGCGAAGACGCGATCTATGTGATGGAAAAGACGTGAAGCGAAAAGATCTGCTCGGAATCCAGGAACTTGCCCGCGAAGAGATCCTGGAGATATTGGATACTGCCGAGACGCTCCAGGAAATTTCGACACGACCCATCAAAAAAGTTCCCGCGTTGCGAGGAAAGACCGTCATCAATCTTTTCTTTGAAGCTTCAACCCGCACGCGTACCTCATTCGAGATCGCGGGAAAACGTTTATCAGCCGACGTCGTCAATGTCACTGCATCAACAAGCAGTGTCTCAAAGGGCGAAACGCTGATAGACACCGCGAAAACGCTCGACGCCATGGCCGCGGACTGCGTCGTTATCCGGCATAGCTCATCGGGAGCGCCCCACACCATAGCGCGCATGACAAAGGCGCGCGTCATCAATGCCGGTGACGGCGCTCACGAGCATCCCACGCAGGCCCTTCTGGACGCGCTGACGATTCGACAGCGCAAAGGAAGGCTCGATGGACTCAAGGTTGCGATTGTGGGCGACATCGCGCATAGCCGCGTCGCACGATCCAACGCTCACCTGCTGACGAAGTGCGGATCCCACGTTTGGCTGTGTTCCGCTCCAACCTTGATGCCTGTGGGGGGACACGAACTGGTTACGGAAAACTGTGAATTTCTCCACCGGACGCACTCCATGGAGGAAGCCCTTCAGGGGGCAGATATTGTCATGATGCTCCGCGTCCAGTTCGAGCGAATGGACGAATCGTTCTTTCCCTCTGTGCGGGAATACTTTCGGTATTACGGCCTGACGCGACAGAAAGTCGAACAGGCTAAACCGGGGGCAATCATCATGCATCCCGGCCCCATGAATCGCGGGGTGGAAATCGCCACGGACGTCGCCGATGGTCCGTATTCCGTGATCCTCGACCAGGTTTCTGCCGGGGTCGCCGTACGTATGGCAATTCTCTTTCTGATGCTGGGAGGCCAGAGCTCGTGAACTTGGTCGTCAAGAATGGTCGCGTGGTGGATCCGGCCCGCAAGATCGATGCGGTTACAGACATTCTGATTCGCGATGGCAAAATCCGCGCGATCGGTAAAGCGGACAATGCTGATCTCCCACAGTTCGACGCGACGGGACTCATCGTCGCGCCGGGATTCTTCGACATCCACGTCCATTTGCGAGAACCGGGCACGGAGGAAGCGGAAACCATCGCCACGGGCGGTGCGGCGGCCGTGGCCGGCGGCTTCGTGGCCGTTGCGGCCATGCCGAATACGAAGCCCCCGAACGATAATCCGTCGATCACGTCCTATATCGTTTCGGAAGCGCGGCGCTCATCGCCGGCTCTGGTCTTTCCGATCGGAGCGATCACGAAAGAGCAGAAGGGCGAAACACTGGCGGAAATAGGTGAAATGGTCGAGGCCGGTATCGCCGGTGTTTCCGATGATGGCAAGCCCGTCATGGACGGCCGCCTCTTTCGGCGGGCTCTGGAATATGCCCAACTGTTCGATCTGCCGGTGATTCAGCATTGCGAGGATCTCCACCTATCGAAAGGCGGAGTGATGCATGAGGGCGCGATGTCGGCGCGGCTCGGCCTGAAAGGTATTCCCGCAGCCGCGGAGGACACGATGGTTTCGCGTGATCTGATCCTCGCAGAGGTGACAGGCGGCAAATACCATGTGGCGCACCTGAGCACGCGACGCGCAGTTGAAATGGTCCGCGCCGCCAAAGCACAAGGCATGAAGATCACGGCTGAAGTCACTCCCCACCACTTCACACTCACCGATAGGGCGGTGTCAGAGTACGACACGAATGCGAAAATGAATCCTCCGCTTCGCAGCCAGGAGGATGTGGATGCGCTGCGCGCAGGCATCGCGGACGGAACAATCGACGTCATCGCGTGCGATCACGCTCCGCATCACATCAATCTCAAGATGTTGGAATTCGACAGGGCGCCGTTCGGAATCACCGGCCTGGAGACGGCGGTGGGTTTGGCGCTGACGCAGTTGAAACTGCCCCTGCCTCGCCTGATCGAAATGTTTTCTCTGAATCCGCAGAAAATCATGAGAATCACTCCCTGGGGAGTCTTTGAAGGAAGCGGCGCACACCTGACGGTTCTGGATCCTTCGCGGCAGTGGAAATTCGACGTCAACCAGTCCCGTTCCAAAAGCCGTAACTCACCCTTTCACGGCTGGGAACTGAAGGGTAAAGCTGTTGGTACAATCGTTGGCGGTAAAGTCGTCTATGAGGATCGCAAGTAGCCTGACTCTAACCTGCTGGATGGCGTTCGCCTCGACCGCATGGGCGCAGGACCCTCAGGCTGTCATCGATCGAATCTCGAATCACCCCGCCGTCAGGAACGCGCAACTATTCATCGACACAGACCACGATCGGATTATCCGCGAGACCATCGCCATCAACGAAATACCCGCGCCACCCTTCAAGGAAGCCGAGCGAGCCCGGGCGTTCGCCCAAATGCTGCGAGACAGCGGCATGGCGAATGTCGAAATTGATCCGGAGGGAAACGTTCTCGGCTTGAGAAGAGGCACAGGCTCCGGACCGCTCATTGCCATAGCGGCGCATCTCGACACGGTTTTTCCGGAAGGCACCGACGTTCGGGTTAAGCGAGAGGGAAACCGGTTACTCGCGCCTGGAGTTGGCGACAACGCCCGTAGTCTGGCCGTGATGCTGGCGCTCATCCGCGCGCTCGACAATGCGAACGTTCAAACGACGAGCGACATTCTCTTCGTCGGAGATGTCGGGGAAGAAGGCCCAGGAGACCTGAGGGGCATGCGGTATCTCTTCCAGAAGGGTCGTTATAAGGACCGCATCCGTATGTTCGTCTCCATCGACGGCGCCGGTAACGGAAGCGATATCGTCAATGGTGCGCTCGGGAGCCGGCGCTATCGCGTTGCGTTTCGAGGGCCAGGCGGCCACAGCTATGGAGCATTCGGGCTGGTGAATCCGACTTACGCACTGGCGAAAGCAATGGATCGCCTGTCGAAGATTACTGTTCCTTCATCACCGCGAACCACGTACAACGTCGGGGTAATCGGGGGCGGAACGTCGGTGAACTCGATACCAAACGAAGTGTGGATGGATGTCGATCTGCGTTCCGAGTCACCCCAGCAACTAAACAAGCTCGCCGAAGAGTTTATCAAGCAGGTTCGCGCCGCTGCCGACGACGAGAACAAAGCGCGATCGACAAACCAGGGACGGATCGAGGTAGACGCCAAGGTCATCGGCGAACGTCCTTCCGGCGTCACCCCTGGGGACTCTCCGATCGTGAGACTCGCGGCAGCTGCCGCAAGCAAGTTCGGGTTGTTTCCGACCCTCAGCGTCGGGAGCACCGACGCCAATATCCCGATCAGCCTGGGTGTTCCCGCAATCACGATCGACTCCGGGGGAAGCGGTGGCAGAGCCCATGCGCTGGACGAGTGGGTGAACGTCGAGAAAGGCGGCAGCGTTCGGGGAATTAATCTGGTGATGACGACGGTGCTGTCGCTGGCCGGCGTGCAGTAGTCTGCCTCGCTTATTTCGCGAGCGAAACGATGTCCCTGGCCAGTTTCACCAGCGCCGCCGGCGAGCGTCCCGCGGTGAGATCATCCCAAAAAACAAAGTACGTATGGACTTTCCCTTCGCTATCCCGATGTTTCACGGTCATCCGGGTGACAAGGCAACTCTGACACAGGCTCGATAGCGCGGATTTGGCGGAACCCATCGTCCTGGGATCAAACACCGGAGTCATTGTTTGCAGTGTGTCTGCGGAAATAGCTTTCGGACAGGCGCTGTTCTCGCAGGTCAACATGCCCTGAGACGTCAGCATCGCGTCCAGGTCGAACCCGGCGAAGCCGCCCGTCCGGATGACACGAGCAACCCACGCGCCCTTGCCGTCCGGCAAACGAACCGAAGCTGCCTTCAGTGGAGAAGCGACGTTTGCCCGTTGCTCCGCCGCGATGCCATCGTCCTTGGGCAGATCCTGCGCAGGACAGATGGCAACTGCCACAATCGCCGAGACAAAGAAGAATCCGAGATTTCCCTTTCTCATCCTCATAGAGAACCTGAGACTCGGGCTCCGGAGAAGGGTGAGCTATGGAATCAGTAATAAGCGAGCGTCTCTATCCCGCTCCCGGCCATAAAGGTTCTGCTTACCTTGCTCGTGACCAGGTCGATCACGGAGATCGTCCCGTCCCCGTGATTCGAAACCAGGGCAGTCTTGCCATCGGCAGAATACGCAATGCCGAACGCCTGCTGGCCAACCGTAAGGGTCTTCTGAGCGGCATGCAGATTCTTCGCATCGAAGATATTCGCAAGGGAGTTCATGTGGTTCACCGTGATGAGCGTGGCGCCATCCGGAGAATAGCGCGCGCGGAACGGTCCGATCGTGTTCTTCTCGACCATAACGGTATCGATGATCTTGTCGGTTGCCGTGTCTACAACATAGAACTGCGGATCCGTGAAATCGATCGCGATAACACGCTTGCCGTCGGGCGAAGAGGTGATCCCCTGTGTGCCCTTGGGCATCGGGATACGGCCGACCATTTTCCGGGCTTTCAGGTCAATTACGCTGACAAACATTCGGTCATTTTTGTTGGCAACATAGGCCTTACTGCCATCCGGTAAGACTGCCGCCCAATGCCCCGTCCCGTCCGTATCAATCGCCTCCTGGATCTTGCCGGACTTCGGATCAATCACCAGAAGCTTGCGGCTCAAATCACACGAGGCATAGAGCAACCCATTGTTGTCGACCTGCAATCCGTGAGGTGCCTGATAGGGAGAAACATCGATCGTGCTGCTGACCTTGCGAGTCTCGAGATCGATTGCGACGATCTTGTGGCCAGGATTCGGATTCCGGCCATACACGCCATCCCCATAAAGCGGAACGAATGCCGTCTTGTGATCTGCCGAGATCGCCAGTTCGTGCGGCGGCGCCTCGAGTTTGAGATTGCTCACTTCCTTGAGGGTCGCGGGATCGAAAAAACGTACAAAGCCACCGACTTTGTCGATCATGATCAGGCCGGCCGTGCCTGTGGGGTTATTGGGATCGGTCCCCGCGACGACAACTGATGCAGCGGCTACCGTCAGGACGATCAATAGAGCGCACGTTTTCTTTCGCGTACTGTTCATCATGGACACCGCTCCTTTGGGTGGTTTTGCAGCGAAGTATACCTCGCTGATGCCTGGATAGGCACGGTTTGATCAGGCGTCCCGATGCACCGTATCCGGGGAAAATGCCGGCAAGCAGACCGCGATGTATTCGGCGCCGCCTTCTTCCGGTGAACTGTACTGAACCCATTCGCCTTGATGAGCGATGACGGCCTGGCCGGCCCTCACATCGAGGGTTTCCGACACCGTCTTTACGCGGAGCATCCCTTTAAGGACTACGGTGAACTCGTCGAACTCCGGTTTTTGACCCGGTTCGACCCATCCGGCCGGGCTCTGCATTCGCGCGACACTTGTGGAGGTGGTCTTACTGCTGACGCGACCGATGTACTCTTCGATGATCTTGGGCTTGTTGCCAGCGGCCTTGATGATTGAGGGAGCAGAGACTAGTGTTGCCATATCTATAGAGGATTGTCGGGCATTGCAATCGTGCGCCACATGTGGGCGACGGGGCTGCCATCATTGCCGAGACCTTCTTTCGGCTGTTTGAAGTGCCGGCCGATAATATCGAGGAACGGTTCAATTGTCACCGTCACTCCAGGTTCGAAGGCGTACAGGTCATTCACCGTGACCATGCGCGGTTCCAGATACCATTTGTGGTTCTTGAGCATCTTGTAGTCGGCCTGCATATGAGGCAGAGGCACATAGTCCTCACCGAAGATGTTCCGGTAAAGGTCGGGATACTCGTAGCCGTGCTCCTTGTCTTCGTAGAACCGTAGCGCCTGATGGTAGCGAATCGCGAAGCTGGTCTTTTCGGGAACGTAGGGCTCGTACATCTGGGCGCCCCAATAGCCGTGATCAGACTTCATGATTTCCTGCACAGTATCGTGCAACAGGCACGCCAGTACGACTTCGTCGCTCATTTTGTTCTTCATGGCGCGGTTCGCACTCTGAAGACAGTGGTTCGAAGTTGCCGTAAACCGGAGCTTGAAAAAGTCCACCAGCGTAGGCCTGGCAGGCATGGGCGTCAGCTTCTTCACCCTGGCATCGGCCTGGGTTGTCAGGAATAGGTTCCCTACTCCTCTGCGGTAAAAACGGGTCTCGATCTGGGCTTCGACCTGTGCCATCGTCGGAAACTTCCGCGGCGCCGTCTGGCTGGCAGCGGGATTGAATTGCTGAATCATGTAGGCTTCGAGCGCCTCGGCCCTTGCTTCATGGCTCATAGCCTTCACGGCAGCCGCGCCGCCCAGGCTGGAAAGGAATAATCTTCGATCAATTTGCATGGCCCCTCCGGTTTGAGGGCAAATTATATAGAATTCAACCCTTTGGAGGGAAACATGGAACTTCGAGGCGCGACTGTCCTGGTCACAGGGGGAAGCAGCGGAATCGGACGAGCCATTGCGAAAACGTTGGTAGACGCCGGCGCAAGGGTCGCAATCACGGGAAGGGATGAGAAGCGCCTGGCGGAGGCTGCTCAAGCCCTCAAAGCGATGCCCGTGTGCGGGGATGTCACTAACGAGGCTGACGTCCGCCGGACCGTCGAGGAAGTCCTTAGGTCCTTCGGCCATCTGGACGTCCTGGTGAACAACGCTGGAAAGGGCATCTTTAAACCCTTGATCGACATGCAGCGGTCGGACTTCGATGCCGTGCTGGCGACGAACATGACGGGCGCTATGCTGATGGCTCGCGAAGCCGCAAGACACTTTATTACCCGCAATCGCGGCAACATCATCAACATTGGCTCCACCGCCAGCCACCGCGGCGCACCCAATGGCACGGCCTACTATGCCAGCAAAGCGGCCCTCCGCAGCATGACGGAGTGCTGGCGGGCCGAACTCCGCCAGCACAATATCCGGGTCTTCCTGATCAACCCCAGCGAGGTGGTTACGGGTTTCGCCGCTGCATCCGGATTTGCCCAGAAAGACAATCCCACAAAGCTGAGGAGCGAGGATATAGCCCATGCTGTCAGGGCGGTGCTGGAAATGGACGACCGGGGCTTTACTACCGAATTAACAGTATTTGCCACAAATCCAAAGGACTAGTATCTTGTAGCCACCGCGTATGAACAGATTGCGCAAACCAGTCGTTGCCTTCGTCGCAATTCTGGCTGTGACGTGTGCTTTCCACGCGCAAGACATCGTTAAGACGCTTACCGTTGACGTCAACATCGTGTTGATTCCCACCACGATCACCAATGAGCGCGGTCAATACGTCAGCGGACTTGAGAAGAACAAGTTCCAGATCTTCGAAGACAAGGTCGAGCAGGAGATTGTTTACTTCTCTACGGAAGATGCGCCGATGAGCCTCGGCATTGTTCTCGATGCAAGCGGCAGCATGAACACGATCATGGATCCAGCCCGCCGGAACGGCGGCGCCTGCCTGAACATGGGCACGGACGATGACGAATACTTCCTGATGGTTTTCTCCGACAAGCTGAAGGTAAACACGGAATTCACGACAGATCTGAGAAAACTCCGCGCCCAGATGCTCACTGTGAACTCCAAGGGGAGCACTGCACTCTACGACGCAATCTATGCCGGTCTGGCGAAAGTGCGCGAGGGGACGAATCCAAGAAAAGCGCTCGTCGTGGTCAGTGATGGTTACGACAACAGTAGCCGTTACACCGGAAAGAACGTGCGCGAAGCGTTGAAGGAGACCGACGTTCAGCTCTACCTGATCGGGAATGAAGGGGACGGCGCCTTGACGGCTCTGGCTGAAAGCTCCGGAGGACGATCCCTCTCACCTCGCGGACGAACATTCGAGCTCGCGAATATCTGCACGGAGATCGTCAAGAATCTCAAAAATCAATACCTCATCGGATACAAGTCCACCAATGATTCGCGGGATGGGAAATGGCGCAACGTTCGCGTTAAGGTAGACCCGCCAAAAGATGTGAAGTTAAACGTCCGCTCCAGAACCGGTTACTACGCCCGGAACGACAATCCCTAAAATCGCCCCTAGACCGTTTCGAAAGGATGGTCGAGGTTCTCAGGGTTATAGAGAATCCTTTGGCAGGCATCGCACGCGATGATCTGGTCGTTCTTGCGAATCTCCTGAAACACCTGTGGCCGAATCCTCACCTGACAGACTTCGCAGACATAGTCTCGAGCCGCTGAAATACCAATGCCGCCCCGAAATTTGCGCACACGTTCGTAGCGAGGAAGGAGATCGGTTGATATCTGCGCTTCGACTTCCCTGCGCTCAGTCGTGTACGACTGCATCGCCGTGACGTCCCTCTGGTGTTCTCCTTCGAGCTCCCGCCGTTCCTGGTTCACGCGCTGTTGATCTTCCTTAAGCCGGGCTTCGGCGATGCGAATCTCCTGGACGCTGGATTCCGCTGCCATCATGAGCGCAAGGATGCTGTCTTCAACCTTTCGTATCGCGGTTTGCGTGTGCTCAATCTCTTTTTGGAGGGCCTTGTATTCCTCGTTGGTCTTCACCGAAAGCATCTGCTCGCGATATTTGGAGATCTTCGCTTCAAGACCACTCACTTCGCTTTCAAGCTTCTTGCGAGTCGCCTGATCGTTTTTGGATTTCTCCTGTGCGCCGACAACCTGCGCGTTTGCGTCGCGAAGCTTGTCGTCAAGGGCTTTGGAGATAGCAGGGAACAGGTCAATCTTGGTTTTCAGTTGCTGGATGTCCAGATCGATCGTCTGCAGCCGTATCAGTCGTTTCAAATCATCGTTCATCGTAACTTTGTATGGGCCCAGCAGGACTTGAACCTGCGACAGCCCGGTTATGAGCCGGGAGCTCTGACCAACTGAGCTATGGGCCCGTGCGCATTAAGACGCGCAATAAAAAAGGGCGGCTGAAAAGCCGCCCTAGAGTTTACCTTAATCCCTCCCCGTCCCATCGAGGAAAGCCCGCAGTCTGCGGCTGCGGCTGGGGTGCCGCAGTTTTCGAAGCGCCTTCGCTTCGATCTGACGGATGCGTTCGCGGGTGACTGCAAAATTCTGTCCGACCTCTTCGAGCGTATGCTCGGTGCCGTCTTCGAGACCGAATCTCATCTTGATCACGCGCTCCTCACGTGGAGTCAGCGTATTAAGGACTTGTTCGGTCATTTCCTTGAGGTTGATGTTGATAACGGCGTCTGCCGGTGAAACCACGCCGCGGTCCTCGATGAAGTCGCCAAGATGCGAATCCTCTTCCTCTCCGATGGGAGTCTCCAGGGAGATCGGCTCCTGCGCAATCTTCATAACCTTGCGGACTTTCGAAACGGGAATGTCCATCCTCTTGGCGATCTCTTCACTGGTGGGCTCGCGTCCGAGTTCCTGCACCAGAGCGCGGGAGGTGCGGATCAACTTGTTGATCGTTTCAATCATGTGCACCGGGATGCGGATTGTTCGGGCCTGGTCCGCGAT
>Ga0207659_10001921_pt1 | contig 12317 bp, 8 predicted proteins | sample KBSM43metaG_FD_184330 | JGI IMG/M metagenome (GOLD analysis project Ga0207659, IMG submission 184330) | Miscanthus rhizosphere microbial communities from Kellogg Biological Station, Michigan, USA - KBS M4-3 metaG (SPAdes) (version 2) | ecosystem: Host-associated > Plants > Roots > Rhizosphere >...
TGGCAGTAAAGGGATCGGGAGAGCCATTGCACGCGGTCTGGCCCGCGAGGGCGTGAATCTGGTGCTGCTTGCGCGCGGCAAGGAACTGCTCGACCGCACAGCCGAGGAGATTCATAAAGAGACCGGCGTGAAAGTCGTGGCTGCCGCCGCCGATATCACCAAGACCGATCAAGTCGATGCGAGCGCGACGACGGCGAAGGAGGCCTTCGGCACCGTGCACATCGTGGTCAACAACGCCGGTGGGCCGATGCGGCGGATGGACCGTCAGATTCTGTGGCCAGATAGCGACTGGCTCGGCGACCTCGACAACAAGATTCTCGGGGCGCTGCGGGTGACTCGCGCATTTCTGCCCTTGATGCCGAGCGACGGTACCGGTCGCATCATCAACATCAGCGGAACCGCCTCGACGATCGTCTGGGCGCCGGCGTTGACGCACGGCTTGAACAATGCGGCGATGAACCAGGCAACCGGCTATCTCGCCAACGACCTGGCGAGCCAGCAGATCACCGTCAACACCGTGGTCCCTGGCCTCGTCGGCACCGAGGGCCGAGAAGTCTGGGCCGAGAACATGGCCAAGCAGCAGAACGTGACCAAAGAGGAATTCGTCGTCAGCTTCTGTAAGCGGATGGGGATTCTCGCCGGCCGCTGGGCGACGATGGACGAAGTGGCGGATACGGTGGTGTTCATCGCGTCCGATCGGGCGCGCTATTACAACGGCGCGAAGATCATTCTGGATGGGGGTTTGAACGTGAACGCACGACCTGCGTAATCGCCGCTGGCCAGCGATCGGCCGACCCACGAATTTTGTACTACGCCAACGTTCCTGTAAGCCGCCGGCCCGATCGCGCCGGGCCCCGGCGGCCGCCCTCTTCCTAAAACCCCTGTATTTCCAGCCATTTGCGCGGGTTTTCACGCCCTCGCGTCAACACCGTCGTTCGCGGCACGAAGATGGCACTGCTCGCGCCCTTAGCGGACGAGTATGGACCCTGCAATCGCTCACACATCGTCATCGACACCGGTCGCTTTTCAAGATGGACTTGGCCAGCGGCGTCTGAGTGTCAGTGCGACGAACGAGTCGCTCGAGCTGCTCGCGCTTCGCGAGGAGCTCACAGCCGTCTCGTCGTTTGAATTCGCCCTGCGCGATCGTGTCAGCCGGCTGTCGTCGTTCCAGTCAGAGCACTACGGCCGCGTGCGCGGCGTGGAACGAGTCGGCAAGACCGGCACCACACTCGCCATCGTCTCCGAGCACGTGCCAGGCGTGCGTCTCTCGGAGGTGCTCGCTTTCGCGGAATCGCGTCTGCTCCCGATCGAGACCAACGCCGCGCTTTGCTTGATCCGCCAGCTGATTCACGCCCTCGCACTGCTGCATCAGAAGATGCCGGACGTCTGTCACGGCGCCGTTGGACCCGAGCGCATCATCGTCACGCCGCAAGCGCGGCTCGTCCTCGTCGAGCACGTGCTTGGCGCGGCACTCGATCAGCTTCATTACACGCACGAACAGTACTGGAAGACCTTGCGCATTCCGCTTGCGCGTACCGGCTCGGGGCCGCAGTTCGACCGCCGCAGCGACATCACGCAGGCCGGCGTCACCGCGCTCGCGCTGATCATCGGGCGCCCGATCGCGGAGGACGACTACCCGACGCGCATCGCTGAAATGGCCAGCGGCACCTGGGCGCTTTCGGCGACCGGTGCTATCGAGCCGCTGCCAGCCGCACTGCGCGACTGGCTGATGCGCGCGATTCAACTCGATCCGCGCAATCCGTTCCCCTCGGCACTCGAGGCGTGGGCAGAACTCGATCGCGTGCTGCACTACAGCGATCCGATCGGGGAAGTCGCGGCACTGAAATCATTCCTCACGCGGTATCACGCGAGCGTCGCGGCCGACAGCACGAAGACCGCTGGGCCGGCACCAGCCCCAGCCCCTGCGCCTGCGATGCGTCTCACTCCCGCGCCGAGTGCGACGGCTGCACCGGCGCCGGCAGCTTCCGCGCCTGTGGCGCCAAAACCTGGACCCCAGGCCGTTGTGCCTGCGCGTCCGGCTGCGCCCGTGGAGCAGGTACCTCGCATTTCTTTGTCAGGTCCCCAAGCGGTCGCGTCAATGCACCCCCAGGCATCCCCACGCCCTGACTCTCCGGTCGCTTCCGCGGTGAATCCGCCAGCCAAGGACGATCAGGCGCGTGAAGACAGACGGTCCGAGGAGGCCGAGAGCGTCATGGAGAAGAGCAAGCCGTTCATTCGTGGCCGTTGGATCGCGGCGGCCATCGTTCTCGTGGCGCTGACGTCGGGCGGTACTCTCGCGGTGGGCCGCATCATGTCGCCGGCCGTCGCGACCGAGAGTCTCGGCACGCTGTCGGTGCAGACCAATCCTGCCGGCGCAACCGTTGTCGTCGACGGACAGCAGCGCGGGATGACGCCGCTCAACCTGCAGCTCAAGCCCGGACGCCACGTCGTCGAGCTCGTGACCGACGGCGATGTGCGATCGATTCCCGTGATGATCACGCCCGGTGGACAGGTCTCCCAGTTCATCGAGATCCCGCGCGCCGCGAGCGCGCTTGGTGAACTGCAGATTCGCACCGAGCCTGCCGGTGCGACGGTGACGGTCGATGGCCGTGTGCTTGGCAAGAGCCCGTTGACGGCGGAAGGCCTCTCGCCTGGCCCGCACTCCGTGACGGTCGAGAACGATCTCGGTCCGGTGACGCAGCGCGTCACGATCGAAGCGGGAACCACCGCGTCACTCGTCGTGCCGATGTCGGCGCCCAAGAACGCTCCGCTCTCTGGTTGGATTGCGGTCAACGCGCCGGTGGACGTGCAGTTCTTTGAGAACCAGCGCTTGCTCGGCAGTAGCCAGACCGATCGCATCATGGTTCCTGTCGGCCGCCACGAACTCGAGGTGGTCAACGAAGCGCTCGGTTACCGTGCGGTGAAGACCGTGAATGTTGCTCCAGGTCAAACCGCCAGCATCAAGCTCGATCTTCCGAAGGCGCCGATGGCGCTCAATGCCGTGCCCTGGGCCGAAGTCTGGGTGGACGGCGAACGTGTCGGAGAGACCCCGATCGGTAGCGTGCCGGTCAGCATCGGCCCGCACGAAGTCGTGTTCCGACATCCCGAACTGGGAGAGCGGCGGGTCGTGACCACCGTGACGCTCGCGGGACCCGCCAAGGTCAGTGTTGACATGAGGAAGAAGTAGCCATGCGGATGAATGCTTCGGTCGCAACATGCACCGTCGCGGTGCTCCTGTTGTCGGGCCCGAGACTCCACGCCGAGGACTCTCTTGAAGCGGCCCGCCAGCTCTATGCGTCAGCGGAATACACCAGCGCGCTGTCGATGCTGAATGCGTTGAGTAACGTCGACTCGCCTCGTGAAGAGCGTCGGGCGATTGCCCTGTATCGCACCTTGTGCCTGCTTGCGGTTGGCCGCGGCGCCGAGGCCGAGCGCGCCATCGAGTCGATGGTTTCGGCGGATCCGCTCTATCGTCCGGATGCCGACGAGATCCCGCCGCGCATGCGGACGGCGATCGCCGAGGCGCGGAAGAAGATGCTCCCGGCGATTCTTCAGGAGAAATACAAGGATTCGAAGGCGTCGTTCGATCGCCAGGATTTCAGCCGCGCGGCGTTCGGTTTCAAGGAAATGCTCGACGGACTCGCCGATCCTGACATCAGCCTGGCCGCCTCCCAGTCGCCCCTCGCGGATCTCAAGACCCTGGCGATTGGATTTTACGAACTGAGCTCGAAGGCGCTCGTGCCGCCGCCGGCCGCACCCCCCGCGAAAGCCGAAGCGCTGTTGCCGCCGGGACCGCCAGCAACCATACAGGCACCCAAACTTTACACAGCGGACGATCGCAACGTGGTCCCGCCGCAGGCCATTCGTCAGGAGATCCCGGCATTCCCCGGCAAGGTAACCATCACGAAGACCGGTGTACTGGAACTTGTCATTGATCGCAGTGGAAACGTCGAATCAGCGATGATGCGTGTGCCGGTGAATGCCCAGTACGATCGCATGGCCACGAATGCCGCAAAGAACTGGCAGTATCAGCCAGCAACGGTCGATGGTTCGCCGGTGAAATTCGTGAAGCGCATTCAAGTGACGCTCGTACCAAATCAGTAGGTCCCAGTACATTCGTGTAATTCCTCATACACGAAAGCCGTGCACGTGTAATGACGTGCACGGCTTTCGCATTCAAACCAACAAAAAACTCGAACGTACTGCGGTCGAGGTAGAAGCGGCAAGATTCCTGCACTCATGTGTACTCGGGACCGCGGACTCTCCCTGCGCTCCCGATCAGAAACAACCGAATGATGGCTTTTCGAACACTGCGCTCGAAGTGTGCGCGGCTGGCACCATTGTGCCTGTTGGCGCTGGCGCCCGCCGCAAATGCAGCAGCCGATGCGATTAATGTGGCGTGGGACCCGGCCTCGCAGCCACTGACCTACAGCGCCACCGGGCTGCCGTCAGGCCTGTCGGTGATGTCGAGTACGGGTTATGTTTCGGGCACCGGAACGACCGCGGGCACGTACTCGGTCACCGCTCGCGTCTCCGACGGTGTATTGAGCACAACGCAGGCGTTCGCGTGGAACATGACTACGTCAACGAGAAGCGGCGGCGGTACGACGCCGCCACCGACGGGCACGGACACCACGCCGCCCACGGTGACGATTTCATCGCCGACGTCCGCTTCCACCTACTCGATAAACGGCTCATCGATCACGCTCAGTGGCACGACGTCTGACGCCTTCGGTGTGACGCAGGTCAGATGGGAGAACGACGCCATGCGCCTCAAGGGCGTCGCTAGCGGATTAGCGAATTGGACGACGTCGGTTCCACTGCAGGTTGGTTCCAACACCATCTACATCACCGCGATAGATGCCGTAGGAAATGAAGGCGTCGACATCCTGACCGTCAGCGTCTCCAGCACCGGCGGCGGAACGGCCGATAGGACGAAGCCGACGTTGTCGATCAGCACTCCAACCACGGGATCGACGTATTTGACGACGCAGTCGACGATTAGCCTGTCTGGCGCCGCTTCCGACAATCGCGGCGTCGTGCAGGTGGCGTGGATGAACTCCACCGGAGGCAGCGGTGTTGCGAGTGGCACTACGAGCTGGAATGCGAATCTTCCGCTTCAATCAGGGACGAACGTGATTTCAGTGACCGCGCTGGACGCAGCAGGAAATGCCGCTACCGCCACGCTAACCGTGACACGGTCGACCACGACGCCGCTGCCATCGACCGGTGGGGCGCCGACGCTGAGTGTCGGGCGGCTCGGCTCGAGTTCAATGCGACTCTCCTGGACGTACACGTCATGGTCGAGCGTGGATGTGTATCGGGACGGCTTGAAGGTCAAGAGCACTTCCAATGACGGCTCGATGAACGACAACGTAATTCGCGGCGGCACCTACAGCTATAAGGTGTGCGCGCCAGGATCGGCGACCGATTGCTCGAACTCCGTCAGTATCTCTAACTAGCTGACGATCAGGAACAACTAATGATGGCTTTTCACACACTGCGCTCGAAGTGTGCGCTGCTGGCACCGCTGTGCCTGTTGGTGCTTGGGGCAGCCGGGAACGCGGCTGCGGACACGATTGTGCTCGAATGGGACCAGAGTAGTAGCACCGTCGGCTACAGGGTGCATGTCGGTGTGCAATCCGGCAGTTACACGCAGCACTTTGATGCGGGCGCGTCGAGTGCGTTCGCGTTCACGGCAGCCACTGCCGGCCAACGGTACTGCTTCGCAGTCTCCGCCTACATGCTGTCCTCAGGGGTCGAGGGTTCCAATTCCGGCGAGGTCTGCGGCTACAGCAATGCGGCGCCGACGCTCGTGAATCCGGGCGGCCGGACATCGACTGTCGGGCAGCCGACCTCGCTGCAGTTGCAAGGCTTCGATTCGCAGCCAATCACCTATAGTGCCACCGGGCTGCCGCCGGGACTCTCGCTGGGGTCGAGCACTGGTTACATTTCGGGCACCGGAACGACCGCTGGCACGTACACGGTGACCGCACGCGCATCCGACGGTGTGTTGAGCAGCGCGTCGCAGACCTTCACGTGGACAATGACCACCTCGTCAACCAGCAGTAGCACTGGCGGTACAACGACGCCGACGGGATGTACCACTGCGACTGTGTCAATCTGCACTCCGACTACGGAGACCTCCTTTTCGACGACGCAGTCAAGCATCACCCTGACCGGCAGCGCGTCGCCTGCCATTACCCGGGTAGTATGGGAGATCTCGCCGAGCGGTGTCAGGGGCGTTGCCAGTGGCACCACGAGCTGGACGATTGCCAACATTCCCCTTCAGGCGGGGACCAACCTGATCGACATCACGGCGTACGATGGCGCCGGCAATCCGTTTACCGATAGGCTGCTCGTGACGCCTTCGGGTTCGGGCACGACGACTCCATCCCCGACATCTCCGACACCTCCACCGCCCACGGATAGTACCGGCTGTGCCACTGCTTCGACTGTGTCAATCTGCACTCCGACGACGGGGACATCCTTTACGACGACTCAGTCAAGCATCACCCTGAGCGGCACCGCGCCGTATGGCGTTACCCGGGTGGTATGGGAGAACTCGCCGAGCGGTGCGAGTGGCGTTGCCAATGGCACCACGAGCTGGACGATTGGCAACGTTCCCCTTCAGGCGGGGACCAACGTGATCGACATCACGGCGTACAATGCCGCCGGAAATACGACCACCGATAGGCTGGTCGTGTCGACGTCGAGCACGTCGTCTGGCGCCAGTACGGGCTGTGCCACTGCGTCGACCGTGTCAATCTGCACTCCGACGACGGGGACGTCCTTCTCGACGACGCAGTCGAGCATCAACGTGACCGGCACCGCACCGTATGGCGTTACCCGGGTGGTCTGGGAGAACTCGGCGAACGGTGCCAGAGGCGTTGCCAGTGGTACCACGAGCTGGGCGATTGCCAACATACCCCTTTGGGGGGGGACGAACGTGATCGACATCACGGCGTACGATTCCGCCGGAAATCCGAGTACCGATAGGCTGATCGTGTCGACGTCGGGCACGTCGTCTGAGGGCAGTACGGGCTGTGCCACTACGTCGACCGTGTCAATCTGCACTCCGACGACGGGGACGTCCTTTTCGACGGCACAGTCAAGCATCAACGTGACCGGCACCGCCCCGTCTGGTACTACCCGGGTGGTCTGGGAGAACGCGGCGAACGGTGCCAGAGGCATTGCCAGTGGTACCACGAGCTGGGCGATTGCCAACATTCCCCTTTGGGGGGGGACGAACCTGATCGAGGTCACGGCGTACGATGGCGCCGGAAATTCGAGTACCGATAGGCTGCTCGTGACGCGTTAGAGGTGAACATTTCCTTCTGAGCTATTTGCCCTGTTTCGGCCCGTTTGCCTCAGCCCCCGCAAGGAACGCTGAGGCAGACGGGCCGTTCTTGCTGGCAGGGGAGTTGCTCAACGCTGCATTGTCCATCTCCCGGTGTTCGCTGCCGATGACACAGCGGACCAGGAGAAGGAGGGTGCCATGCGCGTCTCCTCTCTGGTGGCTTTGCTCGGGGCGAGCGTATTCCTGACCGCAGCGGTGTCGGCGCAAGAACGCCGCGCGCCGGATGCTGCGGTGGTTGTTCGACCGGTCCAGGTCAGGGAAGTTCGCGTGAACCAGCCCGCTCCGCCTCCACTTCACGATCAGCGTCCCAGCTTCGGTCTCCCGCGACCGGTCGATCCGGCCTTTATCAGCCGGCCGATTCCGCGGCCTCAAGCGACAGTGCTTCCGAACTCGCGTTTTTCGAATGGCGCTCGCGGCCGCAGCCGTCTGTCTGACTTCAAGCCGCGGCACAACGTCGGCTTTGGCGTGCTGGTTGGCTATCCGGTGATCTACCCCTACGCCTATCCGTACGATCCGTTCTCGCCAACGTCCGGATATTCGCCGTACAGTGTCGCGCCGCCGGCTCCAAACACCTATTCGAACGTCGATTCGCTGCCCGCAACCTCGAGCATCGTGACGGCTGCATCATCGTTGCCCGGCACGATTGCCTGTGAGGCGTCCGCCCCGTGTGGCGGCGTCAGCTTCGACATCCGGCCGGCCAGTGCGCAGGTGTACGTGGATGGAACGTTCGCAGGTCTCATCGAAGACTTCGACGGGGCAAGCGAGCCGCTCCTTCTTGCACCCGGCACTCACTACGTCGAGATCAGGCTGGCCGGCTATCGGACCGCGACCTTCGATGTGGCAATCACGCCAGGCGAGGTCACGCCATACCAGGGCATCTTGGAGCGCTTACGTCTGCAGACCCCATGAGCGGTAGTCCTCGCGATCGCGGGCTGTGCGCCACTTGCGCGCACGCGCAAGTGATCACCAGCGCACGCGGCTCAACGTTCTCTCTCTGCAAGTTGTCGTTTGTCGATTCGCGGTTCGCGAAGTACCCGGTGCTGCCCGTGCGGCACTGCGACGGGTATTCGCGCGAGGCCACTAACCACTAACCACTAACCACCAACCACCAAGAAACCTACGCCGCCTGCCGGTAGTCCTCTGCCAGCGCGGACACCAGCCTCACGGCTGGTACTTCTGAGGCGCTCTGGCGATCCAGCGTCTCGTCGTGAATGGCGATCTGCAGTGCCTCGAAGCACGTCGGGTCGATCGCGTTCCCGGCCTCGCGGCGCATCACCTCCATCACGCGCTCGAGTGGCATGCTGGACCGGTACGGACGGGAGGCACGCAGTGCGTCGCACATATCGGCGGTGCAGAGCACACGCGTCAGCATCGGCAACTCGCTGCGCTGGAGACCGAGGTCGTAGCCACTGCCATCGAGCCGCTCGTGATGCGACGCGGCAGCGCCGGCGAGATGCCTGAAGCAGCCGGTGCGCATGAGGATCTCCCGCGTGGCCACCGGATGACGCCGCATCACCTGAAACTCGCCCTCGGTGAGGGCGGCCGGTTTGTCGAGGATCAGACTGGAGACACCGAGCTTGCCGATGTCATGCAGCAGTGCCGCGCGGCGGATCTCACGAACCTGCTCATCGGGATAGCCCATCACCTCGGCGATGGCCACGCTGGTGGCCGCGACCCCGCGTGAATGCTGGAACGTCCACGGTGACTTCGCGTCGATGACCAGCGCAAACGCCTCAGCGACGCGATCGAGACGGTCATCGTCGGCGACCAGGATGCGATCGGCGGGTTCGATCTGCGTCACGTGCGCCTGGACGTTGTCCTCGGCGAGCGCTCGCCAGAATTCGCTGTCGGTGCGGAAGGCAAGGAAAGCCTCGAGGATCGCGGGATCGAACCACGAGCCCTTGCGGGCGACTGCCATGTCGTACGCGGGTTCGACGCCGTACGACGTGAAGAACACTTCCGCGGTCTGCGCGAGACCGAGAATGCGGGCGAGCAGTGGAATCTGATCGCCGCGAAGCGCATAGGGCTGACCGGCGCCATCCCAGTGTTCGTCGAGCGCGCGAATCGCCTGCACGGTGTCGTCGTGGAAGCCGAGCATTCGCGCGATGTCTGCGCCGCGCTCGCAACGGGTGCGCACGACCTCGCGGGCACCCTCGGGACCGCGCGTCAGCACACCGAGTAACTGGAACGCGCGCGTCAGCCAGAATTGGCCGGGTGCCACATTACGTGCGACGAAGCGGAACGCGTCGAGCGCTCGTGGCCAGTCCGTCGTTTTCAGATCGGCCTTGACGCGGTGATCGTCCGCGCCGAAGAGCACCGCGAATCGCGCCGCATTGCTCGAACATCCGAGGTCTTTCATCAGCAGCGCGTAGAACAGCGCTGACTGCAGTTCGGAGGGCAACCGTAGTTCCCGGGCGATCCGCATGCCGATCAGGCAACTGCGGATGGCGTGTCCCTCGCGTTGCCCCTCAGTCAGGTCCAGCGCATAGGAGAGGCCGGCAAGCACGTTCGACAGCCGGATGTCAGGTCGTTGAATCAGCACGGTCGTGAGCGCTTGCAAATCTGTCGGCGCGCAGGGGTTGCTGCGTGGGTCGTGCCAGAAAAGCTCCGTGCCGAAACGAGCAAACGCGGGTCGTGGGCGCACAGGATGTCTCGAATCTGCCCGGAACGAAGACCCGTCGTTTTCAGAGAGTCTCGGCACTGCTGACTTATTCGGCCCACTTCGATCTAACATTTCGCGACTTTTCTCTGTCATGAACGGCACGAAGCCGATCAGCGGCGCGACGCGCGCGAATACGCTACGCTGGGAGTCGCCGTTGCTCAGCCTCCGGCCGACCGGCACGAACGCCGGCGGCACGGTCTGCCTCGGCGATGTGCTCACGATCATCTGGATTCTCGGCAGGTAAATCATGAAGACATTGATCGCGCTCGGCATACTGACGCTGGTTGTTGCCAGCACCGCGTCTGCGCAAACAGCGAAAGCGGCATCGCTTGCGGCGCTCTCGACACAGCCGTCGATGAACGTGTTCCGCCGCTTCTCGGTGGATGCCGCGAAAATGACCGGCTTCTACGGCGACGTGCTTGGCCTGAAAGCGCTGCCGCCACTACGCATGCCCGGCGGCGGATCGATGATCCTGTTTCAGGTCGGGTCTGGTCAGGTGAAGCTGCAGGCGACGCCGGCTGCCAAGGACTATGCGTCGGGGCCGGTACGTGAGGTGAGCGGGCTCCGTGTTTTCACCTTCTTCTTCCCGGACGAGCAGGCGCTGACCGCGCGATTCGTGCAGAACGGCTATCCGGCCCCGCAGTTCCAGGCCACACCGAACGGACGCCGCGCAATGGTCCTCGATCCGGAGAACCAATGGGTCGAGCTCGTCGTGCTGCCGGGAGCGGCGCCAGCGATCTATCAGTCGATGGAAGTCGGTCTGACGGTGACCGATCTCGAGAAAAGCCGCGCGTTCTATCGCGACTTCGTTGGACTCGAGGAACTTCCGCCGGTGAAAGACGCGCTGCTCGGCATCACGAAGTATCCGTTCCGCCACGGTGAGACGACCGTGAATGTGTGGAGCTTCGGTCCGACGGCGCAGGCCAACACGCGCACCGCGGGTATTCAGTATGTGATCAGTGATGTGGAGGCGGTGGACGTGAAGGCCAAGGCGCAGTCGGTGAAGATCGACACGCCGCTCGGAAACTTCAGCGCGGGTCTGCGGACGATCTGGCTGTCTGATCCCGACGGAATCACAAACTACTTCGCACAGATCATCCGCAATCCTGCGCCGTCGTCCACGCGTTAATTCGCGCGGGTGGCGGTCCAGTTCGTCGAGCTGCTACCCGTGCGCGTCGTGCCCTCGATCTGATTGCCCTTCACGACGCCGGAGTACTCCTGCCCGCCGGCGCTCCATGAGATCTGCGTGCCGCGCAGCTTGCCCGTGACCGGCACTGACTTTCCGCTGGTTGTCAGCGTGCCGGAGACCGTCTGGTAGGTCTGCTTCAATGCGAGCTCGCCCTGCGGCAGGCGCCAGGTGCCATCCACCTTGGCCGGCACGATATACAGCATCACGGTGCACCAGCTCGAACAGTCGTCGACCGTTTCGGTCTTCTCCGGTGTCCAGTCCTGGATCGAAAACGTGTTGGAGACGATGCGCGTGCCGGGCCGGAGGTTCGCGAACTTGTCCCGTAGTTGCAGCAGGTTGCTGGGCAGAAGGAAGAGCGCGAGTACCGTGGCCTTGGAGAACTCGGCCTGGTACATATCGCCCTGGACGAACTGTGCTTTCTCGGTGACGCCGGCTTCCTTGGCGCGCCGCTTGGAGAGCTCCACCATGTCGGGGTTGTATTCAACGCCGAGTGCCTGCGCGCCGCGCTTCGCGGCGGCGATGACGTTGCGTCCGTCGCCCGAGCCAAGATCGACGACGAAGTCCTGCGGCGTGATCTCGCCCATCTCCATCATCTTCTTGACGGTCTCTTCCGGCGATGGCACCCACACGACGTCTTTGCCGGCTTGTCCCACCTGAGGTTCGAACGGCTTCTGCTGGGCGAGCGCGATCGTCGCGGTCAGTGCGACCACGATCGTCAGCGCCCACGTACGCGGACGACTCAGAGCCATGATGTATTAGTCCTCGTTGTCAGCGCGCCAGGCGGAGTGCCTTGGCGCGTTTGCGATTGCCTCTGGTACGGAGCCACCACGTGCCTGGTGTGCAGGCCAGACAGGCGGTAGCCAGAGAGTAGTAGATCACGGTGACGACGGCCGCGACGGTGCCGGCCGCGACCGGCATCCACCATGCGACTGCCGCGGTGATGACGGCGACCATCGCGAGATCGACGATCGCAGCGATCACCTGCACGCGCGACGTGCGCAGCCACGCGCGATCGGCCAGCGACAGGCGCAGCGGTGCGGCCGGCACCGAAAGCGCCGGCGAGATTCGCTGGTCGCCGTCTTCGGGGAACAGCCGCAGGAACTCGC
>Ga0207659_10001922_pt1 | contig 12316 bp, 15 predicted proteins | sample KBSM43metaG_FD_184330 | JGI IMG/M metagenome (GOLD analysis project Ga0207659, IMG submission 184330) | Miscanthus rhizosphere microbial communities from Kellogg Biological Station, Michigan, USA - KBS M4-3 metaG (SPAdes) (version 2) | ecosystem: Host-associated > Plants > Roots > Rhizosphere >...
CGCGCCGGGGACGCGGGGAAACTTGACCCGGTGCTCGATCGCCAGCACATCAAACCCGCCGCGGTGGATTGCCTCTAGCTTGAACAAAGCGTCGATCGCCGGCTGCAGCATGGTGTCGACGTGTTCGCGCGTTACCACGCGGTCATGAAAGGTTTCGCCGATCAGCTGGTCGACATGTTCCGCCTCAATCGCTCTGTGGTCGCCCCTATCCGCCGCAACCTTGCGGGCAAACATCAACGCGGCCATCGCCGCGTGCATGGCGGTACCTTCTTCGGCGTACTCGCTGGGGATGTCGGCTGTGGGCGGCAGCGCCAGCGTGGCCTGCCAGGAGCCCGGACAGTTGAGCAATCGCCCGGCCGTAGAGCCGCCGACGATCGCGCTATGTTGTGCCATGATCCGGTTTCCAAAATACCGGGGTGAGCATCATGGCAAAATTGGCGTTTGTCAAGCGCGTGCTGGAAAGCACGATCGAAGCTGAGTTGAAGCGTCGGGTCGAGGCGACAGGCGGGATCTGCGAGAAGGTGCGCGCAATCGGCCGGCGCGGGTTTTTCGACCGGATTATAATTCTGCCAGGCCCGCGGATTATTTTTTGCGAAGTTAAAAGGCCGCGCGGTGGCAGGGTAAGCGAGCACCAGAGCGAGTATGCCTCGCGTTACGAGGCACTAGGCGTGCCGGTTGCCATCGTGCGCAATCGGGAGGATATTGACGCGCTGCTGAAAAGTTAGGGCCGCGGCGTTGGCTGCGCCGGCGGCCCTGATCTGAACCCGTTCAGGCGGAGAACAGACCTTATGTCCGAAACATACCTCATCGGCATCGCAAAGCAACTGCTTGCTCTCGGTTACCAGCTGACGCCGAACAAGGGCAAGCAGTGCCTGGTCAAGCACTGGAATAAGCCTTCGTTCCTCGCAGATGGGCCGAAAGGTACCTTCGCGGAGCGTTGGCCGGCGCGCTTTGGCGGCTATCCAACGATCGGCGTGCGGGTCGACCGCGGCTTAACCATGATCGATCTGGACGTAGACGACCCGATCGTCGAGGCGTTGTTAGAAGAAATCATGACGATCGCGCCTGATGTACACGCCCGGGCACCGACGCGCTATGGCGGCGGCACGCACAAGATGGCGTTGATCGCGCGCACCGACGCCAAGCCGGACGAAGTCAAAAAACCTATTCGCAGTCATCGCTGGCGCCGGCCGGAAGATGGACCGAAACAGCATCATATCGTCGAAATATTCCTCAGCGCGGCAGAGGAAGATATCTGCCGGCGCCAGTTTGGCGCTTATGGTGCGCACACACCAGGCAAGATCGACTATTTGTGGTCCGAGGACATCCCGGCGCTACATCTGGTGACGTCGGCCGGCCTGCCGCTGCTGACGCCAAAGGCTGCCTACGCGATCTGCGACGCCTTCGATCGGCTGGCCGCGGCGGCCGGCTGGGTGCAACTGAGCACCGATAAGACGTCAGGCAACGCGGCGTTCCTGTTCACCATCAACGAGGATACGCGGTTCGAAGTGCACAACGGCGGCGACGAAGTGACCTACGCCGAACTGTGCGACAGGTACGTGCCGGACATGGACCTGCGCTGTTCATCGTCATTTCACGGCGATCCGGGCCACAATCGCACCAAGTGCCGGGTCGGCGCGGTCAATGCCATGAACGGTACGATCGGAGTATGGGACGAAGAAGAGCGGGTCTGGTACCTGCCCGCGCCGTTGAGCACCGATACGGTCGGACAAGCAATCGCGGCGTGGGGCGCGGAGCACGATACCGGCGAAAGCTTCTTCAACGCCACGATCACGGTCGCCGATTTCTATGCCTACATGCCTGAGCACAAATACATTTTTGCTCCGCTCGGCACGCTGTGGCCGGCCGCCAGCGTCAACACGCGGTTATCTCGGATCGGCAAACTGAAGCCGAGCACCTGGCTCGACATCAATCGCCATGTCGAACAGATGACCTGGGCGCCAGGCGAGCCAGTCGACATCGAGGGCAAGCTGTTCGCCGATGGCGGATGGATCAAGCGACCGGGGGTTTGCGGTTTCAATCTATACAAACCGCCGATCGTGCGCAGGGTTGCGGGCGATGTCGCGCTGTGGCGGCAGCATCTGGAACGCATCTATCCGGACGAAGTCGGACACATCGAGCAATGGTGCGCGCACCGAGTGCAGCGCCCGGCCGAGAAGGTCAACCACGCCCTGGTGCTGGGCGGCAACCAAGGCATCGGCAAGGATACGCTGCTGGCGCCGCTGAAGCATGCCGTTGGGCCGTGGAACTTCAATGAGGTCGGACCGCAGCAGTTATTGGAGCGGTTCAACGGGTTTCTCAAGGCGGTCGTGCTGCGGGTATCGGAGGCACGTGATCTCGGCGAGTTCAATCGCTACGCCTTCTACAACCACACTAAATCGATCACGGCGGCTCCGCCGGATGCGCTGCGGATCGACGAGAAGAACCGGCAGGAATACTACATCCCCAACGTATGCGGCGTAGTCATCACGTTGAACGAGCGAGATAGCCTGTACCTGCCGCCGGATGACCGGCGGCATTTCGTGGCTTGGGCCAATGCCAGCAAGGAAGACGCCGACCTCAACACGGAGTATTGGGACAGGATCTGGTACTGGTACGCCGGTGACGGTCTGGATGTTGTGGCGACCCACCTGGCGGAGCTGGATTTGTCTGGCTTCAATGCCAAGAAACCACCACCGCTCACTGACGGGTTTCATTCCATCGTCAATCTGTCGCGCGCGCCGGAAGACGCAGACATGTCTGACGTGCTCGAACACATGCGATGGCCGGATGCCGTCACGGTAGAAGACATCAAACAGCGCGCGTGGGAATTACAGCGGCATGAATTCCATCAGTTTCTGTTCGATCGCCGCAACGCGCGCAAGTTCGGTTTTCGGTTCGCCGCGTGCGGCTATTCTCCGGTTCGTAACTTGGACGCCAAGGACGGGCTTTGGGTAATGGCAGGAAAACGGCAAGTTATCTATGCAAAAGACGCAGAGCTCGTAGGTAACCGAATAAGGGCAGCCCAAAACAGGGCGGCGGCGGCGCCGCGAGGTAAAATGGTATGAAACGGTATTTAGCCACCGGTAAGATAGGTGTCATAGGCGTAATCAGTGATTTCTCTTCTCCAATATTTGCGCTTATTCCAATACCCCTTCGGAGACCAAGTTAGTATTATAATACCATAAAAGGAGAACAAACAGGGAAAAAGGGAAGATGAAATGTTGGAGAAGAGAAATCACTGATTTCACGGATGTTACCGATGGCGGCGACGTCTAAGCTATGCGTTGAACACATAACGGAGAGATATCAAAATGCAGGGTGATAAATCGCTACCGCTCCCGGTGAAGATTGAAATAGAGGAGCTGGCAGCCCGACTTCTTGTGGCGGCGTACGGGGCGCCGGAGGAGAGTGATGAAGTGCGCGGGCCTGAGCAATGGGCGAAGGATGTTATACCGCTCGCGTTCAAGATCGCTGAGGCATTTGTGATCGAACGTTATCGGAGGCGCGCAACATGAGAACGTCAGTTCTTCTCGCGATGATCCCGCTGGCGCTCGCCGCCACCTTCCTGCCCGAGCCGCCCTCGCCCTATGTCGGCCCGAAGATCCCGCCAGCGGCGCAGGCCGATACGTTCCGGCAGCGGTTCGAGCCGGCCTATCCGAGCCACACCTTCGTCGAGCGCTGGTGGCCAGGCGATGGCAGCTTTGCGCCTGACCCCCTCTCATTCGAGCAGCGCTGGGCGCCGGTGGAGCAAACCTGGGGTCGGCGGGTCAGAACCATCCCGATCGTCAAACCGCCTCCAGAGCCTTCCCAGGAGGCCCTGGAGGCCATCGCTACCGCGGTACCGCTGCCGCGCGAACGGCCGGCTTATGAGGCGCCGCTGGCGAACATGCCGGGGAGCGCACGCCCCAAGCCGCGGCCGATCCGGGTGGCGGACATCTGTGCCCAGCACGGCATGCACAAGCAGATCACCAACGGAGGAAAGTCATGGCGCTGCAGGAAATGACGCAAGGGAATGGTGCTACTGAAGTCAATCGCGCGATCGAGCTGAGCGACGACCGGCTCGAGCGGGTGCGCGAAGGGATCCGACTGACCCAGGAGCTCGAGCACGATCGCGATATGCTGAAGCAGCGGCTGAGCGATACGCTGCAGCGCTGCGCTAGCCTGCAGGCCGAGCTCGGCGCCATCCAGGTGGCGCAGAGCAGATTGCAAACGGAATTGGAGGACTACCGCCGCGAGCGGGATGTGGCGGTCGGGAGGGCAGCCGAGATGGCGGCTGTGCTCGCGGCGGCGGCGACGATCCTCACGCAGCAGGTCGACAAAAGCAAGGCGGCGGCCGACGGGGCCGCCGCCGGGGGTTAGCCTTCTGCCCGATCGTCATCGGGGTGTTCTCGTAGCCAGTTCGGTGTCGGATGGCAGTAGATGGCGCCGGACGGGGCGTCGGCGATGCGGTGGAAGCGGGTACCGCAGCGCTTGCATGCGTCGACGTTTTGTGAGGCGACATACCAGACGTGGCGTTTGGATGGACGATTATTCCATGGCCACTGGCGGAGTTGAGCGCGGTTCATGTTCATTCTTCCGTTATCGTGATCAACTGACGTCAACCGGTCGTTTTTCCAGCAGGGTCGCCATCGCGGCCCACGCCGCGGTGAGCAGTTCGTCCTGCTGTTTTTCGTGCAGGTCGTCGAAGCCGAGCCCCGTGAGGGGCTCGGCCAAGGCGCGGGCGACGTCGAGCGCGACGGCGTCCGGGCGCGGCGTGTTGCATTTGATGCAGATCGGGGTGCCGTTCGCTCGGCGGCCGCCCCAGGTGTGGTGGCAAGTCATGCTGCGACCTTTCCGGTGCGCGCCACGACGCGCAGCGTGCGCACCGGGGTGACGTTGGTGTGCGCCTGGATGAACTGGCGCGACAGGTGCTCGCGCACCGCCTTCATGTCGAGCGTTTCGCGCTCGCTTTCGCTGATCGAGAGGCGGAACAGGTCGCCTTCATAGGCACCGGGGCCGAGGTCGGCGAGTGCTTGCTTGAGCGCCTTTTCCTGGTTTTCGAGGTCGGCAATGCGCGCCTTGAGGGCGCCGAGGTCGTCGATGATCTTGGTCAGGTTGGAAGTCATGGTCGTTTGCTCCGTTGGTGTGCTTCAGTGATTGCGACCCTACCGGCCATTTTGGCCGGTGTCAACACCTATTTGACAAATTGGCCGATTTATTTTACAAGAGCCTATGACTGAAACAGAAGATGATCCCAACGAAGTGTGGCAATATGACCGGGCGTTGTCGCCGGCTGCTTATTTGCGCGCGATCAAGGCCCTGGGGATGAGTCGGATTGCCGCGGCACGCTATCTCGGCGTGTCCGAGCGTACCGCCCGGCGCTTCGCCACCGGCGAAGGCGACATCCCGCCGCCGGTGGTGCTGCTGCTGCGCGCGCTGCTGCACTACAACGCCCGGCCGGTGGTGCCGCATCCACCACGCTACGCGCGGGAACTACAACAGGAGCAAAAGCATGTACGCGGTGCTTAGTATGCTTGCGGCGTTCAGCGCACTCGTTTTCCCCGCGTGGTTTGCGTACGTGTGTTTCGAAATGTACTCAGGAACGCGCAAAAACGGCAAAGCGGTGGAGAGCGAAGCTATTCCGCTTCGGCAGGGTTACCTGGATCTTCCTACAGTGAACCCCTGGGCTTGACTTGACTGTACGCTGGCGGGCAGATTGCAACCGGTTGGGGGCAGTGCGCGCCCCCATTGGCTTTTTTGCGGGGGTGGCCGCATGGCAAGCATGAAAATCGTTTCCCTGCTCGACAACGAGATCAAGACCGCACGCCAGGTCATGATCCGCGACTTCGAAACTTCGCTGCAGGAAGTCCGCAGCAATATCAATGAATTGCAGCGCGCGGCTCATCAGCTGCGCGTTGATGTCGATCGGTTGCTGCAAGATGGGATACCCCATCCGGTAAGTGTTTGATAGCGCGAGGTTATTCGTGCCAAAGAAAATGCCTGCTGATGTGGGATCCCTCGCGCGGTCCTACACAAAACGCAGCATCGAAGTTTTGGGTGGTTTGCAAGAGACGGCGCAGAACGAAGGCGTGCGCGCTACGGCCGCCGGCATGTTGCTTGATCGTGGTTGGGGCAAGCCTAAACAAACTCAAGAAGTAACCGGCACTAATGGCGGCCCGCTAGAATTTATTATTCGCCAAGTAATGGAGGGCTCGAAGCCGCCTAAAAAATAATGACAGAAATTCCGCTGCCGCATAATGGTTGGACCCCGCGCGTGCATCAAATGCCGCTGTGGAATTATCTGCGCAACGGCGGCAAGCGCGCAATGGCGGTGTGGCATCGCCGCGCCGGCAAGGACGAGATATGCTTGCACCACACGGCTATCAGTGCTGTCGAGCGGGTCGGCAATTACGCGCATTGCCTGCCAGAGTTCGCGCAAGGCCGCCGCGCAATATGGACCGCGGTTAATCCACACACCGGCGTGCGGCGGATCGACGAAGCATTCCCGCACTCGATGCGCGCGAACGTCGACGACCACGCCATGTTTATTCGTTTCGTCACCGGCAGCACATTCAGCGTGATCGGCAGCGACACGTTTAATACTTCGGTGGTTGGCTCGAGCTACGCGGGAATAACATTTTCTGAATACGCATTATCCAATCCGAGTGTGTGGGGTTATACCCGTCCGATGCTCGAGGAAAATGACGGTTGGGCAATATTTATCACCACGCCGCGCGGCCGTAATCATGCGTTCGAGATGTTTAACTATGCGCGTAAAACTCCGTCGTGGTTCTGTGAACTATTGACCGCAAAAGACACCGATATGCTGAGCGATGAGACGCTGGCCGAGACGTTGGCCGAGATGCAGTCGCTGTACGGAGCCGACCAGGGCATGGCGTCCTACCGCCAGGAATTGTTCTGCGATTGGACTGCGTCGGTGCTCGGCAGCTTTTATGCGCTCGAGATGAAAGACGTGCGCGACGAAGGCCGCGTGCTCGATATCGAGCCTCCGCCCGGGATCCCCGTTAACCGGGCCTGGGATCTGGGGGTCGGCCACAGCACCAGCATATGGTTCTTTGCCGTGGTTGGCCCGCAGGTCCACGTCTATGATCACTACGTTGCCAGTGGCGTTGGGCTCGAGCACTATCGCGACCATATCAAGCAGCTGTACCGGGAGCGCGGCTGGACCCATGGCATCGACTTCGTGCCGCACGACGCCATGGTGAAGGAGCTCGGTACCGGCCGAACGCGGGTCGAGACCATGAAGGCACTTGGGCTGAGCCCGCAGCTGGCGCCGAATGCTTCGCTCGATGACGGCCGCAATGCGGTGCGCCAGACGCTGCCGCTCACCGTGTTTCACTCACGCTGCGATGAAGGCGATCTGCCTGGCATCGGCGGGCTCGAGCAGTATCGACGCGAGTGGGACGACGAAAAGAAGACGTTCAAGCGTTCCGCGGTCGAGGATTGGACCACCGACATCGCCGACAGCTTCCGTTACCTGTCGCTGTCCTGGCGCAAGGCGCCGCTGCGCGTGGCGCCGGCGCCGAAGGTACAAGGCTGGGTCATTCCGCCGCCGGCCGAGCCGCGGCGCGGAAGAATACAGTTGTGAGGGCAGATGGCTGACGCACCTGCACCGGTTGGCGACGACCTGCGCCACGATGATCTCGAGTTCGATCCGCGGCTCGAGCCGAAGAAGGCGACTGCCTGGCTCAACTTGCTCGAGGAAAGCGAAGACGCATTCGAGCCCTGGAATAATCACTGCGACAAGATCGACAAGCTGTACGCCGACTTGACCCGGCTCGCGAGCGTGAGCCGGGACAAGGAGTTCGCCATGTTCTGGGCCAACATGGAAGTGATCAAGCCGTCGATCTATGCCAAGGCGCCGGCGCCGGTGGTGGTGCCGAAGTTCAAGGACCGTCGGCCGGTGTTCCAGGCCGCCAGCGAAGTGATGGAGCGCTGCACGACGGTGGCGTTCGACCTGGCGCACATCAACGACCTGATGATGGCGATCCGCGACGACGTGGTGCTGATCGGCCGCGGCGTCGCCTGGTGCCGCTATGAAAGCGGCAAGGGCGATAGTCATTACGACTACGAGAAGGTGTGCATCGACTACAAGGACCGGCGCGATTTTCTGCACAGCGTCAGCCGCAACTGGGCCGAGGTGACCTGGGTCGCGGCCGCGAGTTACATGACGCGCGCCGAGGCACGCAAGCGGTTTGGCAAGCACAGCGGCGATTGCTACCAGGACGCCGAATACACGGTGAACCGCGACAGCAAGGAAGTTGGCGGCGCGGACAACCGCGAGCGCGCCAAGTTCTGGGAGATCTGGGACAAGAACAGCGAACGCTGCGTCTGGGTCGCCAAGGGCTGCGAGGATATTCTCGACGAGGACGATCGACATCTGGAGTTGCAGGACTGTTTTCCCTGCCCGAAGCCGGCCTACGGCACACTGCAGCGCGGCTCGCTGGTCCCGGTGCCGGACGCGATGCAGTACAAGGATCAGCTGGAGGAACTGAACCTGCTCACCGGACGCATTCACGCGTTGAGTGATGCGCTCGAGGTGAAAGGCTTCTATCCCGCCGGCGGCGCCGAGATTGCCGACGCGGTGCAGGCCGCGATCGCGATCAAGACGCCGGGCCGGTTGCTGGTGCCGATCAACAACTGGGCGGCGTTTGGCGGCTCAAAAGAGGTCATCATCTGGCTGCCGATCGACATGATCGCGACCACGATCACGGCATTGGTCGCCATCCGCAAGCAAGTGATCGAGGACATCTACCAGATCACCGGTTTGAGCGACATCATGCGCGGCGCCACCGACGCGCGCGAAACGCTCGGCGCGCAGCAACTCAAGAGCCAGTTTGGCTCGAGCCGCATTCGCGACAAGCAGATGGAGCTCGTCCGCATCGCGCGCGACCTGGTGCGGATCACCGCCGAGATCATTACCGAGAAGTTCGACCCGGTAACCATCATCGAGATGAGCCAGACGCAGCTGCCGACCTCGCAGATGGTGCAGCAGCAGGTGCAGCAGTTGACCCAGCAGGTCGGCCAGCAGCAGCAGGCGCTGCAGTTGATGCAGCAGCAGATCCAGCAGAACCCGCAGGCGCAGCAGAAGGTCGCCAGCGACCCGGACATCCAGTCAAAAATGCAGCAACTGATGCAGGTGGTGCAGTCCGGCCAGGACGCGATCGCCAAGATCCAGGCGAAGCCGACGATCGAACAGGTGCTGTATCTGTTTCAGAACAACCGCGCCAAGGCGTTCGTACTCGACATCGAAACCGACAGCACGGTGATGGTCGACGAAAATTCCGAGAAAGAGCGCCGTGCCGAGTTTGTCGGCATGCTGAGCCAGTTGCTGCCGCAGCTGGCGCAGATGATCGCGACCGAGCCACAGACCGCGCCGTTCTGCGGCGAAGTGTTGAAGTTCAGCGTCGCGCCGTATCGATCCGGGCGCACCATGGATGGCGCGATCGACGAGCTCGTCGAGTTGATGAAGCAGAAGGGCGAGCAGCCGCGCGGCGACGACCCGCTGACCACGCAGGCGAAGACCGCGAAAGAGATTGAGCAAATGAAGATCGCGCATCTGAAAGAGAAGGATCAACTCGACGCGCAGCTGAAGCAGGCCGAAATGCAGATGCGCGATCGGCACGAGGCGATGAAGATTCAGAGCAACGAGAAGATCAAGATGGCGGACATCATGGCGAAGAACCGCGATGACCAAGCCAAGACGCAGCGCGAGAACGCCAAGGCGATGATCGATCGCGAGCAGCACCAGATGAGCCTGGTCGAGACTGACGCCAAGATGCGGGCGGACGCGCAGAAGGCGCAGCTCGGCATGGCGGCGCAGCAGGCCAAGATAGCAGACGCCGCGGCGCGCGCCGATGAGCGCCGCGCGATGCAGCAGTTCAAGCCGATCCAGGGGATCCCGCGATGAGCGATCACACCATCGTGTATGCACTGATTACGCTCGCGGTGGTGTGCGCGGTGGTGTTGTTCGTGTTCAGCCCGCACGGAGCGCGCTGATGAATTGGTTCACCGACAAACTCTATGATCTCGGTGCCTCGCCGCGGGCGGGCGAGGCCGCCTGGGGTGAGCTCGCCGCGCAGGATGCGATGTTGCCGGCGACGCGCGCGAGTTACTACGCAGGCAGCGAGATGCCGCAGGATCCGCGCGCGCAAGGCTGGGCGCCGGATGCCGAGAAGACGTTCCAGGCCGGCATCCGCGCGACGCCGTGGTTTGCCGAGTTCAAGCAGAAGTTCGGCGAAGAACCAAACCTGAATGATCCCGATTATGATTACCGCAGGGCATGGGCAGCGGGCGCTCGGCCAACGGTGCGCGATCCGGGCGATAACTTACTGCACTGGTCGAGCCAATTTAAGGGCGAGAACCACCCGAACCGGTTTGTGAACGGCATCGACACTATCACCGGCGAACCGCAGCTGGGCGGTATCGCTGGTCCTGGCACTGCAGATTGGATGCTGCCGCCGCAAGGCCCGCCGACCTGGGAAGCCGCGCACCGCTTCGGCGCGAGCGGCCTGACGCCGCCGCCGGCGCGCAGCGCGGCGGATGCCTATCGCATGGGCGGCTTGGCCAACATGGATGAGTACAAGCAGGCGCCCGCCACCGCTTGGCGCGACATCGATCGAGCGGCGATCGAGGACCAATACGGCGGTGCCGACATCCACGGCATCAAGCTGCCGCCAGTGTCGCAGAGCGAGCCGCGCGCCTGGTTCGATGCTCTGGTGCCGCAGACACCGGCGGAAATCGGGCTCACGGTTGCGACCGGGCCGGCCGGGCGCGCGCTCGGCAAGGTCGGTCGCGCGGTGGTTGGTGCGACCGGCATGATGGGTGAACTGGTCGACCCGGCGGAAGCCAAGCCGAAAGTTTCGAGCATTCTGTCGCGGTTGGCGCCGACGGCTGAAGATATTGCCAAGATCAAAGGCGCTGCAGTTCAGTTTGGGCGTAGAGGATGGCCAACCGCCGAGCGCGAAGTGTTTTCGACTGATCCGGCGGCGTATGCTGAGACGCTCAAGCTGGTGCCACAGATATCGATCAAGGACCGATTGCCGGGACCGTTGCCGGGTGAGGCGCTGCCGATCAAGGAGCGCGCTGCGCCTATCGTTGCCAGTGCCGAGCCGATCGCCGAGCGTATTGCGCAGCGGCTCGAGCCGCTGGTGGAGCAGCAAAGTCCGTTGCTAAAATTCTATCACACTGGACCGGTCATCCGTGGGCTGGAACGCTACGGCGAGATGGGTGTCCCCGAAGCCAACACTTTCATGCGTGATTGGGCGGGGCAGGGTGCGGCGACATCACCACGGACGCAGACGCCACCAAACCTGCGTAACTCTAGCTATCTGCTGTATGAGCGGGCGAGCGGCAATCCGCTGACACCGGAGCGATATGCGCGCGAAGGCAACGTGCCGGGCTTCCCGATGATGGGTATGCACGTTGATCTGGCCGACAAGTTCGCCCGCGGCGTTGAGAACCCCTGGAAGAACCCCAAGCCGACGACGTTCCGCGAAAACTGGAGCGGCAATCTTCCCGATGTGACCGGTGACACGCACAACATTCGCTCGACATTGTTCGAGATGGACAATGTTGCGCCGGGATCGCTGCCACGGCCGTGGTTTTCGTCAGAAGAGGCATATGCCAAGTATCGCAAAGAAGGCTTCGGCGCAGTCAACCCAGGCGACATTGTAGATACGCTCGGTAGCAAAACGGTCAACAAGGCCGATCGGCAATCCGAATACCTGCCGATGACTGAGCCGTGGTATCGCGCCGCGCAGAAGCTGGGTATTCATCCGGCTGAAGCGCAATCGGGCGGATGGTTTTCCTACGGCGATATCACTGGCTTGCAGTCGCCGCCTAAGACGATTGTCAATCTGTTGAATGACCAAGTCGACGCGACTGCTAAGGTGCTCGATGTGTCGCCCGAGAAAGTTGTTAATTGGTGGGCGCGCGGCAAGATCCCGCTTGCCGGCGTTGGCGGCGCCGCCGTGATGGGTGGCTTGGCAGATCAAAGCAACTATAGCAGAGGAGACTAACATGGCTCAGAGCGCACTCACCGTCACACCGCCCAACCCTACGCCGCCCACCAACATGAGCTGTACCGGGGCGACGCCGCCGAACCCGCCAAATCTGACCAAGAACACCTATGCGGACTATGCTGATAACAGTATTTTCAATACCTATCCGCCGCCTTACTTCGATGACGGCACCGCCGGCGCGCTGCAGACGTTCGCCGCCAATACCGCGGCGCTCGCCAGCGGCAGCGGTGATACTGCGGGTGGCACCGGCAATCCAACCGGCAGCGCGGGCGGCACCGCCGGCACCTATC
>Ga0207659_10001924_pt1 | contig 12314 bp, 8 predicted proteins | sample KBSM43metaG_FD_184330 | JGI IMG/M metagenome (GOLD analysis project Ga0207659, IMG submission 184330) | Miscanthus rhizosphere microbial communities from Kellogg Biological Station, Michigan, USA - KBS M4-3 metaG (SPAdes) (version 2) | ecosystem: Host-associated > Plants > Roots > Rhizosphere >...
TACACGTCGACGCCAGGAGGCGGCTGGCGCGTGGAGCGAACGAACTGGGAGCAGACCGGCGATGGCGCGATCCAGACGAGCGTCGAGGACCTCGCGCGATGGGACGCAAATTTCGACACGCCAGTGGTAGGAACCAGGGCCCTGCTCGATTCGCTGCAACAACCTGCGCGTCTGGTTGACGGCACACCGCTGACGTACGCATACGGGCTCTTCGTCGACAGCTTCCGGGGCGTGCGCCGCGTGCATCATGGGGGTGGCTATCCCGGCTATCAGTCCGAGGTCATGCGCTTCCCCGAGCAGCGCACCTCGATCCTGATTACGTGTAACGGCCCGACGTGGACCCCGCGCTTCCTGGCCGAGAAGGTGGCAGTGATCGTCCTCGGTTCAGCACTGGGTCCGACGGAAGGGGAGCGACTGCGCGACAGCCTCGGCACGCTGCCTCTCGCAACGCGCACGGCGCTGCGAGGGGTGTGGTGGGATCCGAGCACGGGATCCGTGCTCCGCATCGCGCTACGCGACTCGGTCGCGTTGCAGGGCGACGGCCCCGGCGATCCTGTGCGTCCGCTCGCGCAGCTCGCGGGCGGTTGGCTCATCTCGACGCCGGTCGGCGACCGGACGCCGCGCATGCGATTCGACGCGAGCACTGGGCACCTGCTCGTTCTCAGTCGCAATCTTGACGGCGCGAGGCTGTCGTTCGAACGCGTCGCACCGGTCGCACCGCGGGATATGGCCCAACGGGCGGCATACGCCGGTCAGTATACGAGTCGAGCCGTCCCTGGACTCTGGACCGTTGCTGCGCGGCGTGACACGCTCTGGCTCTCGGTCGGCGGCGGGCGGCCGCTCCCCATCGAGCCCCTCTTTCACGACGCGTTTCAGTCGGAGTACGGGGTGCTACGCTTCCAGCGTGACGCGCGCGGTCACATCGCGGGACTGCATGTCACCACCTATGGGGTGCGGGAACTGCGATTCATCCGCCGGGAGGCGGGTGACGTTTATCCGGCCAACGGGCACTGAGTACGCGCTCCGTGCCCTCACCTGCAGAACGTATACGCGCAGAAACGCGGCCCTAACGGTAGTACGACCAGCCTAACACCGGCGATCGGGTGAAACCGGAGCCACATCGCAGAAGCTGGCGGCAGCCTCCGGCCCGAGCCGCGTGGCCATCACGCCGTCGTGACCGCGGCGGCTCGCTCGAGTTGCAAATCGGCGATCGCGACTTCACGCATACGGAACTTCTGAATCTTCCCCGTGACAGTCATCGGGAAGGAATCGACGAACCGCCAGTACGCGGGAATCTTGTAGGTCGCGATTCGATCCTTGCAGAACAGCGTCAGCAGCTCGGCCGTCAAGCCGGAGTCGGCGCGCGCGCGCACCCACGCCATCACCTCCTCGCCATACCGCTCGCTCGGCACGCCGATCACCTGCGCGTCTACGACGTCCGGATGTGTGAGGAGGTACTCCTCGACCTCACGCGGGTAGATGTTCTCGCCGCCGCGGATGATCATGTCCTTGATCCGGCCGACGATGTTCACATAGCCGTCGGCGTCCATCGTCGCGACGTCGCCCGTGTGCATCCAGCCTGCCGCGTCGATCGACTCGCGCGTCGCCGCCTCGTTGTTCCAGTAGCCGAGCATCACGCTGTACCCGCGCGTGCACAGCTCGCCCGGCGTGCCATGCGGAACGATCCGGCCGGTCTCGGCGTCGATGATCTTGACCTCGACGTGTGGATGGACCCGACCGACAGTCGAGACCCGCTTCTCGAGTGGGTCGTCGAGCAGACTCTGCGTCGACACCGGCGAGGTCTCCGTCATCCCGTAGCAGATGGTGACTTCGGGCATGTGCATGATCGACTGCACCTTCTTCATCACCTCGACCGGGCACGGTGATCCAGCCATGATGCCGGTGCGCAGCGACGTGAGGTCGAACTCCGCAAATCGCGGTTGCGTGAGCTCGGCGATGAACATCGTGGGCACGCCGTAGAGTGCCGTGCAGCGTTCCGCCGCGGTCGTCTCGAGGGTGGCGAGCGGGTCGAACGACTCGCCGGGGACGACCATACACGAGCCATGAGTAGTACAGGCGAGGTTGCCGAGCACCATCCCGAAACAATGGTAGAAGGGGACGGGGATGCACACCCGGTCGCGCTCGGTGAGGCCTAACGTCTCGCCGATGAAGAAGCCGTTGTTGAGGATGTTGTGGTGAGATAGCGTTGCGCCCTTCGGGAATCCCGTCGTCCCGGACGTGTACTGGATGTTGATCGGGTCATCGAACTGCAGCACGTCCTCACGCGCCGCGAGCTGTGTCTCGGTGACCGCAACGCCGCGTTGTAGGAGCTCGCTCCATGCATCATCGATGACGACCGACTCATCGAGATCGGGGCAGTCCGCGCGCACGTCGTCGAGCAGCGCGACGTAGTCCGCGCCGCGGAACTCGCGAGCGAGCAGCAGCAGCTTCACCCCTGACTGCCGCAACACGTAGCCCAGCTCGGACGACTTGTACGCCGGGTTGATGTTCACGAGGATCGCGCCCATGCGCGCGGTCGCGTATTGCGTGACGACCCATTCGAACCGGTTCGGCGACCAGATGCCGACCCGGTCGCCCGGCTCGATGCCGCTGGCGATGAGTGCGCGAGCGAGCTCCGACGTCGAGTCGTAGAGCTGCTGATACGTGGCGCGGTAATTCTGCGACCTGACGACGAGCGCATCGTGATCCGCGTGTTGCGCCACGGCGCGACGGAGGTTCTCCCCGATGGTTTCGCCGAGCAGCGGTGTGGGACTGGTGCCGTGAGCGTAGGAGCGCATGTGTCGTCCAGTTGGTTTCAGGGCTTCGTCGTCGACTCCACGAGCTTCGGCACGACGTAGAAATTCTCGTCGACCCTGAAGTCCGTCGGGTTCGCGAGCTTCACGGTCGCGATCTGCCAGGCCTCCGTCGGGCGGATGAGCGACATCGTCGGCCAGTCGAGCGTGACGCGGATCGGCATGTCGAATCCCGGCACGACGTTACTCCAGCGGTAGCTGAGCGTGTCTCCGGAGATGCGGTACTCGAAGTTCGGGACCTGTGTCGTCCGCAGATACTGGTCGAAGACCTTGCCGAGGCTCATGCCGGCCTGCGCGGTGATGTAGTCCTCGACCTGCTTGCCCATCACCGTCTGGTGCCAGAACGTCTTGTTCAGCCCCGTCAGGATGCCGCGCCACTTCTCGTCGTCGTTCACGAGCTGGCGGATGGTGTGCAGCATCTCGCCGCCCTTCGGGTACATGTCGCCGGAGCCCTGGTCGTTCACGCCGTACGCTGGGATGATTGGGCGGTCGTTCCGGATGCCGCGCCGGTTGCCGATGATGTACTGCGCGCCAGCGTCCTTCCCGAACAGGCACTCCGTATAGATCCCTTCGGCGTAGTTGGCGAAGCTCTCGTGCACCCACATGTCCGCGTTGTCCTTCGCGGTGATGTTATTGCCGAACCACTCGTGCGCGCTCTCGTGGACGATGATGAAATCCCACTTGAGCCCGAGGCCGGTGCCTGACGCATCACGCTTCCGGTAGCCGTTCGCATACCAGTTACCGTACGACACCGCGCTCTGATGCTCCATGCCCGTGTTAGGCACCTCGAGCAGCTTGTAGCCGTCCTCGTACCATGGGTATGGACCGAACCAGTGCTCGAAGCACTTGAGCATCGTTCTCGCTTGCGGGAATTGCCGCTTCGCGTTCGCGACGTTGTAGTCGAGCGGCCAGAAATCCATCGTGAGCTTGCCCTTCAGCCCATCGAACGTTTCCGTATAGTGAGCGTAGTTACCGGCAGCGACGGCGATCGCGTAGTTGTTGATCGGGTTCACGACGAACCACTCGTACGTCGTCGTCCCGTTCGCGTTCTTCTTCGTACTGCGCAGGCGTCCGTTCGACACGTTGATGAGCGGTTCGGGCACGGTGAGCGCGACACGTTGCGAGTCGGGCTCGTCGGCCTGCGTGTCCTTGTTAGGCCACCAGACACTCGCGCCCATGCCCTGATCCGTCGTGACGACCCACGTGCGGCCAAGGCTGTCCTTCGCCCACGAGAAACCGCCTTGCCACGGCGGATTCTTGGCGATCTGCGGACGGCCGTGGTAGTAGACCGTGATCGTTTTCCGTTGTCCCACCGGCTGTGGGGCTGTGAGCGTCGCGAAGAACGCGTCGCCGTCGCGGCGGAAGCGGACGGCGCGCCCGTCCTGCTTCATGCTGTCCACGACGAGCGGTTCCATGAGATCGACCTGCAGCTCGGCCGCTGGCTTGAGCACCGTGTAGGTGATGGCGTTGTAGCCAGCGACGGTGCTATCGTTAGGCCGGATGGAGATGTGGAGATCGTAGAACCCGACGTCCCACCAGCTGCGGCCGGGTGTCGTGAACGACCCGCGGAGCGTATCGGCGTGCGACGTTTTGGGGACGTGCTGTTGCGCCGACGCCGGTCGCACGGGAAGGGCGAGCGCGGCTGCGAGCGAGACCGTGGCAATGGACAGAAAACGGCGCATGGGCGAATTCGGAGCTCGGATACAATATACGTGCAGTGAGAACATGCCCCGACCCGCTGACTGAAGCAATCGCCGCCCGTGACCTACCCGTGATCTGGCCGGAATCCGTCACGACTGCGCGACTCCTGCTCCGCCCGCCCGTCGACGCCGACGCGTCCGCGGTCTTCGAGCCGCGCGACTGTTTCTGCTACGCGCGCGTGCGCTACACTACTACGTCCTGAGATGCTGTCCCTTCCGTACCAGCCTCGCCATCCACTACCGCAGAGCCAATCGTGACCACTCGCGCCACCGGACCGTTCGACGTCAAGCTCACGCCGCAGGCCGGCGACACGCCGGCCGAGGGGTCGCCGTTAGGCAGGATGACGATCGACAAGCAGTTCCACGGCGACCTCGAGGCCACGAGCACGGGCGAGATGCTCACCGTCGGCACCGCCATCAAGAACACGGCCGTCTATGTCGCCGTCGAACGGGTCGCGGGAACGCTGCATGGCAAGACAGGCACGTTCGCGCTGCATCACACCGGCGTCATGAACCGCGGAACGGCCTCGCTCACGATCACCGTCGTTCCCGATTCCGGAACTGGCGAGCTCACCGGCCTGACGGGCACGATGTCCATCGAGATCGTGAACGGCAAGCACTCGTACGTGTTCGAGTACGCGCTGGCGCAGTAACGTTAGGCACTCGAGCAGGGCGTCGTCAGCTCGCCAGCGTGATTTCGAAGCAGCACCTCGGCCGCTCGTTGCGCTCGCAACACTCGCGAACCGGCGTTTCGAGAAACTCGGCCAGGAGCGCCTCCATCGCGCGGCAGACCTGCGGTTTCCCGTGGACCGCGGCGGCGAGAAGGCAGCCGAATCCGCGGATACGCATCGTGCTGTCTGATCGTTCCACTTCGTTAGGCGCGCCAAGCTCCTGAAGGAGTGCGGACGCGCTGTCGACACGCTGCGCGAGCGTGCCACTGGACCGCGGCCACTCGGCTGCCAGCCGATGCCCCACGTCGCGCATCACCTCGTCGAGCTCGTGCTCCGGAAAACGCTCGCTCAAGGCGCGAACGAGATGCGAGGCGAACGGCATGTACGCGCGCGACAGGGCGTCGTCCACGCCAGGCGCCAGCTCGTACACGGCCGACGGTCGCGTCCCGGCGCGCCTCAGACCGCTCGAGCGCACCAGTCCGTCTCGCTCGAGCGCCGTGAGGTGCCCCCGAACGGCGTTGTACGTCAGCTCGAGCCGTGCGGCGATCTCAGTCACCGTAGCCGGCGAACGACGGATGAGGTCGATGATCCGCCCCCGCGTCCCCGCCATCGACCCCGTCTTCACCGGCTCATTCCCCATCGACACTCCCTTGCAATTCGATCGTCAGCGACTCGACGGGATTAGTTATTGCAGAAATACATGCAAAATCTTCACAATGCCGAACCGAGAGCGCAGGAACGGAGGATCCCCCAATGCAACGTAGCAAGTGCGCTTCCATCCTCACCGAACGCGGACCCGCGATTCGAAAACATCCAGCCCGGATCCAGCCTCTGCGATTTGCGCTCGGTGCTCTCGCCGCCCTCAGCGTAGCCGCGTGTGACGAGGCAAACAGCCCCGATGTAGTCTCGCCCACGGCAGCCCAACCTGCGCTGGCCGCGACTGAGGCAGCCAATCCGGCACTCGTCTCTCAGGGCAGAACGATCTTCCGATTCGACACGTTCGGCGACGAGACGTTCTGGACGGATACGTTGCGGATGCACGAGGTGATCCGTACGTCAGTGAGCCCGAAGACGGCGCTCGCTGTCGGACTCAAGGTCGACGCCGACGCCCTACCGCCCGACGTAAAGGCAGGCATCGCGAACAAAACGATCGACCTCGACGCCCCCGCCACCACGGTCGCTCTTCTCAAGCTCGGCGCGGTGGTTGGGGTCGTCGGTCAGGTCGATGCGAGCAACACGTTGACGCGCGTCGGGATCACCTGCGCCCTGTGCCATTCCACCGTCGACAACTCGTTTGCCCCTGGGATCGGGTCGCGACTCGACGGCTGGCCGAACCGCACGTTGAACGTCGGCGCGATCGTCGCGCTCTCCCCGACACCTAACGCGGACCAGAAAGCCGTCTACAACTCCTGGGGTCCGGGGAAATACGATCCGCGTTTCAACATCGACGGCAAGAACATACCAGTGGTGCTTCCGCCAGCGTTCGGCCTTCGTCACGTGAAGCGGGAGATCTACACCGGCGACGGCGTTGTTTCATACTGGAACGCGTACGTCGCGATCACGCAGATGCACGGCCATGGCCATTTCGCCGACCCGCGCATCGGCGTGAACGTGACGAACCCGCCGGATCTCGTGTCAGCCAAGCTCGACCCACTTCGCGCCTACCAGCTCAGCCTCGAAACTCCCGAGCCACTCGCGGAACACTCTGCTGGGATGGCCGCGAAACGCGGGCGGATGGTATTCAACGGAGTCGCCCGGTGCACGAGCTGCCATCTCGGCGATGCACTCACTGACGTGAATGCCAACAGACTCCACACGGCGGCTGAGGTAGGACAGGATCCCGCATACGCACTGCGGAGCGCGACGAAGCGGTACCGCACGACGCCACTCCGCGGGCTGTGGCATCCACCGCAGCTCGTCGGGCCCTACTTCCACGATGGGAACGCGAAGACCCTGGAGGCAGTGGTGGCGCACTACGTACAACTGCTTGGTCTCAACTTGACCACGCAGCAGAAGGCAGATCTGGTGGAGTACCTCAAAACACTGTGACGACGCTTTGTGCGGTGTCGCTCAGGCGTCGTTATCGAGCGTCGGCTCGCGGGCGCTTCGGTGCGCTGATCGGCCAGTCGCCAGTCGCCGGGCAGACGCGCAGGCCAAGCCGCCGCATGAGCTGATGGAATCGTGGCTGGGACTTGAGCGGGTCGAACAGGGCATCGCACGGAAGGCTCGGCACGCCGAACTGCGTCTCGCGCTGAGCGATTCCGCGTTCCATCTCGGTCATCGCGGCGTCGTTCTCCGCGTAAACGAGATGCACCACCATGCGCAAGAAGTGGGGGGAGTTTCCCAGGGGTCGGCGCTCGACGATCGCGCGCTCGCGGTCGGCGTCCCGCCATCGCCCCGCCACCGCGTATCCGAGCATGAGGTACGATCGCCCGCCAAAGGCGAGCGAGTCGAGCCTGAAGGCAGTCTCGAATTCGGCAAGGGCGCTGTCGGGCGCGTGCTTGAATGCGTAAATGAACCCGAGCGACTGGTGGATGATCGGCTGCTCCGGCTGTAGCTCGGCGGCGAGGCGTGTGACGACCAGCGCCGAGTCGTATTGCCTGCGCATCGTTAGGCCATAGCCGAGAAGTCCGATGACCGTCCCGGACAGAGGGTCTCTGTCCCGCCCGCGTCGCAGAACGGCGAGGCCTGCTTCGACGTCGCCTACGGCGTAGAGAGCGGCACCATACGGCCAAACGACATCGGTATTGTTCGAGTCCGCCGTGTACGCCCGTTCGAACGCCCGGCAGGCCTCGACCAATTTCATTTCGTTCAGGAGCGCGTTGCCTTCGGCGACATGCGCCTCCGCGACGGTCGGGTCGAGTGCGATCGCGCTGGCGGCCGTTGCCCGGGCCAATCGCGTCACCGAGTCCGGGGACGCTCGCCCGAGCACCGGCTCCATCGAGTACGAGTTCGCGAGCGCGCCATAGGCGCGCGCAAACCGCGGGTCGAGCGCAACCGCCTGACGGTAGAGCGCACTCGCTTTGTCCCACGCGAAGGCGTCGGCGGCGTGGTTTCCTCTGAGGTAGAGGTAGTAGGCCTCGGTGTTAGTCGTGCCTCGCGTATTCGCCGAGCGCTGTTGGACGTCCAGGCTTCCGCGGGCGACGCTCACGCGCTCGGTAACGGCTCGGATGATCGTGTCCTGGACGCCCGGGAGAGACCCAGGCGCCACATCGAACGTCGCGCTCCACAGCACGCCGTCGTCGTCGGCCCGCACGAGCTCCGCCGTGACATGGAGCCGGCCGCTCGACCGACTCAGCGCGCCTTGCAGCACCGCCGCGGCGGCGAGCTGTTTACCGACGTCGCGCGCGCCCTGTCCCTTGAGCCGCCGCGAGGAGCTGCGCGCCTTGACGGTGAGCCCGGGAATCGCGTTCAAGGCGTCGCGTACCTGATCGGTGATGCCGTCTTCGAGATAATCGAACGCGGTGTCCTTGCTCGTGTTATCGAACGGCAGCACGGCGATCGAGCGAATCGACTCAGCGTTTGCTGCGGCACCGCGACGAGAGAACCGTGAGAGCCCGATTGCCGCGACGACCAGGGCGACCACCGCGGCCGCCACGATGATCATGCGTCGTCCCGGGCTCACGACGTGAAACCGTGTGGGTGCAACCGCTCCCGTAGTGACACCGTCCAGCGCTTGCACGACCTGCGCTGCGCTCTCGGGGCGTGCGGCCGGGTCCTTCGCCAACAAACGCATGACGACGTCCGCGAGCGCCGCCGGCACATCGGGGCGGCGATCCACCAGCGGCGCGGGCGCCTCGGTGAGATGCGCTGCGGCAACCGCTCGAGCCGTCCGACCGCCGAACGGGTGTCCGCCGGCGAGCATCTCGTACGCGATGACGCCGAGCGCGTAGAGGTCCGCGCGATGATCCGTCGTCGCGTCGCCCACGGCTTGCTCGGGTGCCATGTACGCCGGCGTCCCGATCGCGACGCCGGTGGCGGTGAGATTCGCGTTAGGCGACGCAGCGTTCTGTGTGGCGGCGGCGAGCGCCTTGGCAATGCCGAAGTCGGCGACCACGGCGTGCCCGCCGGACAGCAGCACGTTCTCCGGCTTGAGGTCCCGGTGCACGATACCCCGGCCGTGCGCGTACCCGAGCGCGTCGGCGAGCTCGCGCACCAGGCGCATCGCGTCCGCGAGCGGGAGCGCCCCCTCGCGCGTGAGGCGCGCCCGGAGCGTCTCGCCCTCGACGTACGGCATAGCGTAGTAAGGCATCCCACCGGCCTCGCCGGAGTCGAAGAGCGGGAGGATGTGCGGGTGCTGGAGCTCGGCGGTGACGGCGATCTCGCGGAGAAATCGCCCCGCGCCGAGGTCGGCGGTCAGCTCCGGGCGTACGACCTTCACGGCCACGCGGCGGCGGTGGCGCAGGTCGCGCGCGAGGTAAACGGTCGCCATGCCACCGCGCCCCAGCTCCCGCTCGACCTCGTACGCGCCGCTCAGTGCATGGCGTAATGTGGCGAGTGTCGCCGCCTCGCCGTCCGGCGACGTGCCGGATGCCGGCTCGGCGGGGAACAGGGCCGCGGCCCGTTCTGCGGCGGGCTGCGCGAGGAAGTCGCCCGCGGACTCAGCGCGCTCGCACGCAGCGAGCCACCGCGCAGCGTCCGCGCGCACGGCCGTATCTCCGCCCGCACGCTCGAGGAAGGCGCCGCGTGCCGACACGGGTAGTTCGAGCGCGGCGTCGACCAACGCGCGCACTGCGCGCCAGCGCTCCGACCCGTTACCCGCGCCGGCGTCGGGCGCCGCGATGCCGGCCGCGGCCCGGGGGCGGTCGGATGTCGGGCGCTCGCCGTTAGGCATCGCGCAGCTCCTGGTACAGCCATCCCTTCGCGAGCGCCCACTCGCGCTCGATGGTGCGCAAAGAACTGCCGAGCGCCTCCGCGGTCTCGGCAGCGGAGAGCCCGCCGTAGACCCGGCACTCGACCACCTGTGCGAGTCGCTCGTCCGCTAGCGTTAGGCGGTCGAGCGCCTCGTCGAGCGCGAGCAACTCGGCGGCGCGTTCTGCGGCGACGAGGACGCCGGCGGCGTCGGCTTCCTCGAGTGCCACGCGCCCCGCATCTGGGCCACCACGCCGCGCGGCCCGGTGGCGGCGTGCGTAGTCGGTGAGCACGCGGCGCATCACGCGCGCGGCGAGTGCGAAGAAGTGCGCGCGGTCGGCCCAGGCTTCATCCCGCTGGCCGGCCAGCCGCAGGTACGCCTCATGGACGACGGCGGTGGTCGAGAGCGTGTGACCGCCGCGCTCGGCGCCGAGCTGGCGGTGGGCAATGCGGCGAAGCTCGCCGTACACCAGCGGCAACAGACGATCCATCGCGTCTGCGGCACCGTTGCGCAGCGCCGCGAGCGCCGCGGCGACCTCCTGCTCCTCGTCCTGGGGTCGCGCCTGGTATTGCGGCTCGGTGGGCATGGACGCTCGCGGTGCAGACGTGGCGGGTTCTGCGCCCGACTCGCGCGTCTGCTCGTGCGGCAACACACGCCGCTGAACCGACACGAGCCGAAAGTAGGCCACGACGACGCGCCCGGCAACACGCCGGGTCGCGACGCGTCGCCTCTACCACCAAACCGGAGGAGGATCGCATGACCAGACGCGCTCGCAGCAGACGGCACGCCCTCACGGCACTCGCCGCCGCCACCGTGATCACGGTGATGACGGCGTGCGCCGACGCACCGACCGCCGGGCCGCCCAATCCCCGCGCCCCTACGGCGTCGCTCGCGGGCTCCGGGCCAGACGAGCTGCCCGCCTACGAGATCACCGATCTTCCGACGTTCGGCGGGTTCTTCAGCGTTGCGCTCGGCGTGAACGACGCCGGCCACGTCGGCGGCAGCTCGAACACCGCCGAGGAGATCGCGCGTGCCTTCCTCTGGACGGGTGGCCCACTGACACACCTGGGTTCATTGGGCGGGAACATCCTCGCTATTGGACCCAACAACCGCGACGAGATGGCAGCCCTGGCCGAGCTGCCCCAGGCGGACCCGGACAATCAGGATCTCTGCGGCTACGGCACGCACCGCATCTGTGCGGCCGCCTATTGGCGGCACGGTGAATGGGAGGAGCTGGCGAAACTCCCAGAGCCGCGCGGCCTCAATTCTGTAGCGGTCAATCTCAACGATCGCGGCCAGGTGGTCGGCCTCGCGGAGACCGCTGTCCGGGATCCGAGCTGCGCCGAGGCCACACCATTCCAGGTGCATCGGTTCGTGCCCGTCGTCTGGGGGCCGAAGCCTAACGAGATCCAGGTCCTCCCGTTGCCCGAGGGCGACGAGGTCGGCTTCTCTTACGGCATCAATGACCACGACCAGGTCGTGGGCTCCACGGGATCCTGCGCGACCACGTCGGTCATGGGGTCGGGGCTTCTGGCCGGACCGCACGCCGTGCTCTGGGAGCACAACGTCGCGATTCCGCTGGATGTGCCGGGCAGCACCAATACGATCAGCACTGCCTTTTCCATCAACAACCGCGGCGAGGCCGTCGGGGTATCAGGCGCGACGGCGCTCCACGCTTTCCTGTGGACCCGGCGCGCGGGAATGCAGAGCCTTGGCGCCGTAGAGGATGACGCCGGCAGCGTCGCTAATTGGATCAACAACCGAGGCCAGGTGGTCGGTATGTCCTGTCCGGAGACGCCGGTGTGCAAGCCTGGTCCTGACGTTCCCGCCCGTGCCTTCCTGTGGCAGAACGGCGTGATGATGGACCTCAACAAGCTCGTCGTCGGCGATCCGAAGATGTACCTGCTCAACGCGCTCGCGATGAACGACGGAGGCCAGATCGTGGGCCTCGGCCTCACGGACGACTTCGAGTTGCACGCCTTCCTGGCGACGCCAGTCTCCAGCCATGCGCACGGCCAGGTATTGCCAAGCCGAGTTGCGTCGCGGCCGAAGGCGCTAACGTTAGGCACCCGCCCGCTGCGGGGGCGGACGCCGGATCTGCGGCAACGGTAGGCTGGGGTGACTGGAGTTGGGCGAAGGGCGGCACGCGTGATGCCGCCCCTCGTCCAACTCCAGGTTAGGGCCTCACCGCGCTGTCTCCGCGCATGCGGCCCATCACGATGGTCACGAGCTTCTGGATCGTCTCGCGGTCCGAGTGGATGTGGCCGCCGGACATCCA
>Ga0207659_10001926_pt1 | contig 12312 bp, 9 predicted proteins | sample KBSM43metaG_FD_184330 | JGI IMG/M metagenome (GOLD analysis project Ga0207659, IMG submission 184330) | Miscanthus rhizosphere microbial communities from Kellogg Biological Station, Michigan, USA - KBS M4-3 metaG (SPAdes) (version 2) | ecosystem: Host-associated > Plants > Roots > Rhizosphere >...
TCCAGCGCCGCCTGCTGCGGAACGGGATTCCCGGAGCCGTCGTGACGGTCAACGGGGAGTGGCCGAACGACCCTCCGCACGTTCGCAGCTTCCGGAATCCGAGCCTCACGGAGGCGGAGCTCGCCGAGGGCCGCGAGGCCGCGCGGGCGAAGCCGGCGCCGCCGCCGCTGCGGCTGCTGTTCGTCGGCCGCATCGAGGAGCCGAAGGGCGCCGGGCGCGCGATCGACATCGTGGGCCGCCTGCGGCGGCGGGGGATCGACGCGCGGCTCGAGCTCGTCGGAGAGGGCCCCGAGCGGGCGCGACTCGAGAAGCTCGTGGAGAACGGGCCGGACCGCGAGGCGGTCCAGTTCCGCGGCGGCCTGCCCAGGCCGGCGATCGCCGTGAGCTACGCGCGGGCACACGTCCTGCTCCTGCCCTCCACGGCCAGCGAGGGCTGGCCGAAGGTCCTGGGGGAGGCGATGGCCTACGGCGCGGTGCCGGTCGCGAGCGACATCAGCAGCGTCCCGGAATACCTGTCCCGGTTCGGTTGCGGGAGGTCGATCCCCGCGTCGGAGCCGGACCGGTACGTCGCGGAACTCGAACGCTACGCGCGAGATACGGAGCTACTGAGAGCCGAGGCCGCCCGGGCGGTCGAATCGGCGGAGACCTTCTCGTATACTCGTTACCTCGCCGCGGTCCGGGAGATTCTCCCGGTGAGGGAGCCATGATCCACCGTCCTCTAGCCCCTGCTCGGACCCCCCAGGGGGGCTCCGCGTCGACCCTGTTCTGGATCCTCCAGATCGGGTTCATCGGGTTCTGCGCCGTTCTCGCACTGTGGATGCCGAGGCACTCGGGCGCGGCGATGTGGCACGGCCGTTTCACGCTTCTGGCGGGCGTCATCCTGGCGATGATCTTCAGCCGCCCGGCTCCGGCGGCGTACGCGGCGGCGTACATCACCGGATGCGAGGCCTTCTGGAAGATCAAACACGCCGACCTTCCGTGGGAGATGGGCAAGTACGCCGTCATCCTCGTCCTCGGAATGGCGATCCTGCGTGCGGGGAACTTGAAGAAGAGCTTCCTGCCGGCGGCCTACTTCATCCTCCTCCTTCCGTCCGCCGCGCTCGGGCTCGGTGCTTTCAAGGGCGACGAGATGCGGGAACAGCTCACGTTCAACCTGCTGGGGCCCCTGGCGATCGCGGTGTGCGCGATCTTCTTCGCGACCGTGCCCATGACCGTGCAGGAGGTGCGCAATACGCTCGTCTGCCTGATCGGGCCGGTCGTGGGAATCGCGTTGCTCGGGATTCAGTCGCTCGAGTCTTCCAAGCACATCAACTTCAGCGACGTGTCCAACGCGGCCGCGGCCGGCGGCTACGGACCGAACCAGGTCGCCGCCATCCTGGGCCTCGGGATCGTCGCGGTCCTCGTCTACCTGACGATCGGTTCGCCGTCGAAGGTGATGACGTTCTTCATGATCGGGGTGCTGCTTCTCTTCGTGAGGCAGTGCATCCTCACGTTCTCGCGAGGGGGTCTCTACATGGCGCTCGGCGCGACCGCGGCCGGCGCTTTCTTTCTCATCCAGGACAAGCGGCAGAGGGCGAAGGTCTTCCTCGGGGGAGGCCTGGTCTTCGTGCTCTTTCTGGTTCTGATCCTCCCTCGCCTCGAGTCGATGACTCGCGGTGCGGTCTCGGATCGCTTCTCCTCCGTCGACACGTCCGGTCGAATGCTCCTGATCGAAGCCGACATCGACACGTTCTTCCACCATCCCGTGATGGGGATCGGTCCGGGCCTGGGCGGCAAGAATCGCCTGAGGTACTTCCGCGTGCCGACGGCGCACACGGAGTGGACGCGGATGCTCGCCGAGCACGGCGTCCTCGGCATCCTCTCGATCGCCTGCTTCTTCGCCCTGGCGTGGGGCAACATCAAGCGGGCGTCGACGCCGCGCGAGAAGGCGATCTCCGCCGCATTCGCCACGTACTGCGTGCTGCATCTCTGCGTCGACGCGACGCGCCTGGTCGCGCCCTCCTTTGCGTTCGGCATGTCGACCCTGACGTGGATGCGTCCCCGCCGCCGCGCCGTTGCGCGGGCACGCCCCGCGCCGCGCGTCGGCCGTCCCGTCATTCCGCGGGTCGCCGGCGCCGCTCGCTGACGATGGCCTCCGTATTGCCGAGGTCCGCCGCCGGTCGCGCGGGCGCCGGGAGGGTGCTCTTCGTCGGCAACTTCCTCTCGGCGTCCGGCGGCCGCCGCGCGGTCGCCGAGGAGCTCGAGGACCGTCTGCCGGCGCTCGGATGGACGCCGCGGCTGACCTCCCGCCGGCGCGCTCGGGTGGCGCGCGTCGCGGACATGCTGTGGACGGCCACGCTGCGGCGCGGCGAGTACGACCTCGCGCACCTCGACGTCTTCTCGGGGGACGCGTTCGCCTGGGCCGAGGCGGCGGCGCTGGTCCTCGACCGGCTACGACGCCCGTGGGTCGCCACCCTGCGCGGAGGCGCGCTGCCGGAGTTCGCCGCGGGCCGGGCGGAACGCGTGCGGCGCCTCCTGTCGCGGGCCCGCGCCGTCGCGGCGCCGTCGCGCTACCTCCAGCGCGAGATGTCCGCCTATCGCGCCGACATCCAGGTGATCCCCAACGGTCTCGACGTCGCCCGATATCCCTTCCGTCTGCGCTCCGCGGCGGCGCCCCGGATCGTCTGGCTGCGCGCATTTCACTCCATGTACCGCCCGACGGACGCGCCGCTCGTTCTCGCCCGGCTCGGCGCCGGGATCCCGAACGCGCGGCTGACGATGATCGGTCCCGACAAGGGAGACGGAAGCCTGGAGGCGACGCGCCGCGCGGCCGCGGAGCTCGGGGTCGCAGATCGCGTGGAGATCGTGCCCGGCGTCCCCAAGGCGGAGGTCCCGGAGAGGCTCTCGCGCGCCGACGTGTTCCTGAATACGACCGGCGTCGACAACGTGCCCGTGAGCCTCCTCGAGGCGCTCGCGTGCGGCCTCTGCGTGGTCACCACGTCCGCGGGCGGCATCCCCGACCTCGTCCGCTCGGAGCAGACCGCCCTCCTCGCACCCGCCGACGACGCGGACGCGCTGGCCGCCGCGGTGCGCCGCGTCGTGTCCGAGCCCGGTCTCGCCGCGCGCCTGTCGGCCAACGCCCGGCTCGACGCCGAGTCGTTCGACTGGTCGAACGTCCTGCCCCTTTGGGACTCGCTCTTCCGGCGGGCGCTGGAGCGGCGGCCGTGAGGTTCGAGGACTTCCTCGAGCGCCGCGGTTACCCGTTCCGGGACGCGGCGGCCGACATCGCGAAGCTCTCCGGCACGAGCCCGTCCGCGATCGTCGCGTGGCAACGAGACCGCCGCGCCGAGATCGCGAAGTTCCATGCGGAGCGAAATCCGCTCTATCGCTCGCTGCTGGGACGCTCCGGCGCGCGAGAGTGGGACGACCTGCCCGTCGTCACCAAGGAGATGTTCCAGCGGCCGGTCGCGGAGTGTCTCTCGGAGGGCGTCGCCCCGGCGGACGTCCACCTCTCGAGCACCTCCGGCTCCTCCGGGACGCCGTTCTTCTTCGCCCGGGACAAGTACACGCACGCGCGGACCTGGGCCCTGATCGCGGAGGTCTACGCGTGGCACGGCATCGGCCTGTCGTCGCGGCAGGCGAGGTTCTACGGCATACCGCGGGAGCCGCTGCCGCGGCTGAAGGAGATCGCCAAGGACCGCCTCATGAATCGCGCGCGCTTCCCGGTGTTCGACCTCTCCGACCCGACGCTCGAGAAGTTCCGCCGGCGGCTCGCCCGGGGAAGGTTCGACTACCTCTACGGCTACACGAACTCGCTCGCCGCGTTCGCCGACTACCTCCTGCGGTCGGGTGTGACGCTGCGAGCCGAGTGCCCCACGCTGCGCGCGTGCATCGTGACCTCGGAGATGTGCACGCCCGGCGACCGGGACAGGCTGGAGCGGGCGTTCGGAGTCCCGATCGTCAACGAGTACGGAGCGTCCGAGACGGGGGTCATCGCGCTCGAGGATCCGAGGGGCGCGTGGCGGCTCGCGTGGAAGACCCTCTTCCTGGAGACGGTGGACGACGACGGCCGCCCCGTGCCGGACGGCTCGAGCGGCCAGATCCTCGTGACCGACCTCTTCAACCGCGCCATGCCGTTCGTGCGCTACCGCATCGGCGACGTCGGCGTTCTCCGCTCCTCGGAGGAGACCTCGAGCGGCGAGCCGGAGCTCGCGGCCCTGGAGGGGAGGATCAACGACACCATCCGCCTCCCGAGTGGCCGCCGTGCTCCGGGGCTGACCTTCTACTACGTGTCGCGAGGGCTCCTCGAGAAGTCCGGGGTCATGAAGGAGTTCATCATCCGGCAGACGGCCCTGGACGAGTTCGTCTTCGACGTCGTCTCCGACGCGCCGCTGTCGCAGCAGGACATCCGCACGATCGAGACGAAGATGTCCCAGTATCTCGAGCCCGGCCTCCGCCTGCGCGTCCGACGCGTCGAGGCGATCGAGCGGCCCGCCTCGGGAAAGCGCAAGCACTTCTTCTCGGAGTTGCCGGTCGATGGCGCCGCCTGAGCCGACCGAGGCGCGGCCCGACGTGACCGTCGTGATGCCGATCCGGAACGAGGGGGCGTTCCTCGCGAAGAGCCTGGGCGCGGTGCTCGACCAGGACTACCCGGCGGACCGGATGGAAGTCATCGTCGCGGACGGGATGTCCGACGACGGCACGCGCGAGGCCGTCGAGGCCCTGCGGCGGAAACATCCGAACCTCGTGCTGCTCGACAACTCGGGCCGCATCGTCGCGACCGGCCTGAACGCGGCGATCCGGCAGGCGCGCGGGCGCTTCGTGGTCCGCGTCGACGGCCACACCGAGATCGCGCCGGACTACGTCCGGCGGTGCGTCGAGGCGCTCGAGCGGACCGGCGCGGACAACGCCGGTGGACGGATGAACGCCGTCGGCCACGGCGCATTCGGAGAGGCGGTCGCCCTGGCGACGAGCTCGCCCTTCGGCGTCGGAGGCGCACGGTTCCACTACTCCGAGCGCGAGGAGTGGGTCGACACCGTCTACCTGGGAGCGTGGCGCCGCGAGGTCTTCGACCGCATCGGCTTCTTCGACGAGGAGCTCGTCCGCGACCAGGACGACGAGTTCAACTACCGTCTCCGCGCGCACGGGGGCCGCGTGCTCCTGACCCCGGCGGTCAAGTCCGTTTACACGGTTCGAGGCCGTCCGGCGAGGCTCTGGAGGCAGTACTTCGAGTACGGTCTCTGGAAGGTACGCGTCCTCCAGAAGCATCCGCGTCAGATGCAGCCCCGGCAGTTCGTTCCCCCCGCGTTCGCGGCGAGCCTCGTCGCGCTCTCGGTCGCGGCTCCCTTCGTGGCTCCGGCGCGCTGGGGCCTCGGCGGGCTCGTGGCGGTCTACGGTCTCGCGAATCTCGCGGCGGCGGCTTCGGTCGCGCGCCGCCGCCCGGCCCGCCTTCCGATCGTGATGTTCTCGTTCGCCATCCTCCATCTCTCCTACGGCTTCGGGTTCCTCACCGGACTGTTTCGCTTCGCTCGGCGCTGGCGCGACTCGCGCGACCGCGCCGGCGCGCGACCTTTCCCGGCGCCGGCCGCCGCGCCGCGCCGAATGGAGTGAAAACGTGACCAGCTCCTCCGATGTCCCGTTCTTTCGACCCTCGATCACGGACGCCGAAGTCGCCGAAGTCGTCGACACGCTTCGCTCGGGCTGGCTGACGACCGGCCCGAAGGTCAGGCGCTTCGAGGAGGAGTTCGGCAAGGCCGTCGGCGCGCCCCACGCGGTGGCGCTCAACTCGGCCACGGCCGCCCTGCACCTCGCGGTCGAGGCACTCGGGCTCCAGCCGGGCGACGCCGTCCTCGTCCCGACGATGACGTTCGCGGCGACCGCGGAGGTCGTGCGCTACCTCGGCGCGCATCCGATCCTCGTCGACTGCGACCCCGTCACGCTCAACCTCGACTTCGACGACGCGCGGGAGAAGCTGCGGGCGCTGCGCGCGGGCCGGCTGCCGGCGTGCCTCCCGGCGGATGCCCGCGTCGTCGGGATCATCCCTGTGCACGTCGGCGGCCTCATGCTCGACGTCCGGGCGGTCGAGGCGCTGGCGGCGGAGCACGATCTCTGGGTCGTCGAGGATGCGGCCCACGCGTTCCCGGCCTCGTGGCGTCCCGCACCCGGAGCGCCCTGGCAGCGGTGCGGCGAAGGCACTTCGGCGGTGAGCTGCTTCTCCTTCTACGCCAACAAGACGATCACGACGGGCGAGGGAGGGATGGCGACGACGTCCGACGACGCGCTCGCGGAGCGCATGCGGCTCATGTCGCTGCACGGGCTCTCGCAGGACGCCTGGCGCCGCTACTCCGGGGGCAGCAAGTGGGACTACCGGATCCAGGCGCCGGGGTTCAAGTACAACCTCACGGACGTCGCCGCCGCGATCGGGATCCACCAGCTCGCGCGCGCCGAGGAGATGCGGATTCAGCGCGAGCACATCGCCGCGCGGCTGGCGGAGGAGCTCTCCGACGTCGAGGAGGTCGAGCTGCCGCCGTCGCCGACGGACCGTATCCACTCGTGGCACCTCTTTCCGATCCGGCTGCGGCTCGATCGGCTCGCGGTGGACCGGAACGCCTTCATCGACGCCCTGAAGGCCGGGGGCGTGGGCTGCTCCGTGCACTGGCGGCCGCTCCACCTCCACCCGTACTACGAGGAGACGTTCGGCTGGCGTCCCCAGGACCTGCCGACCGCCACGGCGACGTGGGAGAGGCTCGTGAGCCTGCCGATCTTCCCCGGGATGGGAGAGCCCGAGATCGCGCACGTGGCAAACACGGTTCGCGACCTCTGCCGCGTTCACCGGAGGGTCGCCGCGACGGCGGCATCGTGAGCGCCGAGCCTCCCGACATCGCGGCTGCGGCTTCGGCTTCGGCTTCGGGTTCCCCTTCCGCTCCACGCCGCGGTCTCGCGCGTCCGGTCGAGGCGGCGCTGGCGGCGACGGGACTGGTGCTCGCCGCGCCGGTGCTCGCCGTGGCGGCCGTCGCGATCGCGGCGACGTCCGGCATGCCCGTGTTCTTCCGCCAGTTGCGCGTGGGCCGCTACGGCCGCGGGTTCACCCTGATCAAGCTGCGCACGATGCGCCCGTCCGGCGGCGGACCGAAGGTCACGGCCGGAAACGATCCGCGCATCACCGCGGTCGGCCGTTTCCTCCGGCGCACGAAGCTCGACGAGCTGCCGGAGCTGTGGAACGTGCTGCGCGGCGACATGTCGTTCGTGGGACCGCGCCCGGAGGTGGCAGACTACGTGCATTCCGATAGCCCGCTGTGGCGGGAAGTTCTTTCGGTGCGGCCCGGTCTGACCGATCCCGTAACGCTCCGGCTCCGGCATGAGGAGGCGCTGCTCGAGAGCGTGGCGGGGGACCGGGAAACGTATTACCGTGAGACGCTCCAGCCTCAAAAGCTCGCGGGATATGTGGAATATCTCCGCCGCCGCTCCTGGACGAGCGATCTCGGGGTTCTGGTCGCCACCGCCGGTGCGATCCTGAGGCTCCGGACCCGCGAAAACGATCTCGATGAAACCCCCAGGGACCGTGCCGGGACTTGAAAAAATGGGAGTAATCCGCTAGCGTTTCATACCTCGGAGTGAAAAATGGACGCCCTTGGTGAAAGAGGGCGGAGAGGAACGAGTGCCGCGGACTCGCGACATTCCTTCATCTCCGTTCCAGTAGGGAGTTACATCCGGGCCGGCCTCGAGCGCCGGTGGGAGGAGCGCCTCGGTGACTCGTAGGCCCTATTCGCCGATGCTGACGCGCGGGCTGCAGTTCACGCTCGACATCGGCGTGCTGGTCGTCGCCTTCATCCTCGCCTATCTGCTTCGCTTCGAGTTCGCTCTCCCCGAAGGCGAGCTCAACAACGCGATCGAGCAGCTCCCTTACGTCGTTCTCGTCCAGTTCGCCGCTCTCGCGCTGGCGGGTGTTTACAGCTTCATCTGGCGCTACGTCTGCATGGCGGAGGTGAAGGCCTTCCTCTACGCGGCGGTCTGGTCCGCCCTGGCGCTCGCCCTTCTCCGACTTTCGCTTCCGAACCGGTTCGCGGCCTGGCGCGTTCCGCTGTCGGTCGTTCTCATGGGCTCCGTCCTCGCCTTCGGGGGCGTCCTCGGCATTCGCGTTCTGCGCCGGTATTTCTACGAACAGGGCCAGCGCGCATCCTACGCCGCCCAGGGAACCAAGGCGGAGCGCGTTCCGACGCTGCTGGTCGGGGCGGGCCGGGCCGGCGTGCTCGCGGCGAGAGAGATCGCGGGCCGGGGCGACATGAACTTCGAAGTGAAGGGGTTCGTCGACGACGACCCGGAGAAGAAGGGCGCCGTCATCCACGGCGTTCGGGTTCTCGGCACCACCGAGGACCTGCCGAAGCTGGTCAAGGAGATGGGCATCGAGCAGGTCGTCATCACGATCGCCCAGATCTCGAGGCAGGAGATCCTCCATCTCATCGGGCTCTGCCGCAAGATCCAGGTGTCGGTGCGCATCATCCCCGGCCTCTACGACGTCCTCCAGGGCAAGGTCCGCGTCACCCGCATCCGGAACGTCCAGATCGAGGACCTGCTGGGGCGGGAGCCCGTGTACCTCGACGAGGCCCAGATCGGTCAGTTCATCGCCGGGAAGAAGGTCATGGTCACGGGCGCGGGCGGCTCGATCGGAGCCGAGCTCGCCAGGCAGGTCGCGCGCTTCCAGCCCGGGAAGATCCTGCTGGTCGAGCGGGCGGAGTTCGCGCTCTTCGACATCGACGTGGACCTCCGGCGGTCGAGGCCGGAGGCCGAGATCGTTCCGCTCGTGGCGGACGTGTACGACGAGGGCCGCATGCGCGCGCTCCTCGCGACGCACGCGCCGCAGGTCATCTTTCACGCGGCGGCGCACAAGCACGTTCCGATGATGGAGTCGAACCCCGGCGAGGCGATCAAGAACAACATCCTCGCGACCCGGCTCCTCGGCGAGCTCGCCGGCGAGCACGGCGTCGAGGCGTTCGTGATGATCTCGACGGACAAGGCGGTCCGACCGACGTCGATCATGGGCGCGACGAAGCGAGTGGCCGAGCTCTGCATCCTCGACCTCGCGCGGAAGTACTCCACGCGGTACGAGGCGGTCCGCTTCGGCAACGTGATCGGCTCCGCCGGCTCGGTCGTCCCGATCTTCCGCGAGCAGATCCGCCGGGGCGGTCCGGTCACCGTGACGCACCCGGAGATGCGCCGTTACTTCATGACCATCCCCGAGGCCGCTCAGCTCGTTCTCCAGGCCGGCGCCATGGGCGAGGGCGGCGAGATCTTCATCCTCGACATGGGCGAGCCGGTGAGGATCCTCGACCTCGCCGAGGAGATGATCACCCTCACGGGCCTGCGCCCCTACGTCGACATGGACATCGTGTTCACGGGTCTCCGGCCGGGAGAGAAGCTCTTCGAGGAGCTCGAGCTCTCGGGAGAGCAGATCGCGAAGACGAGGCACCCGAAGATCTTCATCGGACGGCTGAACGCCTATCCGCCGGAGGAGATCGACCGTTCCCTGCGCGTGCTCGCCGAGCTCGCCCGCGACGGCGACGGCACCGCCGTGCGCAAGTTCCTGAACTCGCTCCTGCCGGAGGCGAACCTCGGAGTTCGCCGCGCGACCCGCGAGGGGACGCGCAAGTCGGATGGAGTGATCCGGGACCCGAGGCTCGCGCCGCCGGTCGCCTAGACCGCCTTCGTCGTCCGGTCGCCGGTCAGCTGTAAAACGGATGCCGTGCTCGGGGTCAGGCGTGCGCTTCTTCGGGTCTCGGACCTCTCGCGGTCCGCTGCGCGGACCGTGGAAATGAGCGGGGAAGTCGCGTCCGGGCCCTCTCCCAAACGACTTGCGGTCTGCTGCCAGCTGCTTGCGGGCTGCTGCTTTCTGTAGGCGAGTTAGGCGCCGCGGGACTTGCGGGCCCGTCCTTCGGATTTCGTGACTTAGCCGCCGCCCCCCTCACCCCAGCCCTCTCCCCCCGCTCACGCGTGGGGAGAGGGGGTCTGCGCGTGGGGAGAGGGGGTCTGAGCGTGCGCGAGCTGCTTGCGGGCTCTTTCGCTAAAACAAGAGGGGCGGGGTCAAGCCCCGCCCCTACGACGATCATGGAGACCGCCTTCGCGGCGGTTCTTGAATCGGGAACCCTAACTCGCGCTGCGGAACCTCAGGGTCGGCCGCAGCGACGGCCTCCACATCCGCGGCGCCGGGAGACGGAACACCGGACGCGCCGGCGCCTCCGCCGCGCCCTCGTCGCGGCGCCATTTCGCGGTCAGCCAGAAGTGGTCGGACCCGCACTTCGGGCACGCACGGTTGCGGACGTTGAAGTTGACCCGACAGTCGAGGCAGAGCGCCGATTCGTCCTCACGGATGCTGGTCGAACGCACGGCCTCTTCCGCCAGCGAGCCGTCCCAGGACGGAGCGCAGGACCCCACGAACCCCGCCGGACCTTCCTGCTTGGCAGCCATCGCAATTCCTCCTAGTTTTGTAGAGAGAAAGCGCACTCGGTAAGGGAAGAATTGCAACTTTCGTTCCCGGCCTCAAGGACAGGTTTTGTACCTGCCCAAAAGTGTCGGTTGCGCCGCATCAAAAATTTGAAGTACGCCGGTCCATAAAAAGAAAGAGCCCGGCTCGCGCCGGGCTCCTCACACTGCAACGATTGGATGGACTGGACTTAGGAGCGGATGCGGTCGTAGGCGTCGCGCGTGGCGTCCTTGACGTCGCGCCAGGAGCGGCCGGCCGCGTACTCGGTCCGGTCCCAACCCTTCTCGAGATCGCTCTCGACCTCGTTGAAGCCACGGCCCTTGAACTCCGGACGGGAAGCGGTCTCCCAGCCGTAGCGATAGCCGGGCTCGTACTCCTCGTACGGCTTGCCCTGCACGTAGTACGGGCGCTTGTTGTAGTTCTTCTTCCAGAAGTCGGCCTCGACCGTCGGGTTCACGGCCTCGCCGGCCGCGTGTCCCGCCGCTCCGCCCGTCACGGCACCGATCGCGCCGCCGACGACCGCGCCGACCGGGCCTCCCACGGCGGCGCCGACCGCCGCTCCGGCAGCCGCTCCACCCGCAGCGCCCACGCCGGTTCCGACCGGATGCGAGCCGGGCTCCTTCGTGATGGGGTCGCGGTTCTCGGGATTCGAATCGAGAGGATCGATCTTGTCCGTCATGGGGAAACCTCCTTGAGTTGTCGAATCGGCCTGAACGGGACATGGCGCTCGCCATGTCGCTCTCCTGTAGAGAGCAAGCCCGATGCCACCGCCTCGGATCTCGTCAGTGGAGGAGCTCGACGCCGGCGGCTGCGGCCTCGGGCGCGAGCGCGATCTGCTGAGGAAGGAGTCGTCCCTCGACCCAGACGACCGCCTGCGAATCGAGCGATTCGCGCAGCCGCGAGTACGCGGCCCGCAGCTGCGGGCGCGTCGCGACCGGGACGACTTCGCCCCACGGAGACCCCGGCGGCGCGGCGCCGCCGGTCCCCGCTCCCTCGAGCGACCAGACGAAGAGCGGGACCCGGAGCGCTTCGAGGTAGCGGCGGACCGCTCGCGGCGTGTGCGTGCTCGCGTCCTGCGCCTCCTTGCCGAGGACGAGGACGACGGCGCGGCGCGCGAAGCTCGCAAACGCGTTGACTCCGGCGACGGCGACCGCGTCCGCGTACATCGGAAAGATGCCGGCCGGCTCCGGATTCGCGACGTGAGTGAGCAGGTAGGCGAAGCCTCCGTCCGAGCGCGAGAACCCTTCGCTCGACGGGAAGAGCGCCGTCGGCAGGCCGGACGCCCCGTAGGCGCGAGCCCGCGGCCAGACGAACTGCACCGCGTCGTTCTTGCGCAGCGCGAGCGCCGACGGCGCGAAGCCTCCGCCGAAGATGCTCGAGTCCTTCAGATGCGAGTACGTCTCGCCCGCATTATCGTCGCGGACGATCCAGATCGACGCGCCTCCCCGCTCCGCGGCCGCGACCCGCAGCGCCGCGGAGGCGCCGGCCCTCAGCGCGCCGGAAGCCGGGTCGCCGCGGAACAGCCCCTCGAGCGCGGCGGGTTCCACGCGGCTGCTCTTCTTCCGGGTGCGGATCGGAACGGCGGTCAGCTCGCTCTGCGCCTGCTCCCCCGCCGCGCCGCCGAACGCCACGTCGTCGCGCGAGTGGACGCCACTCTCGAAGTCGAGCTCGACCGTGACGACGTGCGCGACGTCCTGCGCATGGGACGGGATCTTCACGCGTCGCGCCGTGTCGAGCGGAAGCGGCCGCCCGTCGAAGCTGACGGAGACGCGCGTCGGCTCCTCGCCCATGAGGCTCTGCCACGCGATGCGCGCGGCGGCCACCCGCCCCTCCCGGTCGCGCTCGAGGAGAATCTC
>Ga0207659_10001928_pt1 | contig 12310 bp, 12 predicted proteins | sample KBSM43metaG_FD_184330 | JGI IMG/M metagenome (GOLD analysis project Ga0207659, IMG submission 184330) | Miscanthus rhizosphere microbial communities from Kellogg Biological Station, Michigan, USA - KBS M4-3 metaG (SPAdes) (version 2) | ecosystem: Host-associated > Plants > Roots > Rhizosphere >...
TTGTCAGCACGAGCACGGATGATGAAAGTTAGATAGCGGACAAACAGAATGGCTTTCTTTGCACCACTTTTTTTCCTCGGCCTGGCCGCTCTCTCGATCCCGGTCTTGATTCATCTGACCCAGCGCGAGAAGAAGATGGTCCAGCAGTTCCCGTCGCTGATGTTCGTGCGGCGGATTCCGTATCAGACCGTCCGCCGACGGAAGCTTCGTGACATTGCGCTGCTGTGCGTGCGTCTGGCGGCGCTGCTGCTGATTGTCGGGGCGTTCGCGCGTCCCTTCCTCTGGCGGCCGAACGCCGCGACGGCGATTGGTGCCACGGCCCGTGAAGTCGTCGTGCTGCTCGACCAGAGCTACAGCATGGCGTACGGGGATCGATGGGACCGCGCGAAGGCGGCCGCACGCGATGCCATCAACAGGCTTGGCCCATCGGACCGGGCGTCTGTCGTGCTCTTTTCCTCCGGCGCCGACATCGCGCTCCGTTCGACCGGCGAGAAGGATCGGCTGATTGCGTCGATGGACGCCGCGACCCCGACGGCGGCAGCGACGAGATTCGGTCCTGCGCTGAAGGTGGCGGGCAGCATCCTCGCGGAGTCGCCGCTGCCGCGCAAGGAAGCGATTCTCATCAGCGACTTTCAGCGCAGCGGCTGGCGCGGTGAAGAAGGCGCGCGGCTGCCGGCCGGCAGCACGCTGACGCCCGTCACCATTGGCGGCCCGCTGGACAAACCAAATGCGAGCGTGACGTCTGCCTCGCTCTCGCGCTCGACGTTCTCCGATCAGGAGCGCGTCACGGTGACCGCCGCCGTGGCGAACCGGACGATTGCGCCGGTGACGGGTGATTCGCTGACGCTCGAAATCGGCGGCCGCGCCATTCAAACCTTGCCGCTCAACATCGCGCCGGAAGGTTCCGCCTCGGTGGCGTTCCAGCCGTTCACGGTGCCGTCAAAGAACATGCGCGTCACGGTGCGGGCGGGCAACGATGCGCTGCCGACCGACAACGTCTTCGACCTCGTCATCTCGCCGTCAGCTCCTGTGCGAATTGTCGTCGTCGACAGTGGCAACCGGCCGGGCGCCGGGCTCTACCTGATGCGTGCGCTCGCGATCGGCGACGCGCCGAAGTTCGAGATCACCAGCCGCCAGCCGGCGGCGGTCTCGGATGAGGACCTGCGGCGCGCGTCGGTGGTGCTGCTCAACGATGTGGACGTCAATGTGGGGCTCGGCCGCCGGCTGCAGCGGTTTGTCCAGGATGGCGGCGGCATGTTCATCGCAGCAGGCCCCCGTGCCACGTGGCCGCAGGAGGCCGACATTCTTCCGGCGTCGTTGTCGCAGCCGATCGACAAATCGCGCGGAGAGTCGGCGCGCGTCGGCGCGCTCGAGTACGGGCATCCGGTATTCGAAGTCTTCCGCGCGCCACGCAGCGGCGATTTCTCCACCGCGCGCTTCTACGCGTATCGTTCCGTTGCCGCGGCGCCAAACACGCAGGTGCTGGCGCGCTTCGATGCAGGTACGCCTGCCCTCGTCGAACGCAAGGTCGGCAGCGGACACGTCATGCTGTGGGCGTCCACACTCGATCTTTCGTGGAGCGATCTGCCGCTCAAGCCCGTGTTCCTCCCGTTTATTCATCGTTCGATGGTGCACCTGGCGAACTACACCGAACCGGCGCCATGGCTCACGATCGGCCAGGTCTTCGATCCGGATGCTTCGAGCGCAAAGGCGCAGGCGACTGGCCGGCTGGCGCTGACGCCGTCAGGCAAGCGGCTGCCGCTCGAAGACGAAGGGTCCTCCGCGCAGGTGCTCGAGCTCACCGAGCAGGGCTTCTACGAAATCCGCGGGCAGAAGGCGAACTCGGACGTCACGGTCGTGGCCAGCAACATCGACCCCGCCGAGTCGGATCTGACACCGGTCGAGCCGGCGGACATTGTCACCGCTGCGACGGGCAGCACGGGACAAAATGCGCAGCAGGCCGAGGCCGATGTGCCGTTGACGCCTGAGGCGCAGGAACGGGCGCAGCGGCTCTGGTGGTATCTGCTGGCCACCGGAATTCTGCTGCTTGGCGTCGATACGCTGTTTTCGAATTGGTTATCGAGGACCTAAACGGGCGTACCATGATGTGGCGGGTCCGAAAGCACCCGCCCTCCAACGTGGAGGCCTGGTCTTTAAGACCCGGCAAGAAGGGCTAGCCAGGTCCTTCGGACTTTGGCAGAGAGGCACCAATGCTCGACTTCCTGAAAAGCGCGTCCACCCCTCCGAACGACCTCCTCGGCATCATCCGGTACGTGCGGACACGCTGGCGGGCGCGGCTCGCCGTCAAGGGAGCGGTTCGCCTCATCGCGGTGAACGTCGCGGTGTTCTTCGCGCTCGCCTATCTGATGCAGTGGTCGCGGTTCACGCCCACGTCCATCCTCTTCGCGCGCCTCGTCCTGGCGGCGTCGATTGTCGGGTCGATTTACTTCTTCATCGTCAAGCCGCTGCGCCGCCGCGTCACCGACGACCAGGTCGCGCTGTACCTGGAGGAGAAGGAGCCGTCGCTCCAGACGATGCTCATCAGCGCCGTCGAATCGAGCCGCGAAGGGCGGCACTGGGAGTCCAGCGCGTTGGTCGAGAAGCTGGTCGCACAGGCCGTGGAGAAGTGCTGTGCGGCGGACACCGCCCGCCGTGCGGAGCACAAGCCGCTGCGCGCCAACGGCGCCATCTTCGCCAGCGTCGTGACGGCCGCGGTCCTCGCGGTGCTGCTCGGTCCGGCGTTCTTCCGGCACGCCCTTTCGGCGATGCTCGTCATCCAAAGCGTCGAAGCCGCGGCGCCGTACAAAATTGCGGTGACACCCGGCAGCGTGTCGGTGCCGAAAGGCGCCGATCAGACCATCAACGCGAAGCTCTCCGGCTTCAGCGCGCAGAACGCCGTCGTGATGCTGCGGCGGGATCCTACATCCCAGACCTACGAGAAGCTGCCGCTCGTGCTCAACGACAAGGGCGTCTTCGAAGGGATCATTTTCGGCGTGAAGACCGCGACGGAATACTTCGTCGACGCCGACGGCGTGAAGTCGAGTACCTACACGCTGAAGGTTGTCGACGTGCCGTATGTCGACAAGCTGGCCCTCGAATACAAGTTCCCCGCGTATACCGGGCTCGATCCCGAAAAGATTGAAGACGGCGGCGACATCGCCGTTCTCCGCGGCACCGACGTCAAGGTCACGATCACGCCGACGATGAAGACCAAGGGCGGTCGGATTGCCCTCAATGACAAGGAAACGGTGCCGTTGACCGTCGAAGCCGACGGGACGCTGACCGCGTCCTTCAAGGCCGACCAGGATGGTTCGTATCATGTTGAACTCGACGCGCCGAACGGCGAGCGCGTCGCGGCCTCTCCGCAGTACACGATTGATGTCCTGACGGATCGCGCTCCCACTGTGACGTTCGCACGTCCGGGCCGCGACACCTCCGCATCCGCCATCGAAGAGGTCTACGTCGAGGCCTCCGCAGACGATGACTACGGCGTCAAGAATCTGGAGCTGGTGTACTCGGTCAACGGCGGTGCCGAGAAGGTCGTGCCGCTATTTAACGGCTCGAAGCGGCTCCCGGCGGTCAGCGCCGGTCACACCTTCTATCTCGAAGAGCTCGGCGTGAAGTCGGGCGACTCGGTTTCCTACTACGCACGTGCCACGGACAACAACGGCGTGGGCGGCGCGCAGCAGGCGAGCAGCGACCTGTACTTCGTTCGCGTACGTCCCTTCGATCAGAAGTTCCGCCAGGCGCAGTCGATGGGCGGCGGTGGCGGCGGAGGCGGTGGCGCGCAGAACCAGGTGGATGCGCTCTCGGAGCAGCAGCGCCAGATCATCTCGGCGACGTTCAACGTCCAGCGCGACAAGCGGACCGTGTCGGGGGACAAGTTCCGGCAGAACTCCACCGTCGTTGGCCTCTCGCAGCAGAAACTGCGCGAGCAGGTCGAAGGGCTGCTGACGCGGATGAACAGCGAGTTTATCCAGCAGGATCCGAAGCTGAAGCAGATCGGCGAACTACTGCCGCAGGCCGTGACGGCGATGAAGGAAGCAGAAGGCAAGTTGGGCGCGACGGCACCCGATCAGGCGTTGGCGCCGGAGAACAAGGCGCTCACGCTGCTGCAGAAGGCGGAAGAGGAATACGAGATGCAGGTCAGCGCCCAGCAGGGCGGCGGCGGTGGCGGCGGCGGATCATCGCAGCAGCGCGAGCTGGCCGACATCTTCGAGCAGGAGCTCGACAAGATGGCGAGCCGCTACGAGACGGCCGATCGGCAGATGCAGGCCAATGGCGATCGTCAGGTTGACGAACTGCTCGAGAAACTGAAGGAGCTGGCTCGCCGGCAGGAGCAGGAAGCCGAACGCGAGCGGCGACTGCAGCAGGGAAGTGCGTCGTCCACACCGAGCGGCAGCGCACAGCAGCGTGCCCTCGCCGAGCAGGCGGAGGAAGCGGCGCGGCGGCTGGAACGCCTCGCGCGGGAGGAAAACCGTCCCGATCTGCTCGACTCCGCACGGCAGATGCGTGAAGCAGCAGACGCGATGCGCCGGGCAGCGGCCGGCGGCAACGCGACCTCTGCGTCGCAGGCGCAGCAGGCGCTCGATCGTCTGCGTGAAACGCAGCGAAAGCTCGAACGGTCGCTGAGCGATCGCGCGCAGCGGGACATCCGCGACGCACAGCAGCGCGCCGAGGAACTGGCGCGGCAGCAGCAGGAGATTGCCAACGGCGTCAACGGCCTGGCTGCCAACGGCCAGCAGCGGCGCGAGCAGGCGCAGCGCATCAACGAAAAGAAGGACGATCTCGAGCAGAAACTCGGTCAGCTCGAGGGCGATCTCGATGCGGCAGCACGCGATGCGGCGCAGCAGGAGAGACAGGCGTCCAGGAAATTGTCTGAAGCGGCGGGTGCGATTCGCGACAACCGTCTCCGCGACAAGATTCGCTATTCAGAGGCGCTCGTGAACCGCGGCTACGGTCAGGAAACGCTGCGGGCGACAGAGAGCGACATTGCAGGCGGCATCGACCAGCTGCGGAAGCGGCTGGAAGAAGCGCAGGCTGCCCTGGGGCAGGGTGGACAGCAACAGAACGCCGATTCGAAGGGCGAACAGGCGCTTGGCCGGACGCAGCGTCTGGCGCGGGGTCTCGAATCACTCCAGGAGCGGACGCGCGAGCGCGCGCAGGCGAATGCGCGCAATCAACAGGGCCGCGATCAGCAGGGCGATCAGCGTGGCCAGTCCAACCAACGTGGCCAGCAGGCTGGCAATCAGCAGGGGCAGGAAGGCCAGCAGGGGCAGCAGGGACAGAACGGCCAGCAGGGACAGAACGGTCAACAGGGCCAAAACGGCCAACAGGGCCAAAACGGCCAACAGGGCCAGAACGGCCAACAGGGCCAGAACGGCCAGCAGGGCCAAGGCGGGCAGCAGGGTGGGCAGCAGGCCGGTGGCCAGCAGGGTGGTGGCCAGCAGGGCGGCGCGCAGGGCGGCAATGCGAACGGCTTTGGCAATCAGTACGGGTTCAACGGCGGTGTCAACAACGGCGGCGGCTACGGCTACGGAAACTTGCCGTGGAATGGGTCGTACTACGGCGGCGACTGGGGCAAGCTGTCTGACGAAGACATCCGGCAGCTCCGGGCCGAGGCGCGGCAGTGGGCCAATGAGGCGCAGGATCTGCGCGGCATGCTGCGCGGCTTCAACGTCGATCCGAAGGAGCTGGAACAGATCCTCGCGGCGCTTCGCCGACTCGAAGACGACCGCGTCTACAAGGATGCGAAGGAGCTGCAGAGCCTCCAGACGTTCGCGACCGAAGGGCTGAAGCGTCTCGAGTTTGGTCTCCGTCGTCAGGTCGAATCGGGCGACGAGGCCGTGGTGCTCGCGGGCTCCGATGAAGTCCCCGACCAGTTCAAGAAGATGGTCGCGGAGTACTACCGATCACTCGGTAAGACTCCTCGGTAAGTTGAAACGAATCCTCCTCGTCGTGATCGTGGTGTGCGCGTGCGCCGCAAGCGCCTACGCACAGTTCGGTCGCGGGTTTGGAGGATTCTTTCGCGTACGCCCACGCTTCGCCGATGTGAATACGTTCGGCCACGGCTTCAACTACTGCCGTGTGATGTACACGAGCAACCGCCGGGAAGCGGGCGGACAGGGATGGTCGACGGACTATCCCGACGCGGAGCGCAATTTCTCGAAACGGCTCGCCGAGCTCACGAAGATGCGCGTGAGCAAGGATCCCACCGGCGAACCCATTCACATCGTGGTGCGGCTCACCGATTCTGACTTGTATCAGTGCCCCTACATCAGCATCGAGGACGGAGGCACCGCGCAGCTGACTGACGCGGAAGTCGAAGGGCTGCGCAGCTATTTGCTCAAGGGCGGCTTCCTCTGGGTGGACGACTACTGGGGTGACGCGGCATGGGATCAGTGGCTGCACGAGCTCGATCGGGTGCTTCCGCCTGCGGAATATCCGTTGATCGACGTCGCACTGGACCACCCGATGTTCCGCACGCTTCTCGACCTGAAGAAGCTGCCGCAGATTCCCTCGATTCAGTTCTGGCGAGGCAGCGGCGGCGATACATCGGAGCGGGGCGACGAGAGCGCCGTTCCCGATTTCAAGGGCATCAACGACAAGCATGGCAATCTGATTGTCCTGATGACCCACGACACGGATATCGCCGACGCGTGGGAGCGCGAAGGTGAGGACGTACGGTTCTTCTATCAGTTCTCACCCGAGGGCTACGCGGTCGGTCTGAACGTTCTGCTCTACGCAATGACTCATTGAGGCACGAGCGAGATGAGACGCGCCGTCCTCGTCCTGCTGCTCATCGTCTTCGCATCACTCTCGGCCGCGCAGACGATCTACCGTACGCCTGACGGCCAGGCGCGGCAGATGGGCAATCCCTCCTACGACGGCCGCTTCGTCTTCACGCGGATTCGGTATGGCGGCCGCGGCTTCTTCGGCGGAGGCTCCTGGAATCACGATTACCCTGCGGCCGACTTCTACATCTCGGATGCCCTCGACACGCTGACGCGGATGCGAGTCAACCCGGTCTCGACCAACGTGCTCGACCTCGAGGATCCGCGGATCTTCGACAATCCGATTCTGTACGTCTCAGAGCCAGGCTACTGGCGCATCAGCGACAAGGGAGCCCAGAACCTGCGGCAGCATCTGCTCAAAGGCGGTCTCGTCATCTTCGACGACTTCGAACATCAACCCGAGTTCGACAACATGGCCGCACAGATGGCGCGGGCGCTTCCCGAGCGGCGTTGGATCAAGATCGACGTCTCACACCCGATATTCCACTCGCTCTTCGATCTCAAGAAGCTCGACGTACCGCACCCGACCGTCGATGTCGAACCGGACTATCGCGCGCTGTTCGTCAACGACGACCCCAACGATCGCATGCTCGCGCTGGCCAATCACAACTGCGACATTGCGGAGTACTGGGAATGGTCCGCCGACGAGCGGTTTCCGGTGGACGTCACCAGCGGCGCATATGAGCTGGGTGTGAACTACATCATTTACGGGATGACTCACTGACCCCTCGCACCTACAATCCGACATGCCGAAGGATCCTCGGGTAGACGCCTACATCGCAAGAGCGAACGACTTCGCGAAGCCAATCCTGAAGCAGATTCGCGCTGCGCTGCACAAAGGGCATCCGGCCGTCAGCGAGACGATCAAGTGGGGCGTGCCAGCCTATGTCGACGAGCGCGGCATTCTCTGCATGACCCCGGCGTTCAAACAACACTGCGCGTGGGTGTTCTGGACCGGGCGAAAGCCGGCGACGGTTGATGCAACGCAACTGCGGAGAATCACGTCCGTCAAAGACCTTCCGTCACCGCGTGAGCTCGTCGCGGTCGTCAAAGGAGCGGCAACGCGGCGGGCGCCGTCGAAGACGAAGACGGTCAAGCGCGCCGCGGCACCCGTGAAGGTGCCGGCGTATTTTCTCGCCGCACTGAGACGCCACCCCAAGGCGCGCGAGGCATTCGATGCCTTCCCGCCGAGCCACAAACGCGAATACGTCGACTGGATCGATTCGGCGAAAACGGACGATACACGTCAGCGGCGCCTGACGACCGCACTCGGGTGGATCGCGTCTGGCAAATCCCGCAACTGGAAATACGAGCGTAGAGGGTAGCGCTCGCAGCGACGTAAGATTCATACGTGGCCACCCGTCCGGCTCGGAAGATCTGCGACACCATCCTCGATGCGATCGGCAACACGCCGATGGTGCGCATCCACAGCATCACGCGCGGTGTGATCGAGGCCGAGGTCCTCGTCAAGCTCGAGACCTTCAACCCAGGCAACTCGATCAAGGACCGCATGGCCGTGCGGATGATCGAGGAGGCGGAGCGCGAGGGGAAGCTCAAGCCGGGCGGGACCATCATCGAAGGCACGTCCGGCAACACCGGCATGGGGCTCGCCATCGCAGCCGTCGTCAAGGGCTACAAATGCATCTTCACCACGACGGACAAGCAGTCGAAAGAGAAGGTGGACGCGTTGAAGGCGTTTGGCGCGGAAGTGATCGTCTGTCCGACCGACGTCGATCCGGAGGACCCGCGTTCCTATTACTCCGTCTCGTCGCGTCTCGAGCGTGAAATTCCACATTCATGGAAGGCCAACCAGTACGACAACCTCTCGAACACGGCTGCGCATTACGAGCAGACCGGCCCGGAGATCTGGGACCAGACCGACGGCCGGATCACGCATCTGGTGTGTGGCGTCGGGACGGGTGGCACCATCAGCGGCGTGGGGCGCTATTTAAAGGAGAGGAATCCGCGCATCAAGGTCTGGGGCATCGACACCTACGGCTCCGTGTTCAAGAAGTACAAGGAGACCGGCATTTTCGATAAGAACGAGATCTACCCCTACATCACAGAAGGGATCGGCGAGGATTTTCTCCCGCGCAACGTCGATTTCAACGTCATCGACCACTTCGAGAAGGTCACCGACAAGGACGCGGCCATCATGACGCGTCGCATCACGCGCGAGGAAGGGATCTTTGCGGGCAATTCTGCCGGCTCCGCGATGGCGGGCTTGCTGCAGCTCAAGGATCACTTCTCCAAAGACGACGTCATCGTGGTCATCTTCCACGACCACGGGTCGCGGTACCTGGCGAAGATGTTCAACGACGAGTGGATGCGGGCCAAGGGATTCCTCGAGGTGACCGGCATGACGGCCCGCGACCTCGTGGCGCTCGGCGTTTCAGGAGAGCTCTATGCCATCGAGGCCGCGCGGCCGGTGGAGGATGCGATCCGCATCATGAGCGACCACGATTTTTCCCAGATCTCGGTCACCCGCGGCGGGCGCGTTATCGGCTCGCTCAACGAATCGCACCTCTATAACGAGGTGATGCGCCACCACGACGTCAAGCACCAGCCGGTTGAAGCGATCATGCTTCCCGCCTTTCCGTTTGTGGACATATCGACGCCAGTGCAACTGCTGTCGACGATGATTACGCCGGAAAATCCAGCGGTCCTGGTGCGCGATTTCAAAACCGAAAAGACCTTCATTATCACGAGGTCCGATATCATCCGGGTGTTGTGTTAACCGCCCGAATCGATCCCAGGAAATCCGGTTAGGGGAACAATAGTCCGCGAAACGCCGCCATCAGTCTGCCTTACGGGTGACTTTGCCGCCACCGTCGGCAGATTTCGCCCCCGTTGAGTTGCGCACACCTCTTGCACAAAGCCGGGTCGCAACGGCCAATACCAAGTAATTACAAAGGCGTATTACACCCTTGGTGTGTGTCTGGTTGTGGAGGGTTTTGGATGAAGCGTGCGTTCGTCGTCGCCGGAGTGCTGGTGGTCGGAGGGGTGCTGGGTGGTTGCGCCGAGAATCCAGTGACGCCCACGCCCGGTCAGTCGCTTTTCATCACAGGTCAGTTCGCCGGCACGTGGTCCGGGGCAACCGTGCCCGTTCGGGTCAGCGGCGGCGAATGCGTGGGCGCTGACCTGCGGGCGTCGGTGCCAGGACTGGACCAGGGGACCATCACGTTGACACAGAACGCCGCGGACGTCACTGCGGTGATCAGGTCGGAGACGACCGGTCTGACCTGTCGCTATGACGGGAACGCATCGTTCACGGGTTTCGCGGCGACCGCCGTTTCGTGCGACGCCGAGATTCTGTTCCAGTGTTCCACCGGTCAGTCCCGAATCCTGCGGCCGATTGGGTCCACGTTTACGGCCACGCAAAACGGCGCTACGGCGACCGGTACCGTGACGACCAGCTACAACATCTTTAGTTTTGACCCGGTCAGCAAAGTCGAGACACCGGTGGCCGGGATGACGGTCGAGAGTCAATTTACGGCGGTTCGCCGCTGATCCGGAGCGCAAACGTCTATGAACTTGTTCAAAACTCCGTCGCTGCTTCTCATGCTGCTCGTTGCCGCGCCCGCGTTCGCGCAGCAGCGGCCGGTACCTGCGCCGAGTCCTCTGCGCGGCTACCTGATTGGTGGCGGCGGCGCGTCGATGGGCAGCACTGCGCAGACGGCAGTCACTCTGAGCGCGGAGATCGCCGAGAACATGACCCGCAACGTCCAGGCGTACATGTCCGTCGTCTTCTACGACAACATCATGTCCGAGGCGGCGACCAATCAGCTGGCGCTGGTGGGCAACAGCTTGACCGCACTCACGGGTACACCGTGGCTGTTTGAGGGGCGCGACAAGGGCCGCTCGTTTACGTTTGGCGCCAAGGTTCTTGTCCCAGGGACATCGTCCGTTCACCCCTATGTGGGCGGCGGGTTTGGCGCGTTGAACGTTCGGCGCGTGATTCATGAGCAGAGTCGCGGCAACATCACCCAGGCGTTCCTCGCACAGTTTGGTTCGCCCGATGGGTTCGTCGATCCCACGGATACCGACACGACGCATCCGATGGGGGAAGTGGCCGCCGGGGTTGGCGCGGTCATCAAACGGGCGTATGTGGACGTCGGGTATCGCTACCGGAAGGCGTTTCACACCACGAACCAATCGTTCGAGATTTCGCAGGTCGGCGCCCAGGTGGGCGTGAAATTCTGATGGCGAACTTCCTTCTGCCACTGATTCGCTACACCGATCGGCCGCACGAGCTGAGGAATACGCGGACCGGCCGGTTGGTCGCCCAAACGGTCATCCCGGCGTTCGACTCTGACGCTCGCCGGAAAGGACTTCTCGGACGCGATTCATTCGAACGGGGTTCGGCGATTGTGATCGCGCCGTCAAACGCGATTCACACGTTTTTCATGCAGTTCCCGATTGACGCGGTATTCGTGCGGCGAGATGGCGTCGTCGTGAAGGTCCGGCGCAACATTCCTCCCTGGCGGCTGGCGGCGGCGCTTTGGGCGTATGCGGTTATCGAGCTCCCGGGGGGCACTCTGACCGGGGACGACGCGAAGGTCGGGGACGTGCTGACGATGGTGGCGGCAACCGAGCGCGTTGTCGCAGCTCCGGCGCTGGCGCTCGTCAGCTAGCCGACTGTAAGGCAAGTGAAAGCATGGAGAAGCGCAGTAGCGAAGGAGAAAAGGTTCGAGCTTTGGCGACTAATCGACTGACGATGACGGCCGCCGGCACCTAAGTCCAATGGGAGTCGAACTTTATGTCGGAAAGACGCAAAGTCATCTTGTGGCAGTTGCATTGCTCAAGTATAAGAGTCTCGCTCTTCGCGCACCCGGCGTGAAGCGAGCGACGGTCACCCCAAAAACGTATTTACAAGGAGAAGCGTTCAATGAAGGCATTGGTTGCTCGTTTTGTGCGTGAAGACTCGGGTCAGGACCTGATTGAATACGGACTGCTCGTCGGAATCATCACGTCCGGCGCGGTCCTCGCGATTAACGCAATCGGTCCGAAGGTGACGAGTTACTTCTCGAACCTCAACACCCGACTCCCGTAGTCAGCGGACCTTCGAACGAAAGGGCCAAATGAAGGTTTTGTTTGCTCGTTTAGTCCTCGAGGATTCGGGTCAGGACCTGATTGAGTACGGCCTGCTGGTTGGAATCATCACATCCGGCGCGGTCCTCGCGATCAACGCAATCGGTCCGAAGGTGACGTCCTACTTCTCCAACCTGGAGACGAGGATGCCGTAGCGAGCGGAATCGGGGGGAGGGAACTCCGCCCCCCGAACTTCCGTGTTGAAGATGTACATGGTCAAGGTGTCCGCAATGTTTCGTCGCTTTCTCGCCGATGAGTGCGGCCAGGATTTAATCGAGTACGGCTTGCTCGCGTCAATTATCGGCATCGCCGGTTACCTGGTGCTGCCGCTGATCGGCCCGAAGATGGACGCTGCCTTTCGCAACTGGGGCACACAGACTTACAACATCTGGGTGCCGAACGATCCGGTCCCTTGAGGAGGTATG
>Ga0207659_10001929_pt1 | contig 12308 bp, 9 predicted proteins | sample KBSM43metaG_FD_184330 | JGI IMG/M metagenome (GOLD analysis project Ga0207659, IMG submission 184330) | Miscanthus rhizosphere microbial communities from Kellogg Biological Station, Michigan, USA - KBS M4-3 metaG (SPAdes) (version 2) | ecosystem: Host-associated > Plants > Roots > Rhizosphere >...
CACCAGATCGACCGTCGCCGATTCTTCCGGATCGAGGACGATCAGGCAGCGGATCGACGCGATGGGGTCCAGCACTGATCCCTGGCTTCCCGAGAGCGCGGTGGACGCATCCATGGCACGTGGGAAGGCCAACGTACGCCCGCGACCGATGAATTGCATGCGGTCTGTCTCATAGGACATTTCGGCGGTAGACGGCCCGTGAATCGTCATGAGGTGGAACGACCACGGAGCCTGCTCGTCAAGAGAGCGCGGCCGGCGGGTACAGAGAATCGCCTGACGTTCACGGATAATCTCAGTCTGCACAAACAAATTGCTGAACGCGGGATGCAAGGCGTCCGCAGCAGATGAGGCGAGGACGACTTCAGCATAGGTCGTGACGTCAATCGTTCTGCGTGTTCCGGAACGATTCGTGAGGCGGACTCTGCGGAGCTCGATGTCATCTTCCGGCGATACTACAATCTCAACATGCGTGTCGATTTCGTCATCGTGCCGCCGGAATTCTGCTCGCCCCTCGGAAAAAATTACTTCGTAGCTTGGTGACGGCTTCAATGCCGGCTGATAGGCCGTAGACCAGAACGCTCCGCTCTCGACATCGCGGATATAACAATACGTCCCCCAGTTATCACACGTGGTATCTTCACGCCAGCGCGTGACGGCTAGGTCCTTCCATCGGCTATACCCGCCTCCCGCATTGGTCACCATCACATGATATCGACCGTTCGATAACAATTGCACCTCGGGCACGGGTGTGTTCGGATGACTCAAGACACGCACCGGTGTCTCAAGCGCATGGGACGTCGCGCGTATGTCGGAGAGTTCGGCGCTGTGCGCATGCAATACCGCCGCCTTTGGAATCTTTTCTTGCAAGAGCAGCGTGGTGGCCTGAAACTGAGGATCGGACTCGAAGCGTTTCTGCATCGGGCGGTCCAGGAGCAGATACGCCAGGGAGAGGAAGCTCATACCGACGTGATGCGCCATATAGGACCGCACCACGACGCTTGATTGTCCGCGCGGAAGACGCGACGGGGTGTAGTCGATGGCTTCATAAAATCCAAATTCTCCTTCGCATCCTGCTGCAGCGAGTCGCTGCAAATTCACGCAGGCCTCCTCGGGCGCGACCATCAGGGCGAGGGCGGAGGCATAGGGAGCAACGACCAAATCCTGAGCGAGCCCGCGTTTCAGCCCCAGGCCGGGCACGCCAAATGCCCGGTACTGATAGTTGAGATGCACATCGATCATGTTATAGCCGGATTCCGAGACGCCCCAAGGAACCCCACGCTCTCTGCCATAGTCGATCTGGCGCTTCACCGCCGTCTGGTAGGTTTGATCGAGCAGCGTATGTTGGTACGTCGGCATGATGAGGAGCGGCATCAGATATTCGAACATGGACCCGCTCCACGACAGAAGGATGGGGCCTCCACCGGTCATGGTGAGCAAGCGTCCAAGGGCAAACCAGCTCTCCTGCGGCAACTGTCCCTGAGCAATGGCGACAAAGCTGCACAATCGTGCTTCCGACGCCAGAAGGTCGTAATACCCGGCGTCTCGCCGTCGCTCCCCGACGTTATACCCGATGGTCAGGAGGTACCGCGCCTCGTCGAATAGGAAATCGTATTCCATACGGGCAAAAGCATGTGATTGTGTTGCGAGATGTTCAAACGTGGCGATCCGTTGGTCGGCCCGTTGGGTGGCGTCTACAATGTGACGTCGGAGGTCTGCATACCAGGCCGTCTCCGCCTCGAAGGCATCTGGGTGAAGACGTTGCTCAATGATCGGCAGCCACTTTCCTGATAGTTCACCCAGTACACGCAGGCTAGGAATCCCGTCAGACCCGGGAAAGGCGCTTAGCCTCTCAGGCGCTTCCAGTACGACCCATGGAGCGAGATAGGTCAGATCCTGAAGAGCGTTTCGGCATTGACGAGCAAGTGCATGCGCCCATCGCTGCGTCTCGCTGTCGGGGGCCGTCTTAAAGCTGCCGGCGATTTCAGTGCTCCGCGTGGCAAGCCGGCCAAGGCACTGATGCGCTGCTGACAGTGAGGTTGGCCGGGAGTTGCACGCCGACGCGAGGTCCATCTCAAGGGGATCGAGCTGAGCCCGGGTGGCCGCGTCGGCCGTGCCGATCATAATGCGGAAAGTGTCGCGTAGCCCTTCGAATACGCGAGGACTTAGGATCGGCTGATCCGGCAGCGTAAGCAGTCCCGCCCTCAAGGTCAGCACCTGTCCCGCAAGATTCCCGCTATCCACAGACGAAATATAGGTCGGAAGCAGGGGTGTCAACGACTGCGTATCGTACCAATTGTAAAAGTGCCCACGGTACCGCTCCAAGGCCTCCATGGTGCGGAAGGCATTTCCCGTGCGTTCAATGAGCTGCCCTCCTGACAGATAGCCGAAGTCATAGGCCGACAAATTCGCGAGCAACGCCAATCCCATATTCGTCGGCGATGTACGATGCGCCACTCTCGCCACCGGATGCTCCTGATAATTATCAGGAGGAAGCCAGTGATCATCAGGACCCACATAGGTCTCAAAGAATGCCCATGTCTTTCTGGTCATGGTCTGGAGAAAGATCGTCTGGTCCGTAGTCAGGTTGACTTCGCGGCGGGTCAACGGTCGGCTGATCCACCAGGCGATGGCTGGGGAAGCGAACCACAGGGCCAGAACGGGCATCGCTACAAGGAAGGCCTCCATCCGCCACATCGTCAGATAGAGGGCCGTGGCCGTGGCAATGACCGGCCCTATCCACATCGAGCGGTAGGAGCCAACTAGGTTCGTTCTATTCCGCTGGTCCAGGCCGGTCGAGGGACTCCATTCCAACAGGCGAGTACGCGTGAGCCATATACGTCCGGCCGTGCGGACCATGGCCTCCACGCTGAAGAATCCCTCATAGGGCAGACATACAAGTGTCAACAGCGTCTGAATGAAGTGGCGCCCAGTCGCACGTACTGACTCGGCCACGTGATGGTTGAACAGCATGTCGTCCGGCTTACGGAACAGATCCAAGAGAGACGTCAGTATCGGGGGAATAAACAAGACGGCGAGGACCGACCCCGTCCAGAATCCGATGGATTCCAGGACCGTCCAGCCCAGCAGGAACAGCACGGTCAGCGCGGCAGGAAACAGACTGCGCCGCAGGTTGTCCAGGATTTTCCAACGAGACAAGGCGGAGAGCGGATTCTTCTGACTCCGCGCGTCCGATCCGGGCACGCGGGGCAGCACCCATCGTGCAATCTGCCAATCCCCACGAATCCAACGATACCGGCGCGCGACATCCGCGCTATATCGAGCAGGGTAGTCCTCATAGAGCTGAACATCGCTTAACAACCCTGCTCGCGCATAGCAGCCTTCCAGAAGATCGTGGCTGAGGATCCGATTCTCAGGCAGACGCCCCATGAGAGCGCGCTCGAAGGCATCGACCTCGTAGATTCCCTTGCCAATAAAGGATCCTTCGCCGAACAGGTCTTGATAGACGTCTGAGACGGCACGCGTATACGGATCAATGCCGGGCTCGCTTCCATGGAGCCGTGCATAGCGCGATCGATTGCTACCCGGTAAGCTGACCGCGACACGCGGCTGTAAGATACCGTACCCCTCATGGACCAGTTGGGTCTCCTCGTCATATCGCGGACGGTTCAACGGATGTGCCATCGCCGCCACAAACTGCCGCGCCGAATCGCGGGGCAGTTGCGTATCCGTGTCGAGCGTGATCACATACTTGACGGTGGACAACACCTCCATATGGCCGATCACACGTGAAAAGCGATCCTGCGAGCCTCCACGGAGCAAATCATTCAGTTCCGTCAGTTTCCCTCGCTTCCGCTCATAGCCCATCCAGATGTGTTCGTGGCCGTTCCAGCGACGGGGCCGATGGAAGAGAAAAAATGGTTCCCCATTCTCGCTTCGATATTTGCGATTAAGTTCTTCGATTCTTGTCTGGACCAACCGTACTAACGCGTCGTCTCCTGGGATGGTTTCCTGAAGCGCATCCTGAAAGTCAGTCAGCAGGCCAAAATGCAGGTGCACATCCCGATTGGCGAGGAATCGAACTTCGAGCGCCTCAACGAGTTCCTCGATGCTGGGCGCGCTATGGAGCAGCGTCGGGACCACCACAAGGGTTCGCATGTCCGATGGAATGCCATCGGAAAAATCCATTCGGGGGAGAGGATGTGGCGTGATCAGTGACGTGGCAAGCCGGTTCACGAGTGTGACGGCCAGCTGACTTGCTGCGAGAGCTGCAATGAGACCTATGACAGCAAGCGGCCATCCATCCCACCCATCAGCATACGCGATAGCCAGTAAGCCCCCTGTCAGGACCGCAGTCAGTAGTGTGATGGAGCCAAGATAGACCGACAGGGAGAACCGGCCGCTCAAACTTTGCACCGTCTCAGTGAGAGATCGGCGCACCTTCACGATGTGCTCCAACTGGATCCGACCTTTATCCACTAGATAGAATCCAACATGCGCGGAGCGATCGTGATCGCCCTGTTCAGTCGATTGCTTACGTGCCAAGTGTATGGCGTGCCGCGCGATGTCGCCTTCAGACAGGTCGCTGCGCTTGGCCATTTCTTCAACGGCATGGCGGTAGCGATCACGTGTGGCAAACTCCATCTTGCCGTAGACACTACCGGGATCCCCCTGCAGGACCTGCTCAACCACGCTGTGCGTTTCAACAAACTCGCGCCAGTCCATGGCCGCCAAGAACCGGAGACTGCCGATGCTGTTGCTGATGGAGACTTGATCAATAGCCTGTTGTTGGGTTTCCGACTGAACCAGTTGCTCGGTCGTGAGCCCTGATTCGGACAGTCGCTGTTCGATCCAGGTGAGGGGCAGACTCAGGGCGGCGTTCTGTCCCTGCAATCGGCGGGCAAGCTCCGCGACAAATGAGCTCACCATCGGAGGGTCTGACCGCGCCATGTCCGCGGTGACCAAAATCAGGCTCTTGGGATCCTTCTCCGCAACCGCCATCATCTGGTCCGCCCATTCGTGGGCGCGGTTCCGGTCGATCCGGTCCGCAGCGATGCGTGTGCCGGCTCGCCGGAGATTTTCGATCAGGGCTAAGCGCAGCATGATGGGGATGGCCCACAATTCTCCTAGTTTTAGGGTCGTGACGGTCTGATAAGCGGCCACAAAACTGCCGAGACTTTCGGGATCCACCCGCCCATCTCCGTGTGAGATTATTTCGAGGGCCAGGTCATACACGCGTGGAAGACCAGCCGACGGGCCACTCAAAAGCCGAGGCAACTCCCGACTGTACCCTTTGGGCAAATGTCGCTTGGCCATGCGAATCTGTTCTTCAATCAAGTAGAAGTTATCCAGCAACCACTCGCCGGCCGGCGTAATGCGCCGGTTCGTCTGGACCGCTTCTGCGACGAGGTTGCGAACGTCAATCAGGACCGCTTCATTCTCGGCCAACCGCGACAAGAGATGATCCGGCGCGTCTCCCGTACTCAACGTGTGCCATCCCGCGAGCGTCTTGCCATGCTGCTGCATCTGTTCGGCACTGAACAGGTCGGAACGCAACGGGGCTTCGTCCCCGGCGTAATGTTGCGACGCACGGGTTCCGAATAAACCGGCCGTCAAGCGGCGTGCCTTGTCAGAGGCGATCTGCAAACTCGCTTTCAAAGTAACCTCTCCCAGGGTTGAATTGACTCAAATCTGATACTTAAACGAGCTGCTTTCTCCAAAAATCCCAAAGGAATTTGTATGTTCGCATCATCCACAAAGGGTTCGGCATTTGCCCCAAAGAGCAGAGCGCAATGAGAGACGACGTACTAACGGTTGTAGCGCAGAAAGTCCATCCTCGCGATTTCATCTACCCCACAGGGTTTTCAGAAATCGCGTGAGGTGAACGAGAACAACCTCACGATATGATTGAGATTATGGTCCGAACGAGAGATCAGGGCTGGTCACTATTGCTCACTTCTGCATGAGGTGAGGACTTCGCGACCGAGGAGTGTGCCTTCCTGTATTCCTGTTGAAGCAGAGAGAGAAAGCAGGCCTTCAAAAAGTTCTCTATGCGCGTCGGCTAGACGGTTACTCGAGGGCGTGGACTATTTATCGAAATGCCACATGAGCCCGAACACAAAGATTTGTGTACTGTAATTTCCTCTGATCTCACTAAAGTTCAGCGTGGCGCGGTTGAATTTAAACTCACCAAACAGCGCCCAATTGGGGGTCAGCACATACCGGGCTCCTGCAAACAAATTGAACCCATGACTCAGATGGATATTCGATTCGCCGGCTTGGGAGCTATTGGCAATAAAAAGAGCGTATCCAATGCCACCATAAGGTTGAAAGACTTCGCTCATGGAGGGTGATCGTATGATGAGATTGGCCGCCCACGCCATATCCGCCAGCGGGATACTCGGTAGAGTACCGGCAAAGACTCGTCCGTCTGCTGTCCCACCCACGACGACTTGCTGCTTTACGTCTGGCTTCAGCGTAAACACATCAGTCTCGAGTCCTAACCAAGGCCGGCTGATGAAAAAATAGCCTGCCTTCACTCCCCCAACAAGGGCGCTCTTTAATTCAAGGTCATTGACGCGCGCACCAGAGACACCACCTGCAACTGTCGGATCGCTCAGGGTGACATTGGAAAATGCACCGGGATAGGACAAGCCGCCATATCCGCCGACGTAATACTCGGCGTGTGCTGTCGTCGTCGGAAAAAGAGTATAAATCCCCGCCAATGAGAGAAGTGTTGCAGATGTCAGGACCCGTACGAAGAGAACCCATGAAGCCCGAGCCACGTTACCATATGACTCTACAGGTTGAACGTCCATCGCGTTAAACCAATTCAGCCATGTCGCGAGGTAGCCTCAGCGAATGGCAGCATGCTTGCCTGGGACACCGATTGTTTTATTAATCCATTAGTGCTTTCGCACTGCGAACCATCCACTTTTGGACCGATCACACCAGAATCGCAATACGTATCATCACCCTTGACACTGTCAGATTAGTGGCAGGATCATGTCACCTTAGAACTTTCATAAAATACTGTAGATGGGAGCCAGGCACTCGTCAAATAGTGCGCCTGCATGAGAATCTTATGACTAGTTGTTGAGTGATCTTCTTACAGGCGCGAAGTGACTTTCTCTATAGCCATGAGTATGTCACTCGGATTAATGACATTGAGGATAATCGATCGCGCCTCGTCTTGAATGACTGAGGTCTTCGCACTAGGCGCGCTAGCCAAATAACGTTCATCAGGGGAGGACTGCACCATGGCCTGGGGACCAAATCCCAATACCGAAGAGGAATTGGAAAAGCTTGCGGCGGTGCGTGAATATTTTCACGAGCACTTTCCGAATGCCGAGATCCGTGATTCCTACGATACCGATAGAATGGCACAGGTGTTTCGAGTTGAAAAAGATGGCGTGGGTAATTTCGGCGGCGCCGTGCTATTAACGCAATTTCTCGATGAATATCCGGCGAGCAAAGTCGGAAAGGTTCTGATGGGATGGCGGGTTGCCGAACACGTGCAGTCAGCAAAAGGTGCGGAAGTGATTGTGTCAAGCTGGGGCGTCGAAGAAAAGGCTCGCTAACGGTCCGACCGAGCGGAGTGGGGAGAAAGGGAACGGATGACACTCCTCCTTTCTAGGGTGTTACAGGGCGGACATTCAACGTTGAAATAGAGGCTTGTTTGCCTTTTGTGTCTATGTTCTCGGCAGGAGGCGAGGAGGAGGATCGACTCGCTCGGCCGCGTGTTATCCGCGACCCTTGATCCAGAATCCATATGCCGACATCGGCGACTCCCAGAATAAAGGTCATCACAACGTACCAAGTACCCACCACCAGTACTGGAATTGATGCGACCGCAAGGACCCCGATAACCGTCCACACGACAATCCACATGACGATTTCCATATTTCCCTCTCCCGGCGCTGAAACAGATCTATGATGCGCTACAACGATGCAGAGAATAGTGATTCCGTCCCGATGATCAAGACGGACGGCCTCCCGTCTTGCCACAGCCAATACCGCATGTCGTTGCCCTGCGGTCGCTACTGGCCCATTCCCGGAATAGCTTTTTTGAACATCCCTGCTCCTCCCTCAGTCGGCAGGGCGCCCAATTGATCCTTCGCAGATTTCAGCGTGCCCATATTCTTTTGAAGGTCATCTACATTTTTTTGCATCTCAACCAGCGCGTTTCCCATTTGCTTTACCGATGCCATCCCAAACGTTCCTTGCTCAGCGGCATAATGGATAGAGACTCCGCCAAGGGCGAACCCGAGTACAAATGCAGGAATCGCGTGAAGGTAGAGGCTACGTGTGTTGTTCATCTTGTTCTCCTTATGCAATCTCTCGAGTTACCTGCCGCTCTGTGTCAGGAAGGTGAATTTCCGGGCGGCCATCGGCATGCTCTATAGTCATACAGGCCACGCTGCCACGTTACACTGATCAACTACTGCCTGCTTTGGTGTGGTGCGGGAAGTGGCAGATGGTCTTCGGCTATCGTGAAGATCGCCTGTGGATCAGCGCACGCGCAGTCAACGCAAAAGGGAATGGAGCACACGACGACAGCATTCATTTCCGAGGTGCCTTTGCTACATCGTCGGCAGAAATACATTGCGGACTCTTCCAGTGTGTGGTCAGGGACAATGTAACTTCAACCCTAGACCTCTGGCTCAAGAGAGTCTGGTCAAGATTGCTCACTCCACTGCCTGTTGGCCGATGAGTGACCACGAACGGACCGTCGGCAATGGGCTGAATGGGTGAGGGTAGAACGATTGGTAGCGCGACGCTCAGGCAGATGCACAGCGGAAGGTCAGGAACGCCTTATCGGGAAACAGTGGTGATGGAGCTACGGTTATTGAAGATTAAGGAGTTTCTAGTCATGCAGGACTACATTGAGCAACGATCCGTGCACGCGTAAACCGCCGTTATATTCGATAAAGCCGAGCTTCCGGAATTTATTGAGAAAAAAACTGACGCGCGAACGGGTCGTGCCGACCATTTCGGCCAGTGTTTCCTGGCTGATCTTGGCAATGGCGGTCTCCGGTTCTTTGTCTTTCCCAAAATGGGCCAAGAGTAACAGGATCCTGGCCAGTCTTTTCTCGCTGGAATTGAAGAGTTGGTCAACCAAATCTTCCTGGATTCGAATGTTGCGAGAGAGGAGATAGCCCATGAACAAGGCTGAAAAGGCCGGTTCTTAGTGCAGCACGTCGATCATCGCTTGTTTTTCGATCCGCAAAATCGTTGTCTCTTCAAGCGAGGTCGCGGTCGCCATGCGAACGGTCTCTCCGGCCAGACAGGCTTCACCAAAGAAGCTGGCGGGTTCCAGAATCGCGAACACCGCTTCCTTGCCTTGTTGGGACACGACGGTCAGCTTCACCTTGCCATCTTGGACATAGAACACCGCTTCCGCCGGATCCCCTTGTGAAAAAATGTTCTGGTTCTTCTTCGCCTTGAAAATCGTTTTCCCGCCGCCGACCTTGGTGAGGAAGGTCTGGGGATTAAAGTGGTTGGTAAGTTTCCGTACCATCGACGCGCCCTCCATGTCGGTTCGGCTTAGGGGAGCCACGGAGTTGCAAGAAGACGCATGGCTATACCCTATTATGATCAGCCCCAGACGTGGCGTCAACATTCCATGACGAATCCGCGGCGTCGCGTTGCTACCAATCCCGCACCTCAGCCGATTGGCGTCTATCCGAAGACCCTCGTCCGATCGCCATACAGTGCTCGCCGTTGTGTTGAAAAGGTTTGAAGCGTTCTCCTACAATGCCGCATGCACTTTCAAAATGGCGAACGGGTTCACCTGGTCGACAAGAACGGCCGGCAATATGCCGTGACGCTCAAGGCAGGCGAAACCTATCAACATAGCGGCGATACCATTGCCCATGACGCGCTCATCGGCCAACCCGACGGCGCGCTCGTCACGCTCTCGCGCGGAAAGCGCATGCTGGCGCTCAAGCCTACGTTCGGCAATTACGTGCTGAAGATGCCGCGAGGCGCGCAAGTCCTCTATCCCAAAGATTTGGCGTTGATCGCGATGTGGGCTGACGTCTATCCGGGAGCGCGTGTCTTCGAAGCGGGCACCGGCTCGGGAGCGTTGACGATGACGTTGCTCAGAGCCGTCGGAGAGCGAGGCGCCGTGGTGACGTATGAGGCGCGGGAGGATTTTGCTCGAACCGCCCTGAAAAACATCGAACGCTTTATGGGACCCGTCTCGACTCTCACATCCCGCCGTGCGGATGTCTACGAGGGCATCGCGCCGTACGATCGACAGCCGCCGTTCGATCGGCTCGTTCTCGATCTGCCTGAGCCCTGGCGCGTCGTGCCTCATGCCGCTGATGCGCTGCGATCCGGCGGCATCTACCTCAGCTTTGTCCCTACCGTGCCGCAGGTGCAGCAGACGGTAGAGGCATTGGAGCGGGCTCACGTGTTCGGCATGATTGAGACATTCGAGACGCTGCTGCGCACATGGAACATTCAAGGACGGAGCGTGCGGCCGGACCATCGCATGGTGGCCCATTCCGGGTTCATCACGGTGGCTAGAAAAATCGAGCCGGGCCATTGGCGAACGGCGCATCCTGCACTTTCCGCCGATCGTGAAGACGGGGATGAGGATCAGAAGGATCCGGAGGATCGGGAGGGTTCATGCGGTTAGCCGGAAAAGTTGCGCTCGTCACAGGCGCGAACGTGGGGATCGGGGAAGCGGTGGCCAAACGGCTGGCCGCGGAAGGCGCGGCAGTGGTCGTGACCGGTCGGAGAAAACATTTGCTGGATCGTGTCGTCTCGGATATTGAATCGAGCAAAGGCCGCGCACGCGCCGTCGCGGGGAGCGTGACGGACGAATCTCATGTGCGATCCGCCGTGGAGCAATGCATCCACGCCTATGGCCGTCTGAACATTCTCATCAACAATGCCGCGATCGGAGCGTTTGGCAAACTGTTGCACGAAATCGACGATGCGACCTGGAACGAAGTGCTCGACGTCAACCTGACGGGTGTGTTTCGGATGACGCGAGCCGCGTTGCCTGCCTTGCTGAAAGCGGGGGGAGGCGCCATCGTCAATATTTCTTCAGTAGGTGGACTAGTAGGATTCTCGGGAAGCGCCGCCTATGGGACGTCCAAAGGCGGGTTGGAAATATTCACCAAATGCGTGGCTATGGACTACGCTCAAGACGGCATTCGGTGTAACTCCGTATGCCCCGGCTTGATCGATACGCCGATGGCCAAACCTCTGTTGAACAATCCTGACATGATCGCTGAAGTCCTGAGCGCGTACCCGATTCGCCGCGTAGGCACACCGGATGAAGTCGCCAAGATGGTTCTCTATCTGGTCTCGGACGACGCCTCCTGGGTCACCGGAAGCTCATTTACGATCGATGGCGGACTGACCGCGCATTAAGGAGGTGCACATGGTCCACAAGATGTCCCGCAAGACGCTATTACTCGCCCTCAGCGTGTGCCTCGCCGTCTTCTGTTCTACCGCTACGGCGGTTCGTGCGCAAACCGGAACGGACTTTGCCGGCACTGTCTTGAAGGTCGATGCGGCGGCCGGGAAGTTAGCGGTTAAAAAAGACGAAGGAGGGACGCGCTTTACATTTGTCGTCCATGAGAAGACGCAGTTTGGAAGCGGCCTGAAGAGTTTGGCGGACCTCAAGGCCGGCGACCATGTGGTGGTCAATTACGTCGTGAAGGGAAGCCAATATCTCGCGCAGAACATTGCGCCGGTTACCCCGAAATGATCGACATCGACGCGCACACCAAACTCTGTGCAGTGATCGGCAATCCCGTCGAACATTCACTCTCCCCCGCCATTCATAATGCCGCATTTCAAAAGCTTGGCCTGAATTACGTCTACCTGGCCTTTCGCGTCGAAAATGTAGCCTGCGCCATTCAGGGTATGCGCGCCTTTGGCAATATGCGTGGATTCAGTGTGACGATTCCACACAAAGTGGCCGTGATCTCGTACCTCGATGAAATCGAAACGACGGCCCGGCACATTGGGTCCGTCAATACGATCGTTGTCGATCAGGGCAAACTGTTGGGATACAACACCGATGGGTCGGGGGCGTTGCGCGCGTTGAAGGATAGCGGGGTAATGTTGAAGGGACAACGCGTCGTAATGATCGGCTCGGGCGGCGCGGCGCGCGCCATCGCGTTTGCGCTAGGCGATAAGACAGGCATTGAACGACTGACGATTCTCGGGATCGAGGAAACCGAGCGGCGCCGCCTGGCCGACGATCTACGAACAAAGACATCGCTGACCGTCGAAGACACAGGGATGAGCGATGCGACACTCCGCGCCGCGATGAAGGATGCCAACATCGTGCTTCATTGCACGCCCTTGGGTATGTCACCCAACGT
>Ga0207659_10001930_pt1 | contig 12298 bp, 10 predicted proteins | sample KBSM43metaG_FD_184330 | JGI IMG/M metagenome (GOLD analysis project Ga0207659, IMG submission 184330) | Miscanthus rhizosphere microbial communities from Kellogg Biological Station, Michigan, USA - KBS M4-3 metaG (SPAdes) (version 2) | ecosystem: Host-associated > Plants > Roots > Rhizosphere >...
GGTGATCGGGATCGAGAACGGGTATCCCATCGGCACCGACCTGTCGCGCGTCCGGGAGTTCTACCAGCGTGGGGCGAGGTATATGGGGCTCGCGCACACCGGCCACAACCAGCTTGCCGACTCTCACTCCGGTGAGACGACGAAGGATGCGCCGAACGACGGACTCAGCATGTTCGGCCGGGACGTCATTGCCGAGATGAACCGCGTCGGCATGATGGTCGATCTCTCGCATCTGTCACGGACGGCGGCGATGCAGGCGATCGCGCTCTCGAGGGCGCCGGTGATCGCGTCGCATTCCGCCATGCGCGCGCTGGTCGATCACAACCGCAATCTGGACGATGAGCAGTTGTTGGCATTGAAGAAGAGCGGCGGGGTCGTGCAGGTCGTTGCGTACGCCGGCTATCTCAAGGCGGGTGCGCACAGCGGGCGTGCACCGATTCGCAGCGCCGTCGCCGCTGGAACTCTGGCACCGTGCCCGATCGAGCCGCCATCGACCAGGCCACTGTCGGTCGAGGGACGTCCAAGTGTGAAGGAGCTCGTCGATCATATCGACTACGCGGTCAAACTGATCGGTGTCGATCACGTCGGCATCGCGTCCGACTTCGATGGCGGCGGCGGCATCGAAGGCTGGGACAGTGCCGCCGATACCGTGAACGTCACGCTCGAGCTCGTTCGGCGCGGCTACAGCGAGGACGACATCGCCAGGCTGTGGGGCAGGAACCTGCTGCGTGTCTGGGCGGAGGTGGAGAAACTCGCTACGTCTCGCGTCACGCAACGACACCACGCGCGGCCCATGCCCGGGCGTTCAGCGTGAAGGCGTGATCCGGCCCGTCGCCAATCAGCCGATGTCGCAACGCTCGCCGAAGCGCGTCGCGATCCGGTGCCGGCAGTGCCGCGACGTAGTGTCCCGCGGGCCCTTGCTTCTCCAGAAACGGATTCCAGTAATCATCGAATGATGCGAAGGCGGTCGTTACCGTCAGCGCGTCTTCGGTGACGTCCTGCAGATCGCGACTGCGCCAGAGCGTCGCCAGCTCGCCGTGGCGGCACAGCCGCATGTGGCGCTCGTCCTTCTGCGCGTCATTCGGACGAAGGGCGACGACCGTGTCCCAAAACAGTCGCAGCATCTCCATCCCGTGGCCGTAATCCCACACCGCGGCGGCGACGATCCCGCCGGGCCGTGTGACACGCGTCATCTCCGCGACGGCCTGCTGCGGATCGGGAACGAAGTTGATGGCGAGCAGCGACAACGTGCGGTCGAACGCGCCGTCGTGAAAGGGGATTCGCTGCCCGTCGCCGACTGCGAACCGAGTCCGTTCGTTGCCGTACCTGGCCTGAGCCAAGGCGACATATGCGGCGGCCGGATCGAGCCCGACCATGCGGGCGGCTGGCGTCGAGGCGAGCGCGGCGGCGATCGATCCGGTGCCAGCGCCGACGTCGAGCAGGGTGTCGCCGTTACGTACGCCAGCGAAGCGCACCAGCGGTCCGGCGAGCTCGCGGCTCCAGCGCCCCATGAACCGCTCGTAGGCGGCGGGTCCCGAGAACAGATCGTCCGTGTTCACACGTGCGATTGATCGGTGCGTAGGGAGACGTGAACGTGGAAAAAGACCGGATGGAGGAAGATCGCGCTTCCCACTAATAGTATCCATCCGACGCGTTCACGCTTCAAGACTGTTTCTTGCGCGCGCCGGCCGGTATCATCGCCAGCCCATGCCGAAAGACATTCGGCGTTTTCGTCCTTCTGAACGGCTGCTCGACCGCATCCTGGAAACCCCGCACCTCGCGCGAGTTGTGCCGCAGCTGCAGCCCGAAGTCCTCCACCGGCTGATTCAGCATTGCGGACTCGAGGACTGCGGTGAACTGCTGGCGTTGGCGACGCCGGGGCAGTTGACGCGACTCTTCGATCTCGACCTGTGGCATGCGGTGGTGCCAGGTCGGGACGAGCAGTTCGATGCTGACCGGTTTGGTACGTGGCTCGATGTGATGGTGGACGCCGGCGTCTCCAGCGCAGCAGCCACGCTTGCGGCGATGGACGTCGATCTCCTGATCGCCGGGTTCGTCGAACACATCCGCGTGTTCGATTACGCGGCCGTGGCGCCATTCATCACGATCGACGGCGAGGTCGCGCCCGGTGCGCCTTTTGCGGACGGCGTGCGTTCCGAGATCGGTGGCTATGTCGTGATCGCGAAACGCGTCGACTTCTGGGACCCGATCACGGCGGTCTTGAACGCGTTCGCCGAGGCGCATGATGCCGTCTTCGACCGTGTGATGCGAGGCTGCTGCCGTCTGTCGAGCTCTCGTCCGGAGGTCGACGGCCTGGATGATCTGTTGACCACGAACGAACAGGCGATGTTCGACGTCGCCCTCGATCGCGAGGCACGCAACGACGCGCAGGGATACGTCATGCCGGCGCAGGCGCGTACGTTTCTGCAGATGTCGAGGCGGATCGATCTGCGGCAAGCCGCAGTGCCTCCTCGTGATCCAGTCACCGCCGCGTACTTCAGAGATGTCGAGGCTCAGACAACAACGGCGCCCGCGCAGTCGTTAGCGCACGATGCAGTGAAGCCGACCCCGGAGCCCTCGCCGGAAGCGGTCAACGCGATTGTTGAACTGCTTCACGACGCGGGCGTGATCCCGCGTCCCACGCGAGCGTTGCTCGAGGCTCCGCAGGACTCACAGGCACCGCGTCTCGCACGGATCCGCGCCGAGTTGGAGATCGCGAACGTTCGCAACCCGGACGCCTACGCGACCAGGAACGCCGAGCTCGCGTACCTGGCGAACGTCATCGCCGCGGGCGCGTCGATCCAGTCACGGCCGGTGCGCAGCGAAGAAGCCACGGACGCGGTCATGGCCATCTGCAATCTCGGCCTGGAGAATTGGCCGGATCGCTGGCTGCCGAGCGAGGCGATGCTGATTCACCACGATCTGATCAGCGTGTTCCAGGTCGGGTGGACCGTGCTCCACGAGGACGTCTGCATGTTTGCGGCCGATCAGTTGATCGGCGTGCTGGCGTCGCTTCAGTGCATCGACAGTGACATCCAGCACGGAATCGAGACACTGCGCAAGACGTTGATACGGCATTCGCGGAGTGGAGCCCCGTGGGACGCTCGCCCCGCCTTCGACGTGCTCACAACGCTCGACACGCCCGCGTGGGCGGCCCTGCTCGGCCTCATCGATCAGCTCCCGACCGTGCATGCGGCGCTGGGCGCGACGCTGACGGGCGCGACGAGTCGAATCGAGATAACGGCGTTCGAATTCATCTCCGAGAATGCGCAGATCCAGCAGGTCCGCCAGTTTATGCAGGTGTTGCCTGGCAGACTGCGGTAATCATCCAGCAGGCGGCAGTGAAACGCACCTGATCGCCGTGCACATACGGATCGAAGGCACCGCGGATTGATTCGCCGACTCGTGCGCGAGTGTCCTCGTCCGCGTCCTGCAAAAACATGCCGACGGGGCCGAGCCGCGTCACATAACCGAACAGGTCCTGCTCGGAAAGCGTGCAGGCAACATCGAGCGGCCGAATATCGATTCCGGTCCATCCGCTCTCGTGCAGGATGGCGTGGACGCGATCGCGATCCGCAAACGCAAATTGCCCGGGGCCATCTGGACGGCGTGGGGGCATATTCGCTAGCAGCGGTGCGGCGGCGCGCTCGGCCGTCGTCATGAATGGATTGTCCCCAGCACTCCGCCAGGCGATGCACCGAAGCTGCGCGCCCTCGCGCGCGGCGCGCCGCAGGTTCGAAAAGGCCTGTACCGGATCGGCGAAGAACATCACGCCGAATCGCGACAGGATCATGTCCACGCTGCCGGGCTCGAACCCGTGCCCTTGCGCATCGGCGCAGATGAACTCTGCCGGTATGCGCTCTCGAGCAGCGCGAGCGCGGGCGAGCGCGATCATCGGCGCGGAGAGGTCGATGCCGAGGCAGCGGCCATTGGTCTCGAGCGCCCGCGCGACAGCGAGCGTTGTGCTGCCGGTACCGCAGCCGACGTCGAGCACCGAGCGGGACGAGGCGGCTCGAACCGCCGCGACGAGCAGATCCTCGAATGGGGTGAAGAGTCGATCGAGCACGTGCTGTGCCTCCACCCAGGCGCGTCCTGCCGCGCCGTTCCACAGCGCTGTCTGCTCGCTCGCGGTGTCGTGTGTGGTGTTCATGGTGCGGTCCGCTCCAGGCGCCGACGCTCCCACAAGGTATCCGAAGTTCCGGCACACGTACTGCTCTCGTGAAGGGCACTCAGGTGGAGACACTCGTTTTCGCTGAGCGACTCGAGTGTGTCTCTCGTTGCGCCACGACATACCGTGGCCGGGCGTTCGATGGCGATGGCAGCACCGCCTCAGTAAGGCAGGTGGGACGTGAATCGTGTGACAACAGCAGCAGTGATGATGATGTGGATGGCAGCAACAAGTGCGCGGCCCATTGCCCAGGACCTGCGGATCGACCCGAATGACGCTGCCGCCATCAGGGTGAGTGTCGAGACGCTGGCCCAGCACGTTGGGCAATTCGCCGGCCTGCGCGTGCGGGTCGCTGATGCCATTGTCGAGCGTGTGGTGAGTCCTCGCGCGTTCGTTCTGATCGGTCAACGGGACGTCACTAACCTTAGTCTCAGCCGCGATCGAGTCGGCGTCATCATCGAGTCCGGGACGGTGACCGTCGTGCAGTCCATGCCGATTGTCGTCATCGGCGCGGCGGGGACCTTCCTCGGCGGTCAGGTGTCTGGAGTCCTGACCCGATCGGAGGCGCTCACCGACACGGAGCGCAATGCGCTGAGCCAGTATCCCCTCGTGGTGGCGTTGTCCGTCCAGACGCCGGGGAACGTTAATCTGCTGCACGGCGCGTTGCCGGCGCCGGCACCGGTGCAGTCACCGCCACCAGCACTGCCACGGTGAGCCTGTCAGGTGCGGACTGCGTGAGACGAGGCGCTCGGCGTCGCCGGGTCGGAGGATATGGAGGGGCGACCGCAAATTTCAGTTTTGAAATCGTCCCATAGCCCTCGGCCCCCGACTAAGCACTAACCCGTACACGTACAAGTTGTGCGGTACTTGAGCAACGGCTGCGAATAGAATCGTCTCGGATCCGCCGCCTCCACGCGAAACCCTACACATGACGTTTCTCCCCGAACGTCGTCCGCGCGTCGTGATCGCCGACGATCATCCGTCGGTGCTCGTGGCGTTCGCCCGTATGCTGCAGGCATGCTGCGACGTGGTGGCCACCGTTGCGACTGGTCAAGAGGCGATCGACGCCGTCGAACGCTTGAAGCCCGACATTCTTCTGGTCGATCTCATGCTGCCAGACGTGGACGGCCTGGTGGTTTGCCGAACCCTCAAGGTGACCGCACCAGATACCGACGTCGTCCTCGTCACGGCGTTCGACGATGCGCAGGTGGAGGCGACGGCGATGCACGAGGGCGCGTCCGCGTTTGTGCCGAAGCACTCCGCCGCAGCCATGCTGGAGAGTACGATTCAGCGGGTCTTTGCCGAGCGGCAGCGTAGCCAGGAACCCGTCGATTGATCGAGCGCACCTCGATCGCCTTGAAGGTAGATACAAGGTCAGTGTCTGCGTGAATCGGCATCGTAGTACGTCGCTTGTCCCGGTCGAACTGCTCCTCGTCATCGGTGCTCTCGTATCGGCGTTCGTCGTGTGGGTTGCGCTGACGTCCGGGAAATACAGCGACTTTGTGTTGTGGCACGAATCTGCGCGGGCGTTCCGGGACGGGCGCGACCTGTATTTTTCGGACATCTCGCGGCCAGGGTTCCGAAATATGAACCCGCCACAGCAGGTCGTGCTTATGGCGCCCGTTGCGTGGCTGCCGATTCGCGAGGCCCTGATCGCGTGGTGGTTGGTGACCGCGGCGTCCATGTACGGATGCATTCGCCTTTGGCGTTCGGCGCTGCCTCGGGGATGGCCAGTGGCCGTGTTTTCCCTCTTGCTGGTGTCTGCCGCTGGCTATCTCAACATACGCGCGGCGAACCAAACGTGGGTCACCGCTTGGGTAGTCACGTGGGGATGGATCCTCTGGCGTCGACAGCAGGTCAGAAGGGCCGCATGTCTCCTTGGCGCAATCGCCAGCATGAAACTGTTCCTGTTGATTCTGCTTCCGTATTTTGCGTGGCGCCGTCAATGGAGCTCGGCGGCCTTCTTCATTGCTGGCCTGGTAGCCGCATTCACACTCGGGCTGATCGTCGCGGGGCCACACGCGTTCTCCTCATGGGTTTCGGCGCTGAAGGAACAGGCCTGGCAAGGGGTGCCGCTCAACATGTCTCTCTTGGGCGGCGCGACCAGAGCCTTCCAGTCATCGGACGAGTCTCGGGCGCTCGTAGAACGTCCAAGCGCAGTGTTAGCGGTATGGCTGGCAGCGTCCGTGTTGGTCTCGTCGTTCGCCGCATGGCGATTGCGAGCAGAAAGGAACAGTGATCGCGACCTTGCTGCGATCCTGACCCTCATGCTCCTCCTGACGCCCGCGGGTTGGATTTACTACATTCCCTTGGCGGCCGGACCCCTGGCGGCCGCAGCGGCCGTGTCCTCGAGCCGGACGCGCTGGTTGTGGATTGCCGGTGTGGTGGCGCTTCTGTTTCCGTATCACTTCACCGATCTCGGTCAGCCATCGGCGTGGGCAACTATGACTGTGGGCTCGGTGTACATGTGGGGAGGTCTGCTCGCGCTGACCGCAACGTTGCTTGACGCCGCGCAGCCGGGTGCTGCTTCAATCATTCACAGCGCCGAGGGGGAGGGCGTGACTGTGGCGGACGTTCGCCTCACGGACCTTGTGCAAACCGGCCTGTTGTTCGGTGCGGTCTGCTGGACGGTCGCCTGCGGTACGAGCGGGCCTGTTGGTCCGGTCGTCCACGAGCACCATACCGTCGAACGCGGTGGGGCGACGAGTGCCCGCGTCGAGATCGGTATGACCGCGGGTGAGCTCGAGGTGAAGGCGGGGGCGAAGTGACACGACGATTCGCCTGCCGGCGGGCGTCGGCATTTCCGCAAGCACGTCCGGCCTCATTGGCGATTCCAATGTCAGCGGGCTCGAGAAGCGGGACGGACGCTGGATCAATCCGCGCGCGGAGGCGTCACCGGTCACCATCGATCTGCAGGTGCAGCACGCCATCGGCGATCTCAAGATCGTGGCGGAGTAGCGCTCGCTAGAAACTGTTCAGCGCCCGAACGGCCAACGCCTGCTGGCGTTGTGGGTACACCGTCGATGGCGTCGCCAGGCTCGCTGCACGTTCGAGCGCCGGCGCGGAGTACTTCAATTCCGTCTTCGCTTCGCGGCTGTCCATCTCGCTGAGCGCGAGCACCGTGTACCAGAAGGGGAACTTCCTCCAGCCGTGTTCCTCGTCCCGCACCGATCGGAGATGCAAGGCGCCGCGCTGCAGTCGTTCCTCGCGACGAGTCAGTCCGCCGGCGAGCAGATTCCGCCACAAGCCCACGCTGCATTTGCCGCAACAGTACAGACCCGGATTACTTTTGCGCGGGTCTTCGGCGGCGCGCGCCAGACACTGCATCAAGCCTTCGTCGGCCGCGTCGAGTGCGCGCGCGACGCGGCGATCCCGTACTCGCAATAGCCTCAGCGCACGCGACGCTTCCTCGCCGAGGATGTGACGAGCCGACGCCGACGCGATGCGCTCGCCGGTGAACAGCACGATTCCGTTCGAACGTTCCGAAGCGAATCCGGCGAAGGTCCCTCCGTAGGCCCCGGGCAGCCCCTGACGCGCGGCGATCCACCGTGCGGCATCGCTGCGTTCAGCCGCGGCGAGTGTGCGACGGTCGAAGTGCGCCGTACTAATCGCATCGACGGTCTGCGAAAGGCTGGTCTTGTTGATCAGCACGCGCGGCATGAGTCTCCCTTCCTCGGCAACGGTATTCCGCGTCAGCCACTGTATTTCGGAGGCGTTGGCCTCAACACAGATCCTTAACACACGCTGACACGGGCGGCACGCGTAGTGCAGCGAGGTGCTGTTCGAACGATTTACTTTATGAAGCCGACCGTGCGAGCAGATGTCCTGGCCGGTCTGACGGCTGCCGCCGTCGTTGCGCCCAAGGGAATGGCCTACGCAACTATTGCCGGGCTTCCCGTTCAGGTCGGTCTCTATACGTGTATCGTGCCGATGGCCGTCTACGCGGCGCTCGGCACGTCGCGTCCGCTGAGCGTCAGCACGACCACGACGATCGCGATACTCAGCGCGACGGCTTTGGGCCTGGCCGCGCCGAATGGATCCGGCGCCGAATTGGTACCGGCGGCGGCCACGCTGGCGATGCTGGTTGGTGTCCTGCTCCTGCTGGCCGGCGCGCTTCGTCTCGGCTTCGTCGCCAACTTCATCTCAGAGCCGGTGCTGACCGGGTTCAAATCCGCCATCGGTCTGGTCATCGTGGTGGATCAGATTCCGAAACTGCTTGGCATTCACATCATCAAGGCCGGATTCTTCCGCGACGTGCTGGCCATCGTCGAGCACCTTCCGTCCACGTCTGTCGCGACGCTCCTGGTGGCCGTCGCGATGCTCGCGTTGATCTTCGCGCTGGAGCACTTCGCACCGCGCGCACCGGCGCCGCTCCTCGCGCTGGGGCTGGCGATTGGTGCGTCAGCGGCGTTCAACCTGAGTCAATCGGGCGTCGCCACGATCGGCGCAGTGTCGGGCAGTCTTCCCTCGCTGATTCGTCCACAACTCGAGCTGGTCTGGATCCTGTGGCCGGCGGCGGCCGGCATCGCGCTCATGAGCTTTACGGAGAGCATTGCCGCCGCGCGTGCGTTTGCGGCACCGGGAGAGCCCCGGCCAGCACCGAATCGAGAGCTCCTCGCAATTGGTTGCGCGAATCTCGCCGGCGGGCTGCTCGGAGCGATGCCGGCCGGCGGTGGTACCACGCAAACGGCGGTCAATCGGAAAGCCGGAGCACGCACCCAGCTCGCGGCGCTCGTCACCGCCGCGGTTTCCCTCGCGACGCTGCTTGTGCTCGCGCCGCTGATCGGCCTGATGCCGCAGGCCGCCCTCGCCGCGGTCGTTGTTGCTTACTCCATCGATTTGATCCAGCCGGGCGAGTTCCTCGTCATTCGGCGCGTGCGGCGCATCGAATTCCGTTGGGCTGTCATCGCCTTCGTTGGCGTCGTCTTGCTGGGCACGCTGCAGGGAATCATCGTGGCGGTCGTCGCCTCACTCTTGGCGCTCGCTCAACAGGCCTACGATCCGCCGGTGCACGTCGTCGGCCGCAAGCGTGGCACCGATGTATTCCGTCCGCGATCGTCCGACCATCCTGACGATGAATCGTGGCCGGGACTGCTGATTCTGCGCCTCGAAGGCCGCGCGTTCTTTCTGAACGCGCAGCGGATCGGCGACAGGATGACGCAGTTGATCGCGACGGAAAAACCGACCCTCGTCATCCTCGACGGCCGCTCGCTGATCGACATCGAGTACACAGCGCTGAAGATGCTCATCGAAGCCGAAGAACGGTTGCGCACCAACGGCATCACGCTCTGGCTGGCGTCGCTCAATCCCCAGGTTCTGAAAACGGTGCAGCAATCGCCGCTCGGTGACACGCTCGGCCGCGCACGGATGTTCTTCAACCTGCACAGTGCGGTGGCGCATTACGAGCAACTGCAGTCGAAGCAGATCGCCGTCAACCATTAGATCACTTCGCTCGCGGCTCGCTGGTTGGTCTCGCGAACGCTGCCGCGACCTTCACAGCAAACGGTGCGACGCCCTCGGCATCCGACACGTTGGATACGGCGGCAATCACCAGTCGTTGATCCGGGAACATCAGAAGCGCGGTGGTGCCGCCCATTGGAGTGGCGCGGTGCGCCACCATCCGCGCGGACGCGCCGTTCAGTTGTACGCGCTCCACTTTCCAACCCAGCGCGAAGTTCGTGGGCGCGCCAGACGCGAGCCGGAGCGGCGTCTGGAGAAGCTCGATGGTGTCCGCCTTCAACAGTCCGGGCTTCAGCATCGCCGACCCGAACCGAGCCAGGTCCGATGGCGTCGAGAGATAGGCGCCGGCGCCGAACAGACACGAGTTGTGACGCCGCGATGCTTCCTCCACGCCCAGCTTCGTGTCCATATTCGCCCTTGGGAAGTAGAACGAGGTGGTGTCAGGGAGCTCATCGTCCGCCTCGATGACGGTGCTCTCCATGCCGAGAGGCGTGAACACCTCTCGCGTCATGAACGTGGGAAAAGGCTCTCCGGCCGCCGCCTCCACCACTGCGCTGAGGAGGATCCAGCCGTTGGTGGAAAAGCGGTACTTCGTGCCCGGCTCAAACAGAAGCGGTTCGACGGCCACGATCTGCAGCGCCTCGTCGAGGCTGGCGCAGTCGCGGGCAGGCATGCTGTCGTTGTTGTCGCCGCGGATCACGTGAACGCCGGCGATATCGCCCATCAACTGGCGCGTCGTGAGCGTCCATTGCTTTTCGGGATACGCGGGGACGTACCGCTGGACCGGCGCATCGAGGTCGATGCGCCCCCGCTCGTGAAGCAGGGCGACGGCAGCGGCTGTCAGCGTTTTCGAGACGCTGCCGAGACGGAACCGCGTGAGCGGCGTCACCGGCGCGCGGCGCTTGACGTCGGCCCAGCCGAAGCCCTCGCCCCAGACGAGCTCGCCGTCGACGGCGACGGCCAGCGACAGGCCCGGAAGGTTCTCCTCCACGACGAGCGCGCGGGCCAGGCGCCTCGACTCGTCAACGGCGCCCGAGTATCGCGCGGGTTGAGTGGCTGCAGCCGTCGACGGCACCGCCGCCGGATCGGTGAATATGGGAGAGATGGTGAGCACGAAAAAGACGGCCCCGCCGCCCACGACGAGAATGGCCGCCGCGAACAGGAATGCGATCGCCATTTCCGCGCCCCGGCGTGTCATCGACAGACACTCGTGTGCATCCATGAGTAGTGTGACAGGTTATCTTTATGAAACAAAGTGCTTTAACGATCGCGCAGAGACGCCTTTTTGAGTCACTCTGCGCAACCCGCGAAATGCTCTTCGGATAGAGGTCCGCCGATATGTTTCTTTGGCGAGACCCCCTCGTGTCATAGGCATCTGCTCCCCCCGGAATCAGTGAGCAGACATGACGGACACACAGAAGTCGTTCCGCCGCATCTGGAAGAAGTTCATTGGATGGACTTCGATGCTGCTAGTTGGCGCGGTCGGCATCATGATTGTCGCGGCGAACTGGCAACTGAATGCCGCCCAACAGCGAGCGGTTGCGACTGAGGCCACGCTTGCCGCGACGGTTGTCGATCGAGACGCTCAGATCGCGATCCTGCGGAATGCGCTCAATCGGACGACCTCCGATCTGAGCAGCAGAGAATCGCTGATCGCGCGGCTCAATCTGCTGGTCGGCCAGTTGAAAGAAGCCTCAGGCATCGCCGAGAAAGCCGGGCTCGTCTTACTGACGCTGGCCGATCAGAATAGCGTCGCGTTCAAAGTGTCGCAGTCGACGCTCAGCCCGGACCAACGGGAGCGGCTGGCGGAAAACCTCGTGCTGATCAAGTACGCGAGAACGTTTCCTACGTTCGAGATCCAGATTACCGGTCACACCGATGACACCTGGGAGGGCAAAGCCGATCACAGCGCCTCGTCCAGGGGCAAGAATCAGGATCTCTCGTTGAAGAGAGCGGAGGCCGTCAAGCAGTTCCTCGTCGATCACCAGATTCCGGCCGACAAGATTCGCACCGAAGGTCGTGGAATGCTGTGGCCGTCAGGTGTGACAGCCGAAGCGGACGAGCCGACGATTAGCGCACGGAACAAGAACGAGAGCGCTCGACAAGCGAACCGCCGCGTGGAGGTGCTGATCAAGGGAGTAGACCTCGCTGTGCCGGCGGCGCAGTAGGTAACTGTGACGATTCGGGTTCGGTAAACGCGAGACTGCTGCTCACGAATCGTTGCCCTCCGAGGACGGCGTCGATCGCCGGCAGCAGGTCAGTCCCGGCAGATAACTTCTGAACGTAACCATCGGCGCCCAGGCTGAGCGCCTTTTGTACGATATCCGACGAGAACTCCTGGCTCACGAAGATCAGTCGTGCATGCGGGGCGAGGCTGCGGATCTGTTTCGCGACCTCGAATCCATGCAGCTTCGGCAAATTGATATCGAGCAGAATGAGATCCGGCTGGAGGGCTTCGGCCTTCTGAACGGCCTCCAACCCATCCGCCGCCTCGGTGGTCTGGAACTCCGCCCGCCGTTGAAGCGCAGCACAAATGAGACGGCGGAACGGCTGAAAGTCTTCGACGACGAGAATCCTCAGCGACATATGGACGGTGACCTTTTGACATCCGCGGGGGTACACGCGCGAACCTACACGCCCGGACTTGGAGTCCGAGCAGACACACGTCGA
>Ga0207659_10001932_pt1 | contig 12293 bp, 8 predicted proteins | sample KBSM43metaG_FD_184330 | JGI IMG/M metagenome (GOLD analysis project Ga0207659, IMG submission 184330) | Miscanthus rhizosphere microbial communities from Kellogg Biological Station, Michigan, USA - KBS M4-3 metaG (SPAdes) (version 2) | ecosystem: Host-associated > Plants > Roots > Rhizosphere >...
AGAACTGGCTCGCTCCCGGATCGCCCTGACGTCCCGCGCGGCCGCGCAGCTGTCGGTCGATGCGCCGCGACTCGTGACGCTCCGAACCGATGATGTGCAGACCGCCCGCCTCCTGCACCTCGACGTCCTTGCCGTCGAGATCCTTCACGATCGACGGCTTCGACTCGGTGACGCCGTCGCCGAGTTTGATGTCGGTGCCTCGGCCGGCCATGTTGGTCGCGATCGTGATCGCCCCCGGCTGGCCGGCGTTGGCCACGATCTCGGCCTCGCGCTGGTGGTACTTCGCGTTGAGCACGTTGTGCGGCATGCCGCCGCGCTGCATCAGCTTCGACAGCGTCTCCGACGCGTCGACGCTGGTCGTGCCGATCAGCACCGGATAGCCCAGCCCGTGCAGCCGGCGCGTCTCCTCGACGATCGCGTTGTACTTCTCGCGGCGCGTCTTGTAGACGAGGTCCTGCCGGTCGTCGCGGATCACGTCCCTGTTCGTCGGGATGACAGCGACTTCGAGCTTGTAGATCTGGTAGAACTCCGATTCTTCCGTTTCCGCCGTGCCGGTCATGCCGGCCAGCTTCTCGTACATGCGGAAGTAGTTCTGGATCGTGATCGTGGCCATCGTCTGCGTCTCACCCTTCACGCGGACCCCTTCCTTGGCCTCGACCGCCTGGTGCAGTCCCTCCGACCAGCGCCGGCCCGGCATCGTGCGGCCGGTGAACTCGTCGACGATCAGCACCTCGCCGTCCTGCACGACGTAGTTCACGTCCTTGTCGTACAACGCGTGGGCGCGGAGCAGCTGGTGCACGATGTTCAGTCGTTCGCTCTTCGCCGCGTAGTCGATCTCGAGCTCGCGGCGCGCGGCGATCTTCCCCTCGGCCGTGAGCTCGTGATCGTGGTCGATCCGATGCACCGCCTCGCTCAGGTCGGGGAGCACGAACGCGTCGTGATCCGACGGCGACATGAACTCGACCCCGCGGTCCGTCAGATGGACGGAGTGTCCCCGCTCATCCAGCACGAACAGCAGGTCCTCCTCGATGTCGCGGAACGACTGCTTCGACGGCGGCAGCTTGCGATCGGCGATGTGCTCGAGCTCCATCTTCTGCACGAGCTGCTTGTTCCCCTGCTCGTTGAGCAGCTTGAGCAGCCGCCGATTCTTCGGGTGGCCGAGCTGCGCCTGGTAGAGCTTGAGCCCCGCGTCACTCGTGTTGCCCGCCTCCAGGAGCCGCTCCCCCTCGGCGACGAGGACGTTCACGAGCTCCGTCTGCTTGCGCACCAGCCGCGACACCGCGGCGTTGTGCTCGAAGTACTGCGCGTCGGACTCGTTGCCGACGGGACCCGAGATGATGAGCGGCGTCCGCGCCTCGTCGATGAGCACGGAGTCGACTTCGTCGACGATCGCGAAGATGTGGCCACGCTGCACCCGCTGCTCGAGCGAGGTGACCATGTTGTCGCGCAGGTAGTCGAAGCCGAACTCGTTGTTCGTGCCGTAGGTGATGTCGGACTGATACGCCGCCTTGCGCTCGAACGTGCCGGGCTCGGTGTCGTCGAGGCAGCCGACGGTCAAGCCGAGGTACCGGAACAGATGCCCCATCCACTGCGAGTCGCGGCGGGCGAGGTACGAGTTCACCGTCACGAGATGCGCGCCCCGCCCGGGGAGCGCATTGAGGTAGAGCGGAAGCGTTGCGACGAGCGTCTTGCCCTCGCCCGTCGCCATCTCGGCGATCTTGCCGAAGTGGAGCTGGATGCCGCCCATGAGCTGGACGTCGTACGGCACCATGTTCCACTCGATGTCGCGCCCCGTCACGCTCACGGTCGTGCCGACCAGCCGCCGCGCCGACTCGCGGATCGTCGCGAACGCCTCGGGGAGGATCTCGTCGAGCGTATCGGCGATCGTCCGGCGCAGCTCGCCCTCGACGCCGCCGGAGCCGTCGGCTCCGCTCAGCTCGTTGTCCAGCCGCTCACGCTCGATGGCGTCCGCGGCGACGCGCTTCTGCTCCTTCAGCTCCGCGATGCGCGCCTCGAGCGACGTGCTACGCTCGCGGAGCAGCGCGCGGAACTTCTCCGTCTGGCCGCGGAGCTCGTCGTCCGTGACCGTGCCGAGCCGCTCCTCGTGCGAATGAATCGCGTCGACGATCGGCATCAGCCGCTTCTTTTCGCGTTCGTGGCGAGTGCCAAGGAACGCCGTGAATACTCGCTTGAGCATGCAGTCCTCTACCGATACAGCCGGTGCTCGGCGATGTAGTCCGCCACGGCATCCGGCACGAAGCCACGAATGGTTCGCCCGTCCCGCACCCGGGCTCGCAGCTCGGTGGACGAGATGTCCACACGCCGCGACTGCAGCACCAGCACCCCTGGCCGTTCGTGTGGCACCGGAGCGACCTCGCCCCGGACCAGCACCACGATCGTCGCCAACGCGCGAATCCCGTCGGGATCTCGCCACTGGTCGAAGAGCGCGTAGGCATCGGCGCCGAGGAGCAGGAACAGCTCTGCTCCGGGGACTTCCGCCGCCATCCCTGCCAGAGTGTCAACCGTGTAAGATAACCCGGGCCGGCCGATTTCCGCGGGATCGACCGAGAAGCCTGGGATGCCCTGCACGAGGCGCTCCGTCATCGCGAGCCGGTCGGCCGGGCTGGCCGACGCTCGTCCCACCTTGAGCGGCTGGATCGCGGCGGGCACGAATCGCACGCCGTCCAGTCCGAGCTGCTCCGCCGTGTCGAGCACGGGCAGGAGATGTCCAAGGTGCGGCGGGTCGAAGCTCCCGCCGTAGATGCCGAGGCGCACGCCTCAGCTGGCGGGAGGTCCCGTCGCCGGTGGGGTCGCCTTCGTCGAATCGGCCGTCGATGCCGCCGGCGGACCGACGTCGATGCATGTCTGGCGCACCTCGGCGTCGTCGGGAAAGCTGCGTCGAAGCTCTGCGCACTGATCGGCGGCGTCATCCTTGTAGTGGATCGCCTTGTAGGCGTCCACGAGCCGAAGCTGCGCGAGACGGGACGTCGGCGCCGCCGGGTACTTCGCGACGACGTCCTTGAAATAGATGATCGCGGAGTCGTGCGCCTTCCGTCGGAGGTAGTACATCCCCGACAGGTAGTTCTTCTGCGCGAACATCTCCTGCAGCTCGGCGTACTCCTGCTTCGCCTGCGGGATGAGCGGAGAGGTCGGGAACAGGCCGAAGAGCGTCGTGTACGCCGCCTCGGCGCTCTCCCCGTAGGTCGGATCGAGCTGCGGCCGCCGCCAGAGCTTCTTGTAGGAGCGGGCCGCCTCGAGCGCGGCGTCGTCCGCCAGCGTATCGTCGGGGAAGCTCTCGACGAGGTGCGTGAAGCTGGTGCCGGCGAGCACCCACTCGCGCTGCTCCTGGTGCGCTCGCCCGAGGTACCAGTGCGATCGCGGCAGCAGCGTGTCGCGCGCGGGCAGATCGGCGGTCAGCTTGTCGAAGACCGTGATCGCGTTGTCCCACTTTCCGCGCTGAAACTCCGCCATCCCGGCGCGATAGAGCGCCTCGTTGGTGGTGAAGCTTCCAACCTTGAAATCGGGATGGCAGGCCGCGAGCGACAACAGCATCACGGCGAACAGCACCCGAGGAGAGCTCAGCATAATGAAGCAGGTACCCGCGAGAGTCCGATCGGTTCGAGTCGAGCCTGAGAAAGATACACCGCTCGACCCCGCCAGCCCACCGTGCGAGTGTGGCCGGCGCTCACGGGTGCGCGAGACGCTCATCCGACGGCGATCTGGGCCGGTCGGGAACGCGCCACGCGAGGCGACATCATCGGTGTGCCGAGCTTGCTCCCGAAGTACTCGATCGTGCGCGCCAGGCCGTCCCGCACGTGGACTCTCGGCTCCCACCCGAGCATCTCGCGCGCACGCGTGATGTCGGGCTTCCGCACCTTCGGATCGTCCTTCGGCAGTGGCTCGTAGACGATCGGCGACTTGGTGCCGGTCAGCTCCACGACGAGCTCGGCCAGTTGCTTCACGGTGTACTCGTCCGGGTTGCCCACGTTCGTCGGATTGTGGTCGCCGCGCATGAACAGCTTGTAGATCCCGTCCACCTCGTCCGTGGCGTAGCAGAAGCTGCGCGTCTGCGAGCCGTCGCCGTAGATGGTGAGTGGCTCACCGTTGAGTGCCTGGACGATGAAGTTGGAGACGACGCGGCCGTCCCGAGGCCGCATGCGCGGGCCGTACGTGTTGAAGATTCGCACGATCCGCGTGTCGAGCCCATGGAAGGTGTGGTACGCCATGGTGATCGCCTCGGCGAACCGCTTCGCCTCGTCATAGACACTGCGCGGGCCCACCGGGTTTACGTTCCCCCAGTAGTCTTCCTTCTGGGGATGGACGAGCGGATCCCCATAGACCTCGGAGGTGGAGGCGAGGAAGAACCGCGCGCCCTTCGCCTTGGCGAGACCGAGGGCGTTGTGCGTGCCGAGCGAGCCGACCTTGAGCGTCTCGATCGGCAGCTCCAGGTAGTCGATCGGACTCGCCGGGGAGGCGAAGTGCAGTACGCCGTCGAGAGTGCCGTCGACGTACGTGTAGGTGGAGATGTCGTGGCGCAGGAAACGGAAGCGATCGTTCCCGATCAGGTGCGCGACATTCTCCGGATGGCCCGTGACGAAGTTGTCGAGGCCGACGACGTCGTGGCCCTCGGCAAGGAAGCGGTCGCAGAGGTGCGATCCGAGAAAACCGGCCGCGCCGGTGATGAGGACTCTCACGTCCTGCCTCCCCGCCCGATCGACGCGTAGCTGAATCCGAGTCCCTCCATCTTCCGCCTGTCGTAGAGGTTGCGACCATCGACGACGACGGGGGCCTTGAGCGCCCCCTTGATCCGGCCGAAGTCGGGGTGCCGATACTCGTTCCAGTCGGTGACGATGACCAGCGCATCGGCACGCGTCAGCGCGTCGTAGCTGGACTCCGCGTATTCGATCCGATCGCCGAGCTTCCGCTGGGTCTCGTGCATCGCGACCGGATCGTGCGCGACGACCGTCGCGCCGGCCGCGAGCAGCTCCTCGATCAGCACCAGCGACGCCGCCTCGCGCATGTCGTCCGTGTTCGGCTTGAAGGCGAGTCCCCAGATGGCGATGCGGCGACCGCGAACGTCGCCCACGAGCTCGCGAAGCTTGCCGAACAGCCGATGTTTCTGCGCTTCGTTGGCCTCCTCGACCGACTCGAGCACGCGAAGGGGCACCCCGCACTCGCTCGCCGTGCGGACGAGCGCCTTGACGTCCTTCGGGAAGCAGGAGCCACCATATCCCGGCCCCGGAAAGAGGAACGCGGGACCGATGCGCCCGTCCGATCCGATCCCCTTGCGGACGTTGTCGACGTCCGCGCCGACGCGCTCGCACAGGTTCGCGATCTCGTTCATGAACGAGATGCGCGTGGCGAGCATGGCGTTCGCGGCGTACTTCGTCATCTCGGCGGACGGGATGTCCATGAAGATGATCGGCTTTCCCGTGCGCACGAACGGCGCATACAGCTCGGCCATCACGCTGCGCGCGTGGTCGCTGTCCACCCCGATCACGACGCGATCGGGCTTCATGAAGTCGTCGATCGCCGCGCCTTCCTTGAGAAATTCGGGGTTGCTGCACATGTGGAAGGGCAGCTTGGCGTGCTGGCTCACCGCCGCAGCGACCTTGGCCGCGGTGCCCACGGGCACCGTCGACTTCGTGACGATCACGAGCTCGCGGCGCATGTGCTTGCCGATCTGCTCCGCCACGGCGATGACGTGCCGCAGGTCGGCCGATCCATCCTCGTCCGGCGGTGTCCCGACGGCGATGAAGACGACGTCGGCGCGCGCGATCGCCGCCGCTACGTCGGTGGTGAACGTCAGCCGTTGCTGACTCTGGTTCCGGGCGACGTAGTCGTCGAGCCCTGGCTCGTAGATCGGCAGTACGTTCCGCTTCAATCCCTCGATCTTGTCCTGATCGAGGTCGGCGCAGACGACGGGATTTCCGGTTTCGGCGAGGCACGCGCCGACCACGAGTCCGACGTAGCCGGTGCCTATGACGGTGATGTTCACGACGTGGGTATCAGATGAAGTGGATCGACGGTCCGGGCGACCATCGTCACAGGACGATGGGCCGCAGTGATTCGATACGACGCGGCCGCGCTCGGGCCTAGCGGCCGAAGAAGGCGCGAACGCCCGCGACGACCTCGTCCAGCTGCGACTGCGTCAGCTCCGGGAAGATCGGCAGCGACAGGACCTCGGTCGCGGCGCGCTCGCTCTCGGGGCACTGGCCCTCGCGGTACCCGAGGTACGCGAAGCACGGCTGCAGATGCAGCGGCAACGGATAGTAGATCGCCGTGCCGATTCCGCGCTCCTTGAGGAAGCCCTGAAGCGCGTCGCGCCGCGGGACGCGGATCGTGTACTGGTTGAAGATCGATTCGTTCTCCGGGCGGATGACGGGCGTCCGCACCTCGGCCAGATCACGGAACGCCGCATCGTAGTACGCGGCGTTCCGGCGGCGCTTGGCGCTCCACCCGGCGAGATGCGGGAGCTTCGCCGAGAGGACGGCCGCCTGCAGCGCGTCGAGACGGCTGTTGTAGCCCACCTCGTCGTGGAAGTACTGCTTCGCACCGCCGTGAACGCGCAGGCGGCGCAGCCGCTCGGCGAGTCGGTCGTCCTGCGTCACGAGCATGCCGCCGTCGCCGTAGCCACCCAGGTTCTTCGACGGGAAGAAGCTGAACGTGCCGATCGTCGGGACCTCGCCGGCCATGCGCCATTCGCCGTCGATCATGCGTCGCGCCCCGATCGACTGCGCCGCGTCCTCGATGATCGGGAGTCCCGGCACCGCGGCGCTCACCGCTTCGAGCGCCGCCATCTGACCGAACAGGTCGACCGGCACGACCGCCTTCGACTTCTCCGTCCGAGCCGCCGCGACGGCGTCCGGGTGGATGTTGAACGTGTCCGGCTCGATGTCGACGAATACCGGCGTGGCCCCGACGTTGTGGATCGTTCCGGCGGTCGCGAAGAAGGTGAATGGGGTCGTGATCACCTCGTCGCCGCGCCCGACGTCCAGCGCGCGCAGCGCGAGGAGGAGCGCGTCGGTGCCGTTCGCGCACCCGATCGCGTGCCGCGTGTGGGAGAGCTCGGCGACCGATCGCTCCAGCGTCGTCACCGCGTCGCCGAGAATGAACAGTTGCGAGTCGACGACACCCATGACCGCGGCGACGACGTCGTCGCGGATGGTGGCGTGTTGCGCTTTGAGGTCCAGCAGAGGGACGGGCATCTGAATCGAAGTGAAGCGACGGTCGCGGCGGCGCCGCGTCCGTCAGAGTCTGGTGCGGAGTGGGATCGGCACCTCACGGCCGGTCTTGGCCGACTCGTAGATGCCGAGGATGAGCTCGAGCGACTTGCGACCGGCGCGGCCGTCGGTGTCGGCGCGCGCGTCGCCGCGCAGCGCCTTGAGGACGTTTCGGTAGTACCCCTCGTGGCCGAACCCGTAGACGTTCGGCGGGTTGGTGTTCGCGGCCTCGACGAGCTTGTCGTCGTCGTCGTACTCGGCGAACAGCCAGGTATCGACGCGGTTCACCGCGGTCCCGCCCACCTTCACCGAGCCCTTCTCGCCGAGGATGGTGATCGAGCCCTCGAGATTGCGCGGATACGTGAGCACCGTGACCTCGATGACGCCGAGCGCGCCGGAGCGGAACTTGAGCAGGGCCACACCGGAGTCCTCGGCCTCGATGCGCCGTGCCTGCGTCGCGGTCTTGGCCATCACGCTCTCGACCGGGCCGACGAGCCACTGCATCAGGTCGACGTAGTGCGATGCCTGGTTCATGATCGCGCCGCCGTCGAACTCCCACGTGCCGCGCCACGGTTCGGCGTCGTAATACTCCTGCGGCCGCGTCCAGCGGACGGTGGTGTTCGCCGAGTAGATGCGGCCGAACCGCCCCTTGTCCACCGCGCGGCGCAGCAGCTGGATCGCCGGATTGAGCCGGTTCTGCTTCACGACGAAGAGATGCACGCCGGCGGTGTCGCACGTCTGCACGAGCTCGTCCGCCGCGGCGAGGGAGATGGCCATCGGCTTCTCGGTCAGCACGTGACGCCCCGCGCGAGCGGCCGCGATGCCGTGTTGGGGATGCAAGCCCGACGGCGTGCAGATCGCCACGAGATCGCTCGGCACGGCGGCGAGCATCTCGTCGAGCGACGCGAACGCCGGCACGTCCTGCTCCGCCCCGATCGCCTGCGCGCGCGATAGGTCGCTGTCGGCGACGGCGACGAGCTGCAGCTCCTCGATGCGCTTGATGGCGTCGAAGTGATTGCGGCTGATGCGTCCGCAGCCGATCAACGCGACGCGCACCGGTCCCGTCACGATCGGGGCGGGCGCGCTCATCGGGGGCCTCCAGTGCGTCGGATCCCGTCTGCGGTCGGTACGTAGGTCGAGCCGCAGACGGCGCAGGTTCCCTCGCCGCTGTCGGGGAGCCGCTCACCGCACTGGCACATCCACCCGATGCGTCGCGCCGGCACGCCGACCATGAGGGCGTAATCCTGCACGTCGTCCGCGATGACCGCGCCGGCGCCGACGAACGCGTATTCGCCGAGCGTCGTGCCGCAGACGATCGTCGCGTTGGCGCCGATCGTCGCGCCGCGCCGGACGAGCGTCTTCCGGTACTCGTGCTTTCGCGACACGTGGGCTCGCGGGTTCAGCACGTTCGTGAACACCATCGATGGTCCACAGAACACGTCGTCCTCCAGCTCGACCCCTTCGTAGATGGACACGTTGTTCTGGACCTTCACGTTGTTTCCTACCCGCGTGCCGTTCATCACGACCACGTTCTGGCCGAGCGAGCATCGCTCTCCGATGACCGCGCCGCCAAGCACGTGGCAGAAATGCCAGACCTTGGTGCCGGCACCGATCGTCGCACCATCGTCGACGTAGGCCGACTCGTGCACGAATGCGTCCGCGTGGATGCTCACACCTCGACTGCCGCGGCGTCGAGGATGTCCTGCTGCCACTCCTGCAGCGACCGCACGGCGGAGCGTCGCGACCGCAGGGAGAGGATGGCGTCGGAAGCGGCGCTCGCCGCCGACATCGTCGTCGTGTACGCGATGCGCTGCCGGATCGCGGCCTGGCGCAGCGTGTAGTCGTCCCACTGGGCGTGCTTGCCGAGGGGAGTGTTCACCAGCAGCTCGACGTCCCCGTTCACGATCATGTCGAGACAGTTGGGACGCCCCTCGTGCACCTTGAACACCGAGCTCACGGGGATGCCTCGCGCCCGGAGGTACTGCGCCGTGCCACGGGTGGCGAGCAGCGTGAAGCCCATCTCGTGGAAGCGGCGGGCGATCGGCGTCACCGTCGGCTTGTCCGAGTCGTTCACCGTGATGAGGATCGTGCCGGCCAGCGGCAGCCCGTTGGAGGCGGCCAGCTGCGCCTTCGCGAACGCGCTCCCGAACGAATCCGAGATCCCCATCACCTCTCCCGTCGATTTCATCTCCGGGCCGAGCACGGGATCGGTGCCGGGGAACTTGTTGAACGGGAACACCGCCTCCTTCACCGAGACGAACGGAGGCGTCACCTCTTCGGTGAATCCGATCTGCTCGAGCGTCTCGCCGCACATCACCCGCGCGGCGTGCGAGGCGAGGGGCACGCCGATCGCCTTCGACACGAACGGGATCGTGCGGCTGGCACGCGGGTTCACCTCGAGGACGTAGACCACGCCCCCCTTGATCGCGAACTGCACGTTGATCAGGCCGACGACGTTGAACGCCCTGGCCATGGCGATCGTCTGCTCGCGCATCGTCTGGAGGTCCTGCTCGCCGATCAAGTACGGCGGCAGTACGCACGCCGAGTCCCCGGAGTGAATGCCGGCGTCCTCGATGTGCTGCATCACGCCGCCGATCACCACCTGCTGACCGTCCGAGATCGCGTCGACATCGGCCTCGAAGGCGTCCTCGAGGAAGTGGTCGATCAGCACCGGCCGCTCCTCGGACGCGCGCGCCGCCGTGGCGAAGAATCCCTCGAGCGACGCCGCGTCGTAGCAGATCTGCATCGCGCGGCCGCCGAGCACGTAGCTCGGCCGCACCAGCACCGGATAGCCGATCCGCTCCGCCGCTTCCAGCGCTTCCTCGAGACGCGTCGCCGTCCCGCTTGGCGGCTGCGTCAGACCGAGCTCGCGGGCGATCTGCTCGAACCGGCGCCGATCCTCCGCGGCGTCGATCGAGTCGGGCGACGTGCCGAGAATCGTGACGCCGGCCGCCTCGAGCCCGCGCGTCAGCTTGAGCGGTGTCTGGCCGCCGAGCTGCACGATCACGCCGAGCGGCTGCTCGCGATCCACGATCTCCAGCACATCCTCGAGTGTGAGCGGCTCGAAGTACAGCTTGTCCGAGGTATCGAAGTCCGTCGACACCGTCTCGGGGTTCGAGTTGATCATGATCGTCTCGAATCCCTGGTCGCGCAGGGCCATCACCGCGCGCACGCAGCAGTAGTCGAACTCCACGCCCTGGCCGATGCGGTTCGGCCCGCTGCCGAGGATCACGACCTTCTTGCGATCCGTGCGCGGCATCTCGCTCTCCTCGTCGTAGCTGCCGTAGAGGTACGGCGTGTCGGACGGGAACTCCCCGGCGCAGGTGTCGACCATCTTGTACGCCGGCCGCACGCCGAAGCCCCAACGCTGCGCGCGAACCTCCAGCTCCGTCGAGCCGCGCAGATCCGCGAGCTGCCGGTCGGAGAACCCGAGCTGCTTCATGCGCCGCATCGCAGCCGCGTCGACGGAGCCGAGCGCCGCGTACTTTCGCTCGGCCTCGAGCAGCTCCTGCATCTGGTCCAGGAACCAGGGATCGATCGCCGTGAGCTCGTACACCTCCTCGATCGACAGTCCGCGCGCGAGCGCGTGCTTGACCTGGAAGATCCGCTCGGGGGTCGGCTGCCGCAGCGCGCCGCGCAGCGACTCGATCGTGTCGTCGCGGAGCCCGTCGTCCGCCAGGCGCGGAGCGAGCGTCCACCCCGGCCGCCCCGTCTCGAGCGCGCGCAGCGCCTTCTGGAAGGCTTCCTTGAACGTCCGCCCGATCGACATCGCCTCGCCGACGCTCTTCATCTGCGTCGTGAGGATGTTGTTCGCCGACGGGAACTTCTCGAACGCGAATCGTGGCACCTTCACGACGACGTAATCGAGCACCGGCTCGAACGACGCGGGCGTCTTCTTCGTGATGTCATTCGGGATCTCGTCGAGGCGATAGCCCACGGCGAGCTTCGCGCCGATGCGCGCGATCGGGTAACCCGTCGCCTTGGACGCGAGCGCCGACGACCGCGAGACGCGCGGGTTCATCTCGATCACGACCATCTCGCCGTCGCGGGGATTGATCGCGAACTGGATGTTGCACCCGCCGGCATCGACGCCGACCTCGCGGATGATCGCCACCGCCGCGTCGCGCATCGTCTGGTACTCGCGGTCGGTCAGCGTCATCGCGGGCGCGACGGTGATCGAGTCGCCCGTGTGCACGCCCATCGGATCGAGGTTCTCGATCGAGCACACGATCACGACGTTGTCGTACCGGTCGCGCATCACCTCGAGCTCGAACTCCTTCCACCCGATCAGCGACCGCTCGATCAGGATCTGGCTCGTGGGCGACTCGGAGAGGCCGCGCCGCACGATGTCCTCGAACTCGTCGCGATTGTAGGCGATGCCGCCGCCCGTCCCGCCGAGCGTGAACGAGGGGCGCACGATCGCCGGGAATCCGGTCGTCTCGAGCAGCGCCATGGCCTCGTCGAACGTGTTCGCGATCCCGCCCTTGGCGACGCGGAGGCCGATGCGGTCCATCGCCTCGCCGAACTGCTTGCGATCCTCGGCGATCGCGATGGCGCGCGCCGACGCGCCGATCAGCTCCACGCCGTGCTTGGCCAGGACCCCGCGCTCCGACAGCTGCATCGCGACGTTGAGCGCCGTCTGTCCGCCCATCGTCGGCAGCAGCGCGTCGGGCTTCTCGCGCTCGATGATCAGCTCGACGAACTCCGCCGTCACCGGCTCGATGTACGTCCGATCCGCGATCTCCGGATCGGTCATGATCGTGGCCGGGTTCGAGTTGATGAGGATCACCTCGAACCCCTCCTCGCGCAGCGCCTTGGTGGCCTGCGTTCCGGAGTAGTCGAACTCGGCGGCCTGGCCGATCACGATCGGCCCAGAGCCGATCACGAGGATTCGATGGATGTCAGCGCGTCGCGGCATGAATCAGGTCGTCGATGATGTCCTCACGCGTGTGACGGGGGGTCCATCCCGTGGCGCGCCGGAGCTTGGCGTTACTGCCGATCTGCACCGGGACGTCGACAGGCCGGGACAGCGCCGGATCGGTCGAAATCTCGGCAGGGACACCGACGCGC
>Ga0207659_10001938_pt1 | contig 12273 bp, 10 predicted proteins | sample KBSM43metaG_FD_184330 | JGI IMG/M metagenome (GOLD analysis project Ga0207659, IMG submission 184330) | Miscanthus rhizosphere microbial communities from Kellogg Biological Station, Michigan, USA - KBS M4-3 metaG (SPAdes) (version 2) | ecosystem: Host-associated > Plants > Roots > Rhizosphere >...
GCCGCTGGTGCCGGGCACCACCGTCCAGCATGGCGCGCGCGTGCCCGGAACCTCGTACGTGCTCGATCCCGCGCATGCCGCATTCAATATCGGTGCTTTGGTTCGGTGGGTCGATTACAACGATGCGTTCTACGGCGCGACGGTCATCCATCCATCGGATACGTTTAGCGGAATACTCGCGACTGCCGACTGGCTTAGTCGCACGCGCATGGCAAACGGCAAGCCGCAGCTGAAAATGCGCGACGCGCTCGAAGCAGCAGTCAAGGCGTATGAAATCATGGGTTGCTTGGCGCTTGAAAACGGGTTCGGTCCCGCCGGGCTCGATCACACGATACTCGTCAAAATCGCCGTTACCGCAGTAGTCACGAAGATGTTGGGCGGCACGCGCGAGGAAATCATGAACGCGGTGTCGAACGCATGGCTCGACGGCCACCCGCTCGCGGCGTTCCGGCGTAAACCGAATACCGGCTCGCGCAAATCGTGGGCGGCCGGCGACGCGGCGAGCCGCAGCGTGCGTTTGGCGCTGATGGCCGTCAAGGGAGAGATGGGCTATCCGTCCGCATTGACGGCGAAAGGATGGGGCTTTTACGACGTGCTGTTCAAGGGCAAGCCGTTCAGGTTTCAGCGCACGTACGGTAGTTACGTGATTGAGAACGTGCTGTTCAAGATCGCTTATCCGACGGCGTTCCACGGGCAGACGGGCGTCGAGGCCGCCATCAAGCTGCATCCGCTGGTCAGGGATCGGCTCGCCGACATCAAGCGCATCGACGTGCAGTGTCACAACTCGACAATGGTGATCCTCGATAAAACAGGGCCGCTCGCGAACCCGGCCGATCGCGACCATTGCATGCAATACATGATGGCGGTAGGCATGATCTTCGGCAAACTCACGACCGAGGACTATGAAGACCACGTGGCGGCCGATCCGCGCATCGACGCGCTGCGCGCGAAAATGCGCCTCACCGAATCGAAAGTATTCGAGCGCGAGTACCACGACCCGGCCAAGCGCACCAACGCCAATTCGATCCAGGTTTATTTCAGGGACGGCAGCAAGGCGCCCCTGTCGCAAGTCGACTATCCGCTCGGCCACCCGAAGCGGCGCAAGGAAGGCATACCGCTGCTGATCGAAAAATTCGATCGCAATCTCGCGCGCGTGTATGCAGAAAAGCAGCGCCGCGCGATCCGCGACGTCTGTCTCGACCGTGCGCGCCTCGCGGCGCTGCCGGTCAATGAGTTCTTTGATATGCTGCAAACGTAATTCGCGCACTGCCGCGCGGCGAAGCGGAATCGGGGCGCTGTCATGAGCATGGAATTGTTGGAGGTCGAACCGCAACCCGACTATCTCAAAGTCGTGGTGAGCGGCGCGTTCGACCTGCATCTCGCCATCGACCTCACCCCGCAAATTTTCGATGCCTGCGTGGCGCACCGCGCATCCAAGCTGCTGATCGACGGACGCACGGTCACCGGCACCATGACGATCACCGATCGATACATCTACGCGGACAATTTCGCCAATCAATACACAGCTCGGCGCATTGCGGGCTCGTTCAAGCGACTGCAGATCGCCGTCGTCGGGTCGCATGAAATCGTCGATCCGCTGCGGTTCGGCGAGAAGATCCTGACGATGCGCGGCATGCACGCGAAGGTTCTGACGGATTTCGACCGCGCGCTGACTTGGCTGGGCACGGGGCCGCTGCCGGACGACGATACGGAACTGCCGATAATCAGTCGAGACTGATCCCGGATGACTTGACGACCCGCGCCCAGCGCGCGATGTCTTCCTTGATGAGCGCGGCGAATTGCTCGGGCGTGCTGCCGACCGGCTCCGCGCCGAGCGGGGCCAGGCGCGCCTGCATGTCGGGCGCCTGCAGCGCGCGCACGAGCTCATCGTGCAGCCTGCGTATGACCGGCTGCGGCGTGCCGCCGGTGGCCGCCATGCCGACCCACACCGTCGATTCGAAATCCTTGACTCCGGACTCGATCAACGTCGGCACTTCCGGCATCAATGCCGAGCGCTTCTTCCAGGCGACCGCGAGCATCCGCAGCTTGCCGCCGGTCACATACGGCGCGGCGGACGCGGTGGATGTGAACATCAGCGACACCTGTCCAGCGAGCATGTCGATCATCGCCGGCGCGGCGCCCTTATATGGCACGTGCGATACGTTGATGCCCGTCGCGTGCTTGAACGCCTCCATCGTCAGGTGCGAGATGCTGCCATTTCCGGTCGAGCCGTAGTTGAGCGGCTTCGCTTTGGCGAGCGCGACGAGTTCAGGCACGTTTTTCACCGGCAGGCTCGGCGTCACGATCAAGGCCATCGCGGTGTCGACGAGTTGCGTGATCGGTGCAAAGTCCTTGATCGGATCGTATGGGAGCTTCGGGTGCAGCGCAGGCGCGAGCGAAATCGGGCCACCGGTAATGAGGAACAGCGTATAGCCGTCTTTCGGCGCGCGCGCGACCATTTCGGCAGCGATCAATCCTGCCGCGCCGCCGCGGTTGTCGATCACGACCTGCTGCTTGAATGACTCGGTGAGCTTCTGCGCGAATAGCCGCGCGATCACGTCCTGCGAGCCGCCGGGTGTGAACGGCACGATCATGCGCACCGGCTTGCTTGGATAGTCCTGCGCGGGAGCGGACGGCGCCGTGCAGGCGTACAGTGCTGCAAATGCGCAAAGCTTGAAACGGAACGAGCCGGTCATCGCTGCGAGCCTGCCTATTTCCACGACCAGAAGTCGCCGCGTTCTTTCATGAAGAATTTCGCGAGCACCATCTTGTGCACTTCGGACGCACCGTCGACGAGCCGCGCCTGGCGCGCATAGCGGTATATCCATTCGAGCGGGGTGTCCCCCGAATAGCCGCGTGCGCCGTTCAACTGAATCGCGGTGTCGACCGCATGGTGCAGCACATCGGCAACCGCCACTTTGGCCATCGAGACTTCCTTGCGGGCGTAATCGCCGCGGTCGAGCTTGTCCGCCGCGCGCATCACCAGAATGCGGCCGATCTCGATTTGCATCGCCGCGTCGCCGAGCAGCCACTGCACCGATTCGCGGTCGGCCAACTTAATGCCGAGACCGCTGCGCTGCTCGACGTAATCGGCGGCGATCGCCATCGAGCGGCGCGCGAGCCCGAGCCAGCGCATGCAGTGCGTGAGCCGCGCCGGTCCCAACCGGATTTGCGTGTACTTCAACCCGTCGCCGACGTTCATGAGCCGGTTCTCGTCGGCAATCTCGAGCCCGTCGAATTCGAGCTCGCAATGCCCGCCGTGCTCTTCGGGGCCCATGATTGGAATCCGGCGCACGATGCGCCAGCCCGGCTGGTCGCGGTCGAACAGGAATGCGCTGAGACCTTTGCGCTTATCGTCCGACGTTTTGGCAATCAGAATGAAGTGCTGCGCGACGCCGGCGCCGGTGATGAACCACTTGCGGCCATGGATCACCCATTTGTCGCCTTTTTTGGTCGCCGTGGTGAGCATCATGGTCGGATCGGAGCCCGCACCGGGCGCCGGTTCCGTCATCACGATGGCGGAGCGCACCTTGCCGTCGACGATAGGCTGAAGCCAGCGCGCTTTCTGCGCGTCGGTCGCGACCTGGTTCAACGAGCGCATGTTGCCGTCGTCCGGCGCAGCGCAATTGAACACGGCGGGCCCGAACAGCGAGTAGTTCATTTCCTCGTAGCAGGCGGCGATGCCGACCATGTTGAGGCCCTGGCCGCCAACGGCTTTCGGCATCTGCGGCGCCCATAATCCGTCGGCCTTCGCTTTAGCCCGCAGCTTGTCGAGCAGGTCCAGACGAATATTCTCGTGATCGTCGAACGACGCGGGGTCGCTCTCGAGCGGCAGCACGTGCTCCGCGACGAATGCGCGGTAGCGCAGTCGGAATTCTTCAACGTGGGGCGGCAGGGTGAAATCCATGGGTGTCTTTAGAATAAGGATTGAGAAATGAGGAATGGGGGTTCAGGATCCGGGCGAGTTTACTCAATCCTCGATCCTCACTCCTCAATCCGGCTTTTTCGCGCGCTCGCGCAAAACGAATTTCTGGATCTTGCCGGTCGCGTTCTTCGGCAATTCGCCGAATACGATTTTCTTAGGCGCCTTGAAGTGCGCGAGCAGGCTGCGCACGTGCGCGATAAGGTCTGCCTCGGTCGCGACGGCGCCGGGCTTTAAGGTCACGTAGGCAACGGGCACTTCGCCCCATTTCGGATCCGGCCTGGCGACCACCGCGGCTTCCATCACGGCCGCATGCGCGGCGAGCGCACGCTCGACTTCGAGGGATGGAATATTTTCGCCGCCTGACAGGATGATGTCCTTCGAGCGGTCCTTGATCTCGACATAGCGGTCGGCGTGCATCACGCCCAGATCGCCGGTACGAAACCAGCCGTCGGGTGCGGCACGTTGCGTCGTTTCTTCGTCACGGTAATAGCCGAGCATCACGTTGTTGCCGCGCAATGCGATTTCGCCGATGGTCTGCGCGTCGGCCGGCACGTCGCGGCCGTCCGCGTCGACAATGCGCAGTTCCTGTGCGATCACGTTGCCCACACCCTGGCGCGCCTTGAGCTGGCCCTGTTTTTCGAGGGGCAGTTCGCTCCATTCGACGCGCCACTCGCAGACGACCGCCGGGCCGAACGTTTCAGTGAGGCCGTACAGGTGCGTTACATCGATACCGAGTTCCGCCATGCGCATCAGGATAGCGGGCGTGGGCGGCGCGCCGCCGGTGGCTGCCTGCACTGCGCGCGCGAGCTTCCCGTGTTTAGCCGCATCCGCCCATGCAATCATGATCAGCACCGTCGGCGCGGCGCAGAAATGGGTGACGCCTGACTCGCGCAGATGCCGCCAGATTAATTCGGGATCGAGCTTGCGCAGGCACAGGTGCGTCGCGCCCGCGGCGGTGACGCCCCACGTGAAGCACCAGCCGTTGCAGTGAAACATCGGCAAGGTCCACAGGTAAGTGCTCGTGCAGTCGAGCCGCATGTGCGCGACCATCGCGAGCGCCTGCAGATAAGCGCCGCGGTGGTGATACATCACGCCTTTGGGCTTGCCGGTGGTGCCGCTCGTGTAGTTGATCGATATCATGCCGCGCTCGTCGGCGACCGGCTCGGCATGCGGCGTGGCCGCCGCGAGCCACGGCTCGTATTGATCCTTGCCGCCGGCCCGTATCAGTTTGAGTCCGGCGCCGATGTCGCGCGCGATGTCCTGCGCAACGGTTTCGAATTCATGGTCGTAGATGAGCACTTTCGCGTCGCTGTGCCGGATTGCGTAGGCGAGATCACTTGCGGTCAGGCGCTGATTGAGCGCGACCAATACGGCGCCGGCCAGCGGCACGCCGTAGTGCGCTTCGAGCAGCACGTGCGTATTCGGCGCGAGGATGGCGGCACGCGCGCCGCCGCTCACGCCTGTTGCGTGCAGCGCGCCAGCGAGCTGCAGCGCACGGCGATAAAACTCCGCATACGTATATTGAAGATCGCCGTCGATCACCGCGACGCGGTCGCCGAACACCTCGGCCGAGCGTTTGAGAAACGCAGTCGGTGTCAACGGCTCGAACGACATCGATGCTGGCGTCGACATTTTGTTCTGCTCTAGGTTTCCAGCGCGCGCGGATTCGAAACCGCGAGCTCGCCGGCAGCCGTCTGCGCGAGATGATCGAGCAGTACCGCGCGGTCCCGGTCGTCGAAAGCGCCGGCGCGGATATGCGCGGCAAGGCGGCGGTTAAGCTCGATGCGTGCGGATATCAGCTCCGCGCCCGCGCGCGGTTCGCACTGTTCCTTCAAGAGTGCCGCTAGCCGGACCACCTCAGCCTGCATGGCGGCATCACCCGCCGTATGCTCGCGCGCAGCGATCGCCATGACATTCGCGATCATCAGCGCGTCGTACCGCAATTCCTCAGGCACGCGCGGCAGCAGGCTGTCGAGCAGCGTCGAGCGTGCGATCGCGAGCAGCTCGGTGGCGTCCGGGATATCGCTCATCGGGTCAGGCCAACGATTTCATGTTCGAGCTCGGCAACGATGCGGCCGGTGAGCGCCAATTCGAGCGAGCGCTCGACACCCGACAAATGGCGCTGCGCCTGCTGCAGCGCGATGATCGCCCACCGGATGTGCGCCATCACCTGCCAGTATACGAGCGCCTCCGGCGTCACGGTGCGCCCTGACGCGCGTTGGTACGGCACGAGAAAATCGGCAGGCTCCGCGATTCCGCCCGCGGGCAGCGCCTTGCCGGCAAAGCGCCAGCACTTGGCGAAAATCCAGCCGACGTCCTCGAGCGGATTGCCGAACGCCGCGAATTCCCAGTCGAGCACGCCGGCCAGCCGGCCTTCATGCACCAGGTAATTGCCGGTGCGGTAGTCGCGATGGATGAACGTCGTTTCCTCGCGGTCCGGCGCATGCACTTCGCACCAGCGCAGCCCCCATTCAAGCGTCGGGTGCGCGGCGGTGAGCTGATCGAGATATTGTCGGTAATGCGCGATGTTGTCGCGCGCGCGCATGGTCGCAAGGAATGCCAGTTTGGATTGCGGCGGATGAATCGAGTGCAGGCGCGCGAGATTTTCGGCAAGTTCGCAGGCGAGACGCGCGCGATCGGGCACGAGCGCCGTATCGCGGGTAATGCGATGCCCGCTCGCGATACCCGGCAGGCGCTGCATGACGAAAAATTCGCGGCCCGTAACCGCCAGGTCGCGGCACAGCCACAGCGGTTCCGGCGCGTGCAGTCTGGCCGCGTGCGCGAATTGCAGGATTTTAAATTCGTCGCTGCGTCCGAGGCTCGCCGCAACGCGCGCCGCGGCGTCCGTGCGCAGTACCCATTGATGCGGGCCGGGCTGCGTGCCGCCGGCCATGTCGGCATCGAGCGCCCAGTTCTCCTGCACCGCGCCGCCGGAAAGACGGTGGAGATGCCGGATGTGCACCGCGTCCGCGCCGGCGGCGGCCCGCAGGAACGATTCGAGGCGGGCTCGGGTGTCGGCGGCGTCGAGATTCATTTTTTAGCTCCCTTCGCCGCGCATTGCGCAGGCAAGGCGGTGCAGTGAGCTACATGTGGGAGTAAAGCACGCGCCCGGCCGTCGGCACGCGCGCGGTCAACACGCAGCCGCTGCCCGAATCGGTGATGTAGATCGTCTTGCGGTCGGGGCCGCCGAATGCGACATTGGTCACCAGGTCGCTGCCGCACGACTGCACGCGATACAAAGGTTCCCCGCGATGGCTGAATATCCACACCGCACCCATGTCGGGATGTGCGACCACGAGCCCATCGTGCTCGTCTATCGTCATGCCGTCGGGGCCGCGGCCGCCCGACATCTGGATGTGCACGCCCATGCGTGCGACCGTGCCATCGGGGGCCAGCGGAAAGCGCCACACTGCATTCGCGCGCGTCGCGGCGACGAACAGCGTGTCTTCCTTCGCGTTGAGCACGAGCCCGTTCGGACTCGGCAGGCAGTCGGCGACCTTTTGCAGGACGCCGGCCGTCGTATAGCGATACACGCGGCCGGTCGGGTCTGCCATGTCGCTCTGGCCCTGATCGGTGAAATACAAATCGCCATTGGACGCAAACGTGAGATCGTTGACGCCTTTGAAGTGCTCGCGATGATAGCGCGTGACGAAGGGCGTGATGGCGCCGCTTGCCGGATCGAGCAGCACGATGCCGATTTTGTGATCGGCGATGAAAATGCGCCCATCTTTATGTATGCGCAAGCCGTTGGGTTCACCGTCGTATTCCGCGACGACATCGAACTTGCCCTGCGGCGAGATGCGAAAAATCCGCCCGTACGGAATGTCGACGACATAGAGATTGCCGGCGCGGTCGAACGAGGGGCCTTCGAGAAAGCTGCCCGCCGGAACTCCGCCCGCGCCCGCGGCGATGCGCTCGGCCGGCACGTGGCTCTTGCGCAGGTTCTGCGGCACGGCGGCGAAGACTTCAGTTTCGATGAGCTGGGGAGGGGCGAACATGATGGTAGTTCTCGTAAACCGGAGTCACGATTATATGCGAGTTGCGGCGCGGCGCTATAATCGCACGGCGCAACGACGCGTTTTTTTCGCGCTGCAATTCCCGTTCACCATGGCCAGCCGATGAAATCCCCGCTTGATGTAATCCGCGCGTACCCTCCGCACGACTACTCGCTGCACGGCGTATTCATGAGCCGCCTCGAGCGCGATCCGGGCCGGCCGTTTATTGTGTTCGAAGGTCGCGACTGGAGCTGGCAGGAATTTCACGACCTTGCGCTCAGTGCGGCCAACGTGCTCGCCGCCCGTGGGATCAAGCACGGCGATCGTGTTGCCGTGATGGCGCGCAATCATCCGGGACACGTGTTGGTGCTGCTCGCGCTGGCGCGCCTGGGCGCGATCATGGTGCCGATCAACCCCGAATTTGGCGTGACCGAGACGCGCTATGTGCTGGAGCATGCGCAGGTCTCCGCGGTTGTTTGCAGCACCGAAACGCTGGGAATCGCCCGTGAAGCGGCGGCCGGCATAGCGCCGGCGCCGTGGTTTGCGCTGCTCGACAAGGCGACCGATGGCGTGCCGGCACTCGCCGACCTGGTCGCCGCCGCGCCCGCGACGCAATTGCCGGCGCACGGCAGTCCGGACGACACCTGTCTCATCGTGTACACGTCGGGCACGACGGGCTTTCCGAAGGGCGCGATGCATAGCCAGCGCAGTTTCGTCACCGGCGGCGAAGCCTTCGTGCAGCGCATTTACGTGCAGCCCGACGATCGCCTGATGATCGTGCTGCCGCTCTTTCACATCAATGCCTTGTTCTATTCCGTCGCCGGCACGCTCGCGGGCGGCGCGTGCATGATCATCGTGCCGCGCTTTTCGGCGACGACGTTTTGGGAGACTGCGGCGGCGACCGGCGCGACAGCGGTCAACATCATCGAAGCGATCGGCACGATCTTGATGAAGCGGCCGCGCGAGGAATTTCGCGCCGATCACAGGATCACCAAGCTCTACGGCGCACGCCAGCCGATGATGGACACGTTCCGCAACGAGTTTCATATCCCGCATCTGATCGGCGGCTATGGCATGACCGAAATCCCGGGCGTCACGTGCATTCCGCTCGAAGGTCCGGCCAAGGTCGGCAGCATGGGGCCGGTAGGCCGTCATCCGGATCCGGCGCGACCGTGGGCGCAATGCCGCGTCGTCGACGATGACGGCGCCGATGTCGGCGTGGGCGAAGCCGGCGAGCTGATCGTCAAGACGCCGATCATCATGCAGGGCTACTTTCGCGATCCTGAGCAGACGCAGAACGCGTTTCGCGACGGCTGGTTTCTGACCGGCGACCTGGTGCGGCGCGACGCCGACGGCTATTTCTTTTTCGTTTCGCGCAAGAAGGACATCATCCGGCGCCGCGGCGAAAACATTTCGGGAGCGGAACTCGACCGCGTGATTGGCGAGCATCCTGCGGTGTTCGAAGTCGCGGCAATTGCGGTGCCGTCCGAACTGGGCGAGGATGAGATTCTGGTCGCGGTGGTGCCGCGGCCTGGCCAAACCGTGACCGCGGATGAGATTGCGGACTGGTCGCGTAAACATCTGGCTGCGCAGAAAGTGCCGCGCTTTGTCGCGATCGTGGACGAATTGCCGCACACGCCGACGCACAAGATTTTGAAAGCGAAATTGCGCGCCGACACGGCGTTGCGCGCGCGCGCGGTGGACTTGAGCAAAGGATGAAGGATACTCCCGCGACTCGTTAGCCGAAGGCCCGCTTGCGGGAGCGGGAGCGGGAGCCGCCGAGCCTGCACGTTGGACATGCACACTCACTGAAGAGCGAGGAAGGATGAATAGACTCCATCGGGGCGCGCTGATTGCACTTGTCGTTACAAGCAATGCATTTGCGCAGAGCTACCCGGTAAAACCAATCCGGCTCGTGCTGCCGTATCCGCCGGGTGGCGGCACCGACGTCATCGCGCGGCCGCTCGCGCAGAAACTCACCGAGCAGCTCGGCCAGCAGGTGATCGTGGATAACCGCGGCGGCGCCGGAGGCAACATTGGCATGGAATTCGTGGCCAAGAGTCCGGCCGACGGATACACGCTGCTTTTTGCGCTGACCGCGCAGTATGCGGTCAATCCGAGTCTGTATCCGAAGCTGCCATACGATCCGGTCAGGGATTACGCGCCCATCAGCCTCTTGGCGAATGCGCCGTATCTGCTGGTCGTGCATCCGGCGCTGCCGGCGAAGTCGGTCGCCGAGCTGGTCGCGCTGGTGAAAGCGCGGCCCGGCCAGCTTTCATATTCGTCGTCGGGCAATGGCAGCGGCGCGCATCTTGCCGGCGAAATGCTGCGCAGTCTGGCGCATGTCGAAATCGTGCACGTGCCGTATAAAGGCGCAGGTCCCGCAATGCCCGACCTGATTGCCGGGCAGGTCCAGCTCTCGTTTATCACGTACACCGCAGCCGGCCCGCATATCAAGACGAGCCGCTTGCGCGCGCTCGGCGTGACCACCGCGAAGCGCTCTCCGACGCTACCGGATTTGCCGGCGATCGGCGAAACCGTAGCCGGCTATGATTCCGCGGTGTGGTACGGATTCGCCGCGCCCGCCGGCACGCCGCCCGAGATCGTGTCGAAACTGAACACCGAAGTGCTGCGCGTGCTCGCGGCGCCCGACTTTCGCAGCCGCATCACGCTCGAAGCAGTTTCTCCGATCGGGAGCACGCCGGAAGAATTCGGCAGCTTCATGAAAAGCGAGATCGTGCGCTGGGCGAAAGTCGTCAGGGATTCGGGCGCGAAGGTCGATTAGCCGGCCCGGCAGCCGGTATAATCATCCGTACGAGTAGTCCGCAACTCTTCGGGCGCCGTATCTACGCGGCCGCACCGGGTAGGGCACACCAGAGACGGGAGCAAGCGGTTCCGATTAACGCTGCGGCGTTCGACGCCTGCTGCATCATTGGAGAGTTGCGATGAGAATTTCAGTAGTGCTCAGCAATTTCGTTGCTGCCTTTTTGTTTGCACCGCCATCGTATGCGCAGGATTATCCGGCGAAGCCCGTGCGCATCATTGCCGCGTACACGCCGGGCGGTGGCACCGACCTGCTCGCGCGCATCGTGGCCAAAAAGCTCGGCGATGTCTGGGGCCAGCAGGTGGTCGTGGAAAATCGTCCCGGCGCCGGCGGCAACATCGGAACCGACGCGGTCGCCAAGGCGCCGCCCGACGGCTATACGTTGCTGATCGTGCCCAGCACGCATGCAATCGTGCCGAATCTTTACGCCAAGCTGCCATTCGACACCTTGAAGGATTTTACTTTCCTCACGCTGGTCGCGGCGGGCCCCAATATTCTGGTCGTGCATCCGTCGGTGCCGGCCACGACTGCGCAGGAACTGATCGCGCTGGCCAAGCGCCGCCCCGGCGAGCTCACTTTCGCGTCCGCCGGTATCGGCGCGACGACCCACCTCGCGGGTGAGTATTTCAAGAACGTCTCCGGCATCAACGTGCTGCACATACCCTATAAGGGCAGCTCGCAGGCGCAGATCGACCTGGTCGGCGGCCATGTCTCGTTCATGGTCGACAGCATGCCGTCGGCGCTGCCCAAAGTGCAGGCCAACAAATTGCGCGCGCTCGCCACGACCGGCAAGCAGCGCTATCGCCTGCTGCCCAACGTGCCGACGGTGCTTGAGTCGGGCCTGCAGTACGAATCGATTTCGTGGTGGGGCGTAGTCGGGCCCGCGAACATGCCGCAGCCCGTGGTCAACAAGCTGCTCGCCGACATCACACGCATCATGGCCCTCGCCGATGTGAAGGAGCTCGTGTCGACGCAGGGCGCGGAGGCCACCACCAACACTCCGCAGCAATTCATCGACTATGTGAAGCAGGAAACCGCGCTGTACGGCAAAATTATCAAGGCCGCCAATATCCGTATCGAGCAATGATTTGACTGGGAAAACGAATTCCGGCGCCGCGCGCTATCGCATAGGCATAGACGTCGGCGGCACTTTCACCGATCTGTTCCTGCTCGACGAAGCCAGCGGCATCGTCGCGCGCCACAAGCTCCTGTCGACACCGGGCGAGCCGCATCGGGCGCCGCTTGCCGGCATTCGCGAGATTCTCGCCACGCTGGGCGGCCGCGGCGCCGACGTCGGATTCGTCGGGCTGGGCACGACGGTGATGACCAACGCTTTGCTCGAACGCAAGGGTGCCGCGACCGGACTCATCACGACCGCCGGATTCCGCGATCTGCTCGAAATCGCGCGCCAGATACGGCCGCACACGTTCGACCCTTTCGTGTCGAAGCCGGAGCCGCTGGTGCCGCGCCAGCTGCGCCTTGAAGTCGGCGAGCGCATCGCGGCCGATGGGACCGTCATCACGCCGCTC
>Ga0207659_10001939_pt1 | contig 12272 bp, 13 predicted proteins | sample KBSM43metaG_FD_184330 | JGI IMG/M metagenome (GOLD analysis project Ga0207659, IMG submission 184330) | Miscanthus rhizosphere microbial communities from Kellogg Biological Station, Michigan, USA - KBS M4-3 metaG (SPAdes) (version 2) | ecosystem: Host-associated > Plants > Roots > Rhizosphere >...
TTCAGGACACAACACAACCTGTCCGTGAACTGTGATTCCGGAGGCGACGAGATGCTCGACCTTTTCGAGAAATCCGTCATATTCGGGATTCCCCAGCATTCGCGCTCTCAATGAGGGTTCGGTTGCATGCACGGAGATGTACAGCGGAGAGAGCCGCTGATCGATGATGCGCTGCAGTTCGGCTTCGTCAACATTGGTTAGGGTGAGGTAGTTCCCAAAGAGGAATGAAAGCCGGTAATCCTCATCCTTAATATGCAGGGAAGGACGAACGCGCGCAGGATTCTGGTGGACGAAACAGAACACGCAATTGTTCTGACATGTCAGCGGCTCGATAGCCTCAAATTCAAGGCCGAACGATTCCCATTCCCGGCGGACGAAAGTCTTCAAGCCGCGCTGAGTCTTGATCGACATGCGCCGTCCGATGGTGGCTGCCTGAAACTGGAAATCGACGGGATCGAGCAGAGGCTTTCCATTCAACTCGAGGATCGTGTCGTTTTGCTGGAGTCCGATCCGTTCGGCCAGTGATCCGGGCTCGACAGCGAGAACCCGGAGGGACTGCGGTTCGCTGCCGCGGTGCCGCGGCGCGAACCGGTACTCGTGAACGGCCTTCAGCAGGTCCTGGTCGTTTCCTTTTCGGACATAGGCAGACGCTGAGAATGGTTTCTTCGTCATGCTTCCCGTCCGCTACTCGATCCCTACGCGATCGCGGCCGGTTATCAGGTAGTGCAACCCGGAGAATGCGGTGAGCCCACCCGTGATGTAGTACAGAATGCTCAACTGCGGAACGACCTCTTCGCGCCAGTTACAATACAGAACGGCAAGGACGGTGATGACCTGCAACACCGTACTGGCCTTGCCATAGATCGACGGCTTGAAGAATCGCCACCCCACCATCAGAACGATAATCAGCGCCACCAGCATCATCAGCGCGTCGCGAGAGATGAGAAGAATCGTCAGCCATCGTGGAAGCAGATTGGGAAAGTCCATCTGCGGCAGCGACAGGATCACAATAGAGGTCACCATCAGCAGCTTGTCTGCAAGCGGATCCAGCACAGTGCCTACAGAAGTCTTCTGCCCAAAGCGCCGCGCAATAATTCCATCGAGCACATCAGTCACGCCGGCAGTGACAAAGATCAGTAAAGCGAGCCCATTCCAACCGTATGTGAGCAGGATAATGAAAACGGGGATAAAGACGATCCGCAGGATGGTGAGTTGGTTCGCCGTTGTTAATACCGCGGACCGGTATCCTTCGGCACCCGTCGTTCTGCTGCTCACTCCACTTGCAGAGGAATCTTCACGTCGACCGTCTGCTTCGAACAGAATCCATCGGACGTCGAACAGAAGAAATAGGTCAGCTTGCCGGGCATTTCATATTTTCCGGCTTTAGCTGCCGTCAAGCCGACCGTCAGGGTCGGAAGGTCCACGTAGTACTCGTCCGTGGATTTCTTGTCGATTGAAGATGCCTCGATCGACTTGGCATCGAGCGTCACGCCGGTCACGGGCGTGATGTCGAGGCTGATGGTCGGCTCCCTGTTGATCTTGTATCCCTTCATCAAATTGAAGGAGACCGTCAGGTTCGCCTTACGACCAGCCTTTATCGGAGCGGCCGATGAAAATTTCGCAGACATCACCTGGGGAATTTTCACGTTCGGCGCGACCAATTGAGCCATCAACAGCAGTGCTAGCGCGGTTTTCATGACATCGGATCATACCATGAAAGCATGCGGTGGCATTATCGCCGGGCTGGCCCCTTTGGGCCGCGCTTTCCTTCAGCAAGCTCGCGAAGAATGTCCGCCAGGAGACGCCGGGAGCGCAGCAGTTCCATCTTGACCGCAGAGATGGATTTCTTCTGCAGGCGTGCAATTTCGGATACGGGGCGTTCCTCGATATAGAACAGGTCGAGGGTGGTGCGTTTTCCGGCGTCCAACTGAGCAAGCCCGGCACGAAGCATTGCCAGCCGACGCTCCATATCCAGCCGCTCCTCAAAACGAGGAGACTCGGCGAAATACGCTTCGTCAATGGCGTTCAAATCCTCCGCGGAACGCCGGCGACGCCAGTGGTCCCGCACGGCATCGCACACGATCTTCCGTAAGAACGCTCGCGGATGCCGGACCTGAAACTGTTTCCGAAAGGCTTCGACAGCCTTAAGCGTAGCGTCCTGCTCGAGATCTTCGTCGTGGAGCGGACGCCCCGTTCGCTGAGTGGCGATGCGGATCAGCAGCCGGATTTCACCGGGATCGATATTCATGTGACCAATCTCCGCAGGGCACGGCTATACGTAACATGATTGGAAAAAGCGAAGTCATGCAGCAACTGGGCGAACGCGTAAGAGCGGCCGCTCGAATTTCGGGATCCGTGCTCGTTACCGGAGAAACAGGAAGCGGCAAGGAACTCGTTGCTCGCTCCATCCACCAGCACAGCGGACGCTCCACCGGACGCTTCGTTGCTGTCGATTGCGGTGCTCTTCCGGAGGACCTTATCGAAAGCGAACTCTTCGGCTTCAAGCGTGGCGCGTTCACCAGCGCACTGGCCGACAAGTCCGGCCTATTTGAGGAAGCCAACGGGGGCACATTGTTCCTCGACGAAATTGCCAATACTTCGCGCCGATTTCAGGCAAAACTGCTCCGCGCGCTCCAGGAGCGTCAGATCAGGCGCCTGGGAGACACAGTGCTTCGGCAGCTCGATATCCGAGTGATCGCCGCTACCAACCGCGACTTGCGCGGCCTCGTGAATCGGGGCGACTTCCGCGAAGACCTCTTCTACCGGCTCAGCGTTTTTGCAATACAGGTACCGCCGCTGAGAAACAGACTCGACGACATCCCCTTGCTTGTCGATGCCATGCTCAACGGACGTAAACAAATCAGCAATGGAGCACTCGACAAGCTCCAGCTTTATGACTTTCCCGGCAATGTCCGCGAACTGGAAAACATCATCGAGAGCGCGGTCTATACCGCACCCGATGAAACGATCGAGGAATGCCACATCGTTCTTCCCGACAGTGCGCCCGCTGGAGTCATCGACATCCTCCACGTGGAAAACTTCTGGGACTCGGTGGCGCGTCCTTACGCGGATCGCCTCATTACCCGAACTCATGTGGAGAACGTCGTGCGGCGCGGACTGCAGCAGTCGCACGGCAGCTATCGCCGGCTGGTTCGCCTTTTCAACTTGCCGGACTCCGACTACAAGAGGTTTATGGATTTCCTGCGTCGTCATCGCTGCAATATCGACTACCGCCAATACCGGCAAAAGCCGGACCAGGACTGAGCGAAACTGGTGACAGAAAACAATTAGCGATGAGCACTCTCTCGCCACGAGAAATTCCCCATCGCTAATTGCTCTCTGTCACCAATTTCGAGTAGTCCCGGAAGATCTTCACCACAAAGTTGCCGGCCAGCAGATGCTGCGTCCTTGCGACAAACTGACGGTACGAACGGCTCGAGTGATAGCGAAGACAGTCCTCGCGCGTCTTCCATACCGTCAGTGAGACCGCCATGTTCCCGCCCTCTTCCACCATGAGACTGGCGGACTCGAAGCCGGATTCACGCGCGAGTGTAGGCAGGACGTCAGCGTGATAGATGCGGGAGAACTCTCCGACCTGCTCCTCACTGAGCGCCTCACCAATAACCATCCGCGCGTACATGTGCGGCTACTTTCCGGCAGGCTTGGTTGGCGTCTCTTTAATAGTCGCGGCCTGCTTCGCGATGATCAGATCCTTCAGTTTGTCGTACTGAGCGCGGCTCAGAAGTTGCTTGGAAACGAGCTCCGATTTGTTGCGGTAGGGGCGCGCCTCGATGATCTTCTTCGCGGCGGCCTTCTCGATGCCGATCGCCACCATTTCCTCCTCGGTGGCGCTGTTGATATCGATTTGCTTCTTGGACTGCGCGATGGCCAGTGAACAGAGGGCCAGCGCGAACACGATGGACAGAAATCCTGCGATGCGTCTACGAGTCATGGAACCTCCTTGAATTTGAAATCTGGGCGCCCGGCGATCCGTACGCTGCGGCCCTTTGCGGTCCCATTCCTGACCGTTTTCGCAATGCACTCGACCGCCGGGATGTTGATGAATGCCCCCGGCAGAATCCTCGGCGCCGGCCCAGCGTTTCGCCGAGGTGCCCCATCTGCCGGGAGCGAGCTTCCAAAAAGCACGCACACTGCCGCAGCTAACTTGTTGGGATTGTTTAAACGTGCCGAACGAAGTCGCCGAAAAGTCAGAGTGAAGGTCCGGTATTACGCGACTTCGTGAAGTCGCCGAGAAAATGCCGGCGTCGAGACGGGAAACGTTTGTCGCGGTTTCGCCGGATTTCCTATCGCGGAAATAGCGGAAAACCCGGCCGGATTCAAACAGAAGTCATTGCAATTGCTGCGGCACGCGCCGTGCACTATCGCGCGCGATGCGACTCGATGCGGCAGTTCACCACACGGCTCCGGTCTCTTATCCTCGACTCCGTCCTGCCACTATCACTCTCCTGAAGGCCCTCCAACTAAACCCATCCTGGTCCGGGGCCAGGACTGCCGCTTTCTTCGGGGATCTACCGGCCAAATAGTCTGCCAAAGAATGACGTCTTGCCCTGTGATGGAAGGCTGTAGGACGTCGGGGGATCAGACTTGATCTCGCCACCAGTCACGACAGCCAGCGGATTGTCATAGACCAGTTTTCGCGCAATCGAGGCTCCCACAATTTCAGCAGCCGCCTCGCGTCCACGGCTTAGAACCGGGGGTCTTCGTTCTGCGCGATGCGTATCCGTCGCAATGAAGTGAACGCAGTTGTGACGCAACAGGCTTTCGGCGCAATTCCTCGCCGCTGTTCCGAACTCGCCCGTGATGCTCATGGCTGTGATCTGAACGTACACGCCCTGGAGAACAAGGTCCGCCACGATCGACCGGCGCGTTTGAATCTGAACATTGCGCTCAGGATGCACGAGAATCGGCCGGACACCATTCGCCTGGAGTTCCTGAAATAGGTCGCCGGCTCCGGGCGGGACCGAAAGCGCAGGGAACTCCACAAGCATGTAATTTAGCCGGTTCAGTTTCGTCACCCGTCCCGAACAGGCGTTGTGGACAAGCTCATGCGTGAAGTGAACTTCGTTTCCCGGCAGCAGCCGTAGACCTTCCTTTCCGATCGCTTCCTGAAGCGCGCCGACGCGATCCAGAATCTCTGCCGGTTCGGGATTGCCAGAGAGCCCGTTGAACATGTGCGGAGTGCACACCATCTGCTGGATGCCATCTTCTGCAGCGAGGCGCGCCATTTCCAGAGACTCTTCGAGAGTCCGAGCACCGTCATCAAGCTGGGGAAGGATATGCGAGTGGATGTCGATCATACGTGATCCATCACGGTCAACATTCGGTTCGGCGATTCAATGTGATTCGAAAGGATCGAACAACCCTTTCGCAGCGCTATCGCTGACTCAAAGGCACCCACTTCAGCTCCGGAGCCGGGCCGGCGTACTCGGCTCGCGGGCGAATCAGCCGGTTGTTCGAATACTGTTCCAGAATATGGGCGGTCCAGCCGGACATCCGGCTCACCGCAAAGAAAGGCGTGAACAGATCAATCGGCATGCCAACAACGTAATAAGTGCTCGCAGAATAGAAATCGACGTTCGCGTTGATCTTTTTTTCAGTCTTGACCAGTTCTTCAATACGCGCCGACATCTCGAACCATTTGCCCTGCCCTGCCTTTTCGCAGGCTTCCTTCGACATGCGTCGCAAGTGCGTCGCGCGAGGATCCTCGGTTCGATACACGCGATGTCCGAATCCGGGAATCTTCTTCTTCTGCGCAAACAGATCGTGAACGAAGGTATCCACCTTCGAAATATCTCCAATCTTCAGCAGCATTCGCATTACAGCTTCGTTGGCTCCGCCGTGCAGCGGTCCCTTCAGCGCGCCGATCGCAGAAGTGGCGGCAGAATAGATGTCCGAAAGCGTTGCAGCCGTCACACGTGCAGCAAACGTCGATGCGTTGAGTTCATGGTCTGCATGGAGGATAAGCGCAACATCGAGTCCTTTGATGATCGTCGAAGTAGGGTCATTGCCTGTCAGCATGTAATAGAAATTGCCGGCGTGCGTCAGGTCAGAGCGTGGCGCGATGGGCTCTTTCCCATTCCGAATGTTTTGGAATGCCGTGACGATGGTGGCGCACTGCGCGTTGAGGCGGATTGCCTTTCTCAGATTTGCCTCAGGCGACATATCCTCCGCTTCCGGGTCGTACATCGAACATGCGGAGGTCGCCGTGCGAAGCACTTCCATCGGGAGAGCCTGCTTGGGAAACGCCTTCAGCAAATCAATGACCGGCGCAGGCAGTGCCCGGCTCGCAGTCATCTTTTCGGTGATATCCCTTAGTTCGTTCGCGTTTGGAAGACGGCCAAACCAAAGAAGATAGCTCGTTTCCTCGAATGTTGAGTTCGGCGCCAGTTCGTGGATGTTGTATCCACGATAGGCGAGCACCCCTTTATCCCCGTCGATGTAACAGATGCCGGACTCCCCGGCTATAACGTCTTCTAAACCCGCCTTCATCCCACAGCCTCCCGATTTTCCCGGACAAAGCATTTTATTGATTTGGATCGTGTGTTTCTACTAAGTTCCAAGACGGAGTGAAGATACGGTGGTTTTTTCGCCGCCCTGCTCCATGCCCGATGAGACGAATCTACCTCGACAGCAATGCCACGACGCCCATGCGTCCGGAAGTTTCCGCCGCTATGATCCCAATTTTCAGCGGCGATTTCGGAAACCCGTCCTCAATCCATTGGTTCGGACAGCAGGCAAAATCACTAGTAGATGAAGCTCGTCAACAAGTTGCGCGCCTGATTCACGCGGAGCCTTCCGAAATCGTTTTCGTAAGCGGAGGGACCGAGGCCGACAACCTGGCCATACGCGGCATCGCAGAATCCCAGAAGGCGAAGGGGCGGCACATCATCACTTCCCGGATTGAACACCATGCCGTGCTGCACACCTGCAAGGACCTTGAAAAGCAGGGCTGGGAGGTGACCTGGCTCAACGTTTCGCCGGATGGATTGATCGATCCCGAAGACGTGCGTCGGGCGGTTCGACCGGATACTGTGCTTATCACCATCATGCACGCGAACAACGAGATTGGAACGATTCAGCCCATTGAGGAGATCGGCGCAATCGCGGCGGAGGCGGATGTGTACTTTCACTCCGACGGCGTCCAGTCAACGGGAAAGATCCCGGTGGATGTGAAGAAGCTTCAGGTAGACCTTTATTCGATCTCTGCTCACAAGATCCACGGCCCGAAAGGTGTCGGTGCTCTCTTTGTCAGGAAAGGCACAACACTGAAGCCTCTGCTCACTGGCGGCGGGCACGAGCGTAATCGCCGTTCGGGTACAGAGAATGTCGCAGGCATCGTCGCATTCGGAATAGCGGCGCAGATGGCTCGCGAAGGTTTGGCGACCGAAACAGACTACATGCGCCAGCTGCGGGATCGACTCGAAATTGGACTGAAGGCGCGAATCCCATCAATTCACATCAATGCCGACAAGGCTCCCCGTCTGCCGAACACGTCCAACATCATGGTGGATTTCGCCGAAGGCGAAGGCCTGGTGATTTCGCTGGACCTGAAGGGAGTTGCGGTATCAACGGGGTCCGCCTGCTCTTCGGGATCGCTCGAACCCTCGCACGTTCTCACTGCAATCGGAAAGACGCCCGATGAAGCCCATGGAAGTCTGCGCTTCAGCCTCAACGCAATGAATACAGCTGAAGAAGTGGACTATGTTGTCGAGGTGCTGCCGGGTATCGTCGAAAGATTGCGCGAGCTTTCACCCTATTACAAACGGGCGTAGCAGGAATTTTCATGCCTTACTCATCCAAGCTGCTTGATTACTTTGAGAACCCCCGGTGCGCGGGAGAATTAGCGGACGCGAATGCCATCGCTGAAGTGGCCAACCCTGTCTGCGGGGATGTCATGAAGCTCTGGCTCAAGGTAGCGGCCAATCGCATCATCGACGCGCGATTCAAAACGCAAGGCTGCTCCGCAGCGATCGCAACGAGTTCCTATGCAACCGAGATGATCATCGGGATGGATTTGAACCAGGCCCGGGCGATTACCCGAGAGCAGATCGCCGAAGCGCTTGGGGGACTCCCACAGTCGAAGATGCACTGCTCGGTGCTTGCATCGGACGCCATTCGAGCCGCGCTCAGGGACTTCAAATGATTGCCGTGGCGATGAGCGGAGGCGTCGACTCTTCCGCTGCCGCTGTTGTGCTGCGCGACGACGGTGAAGAAATCGTCGGCCTGTCGATGCAGCTCTGGAATCAGCGTCGCACACTCAACGGCGAAGACGCTTCCGACCTGCAACGCAGCGGTCGGTGCTGCTCACTCGACGACATCTGGGATGCACGCCGCGTCGCATCGCACTTAGGAATTCCGTTCTACGTCCTTAACCTTGAAGATCAGTTCGAGAACACGGTCATCGCGCCATTCGTGTCGAGCTATGTGCGTGGTGAGACGCCCAGCCCATGCATCCTCTGCAACAACTTCGTAAAGTTCCATCACCTCGTTGACCGTGCGGCCGGCATCGGCGCCGATCGCGTCGCGACGGGCCACTACGCCCGTGTTCGTTACGACGAGGACAGCAGACGGTGGCTCCTGCTGCGTGGTAGAGACCGCAACAAGGACCAGTCCTACTTCCTCTTCGGACTGACCCAGCCACAACTTTCAAAGACGGTCTTCCCACTCGGCGAACTCAGCAAGCCCGAAGTCCGAGAAATCGCGCGAAAAGCAGGGCTCCCGACCTACAACAAGCCCGAGTCTCAGGAGATCTGTTTTGTGGAAGGACGGTCTTATGCCGATTTTGTACGGAAATACGCGGGCATAGAGACACCGCGCGGAGACATCGTGAATCTCGCTGAGCAGGTGGTGGGCACTCACGATGGTATTCACAACTACACCATCGGACAGCGCAAAGGCCTCGGTGCCGCAGGCCGTCCGCAATACGTGGTCAAGATCGAGCCTGGATCGAATCGGGTCGTAATCGGGGATGATCCGGATCTCCTCCAGAAGAGGTTTACCGTACGGGACGCGAACTGGATTGCGGTGGAGAAATTGACCGATCCCATTTCCTGCCAGATACAGATCCGGAATCGATTCGAGCCGCAGCCTGGACGGGTCATGATGGAGAATGGCAAAACCCTTGTCGAATTCGATACACCACAGCGCGCCATTACGCCCGGCCAGGGCGCAGTCTTCTATTGGGATGATGTCGTGGTTGGCGGCGGCTGGATCGCGGCATAACCCTTGAACTACTTCAACTACTTTACAGAGATCGAACAGTTCTACCAGACTCGGCGCGAGTCGTTCACGCTGCTATCGACACTCGACTGGGTCCTGATCGAAAACTGGAAAGAGCAGGGTGTCCCGCTCGACTTTGTGCTTAAGGGCATCGATCGAGCGTTCTCACGAGCCAGACGCCAGATCAACTCGCTGGCCTACTGCATCAAGGCTGTCGAAGAGATCATTGAAGAACAGAAGGAAGCCCGGGTAGAAAGGCCTGGATCGCAGCAGATTTCCGCAGAGGAAACGCGACAGTACCTTCAGGAACTGGGCGAAAAGACTGCCGCAGTGAGCCAGAGATTTCCGGAGTTTGCTGCAAAGATCAATGCCGTGGCCGAATCCGTGCGCACGGTGGACGGCAGCAACTTCCGGGATGCCGAGCAGATTCTTGAGGCACTCGAGGAGCGATTGATCGCCATCCTGCGCGTCGCAGCGGATGAAAGCGCTTTGATTGAGGTCCAGCAGGAGGTTGAATCGGAGCTGGGACCCTTTCGCTCCACCATGACTACAGCGCAACTCGCAATGCTCGAACAACAGCTCTCGCGTAGAAAACTTCTCGAGCGCTTCAACGTTCCGCGTCTCAGTCTCTTCTACCTGATGTAGGTCGGGAGATTCGTTAAACATGCGCGTCACAATCGAAAAAATGGTTTACGGCGGTGCCGGACTTGCCCGCACAGAGCACGGCGTAGTATTTGTGCCGAGAACAGCCCCCGGTGATGTAGTTGAAGTCGAGCTCGTTGAGCGCAAGGCTGACTACGCGACGGCGCGCGTTACGGCCCTTCTTGAACCCTCTCCGGATCGACAGCCGCCCACATGTCCGAACTATGACTCGGTGGGCTGCTGTCACTGGCAACATATCCGTTATCCACGCCAGATTGAGATCAAGGAAGCTATTCTCCGGGAAACACTTCAACGAACGGCACGGGTTACATGGGACGCCCCCATCTCAAGGATCTCCGGACCTGATCTTCACTACAGGCTGCGCGCCTCGTTTCACGTACACAAGCGCAGGCTTGGATTTGTCGAGGAGCGCAGCCACAGAGTCGTTCCCATCTCGGAGTGCAGCGCGCTCTCTCCCGAATTGAATGCGTTTATACCGAAAGCCAATGAGATGCTCGACGCGTCCGATATGACCGATTTACACGAAGTGCACGCGATATCGGGTCCGCCCGTGCTGGCAACGTTCGGCCGGAAGCGTGTCGGTGAGGGTCCGGCCCGAATCGACGTGAAGGACTGGACTTTCGATCTCCATCCCGAAGCCTTCTTCCAGACAAACCGATACCTGCTGGCGGATTTTCTCGACGCCGTTCTCAACAACGCCGCCGGAACGCGCCGAGTTCTGGATCTGTTCTGCGGCAGTGGGTTCTTCGCGATTCCCCTGGCGAAGGTTGCCGGCGAAGTTCTGGGTGTGGAGTCCAGCCGCACGGCACTCAAGCAAGCCCGATTGAATGCCGGCCTGAACAAAGCGGGCAACGCGAGCTTCTTTGAAGGCACCGTGGAAGAGACACTGAAAAACTCCCCAGACCTGAGGCCCGACTTCATCGTGATGAATCCTCCGCGGACGGGGGCAGGGCGCGATGCCGCCGGGCTCGTGGCAGGACTGGGCGCGGAACAGTTGATCTACGTGTCGTGTAATCCCAGCACATTTGCAAGAGAGGTTCCGGTGATACTTGCGAGGGGATATACGCTCGCGAGCATGACGCTGGTGGATCAATTCCCGAATACGTATCACATCGAAATGGTGGCAGCGTTCCGGAAGGATGCGTGACCGGGAAATTGGTGACAGAGAGCAATTAATTTCGCGACGACCTCTGAACCACGCAGCAGGAATCGGCGGCGAAATTAATTGCTCTCTGTCACCAATTTCTTCCCCGCTGTATAATTCTCGTCGCCCTTTGCAGTTCCCATCGAGGACTGCATGTTTCCTCTACTTCCACCGTTGCTCGCTCTTATCGCGGGGATCCTTGCGTCAAACAGCCTCGATTCGCGCGCGGTATGGATGTGCCTTCCGCTCGCCGTTATTCTGGGTTTTGCACGGAGACCCTGTGCGCTGATCGCCGTCTTTCTTCTCGGCGCCGGGCTGCGTTCGCGTGAACAGCCCGTTCCATCGCTTCCTGCCGGAAACGAAGCCAGCCGGGTGATTGGCCGCCTGCTGCAACGTCCGGACTGGCGAGGCCTCGGCGTCTACCTCGACATTGACGTCCACTCGGTAGACGGCATTCCTTATCGCGGGCGCGCACGTCTGACCGAGTTCCTTGAAGATCCGGAACTCATTGCGCTCTTCAACACGCTCGAACTGGGATCCGGTGATCGCGTCGAAATAGTTGTGCGTCTGAGGCGTCCGATCAACTATCGAAATCCCGGCGTCTTTGACTTTCGACGCTACCTCGAGCGGCAGGGAATTTTCTGGACCGGAACGATTCGCAATCCTCGATTGATCACCGTAGTCGAGCGTGGCCACGCATTCTGGCACGGGATCGATCAGGTTCGAAACGCCATTGAATCGCGGCTGGCCGAACGCTTTGCGAATGACCGCGCAACTCAAGGTCTGATCCTCGGTATCGTCCTGGGCCAGAAACAGGATCTGACAGCCCCAGTGGAACGCGACTTCCAGGCGGGCGGGTTGTACCACATGGTCGTTGTTTCAGGGTTCAACCTTGCAGTGGTCGCGACGTCCGTAGCATTCCTTTCACGAATCGTCTTTGTGCGCCGAAACCTGCGGTTTGCTCTGGTCGTAATTGCGGCGATCGGCTACACGTGTCTTGTCGGAGAGCAGGCTCCTGTGATGCGCGCCGCTTTGATGGTCTGCATCGTTATCGCGAGCAGGGTGCTGGATCGCGACTGTCCGGCCCTCAACACGATTGCCCTCGCCGCGTTTCTCCTGCTTCTGGCCGATCCAACCTCTCTTGAGGACTCCAGCTTTCAGATGACCTTCGCTGCGGCAGCTGCAGTTGCGGGCATCGGCGTTCCGGCCGCGAAGTGGATTCTCA
>Ga0207659_10001940_pt1 | contig 12272 bp, 11 predicted proteins | sample KBSM43metaG_FD_184330 | JGI IMG/M metagenome (GOLD analysis project Ga0207659, IMG submission 184330) | Miscanthus rhizosphere microbial communities from Kellogg Biological Station, Michigan, USA - KBS M4-3 metaG (SPAdes) (version 2) | ecosystem: Host-associated > Plants > Roots > Rhizosphere >...
GATCAGCCGCGAGAGAAGGAAGTCGAAGAACAGAATCAGCACGGAGGCATTCACGACCGCCTGCGTCGTGGAGCGTCCGACCCCTTGGGTTCCGCCATAGGTTCTGAGGCCGCAGTGGCAACCCACGAGGGCGATAATTGTTCCGAAGACCAAAGGCTTGAGAAGTCCGCCGAAAACATCGATATTCTCCAGACCGTCGAAAGCAGAGCTGACATATTGGTTGCTGCTGATGCCCAACATAAGTGTCGAAACAGCCAGCCCTCCAAGAAGCCCCACGGCGTCCGCCGCGATTGTGAGTATGGGCATCATGACCGTCGTTGCAACTACCCGGGGAACCACGAGTTTCTTGATCGGATCCGTTCCCAGCGCCCGCATCGCGTTGACCTGCTCCGTTACAAGCATCGATCCCAGCTCCGATGCCATGCCGGACCCCGCCCGGCCGGCGACCATCAGTGAGCCAATGACCGGACCCAGTTCGCGAACAAGGGAAACTCCGACAGCATAACCGGTTTGTCCTTTTGCACCGAATCGAGTGAGTGTATTGGCGGATTGGAGCGTGAGAACGGCGCCGGTAAAGAATCCTGTGAGCATGACCACCGGGGCTGAACCGACCCCGATGGATTCCATTTGAACGAGGATATCGCGGATGTAATACGGTCGTCGAAAGGCTCCGACAAAGGCACGTGCCGTCAAAAAGGAGATGTCTTGAACTTCCTTTACCGCGGCTCTCAGGCTGAACGGCATCGCGTGCATCATCGCAGAAAGGATTTTTTAGGGTCAAGCGGTTACGGTGTTTCGGGTTTTCCCGTATACTCCGGTCGATGCTGACTTTTCGCACGGCCGGCGAGTCTCACGGCCAGGCTTTGATCGCGCTGGTCGAAGGTTTTCCTTCAAATCTCAAGGTCGATTTCGAATTCATTGACAGCGAACTTAAGCGGCGCCAGGGCGGGTATGGCCGTGGCGGGCGGATGAAAATCGAAAAGGATCGCGTCCGGTTTCTCTCAGGCGTGCGCCATGGCAAGACCCTTGGCAGCCCCATCGCCATGATGATCGAGAATCGCGACTGGCCGAACTGGGAAGAGATCATGTCGGTACAGGAAGTCACTTCCGACGCCGCCCAGAAGCGGACAGTGACGCGCCCACGGCCGGGACACACAGATCTTGCCGGCTCGCTCAAATTTAACCAGGTCGACGCTCGCAACATCCTCGAGCGCTCCAGCGCGCGAGAAACCACCGCCCGCGTTGCGGCAGGTGGGTTGGCAAAAGTTTTTCTGAAGACGTTCGGGATCGAAGTGCTTAGCCATACGACCGCTATCGGGGCGGCGAGCGTCCCTCAGGATTTCGCCGTCACGTGGGAACAACTTGAGTCGCTTCGAAGCGACGAGGTTGTCCATTGTGCGATCCCCGACATCAGCAATCGCATGGTGGAGGAGATTGAGAAGGCCCAGAAGGAAGGCGATACGATCGGCGGCACTTTCGAAGTGATCGCAAGAGGGGTCCCGACCGGCTTGGGTTCTCATGTCGCATGGGATACGCGGCTGGATGGGCAGCTCGCCCAGGCGATAATGTCCATCAACGCGGTGAAGGCTGTTGAAGTCGGTATCGGCGTTCAGGGTGCCTTCCGCAAAGGCTCAGACGTTCATGATGAGATTGCTTACGACGCGGAGGCCTTGAGCTTTCGCAGGTTGACCAACAGGGCCGGTGGTCTCGAGGGAGGCATCACGAATGGAGAAGACCTTCGCGTCACGGGTTATCTGAAGCCTATTCCCACGCTCAAGAAAGCTCTCCGGTCTGTGGACATGATCACGAAAGAGCCTTTTGTTGCACAACACGAGCGCTCCGATACGTGCACTGTTCCCGCAGCAGGTGTCATCGGTGAAACCATGGTGGCCCTGGTTCTGGCGCGAGCTTTCCTGGAAAAGTTTGGTGGCGACTCGATTGAGGAAACCTCCCGGAATTACGCCGGCTATCTGGAGCAGGTTCGTTCTTACTAAGGGTTTGAGTTCCTCATCTTTCCGAAATGGGCCCTCCTGAGGCACAATTAAATACATGCTGCGCCCAATAGTTCTCTTCGGTGATGAGATCCTCGAGAAACCCGCCGAGACGGTCACCAACATTTCCGATGCGGAGATCCAGCTTGTTCAGGACATGGTGGAGACCATGTACAACGCTCCTGGCGTGGGTCTTGCCGCGAATCAGGTTGGCGTGTCGAAACGAATCCTGGTCACTGATCCGAGCGCCGGGGAAGACCGCGGCGAGTTAATCACTCTCGTGAATCCCGAAATCGTCGCCGTTGATGGTGAGCAGTTCGAAGATGAGGGATGCCTGAGCGTCCCGGGGTTTACGTCCGCTGTTGTCCGTCCGAAGTCCGTCATCATCAAGGGCCTCGATCTCAACGGCAAGGAGATCACCGTTGAAGGCAAGGATCTTCTTGCGCGCGCCTTCTGTCATGAAATGGATCACTTGAACGGCGTCTTCTTCCTCGACCATCTCAGTTTCATCAAGCGCGATATCATCAAGCGCAAGATTCGCAAGCTGGCCAAACAGGGCGAGTGGGAGCGATAACCACGACTGCCGCAATTCGTATCGTTTTTGCCGGAACGTCTTCCTTCGCGGTTCCGATTCTTCAAACGTTAGTCGAGGCCTCGTATCCAATCCCAGGGGTCGTCACGCAGCCTGACAAGCCTGCGGGCAGAGGACAGGTGTTGCAGCCTACACCTGTAAAGTCTCGAGCCCTCGAACTTGGCGTGCCGGTTTTTCAACCCGCCACTCTGAAGAGCGACGAGGCGCGCAGACTGTTCGAGTCGCTGGCACCGGACTTGTTAGTCGTCGTCGCATACGGGAAGCTGCTTCCCTCATGGTTGCTGGAATTGCCGCGGTATGGAGCCGTCAATCTTCACGCGTCTCTTCTTCCACGTTATCGCGGAGCGGCTCCGATCCAGTGGGCCATGGCCAGCGGAGATTCAGAAACCGGTGTCTGCGCGATGAAATTGGACAAAGGTCTCGACACAGGTCCTGTTTATGCCTGCGAAAGAACATCGATCGACCCGGATGAAAGTGTGCAGCAGCTTTCCGACAGGCTTGCCCAGTTGGGCCGCGGCCTCATTCTGAGAAGCGTGGAGGGCATTGCGGGAGGTACGCTTAACCCCATCCCCCAGGAAGCCTCGCGAGCGACCCTGGCGCCGATCCTGACGAAACAGGACGGCAATATCGATTGGAACCTTCCGGCGCGAGCTATCTACAATCGGATTCGCGCGTTTCATCCCTGGCCGGGAGCAAGAACCGTGTTTCGAGACGCCATCTGCCGAATCCTCAAGGCTCGTGTTCGCGAAGGGGAGACTTCGGCGGCACAGCCCGGAACGCTGGTTGCCGGCGCCGGAGCGAAGCGCTTTCTGGCTGTAACGTGCGGTGGAGGAACGCTTCTGGAGCTTCTGGAGGTTCAGCTTCCGAATCGCAAGCCTCAGACTGGACTCGATCTGATGAACGGCTTCCGTATCGCTGGCGGCGAAATACTTCGCCACGCGGAATGAGCCTATCGGATAATTGTTTTCGTGAGTGAACGGACCCGCGACACGATCTCCCGCGTTGGAAGCATCGCCCTCATGATTGTCATCCTCTTCATTGCGGCAGGCGTGAGCGCGATTACCGCCATGCGTTGGGCCATCCAGGGCAAAGAAGTCACCGTGCCAACCCTGAGCGGCAAAAGCGAAGCCGAGGCGGCGGAGATTCTCGCGGCGAACAACCTGGTTCTTCGGGTATTCGGAAAGCGGTACAGCCAGGTCCCCGCAGGCCGAATCGTCGAACAAATTCCACCTGCTGGCTCGAAACTAAAGTCATCGAGAAGCGTGAAGGTCTTAGTGTCCGCCGGCAGCCAGATCTATGCTGTTCCGAATCTTGTCGGATCGAGTCTGCGGGCGGCGAAACTGACGCTCGAGCAGCGGAATTATTTGCTCGGATATACGTCGATGGTGCGAACGGCGTCCGGAGAGCTGCTCACCGTGCAGCAGCAGGACCCTCAGCCCGGCACCCAGGGAACGGAGGCTCCGACGGTAAATGTCCTGGTGTCTTCCGGGCGGATAGAGGATTCCTTTGTGATGCCCGACGTTGTGGGTAAGCGCCTCGAACAAATTGCCCGAAGCATTCGCGCTGAAGGATTTTCGTTGGGAAAGGTGACCTATCGCCGTACGCCGGGCTCGGATTCGGGAGTTGTTCTAACGCAACAACCCCAGGCCGGTCATCGTATGTTGAAAAGCGATTCTATTGTTCTAGAAGTGAGCCAATGAGTATCCGTATCGCCCCCTCAATCCTGTCCGCGAACTTTGCCGCTTTGGGTGAGGACATTCGCAAGGTGGAGGATGCCGGCGCAGACCTCCTTCACATTGATGTGATGGATGGGCACTTTGTTCCCAATATCACGATCGGACCGCCGGTCGTGCGGGCGATCAAGAAGATTGCCACCAAGCCGCTCGATGTCCACCTGATGATCTCCAATCCCGATCAATTCATTCCGGAATTTGCGAAGGCCGGAGCATGGATGATTACCGTCCATGCGGAGGCGTCCATTCATCTGGATCGCACGCTGAATTTTATTCGTTCTCACAATGTTCTCGCGGGAGTGTCTATTAACCCAGCAACACCGCTGTCGGCGGTGGAACATGCCCTGGATCTCGCGGATATGTTGTTGATCATGAGCGTCAATCCCGGATTCGGGGGACAGAAATACATCCCCTACGTGACCGAGAAGATTCGTCATGCGCGGGAAATCATCAACAGGAGACAGTTGAGGTGCGTCATTGAGGTCGATGGGGGCATCGACCTGGCTAACATGGCAGAGGTCATTGCAGCTGGAGCCCAGGTTCTTGTGGCCGGCTCGGCTATCTTCGGTGATCCTGATCCCGCCCGTAAACTTAAGGAAATGTTGGCAATAGCGTCACGCCTCAGCTATCATTCGAATGTTGTTTAGAGGAACTCTCTTAATGCGCAGATGGCTAGCCGTGGCCCTGCTTCTCGCCTTGTGCGGCTGCGGAAAATCAGTACAGGTCACAGCGAAGTCTACCCTTGTGGAGAACGACAAGGACTTGTATATAACGGCGATGAATGCTCTGAAAAAGAACCGCTTCACCGTCGCGAGGCTGCAGCTTCAAACTCTTCTCGAGACCTACGAAGACAGTGAATTTTCAGCACAGGCGAAGTACGCCTACGCCGACACGTTCTACTACGAGTCAGGCCATTCGAACCTGGTCCTCGCGGAGTCCGAGTTCCGGAAGTTCATTACGTTCTTCCCGCAGCACGAACTGGCGGATGACGCGCAGCTGAAGGTCGCGATGACGCATATCAAGCAGCTGCAGAGGCCGGATCGCGACAACACGGAAGCCCGACTCGCCGAGTATGAACTGAGTGCCATGATCACGGATCCTTCATATGCCAACAGCCCTTTACTGGACGAAGCCAAGGACAAGCTGCGTTTCGTTCAGGAGATTCTGGCGGAGAGCATTCTGGGACCTGCCGAGCAGTACTACAAGAAGGGAGCGTACCCCGCTGTTGTGGATCGCTGTGAGGAGATTCTCAAGAAATATCCGGACTTCACCGGAACAGATCGGGTCCTGTATCTGCTTGCGGAAACAATACGCAAAGTGGCGCCACCCCAAAGCGCTTCGTATTACACCCAGATTGTCCGGGATTACCCGCTGTCCCCGCTTGTCAAAGATTCAAAAAAGCATCTGGTGGAATTACAGGCAACCATTCCCGAACCCAATCCCATCGCACTCAATCGAGCTCAACAGCGACAGGACGAAAGCAAGGGCAGTTTTCTCGGGCTGAGCTTCCTGAAGGGTGGGTCGACATCGCTCCAGGAGACGAAGGCTGCTTCCTCGAAGGATCCTTTCAGCGTGCTCGCCATTATTGAGGGACAACAGTGAAACGTCTGATTCTGCTGGCGGACGACAGTCCAACTATTCAACGCCTCGTCACCCAGATGTTTGCAGGTGGGGAGTTTGACGTGGTCTCCGTCAGTAACGGCGATGCTGCGGTTCGCAAGTTCGAGGAGATTCGTCCGGACCTCATCCTGGCAGACATCTACATGCCGGGAAAAAACGGTTACGAAGTCTGCGCCGCGGTCAAGAAACATCCGGAACTCGGAGATACTCCAGTCGTCCTTCTTGCCGGAGCCTTCGACGCATTTGACGATGAAACCGCTAGCCAGGTCGGCGCCGCAGCGCACATCACCAAGCCCTTCGAGCCTCAGGCACTCTTGAGCCTCGTGAGCTCCCTGGCGCCTAAGGAGGGCAGGCCGCGAACCGCACCAGCACCGGCTCCCGCACTCGCTCCCACATCCGTCCCGGCCCCGGCAGCTGCGATGGCGTTGGCCGCAACGCCTGTCCCAATTCCGGAAGCAACACCAAGCCTGTCGGCTCCGTCGGGCTTAACATTGGTTGTTCGTGAAGAAGAGAAGTTGACCCTGGCCGCCGAAGAAAAGCCTGCGGTTCAGGAATCCTCTCCGTCTCCGGCTCCAGCTCCAGCCCCTGCTGTCGAACAACCTCCGAAGATAGCGGTTCCAGCGGTGGTGAAGCCTGTGGCTGTTGAAAGTCCGGCTGCTCCGGCTGACGGTGGCGATTTGCTGGGCCTTCAGGATCTGTTTAAACCATCTTCATCCAATGCGACAGTCAGTGATGCCGAGATCGAACGCATTGCTCAGCTTGTAATCCAGAAACTCTCCACTCAGGTGATCGAAAACGTTGCCTGGGATGTAGTCCCCGACATCACGACGAAGGTCCTTAAGGAAGAGCTTAAGAGACAATCATGACGCGGGACCTTCCGAAGAATTTCAATCCACAAGAAGTGGAAAGCCGGTGGTATGCCTTATGGGAGCAGCGGGGATACTTCCGCGCTGACGCTACTTCCCCTAAACCGGCATTCGTCATTGTCATGCCTCCACCCAATGTCACGGGCTCTCTGCACATCGGTCATATGCTCAACCAGACTGTGCAGGACGCAGTGGTCCGGTGGAGACGCATGCAGGGATACAACACCCTCTGGCTACCGGGCATGGATCACGCAGGCATTGCCACGCAGAACGTCGTGGAGCGCGAGCTGCGCCAGGAAGGCAAGACACGTCACGATCTGGGACGTGAGAAATTCGTCGAACGGGTCTGGGAATGGAAGAAGGAATACGGAGGAAAAATCCTCCACCAGATCCGCCGCATCGGCTCTTCCTGTGACTGGTCGCGCGAGCGATTCACGCTCGATGAAGGAGTCTCCGGTGCGGTGCGTGAAGTCTTTGTTGAGCTGTATCGCGAAGGCCTGATCTACAGAGGCAAGCGTCTCATCAACTGGTGTCCGCGCTGCCTGACGGCGCTGTCGGATCTCGAGGTCAAATACGAATCAGCAGAATCGAAGCTGTATCACATCCGGTACCCCCTGAAGGACCGGCCTGGTCGGGCCGCCGCTTTTGTTGAAGTCGCGACAACCCGTCCCGAGACCATGCTCGGCGATACTGCAGTGGCGGTCCATCCCGAAGACAAGCGGTACCTCCAATACAAGGGAGATGCCGCGATCCTTCCCCTTGTCGGCAGGGAACTGCCGTTTGTGCAGGATGAGGCGGTCGACCCGAAGTTCGGCACGGGTGTGGTTAAAGTCACCCCGGCACACGATCTCGCCGACTTCGACATGGGCCAGCGGCACAAGCTTGAGCAGATCAGCGTTATCGATGAGGACGCTCGGATTACGGCTGCCGGTGGAGCGTATCAGGGTTTGGATCGCTTCGAAGCGCGCAAGAAGATTGTGGAGGACCTGGAGGCCCAGGGCCTGCTATCGAAGGTCGAATCCATTACCAACAATGTTGGGCACTGCCAGCGTTGTGGAGCTGTCGTCGAGCCGCTTCTTTCCACGCAGTGGTTCGTGAAAATAAAGCCTCTTGCAGAGCCGGCGATCGCCGCTGTCGAATCGGGGCGCACTCGATTCATTCCTTCGAACTGGGCAAACACCTATTTCGAATGGATGCGCAACATCCGAGATTGGTGCATTTCCCGTCAGCTCTGGTGGGGGCATCGCATCCCGGCTTGGTATTGCTCCTGCGGCGAGATCATCGTGGAGAAGACTGACCCGCAGAAGTGCCCCAAATGCGGCTCCGCGGAACTTCGCCAGGAGTCCGACGTGCTTGACACATGGTTTAGTTCCGGGCTGTGGCCGTTCTCCACTCTGGGTTGGCCGGAAAAGACCGACGATCTGAAAGCTTTTTATCCCGGTTCCGTGCTCATTACCGGACACGACATCATCTTCTTCTGGGTCGCGCGCATGATGATGTTCGGGCTGAAGTTCATGGACGAAGTGCCCTTCAAAGCCGTGTATATCACGGGCATCATTCGGGACGCTCAGGGGCAGAAGATGTCCAAATCGAAGGGCAATGTCGTCGATCCTCTCGATCTCTGCGACAGATTCGGAACCGACGCTGTTCGCTTCACGATGGCGCGGATGGGCGCGCCGGGAACCGATGTTTCCATTTCCGACGATATGTTGGAAAGCTACCGCAATTTCGCCACGAAGATCTGGAATGCCGCGCGATTCATGCTGCGTTACGTGCAGGACAGCGATCGCGTGCCGTCTCTGGCAGAGTTGCGGCAGACGGATCTTTCGCTGGCGGATCGCTGGATTCTCGCCCGCCTCTCCCGCGCAGCGCAAGAGGTCAACGGATCGATGGAGCAGTACAACCTGCACGAGGCATCGCGGACGATCTATCGCTTCTTCTGGCGTGAGTTTTGCGACTGGTATCTGGAGATGATAAAGCTTCATCCGGAGCGGTCAAAGCCGGTGCTGCTCTACGTTTTCGAAAGCGCGCTGCGAATGTTGCATCCGTTCATGCCTTTTCTTACCGAAGAGCTCTGGCAGACAATTCCGCATGAGGGCGAATCCATCGTGATCGCCCAGTATCCGGCGGCCGATCCGGATCTTGCCGACTCAGAGGCAGAGTCACAGGCCGAGATGATCCAGGATGTCATCGTCAAAGTTCGGAATATCCGCTCCGAAATGCGTGTGGATCCGAAACAGGCTGTCGTCGTGCGAATGGCGACGGAGGATCAGACTGTCGCGAAGCTGCTGACCGGCGCTCGCGATTATGTCTTTAAGCTCGCCACGGTAAGCCAGCTGGAAATCGTTCCTCAGTTGCAGGGGAATAAACTCGCCGCTCAGGCCGTTGCTGCGGGTTGCGTACTTGAGGTTCCTCTGGAGGGCCTGATCGACCGCGATTCAGAGAGGACAAGGCTGACGCGCGAGCTGGAGAAAGCGCGGAAGGAGATCGACGGTCTCGACCGCAAGCTTTCCAATGCCAGCTTCGTGGAGCGCGCGCCCGCGGACGTCGTCGACGAAAACCGCCGGCGTCTCAAGGACTATCAGGACCAGGCTGCCAAACTCAGTTCCGCATTAGAGCGTCTCACGTGAAACCCGCCCCGCTCGATTTGCGCGTTGTCGATGACGTGCTGAGGGCGGCCGTTCGCGAGGATCTGGGCCAGGGGGATGTGACGACCGCGGCGACTGTTCCCGCTTCAGCTCACGCTATTGGACGCTATACCCCCAAGCAGGATCTTGTCGTGGCTGGTCTTGCGGTGGCCGGAAGGCTTCTCGAGCTTGTCGATCCAGCGCTCCGGTACCGTTCCCTGGTGCAGGACGGCGACGTGGTGCCGGTCGGGACGGCCATTGCGGAGGTTCAAGGCTCCGCATCTTCAATCTTGACTGGCGAACGGGTCACGCTGAATATGCTGCAGCGTATGTGCGGGATTGCAACCTACACGCGAGAGTACGTCCAGCGCGTGATCGGCACGAAAGCCAGGGTAGCAGACACGCGGAAGACCGTTCCGGGGTTGAGACCTCTCGACAAGTACGCCGTGGCCTGCGGCGGCGGCTCGAATCACCGGATGGGTTTATTCGACGCCATCCTCATCAAGAATAATCATCTTGCCTTTCATGACTCGATCGGCGCCGCCGTCCGGCAGGCTCGCCGGCACGGGGGCCCTGCAATGCAGATCGAAGTGGAAGTGCCGAATCCTGACGGCGTGGAGGATGCGATTCAAGCCGGCGCCGATATTATCCTTCTCGATAATTTCACAGTGGAACAAACACGGGACGCCGTTCGCCGTTGCCGTGGAAGGGTTCCTCTCGAGTCTTCGGGCGGAATCACCCTGGAAACGATTCATGACTACGCCGAGGCCGGTGTCGACATTATTTCGGTGGGTGCGTTGACGCATTCTCCGCCCGCTGCGGATATTCATCTGCGAGTCACTCCAAACTGAGAAAACGGCGCTCCCATGGAACGCAAGCTCGACGATCTCCTCTTCGCTCTCATGCAGAACATGACGATTGCAGTTTCCGGAGAGAAGCTCGCACGCGATCTTGGTGTTTCGCATTCAATGCTGGTCCGGTGGATCGACAAGCTCCGCGACGCGAAAGTTGAGATTCGCGGGGAACTTTTCACCGGGTACAGGCTCACCCGCATTCCAGATGTTGTGCTGCCGCAGTTGCTGCGTCCCCGCCTTCGCAGCAGCCGTTTGGGAAAAACCTTCTATCACTTTTATTCGGTCGACTCGACCAATGCATTTGCCATGCGCCTGCTTTCGCATGGGCGAAGCGTTCCGGACGGCACTCTGATATTGGCGGAGGCTCAGACCGCAGGGCGTGGCCGCATGGGACGCACCTGGCATTCCGAACCCGAGGCGGGATTGTATCTGTCCCTCGTCCTTCGCCCCGACATCTCACCCACCTTCGCTGCACTCATCACGCTCGGTTGTGCAGTAGCCCTTCACAACGCCGTGGAGCGGCAAACGGGCTTGCACGCCGATATCAAATGGCCCAATGACCTGCTCGTCGATGGGAAGAAAGTAGCGGGGATCCTCGCAGAGATCCAGGCGGACCTGGATCGGATCCACGTCCTCGTCGTCGGCGTCGGGCTAAACGTCAATCATGGGGCATTGCCTCAAGACCTTGCGGAACGTGCGACGTCGCTCAAGCTGGTATCGGGGCACCCCCATTCCAGGCTCGATATCCTGTTGGATTTTCTGGAGCAATTTGAAGCCTTGATTGATCGCTTCCATGCCGAAGGTCCCGAGGTTATCGTTGCCGAGTGGACACGCCACTCCAGTTTTGCGTTTGGACGGCGGGTACAGATAGTAGACGGCTCCCGTACGGTTGAAGGGGTCACGAAAGGGTTAAATCCCTTTGGCGCACTCCGCGTCGAAACACAGGAAGGGCAGATCCAGGAGCTCTACAGTGGCGAAGTCCGAAATTGGGAATGATGACCTGATTTGCCTCCCGCAGTCTAAGTGGGGCAGGCACGGAAATTCAACGGAGGTTGCATGAGACTGGCAACGATTCTCGTATTGCTTTCAGCATTGACGCTATCCGCAGGACAAAACAACCAGTTCACACCGCTGCCGTCCTTCGCAGCTGCCGGGTACAACCAGCGTACGGCCGAGGGCGTCTACGACATTCTGGTGCAGGTGGACGGGGAGGCGTTTCTCTATGTCCAGGACAAGAACCTGAAGTATCTCCCGCTCAGCGGCGCTCCCATACAGGACAAGGGCACGAACTATACGCAAGCCATTCCACGTGCCGTGTTCAACTCCTTCAACATCGTGAAGAAAGCAGGCGGTGGAACCGTCGACCTCTATGAAGAACCCAGCGCCAAAAACGATTACACGGCTGTCGTCAGAGTCACCGATAAGAAACCCGGATCGGATTTCTACCACATCCAATTGAACTGGAGCTGGAATCCCGCGAATCCAATGCAGCCGCTCGGAGGCCGCGCGGGCCGGCCGCTGGAAAACCGGGATAACGATCCCGGCGACTATCGCCGTGGCAGAGACGGCAGCTTTCAGTTTCGGGGCACCGTCGATGACGTGACCGTGTTGCGCATCAACTCGGATCGGGTTCGCGCTGAAGATCTTGCCGGAAGACCACTCCGGAGCGATCAGTTTTCCTTTTCACAACCTCTCCCGTACGAGCGGGTTCGATCGATCCAGATTGTCGACGTCGAAGGCAGGGGAGATGTCGAGCTGGTGGAAAAACCCTGGGAAGGGAACAAGTTCACCGCCGTGGTTCTCATCAGCGATCCGCAACGGGGAGCCTCTTCCTATAGCTTCCGGCTGGCCTGGTCCCGGTAAGCTATAATTGCCCCGTTGATCATGGGGCGTATCAAGACCTTTTATGACGAGCTTGGTGTGGGACGCGACGCCACCGTGTCCCAGATCAAGCACGCCTTCAAGGAAACCGCCAAGATCTACCATCCG
>Ga0207659_10001941_pt1 | contig 12263 bp, 9 predicted proteins | sample KBSM43metaG_FD_184330 | JGI IMG/M metagenome (GOLD analysis project Ga0207659, IMG submission 184330) | Miscanthus rhizosphere microbial communities from Kellogg Biological Station, Michigan, USA - KBS M4-3 metaG (SPAdes) (version 2) | ecosystem: Host-associated > Plants > Roots > Rhizosphere >...
CTTCACGAAACTTATCCAGTTCCGTGATATCTGCAGAATCGAAGTGCGTCACGTGCGGAATTGAAAGCCACGCGTCCTGAAGGTGTTCTGAGATTGCGCGGCGGATGCTCGACATCGCCTTGCGCTCCACGGTTCCCCAGCGTGAAAAATCCGGCAAGGCGGAAGGCTTGTGCGTCATTACCGTAGCTGTGGCGTTGAGAATGATCGATCGAGCATAGTTCCGGACGTCTTCCTTGGTGATCCAGCCATTCGGCCCAGTCCCTGCAACAGCGCGAATGTCGACGCCCAGCTCTCGCGCCATTCTTCGCAGCGAAGGAGCAGCAGGCACACCTTCTTCTGAGGGCTCGACCAGTTTTTCGAGGGATTCTTCTTTGATCTCGGGTTCCTTCGCGTCGCCTTTCGCTGGAGGGGGAGCCACTTCCTGCTTCGGTTGAAGATCGGCACTCTTTTCCGGTTCAACCTTCGGAGCCGGAGACTCCAACTTCTTTTCAGGCGGTGGCGCAGGCTTCTTTTCAGGCGGCGGCGCCTTCTTTGCAGACGTGGGCGCGGGTTTGTTTTCAGGCGTTGCCGCAGCAGGTTCGCCGCTCTCTTGAAGCGTCAGGACGACCTGGCCGACAGTGATGGTGTCTCCTTCCTTCACGCGAATCTCTGTCACCGTTCCTGAACCCGAGGACGGAACGTCAACGGAGGCCTTTTCTGTGTCCAGTTCCATGATGGGCTGGTCCTTCTTAATCGTGTCGCCGACCTTGACCAGGACCTTGGTGACAGTTGCCGAATCAATATTCTCTCCCAGCGCGGGCAGGCGGATCTCCATTGCCATAGATATTCTCTCTTATGCGATCAGGGGGTTCACTCTCTCGGGGTCAATCTTCAGATCGAGCATCGCCTGGCGAACAATACCGGGCTTCACCTGCTTCTCTCGACAAAGTGCTGTAAGAGTCGCGAGCACAATGAATCTGGCATCGACTTCAAAAAAATCACGAAGGGCAGCGCGACCGTCGCTGCGTCCGAATCCATCCGTTCCCAAAGAATGCAGAAACCTTGGGAAGAAACGTGAAATGGAATCCGGTAAAGCCCGAACATAATCCGATGCCGCGACGAAAACTCCGGGATGGCCCGACACACATTGGGTGACGTAAGGGACGCGTGGTTCTTCTCCGGGATGAAGCATGTTCCAACGCTCCACGTCGATGCCGTCCTGGTGCAGTTCCTTATAGCTGGTGACGCTCCAGACATCGGCGGCAACCTGATAACTCTCGGCCAGCATTTCCTGAGCGCGAAGGACTTCGTTGAGGATTGCGCCACTCCCGAGAAGCTGAGCACGAAGAGCAGATTTTGGATTAGCGGCGGGCTTCAGCCGATACATCCCTTTCAAGATGCCTTCTGCAACGTCAGCCCCGGATGGCATGGGCGGGTGCGGATAGTTTTCGTTCATCACCGTGATGTAGTAAAAGCGGTCTTCCTGACGTTCGTACATCCGGCGAATTCCGTCCTGGACGATGATAGCGAGTTCGAAAGCAAAGGCCGGATCATAGGCCTTCAGGTTGGGCAGCGGATACGCAAGCAGGTGACTATGACCATCCTGGTGCTGCAGACCCTCGCCGGCAAGCGTCGTTCGGCCGGATGTGCCTCCAACGAGAAAGCCTTTGGTCCGGCAATCGCCGGCAGCCCAGATCAAATCCCCCACGCGCTGAAAGCCAAACATGGAATAGAAGATGAAAAAAGGAACCGTAGGAATTCGGTGAGTCGAATATGCGGTCCCCGCAGCGATGAATGACGACATCGAACCGGCCTCGGTGATGCCCTCTTCTAGAATTTGTCCGTCCAGTGCTTCCCGATAGTAGAGCAGCGTCTCCCTGTCGACAGGTTCATAGAGCTGTCCCACATGCGAATAAATGCCGATCTGCCTGAAGAGCGGCTCCATGCCGAATGTCCGCGATTCGTCGGGAATGATCGGGACGATGAACTTTCCAAACTTTTCATCGCGCAGTAGCTTCGAAAGTATCCTCACGAAGACCATGGTCGTCGAGACCTGACGATCTTCGGTACCTTTGTAGAACTCTTCGAAAAGGTCATCGGCGACGGCATCTATGTGCACGGGCGAAGCGTTGCGAGCCGGGATGTACCCGCCGAGCTTGCGCCTCCGCTCCTGGATGTACTGGGCCTCCACGCTATCGTCCGCAGGCCGATAGAATGGCGCGTCCGCAATCTCGTCATCGGAGATTGGAATGCCGAATCGGCCGCGAAAGTGTCGCAGTTCCTCTTCGTTCATCTTTTTCTGCTGATGCGTAATGTTTCTGCCTTCGCCGCTTTCCCCAAGTCCGTAGCCCTTTATGGTGCGTGCGAGAACAACAGTCGGCGAACCCTGATTTCGTACAGCAGCGTCATATGCCGCATAGACTTTGATTGGATCGTGCCCGCCGAGGCCGAGTTTGGTGATCTGTTCATCGGACAGATGCTTGACCATGTCGAGCAGACGAGGATCGGGGCCAAACAGGTGCTCCCGGATGTAGGCGCCAGACTCAATAGAGTACTTCTGCCACTCGCCGTCGACAGTCTCACTCATTCGCTTCACGAGCGCTCCGTCACGATCGGCAGCAAGGAGAGGATCCCAACTCCTGCCCCAGATAGCCTTGATCACATTCCAACCGGCGCCGCGGAAAATGGCTTCAAGTTCCTGAATGATGTTGCCGTTGCCGCGCACGGGACCATCGAGGCGTTGAAGATTGCAGTTGATGACGAAGATAAGATTGTCGAGCCTCTCACGCGAGGCGAGTGTGATTGCGCCGAGCGCTTCAGGCTCGTCGGTCTCTCCATCGCCGAGAAATGCCCAGACCTTCGCATCGGATTCTTTCTTCAGGCCGCGATCTTCAAGGTAACGATTGAAGCGGGCCTGATAGATGGCCATGATCGGGCCGAGTCCCATCGATACGGTCGGGAATTCCCAGAAATGCGGCATCAACCATGGATGCGGATACGAAGAAAGCCCACCCTGCGGTCGCAGTTCACGCCGAAAGTTTTCCAGGTGTCGCCTGTCCAACCGGCCTTCGAGGAAGGCACGTGCATAGATTCCGGGCGACGCGTGCCCCTGGAAATAAATGATGTCGCCTTCCTGGTCCCCGTCTCTGCCACGAAAAAAGTGATTGAACCCGACTTCGTACAACGTCGCGGCAGATGCGAACGTCGAAATATGGCCTCCGATGCCGCTCTCCTCGCGATTAGCCCGAACAACCATGGCCAGGGCGTTCCAGCGCACCAGGCTTCGAATGCGCTGCTCGATGTCTCCATTGCCCGGATAGAGAGGCTGCTGCTCCAGGGGAATCGTATTTATATAGGGCGTGTTCGCCGAGAATGGGATTTGAACGCCTCTTTGCAGGGCGTATGCACGCAGTTGATCCAGCAGAATGTTGGCTCGCTGGGCTCCCCGATTCTGAATGACGTAATCGAGGGATTCGATCCAGTCCTGGATTTCAATCTCATTGAAGTTCGGGATCTGCTTGCCAGGCCTCTTCATCATCTATTTATGACCTCGATACGACAGGAACGTTCACGCAAGCGGCTAGTCGGATGTGCACGACGCTATTGATGATACTACGCTTCGATGGATTCAGATGGGGGCAGCCCCGGGACCTCCGCAGAAATCAAGCCGAAATGCCACATTTGCTTGTCTTTGGTTTAGAACTCACTGTGAAGGGAGAGAATGACGGGATGCAGGATCGAAGCCAGAAGAGGCCGACCATTTGGATTGTTGCTGTCGCTCTGCTTACCATGGTCGTCCTCATTGGCATTCTGTTCATGCCCGGCACCGACGGCAGGTGGGATGCAATGAGAACCCGGGTGGCAAAGCTTAGGGACGAAGCACGGTCTCGTAATGTGTCAAGGCCGGTTCTCCGGGGGGAACCAATTCCCGGCAATGCCTGGGATGAGTACAACATCGCCCTTAACCGGGCACTCGACTTTAAGGAAGAAGGAAACGGCGCCAAGCTCAACCAGTTCAATAATCGCGACGCGAGCGCGGATCGGGCCATGGTGGCGCAACTCATCGCGGCACACCCAGGCGTCATCGATCACCTTCGCCTCGGAGCTCAAGTTGACTCGACAGGACCTTGCGACTCTTGCAAAGGAACTGGAGATCGCCGAACGCAACTTTCCAGCTCTCGGTACTGCCTTCACGAATGAGGCCGCATTAAGCGGGTTCGCCGTCGACATGCCCGATCTGGACGCGGCCGTCGGAGGCTGGTTGTCCCTCGCCCGGGAAGGCGGTTGGCGCTACGGATCTTCCACACGACAGATGGCGCTCGATGCTTTTGAACAATGGGATCTCTACGCAACGCGATCCCACAACATCGATAAACTACCCTTTGACGCTGCAACGAAGGAGGCACAGGCGATCACCAATGAAGTAGAGGCATCGATGAATCCCCTGGTCCGAATGTTTGTGCCGAACCTTTCTAAAGCCATGATGACCCATCGGGAAGCTCTCGCTCGATTGCGGCTCCTGAGAGCCGCCACAATCATTCTCGCCACCGGAGAAATGCCGGAGCTCGGCGATCCCTTCGGCAAGAACCTGTCCTTCGAGAAGGACGGCGACAAGTTCAAAATCTGGAGCAACGGACGCGACGGCGTGAACCAGAACGGTCAGGGGAGTTGGAGTCAGACTGCAGGTCCGGATATCGTGCTGGAAATCGCAAAATAGAAATCAAAAAGGACGAAGTCCAGCTAGTGCCTGAGTTAGAAGTTCCTTTTCGAATTTGCGGGGACAGAAAAAGCGCCGGGCGTTCGATGAATTCTGAAGGATGCGAACGAATTTCTACCTGAGGACACTAGAGCACCTCATCGAGTGCTGCGCAGATTTTCCTGGGAAACCTGAACCCAATTCCGCTCAAGGGGGAAGGAACTTGCGGGACACATAAACATCTTCAAAACTGTACCGACGATTTCAATCGTCTGCCGGCATACCGTACAGGTATAGAACTGCCTCGTGTCGTCGACCATATAGAGGATCTTGAACTCTATTCCACACGCGCATTGCTGGAACACAACTGCCGGCATCACATTCTCACTTTCAAGAAATGAACATACACGCTGCCGTTTCCTGCCCGCAACGCGAAGAGAAGACGAATTTCAAATATTTTCGGGTGTACGCTAACGTACCGACTTTGCGCATGCGATTCTCTTAAAGACGGGCAGATTCCCGGCAAAAGTTCATCTGAGCTTCAGATTGATGACCTTGTAACAGCCGCAAGCAACTTTCTGGAGACCGCGACGCGATCGAATCGTGATGGCGCCCGGCGTATAGCTGATCAGACCGTCGGCCTGGAGCTTTGCTGCGGCGACGGAAATCGTGGCCCGACGGGTTCCGAGAACACCTGCGATCGAATCCTGGGTGAAGTGCAGGACACTGGTGCCGACGCGCTCCCCCATGACCAGCAACCAGCGGCTGAGTCTCTGATCGAGAGGATGGCTGTTATTGCAGATTCCCAGGTAAGACACCTGAGTCATCAGATACTGGAGATATCCGAGCACCGCCTTATGGAAAGCAGCGCTCTGCTCGAAGTGCTTTCGCAGGACCGATGCTTTTCCGCGAATCGCGGTCCCAGGGACTAGAGCGACACCGGGAAATGGTGTGCTGTGACCGAGAAGTCCTGCGATACCGGCTACTCCCTCGTGCCCGACCGACCAGACCTCAATGCTGCCGCCGCCTGTTGTATCGCCGAGAAAGGAAATAACGGCGCCGGTCGGAAAATAGATGTACTCGTTGCGTCTGCCGGCAAGAAAGACCGCGTTGTCCTTTGCCACTGGCACGGATTCCAGATCCCTGGAAATTTTTCCGAATTCCTTATACGGGAGGCTGTCCAGTATGGAATTCCCGTTCGATTTTGAAGCCATGGGCGCAACATCTCATCAATCCAGAAATTCCCCATATCACACAGAAACTGGTCGACGCGTTGAGGGAGGCGGCTCGTAAGCTGTTGTAATCGCTTCGTAGCATTCACAGGAATCTTCCTCCAACTGCTTGCGATTGAGAATGGAAATCGTCCCTCGTTCGTAACGAATCGCGCCGCTGCGCTGGAAAGCAGCCGCTGCACCGGAAATGGATGCGCGGCGAGTTCCGAGAACTCTTGCAAGCGCATCATGGGTCATGGGAATGAAATCGACCGTTGCCTTATCCTGGGCCGTCAGCAGCCACCGGCAAAATCGTTCCTCAACGGAATGAAACTTATTGCAGACAGCAGTCTGCGATAACTGGAGAAGCAATGCGTTCGTGTAACGCAAAAGTACACGATGGACAACATCGCATCGCCCGAATTCGGTTTGCAGGAAGTCACAGCTGACCGCGTACGCGAGGCCAGGTATCTGAACAACGGCATGGAACGCCGTAACGTTCTCAAACAGCGACGTAACCCCAACGATGCCTTCGTTGCCGACAACACACACCTCAATCGATTCACCATCGGCCGTCCCGGACAGACAAGAGACCATTGCCTCCTCGGGAAAGTAGACCTGCTTGATCCGCTCGCCAGCCTCATAAAGAACGGCATCCTTGGCCAACATGGACGGCTTCAAGTGCGGTGCAAGGAGACGACTCTCCCGTTCCGGTAATTTTTTCAAGATGTGATTGCGATGGTCGTTCATCATAGCCACATTTCAGGCACACGTTAGGTATCAGTTTCTTCAGGCAGCGGTCGGTACGCTGCCGTACAGGGTGTACAGAAATCGACATACAAGACATCGCATGTCGTTGGCCCAGGGACGGGATTTCAGTCACCTAAGGGCCCGAGATCGGTCGAGACAACGAACGTCACAAATGTTTGTGCAATTTGATCGCCAGAAACAGCGATTGTCGACGTGACATCAAGAAAAGTATCGGGTCAAAAAACCCTCCTTATGGAGGGGCTATAAATGGCATCCTTCAGAATTCATCGACCAACCCGGCCCTTCCGCGCAGCTCTAGAAGCTCCGGCCAGGCCGCATCATTTTGCAAAGGAACTTCTAGCTCAAGACTTCTAGAATGCGGAAATGGCATTCGATCTGAGGTCGACGTGGCGGCCTGCGCGAGTAATTACCAATCGTCCTGTGGCGAATGGCAGCATGTGGATTGCATTGGCGGCAACCGACGAGGGGCCCGCAGCTTTCCACCCGGGACATGTTCTGGGCCTTGGCATGAAGCTCGACGACCACACTCTGATACGTCATGCCTACACGGTCAGCCGCGGCGAACCGACTGCTCGGCGGTTCGAGCATCTCTACCGCGTCGTCTCCGGTGGGCGCATGTCTCCGCTATTGGCTCAACTCTCTCCTGCCGACACAGTCTACTTTCATGGCCCATTCCACACGCCTATCCAACAGGAAATCGATTCGGAAGCCAGACATATCCTGTTGATATCGACCGGGGCGGGTATCGGTCCCCTCTTCGGATATGCCGAGAAGGCGCTGACCGATGGCGAAGCGCGACCAATGACCCTTTACGCTGGATTCCGCGAAGAATCTCATGCGTGCCTGAGGCCGGAACTAAGCGAGCTGGCAACTCGTCATCCGAACTTCAGCTGGCAGTTCACCCTCACACGCGCCTCGAAAACCTGGAACGGACTCACAGGTCGCGTCACCGAGGTTATTCCAGATCGAATTGATCAAAACGACCTGGAGAGTTACCACTTCCATTTAGTCGGTAACGGAGAAATGGTTCACCTCCTGCGAACGGCCCTGTACCGTGCAGGTGTCCCCATCGGCCGGGTGAGCATCGAGACCTACTTCAATCACCATGCCACGCCATCGGATGAAGCGGTCGATCAATTGGCCAGGCAATTCCACGCGGAGTAATTCAGCATGTCCCCATTCGAAGTTCTGCAAACCTATCTGCAAGCCAGGGCTACATTCACAGATCAGGAGTTCGATTTCATCCGGACGGTGTTCATCCCCAGGACTCTCCGTGCGGGCGAATCCCTTCATCAGGCTGGCGAGGTCGCAAAACATGCGGTATTTGTTGCGAGCGGATGTCTTCGCAGTTATGTGATCGATTCCGGGGGGAAGCAGCACATCGTGATGTTCGCGCCAGAGCACTGGTGGCTGGCTGACAGCATCAGTCTGGCGACTAAGACTCCCTCTCAGTATTTTGTGGACGCGATCGAAGATTCCGACATCCTGATGATCGACCCCGAATCACACGAAAAGCTTGTGGAAAGGGTTCCGGGTTATGCGGGAGCGTTTCGCAAGGGTCTGCAGAAACATGCTGCGACGAAAGACCAACGAATCGTCAAGTCGCTGAGCAGTTCTGCCGAGGAACGCTATTTGGATTTTCTTACGACCTATCCATCCATCGCGACAAGGGTGCCGCAATGGATGGTGGCGTCATACCTCGGAGTCTCACCCGAAACGATCAGTCGAATTCGAAAGAAGCTGTCTCGGAAGTGACTGTATCGCTGTCACTTTCTAAGGTCATCTACGGAGACCGTATACGCGAGAGTGTCGCGTATGGATCGAGCGCGGGCCTCGACAGTCTCCGCCCTGGAGGTCTCCTGCATTTGCCGGAGCAGTTTCCCGAACTGTTCCAGCGAGGAGGCAACTTCCGGGGCTTCGGCACCAAGAATCCGCTCCTGAACAGGCAGGGATGCAGCAAACAGGCTATACGCTTCTTCATTCTTCTTTAGCGCCGTCAGCACTGTTGCCAGCCGCGTGGCGACACGCACTGCTTCGATGCGATCTCGTCCGAAAGCAGCTTGCCGGATACTGAGGGCGCGCCGGAACGCGGCTTCAGCACCGACAAAGTCGCGCTGCTGGATGTTCTGCTCGCCGAGATTGACCATGGCGTCGGAAATGCCTGGGTGGTCCGGGCCGAATGAACGCTCAAAGAGGTCCACGGCACGCAGGAGCAGCATTTCCGCCCGGCTCCATTTCTTTTGCAACGAATAGGTCCCGGCAAGACTCGTCAAAATCGTCGCCAGTTCTTCAGGCGGATAAGCAGAGTTCCTTTCCGCAATTGCAAGGGCCTCCTTCAGGCGGGTCTCCGCCCGGTTCACCCGCTTCGTCATGGCGTAGACGATTCCCTGTTTCTTCAGTGCGCTCGCCAGTTCCTGGCTATCGGGACCAAAATGCTTCCGGCACAGGACGACGACCTCATCGAGAAGCGATTCTGAACGGCCTAGCCGGTCGGTGTTGCTATAGAGCGCGGAGAGGTTCAGCAGGAGAATGGTTCGGACGCGCGGATCCACCGGCGCGCTCTCCTCCACCTTCAACGCTCGATCAAAGAGTTCTTCGGCCTCCCTAAAGCGACCCTGGCTCGCCAACACCTGCGCGAGGTTTCCAAGAATCGTGGCCATGCGTCCTGGAGTAGCGTTCGCAGCCTCCGCATCGCGCAACGCCTCTCGAAAGTAGCGTTCCGCTTCTTCATAGTTGCCCTTCAGGAATGCTCTTTTTCCAACATTGCCCGATACAAAATCGTCGGTAGCCTCCTGCGCGAAGACGTTCAGTGGAAATCCGATGGCCGCAATAACCAATCCTAAAATGAATCCCATCAGCAATCTCGTATTGTTCATTCTTCAGCTCCCTCAGATCAATCGCGCTGAATAAAGCAATCGCGTCGCCAATCGTAAAGACGCACCTGGTCGTTCCAGCGATGGCGGTCTGCGGTGAAATACGAGGGTAAAACGCGGAAGTTCCCTGGAAATTACACGCGTGTGCGCTCACGGTTGCAGTGAACACGACAAAAACCGTAGATCCATTACAGAATCGGCGCGCCGGCGGAAATTCCCCTGAAACGTCTCAGATGAATTCGTCATCTCCGTGAAAGGAGTGCTAGGATGCGCTCCTCAACCGGAGCCATCTCCTGGCGGATTCACCAGGCCAATCTGAATTGATAAGCGAACGTAGAGTCGCTCAGTGCAATCGCCTGTGCGATGGACGTTCAGGAGGAAAGATGTCACGGCTTATTAAGAAAACATTTTTAGGAAGTGCTGCTCTGCTTGGTATGGCAGCCATGATTCTTGCGCAGGGATCCGGCGCTCCCCCGGGCCATCAACTCGACGGGAAGCGTCTGTTTGAGGATGCCACGTTTGGCGGCAATGGTCGTACATGCCAGACCTGTCACAGTCAGGACACTGGGACTGTGTCGCCCGAAGATGCGCAGAAGCGGTTCAAAAAAAACCCGAACGATCCGCTCTTCGTTCATGATGGTAGCGACGACGGTCTGGGCGGTGGCGCAACCAGAATGCGCGAGGATGCGACGATAATAGTTAACATCCCACTGGCAGCGAACGTCAGCCTCGCCGATGACCCAAACGCCAGAACCGTGATTTTGAAGCGCGGCATTGCCACGACGATCAATACTCCGGCGCTCGATCCAAAATTAATGCTGGATGGCCGGCAACCCAGCCTGGAGGCTCAAGCGGCTGGCGCGATTGCGGACCACGCTCAGGGCACCGTCCCCTCCCAGGCGGATCTCCACGCCATTGCAGAGTTCCAGAAGACAAACGCCTTCTTCAGTTCACCGGAAGTGAGACGTTTTGCGCTCGGAGGACCCGCTCCAGTATTGCCTCAAGGGCACACGGCATCTGAGAAGCGCGGCCGCCGCTTCTTTGAAGATGTTCCGCCAGATCCGACCCAGGGCCTGAAGCCGGGCCTTTGCTCCCACTGCCACAGCGGGCCGTTATTGAATCAAACGAACCAGTTCGCAGCCGATTTCATCGGACTTCCGATTCCTGCCGGTCAACGTTTCATCAGTGTCGGCGTGTCCGAGTTCAACGATCTGGGCAACCCCATTCGGGAGTTCATCTTCAACAAAGGCACACCGGCGGAATTCAGCCTTCTGAGCCCCGATCCCGGGCGCGCCCTGATCACCGGGCTTCTGCCGGGCCAGGGCCAGCCTCCGGGCCTGGAGTTTCTGGATACCAACGCGTTCAAGATATCGCCGCTGCGCGGTATCAAGGCGACGGCGCCCTACTTCCATGACAACTCTGCCAAGACGCTCGAGGACGTGGCGGCGCACTATGCGAAGTTCTTCGCCTTTGTCACTGTTGGCGCCATTCAGTTGACACCGGAAGATCAGCAGGACATCGTCGCTTACCTGAAGCTTCTGGACTAGGAAGCTCCACTGCGGCCGCTCCAGGTCGGCCGCAGTATTTAGCTCAGAGGTAATTTCCAGAATGGCTCGTTTCATTCAAATCGGCCTTCTGACTCTTCTGGCCGTCACGCTGGCGTTTTCGCAGGAACCCGGTGGCTCAGTGTCCGGTACTGTCGTAGACGCGGACACACAAGTCTCGGTTGGCGGTGCCGTCGTTGTGATGCCCGGGGTCGGACAGGTAACGACGGACGAGGCCGGACGATTCCGAATCTCTGGCGTGGGTCCGGGGAGGCACACGATTCAGGCGGTTCGCAGTGGCATGGCCATGCCACTGCGAGATCGTTCCGTGAGCACTGTCACGCTCAGACCCGGGGAGGACGTCCGCAATGTCCGCCTGTCGTTGGCACCATTCGGTGTAATTCGTGGCCGTATAACCGGCGACGACGGTAATCCGCTTTCTGGAGCGTTGGTGGAGGCGTTGATCGCTGGTTATGAGCGCGGTAAGCGAGCCTTCACGGCACCTTCTCTGCCGGCAGGTATTCTCAACTACTCCAGGAAAACGGATACGAACGGGGAATATCGATTCGAATTGCCCCAGGGCGTCTACTACATCAAGGCCCAAGGCAACAGGCCGGCATCCACGGCGAGTAACGTGGCGAGTGTCTTCGCCGGGAGCCCCAGCGCCTACTACCCTGGAACCCCAGATCCCGAAGCTGCCGCTAAAGTCGTACTCGCTGGTGGAGAGGCGCCGGGAATCGATTTCAGAGTGCCATCTGCCATGAAGAGTCTGCACCGGATTTCCGTGCGGGTTGCCGGCGACGGGCAGCCCGTCCGAATATTTGCAACCGCCGGAATGCAATTCGCGGAACTACGCGATCGCTTTTCAACGGCCCGGATGCCTATACTCGCTCCCCTTCGCAACGAAACCCGTGATTCGCAAACCGTCCTTATCGAAGGGGTACCCAGCGGATCTTACGACCTCTTCATGGATGGCGTGATGGCGGACGGTCGTCGTAGCCGGGGCGTCACAACAATTGATGTCCGAGACGAGGACGTTTCCGACATTGTTCTGACGATGCACCCCGCGCAAAACATTCCCGGTCGCGTTGTCGCCTCTGATCCGGTCAAGGCCGTCGCCCCATCAACCTTGACTGTCACACTGGGCACTCGTCGCATCAGCGTTGGATCGGATGGAGGGTTCGTCGTT
>Ga0207659_10001946_pt1 | contig 12256 bp, 10 predicted proteins | sample KBSM43metaG_FD_184330 | JGI IMG/M metagenome (GOLD analysis project Ga0207659, IMG submission 184330) | Miscanthus rhizosphere microbial communities from Kellogg Biological Station, Michigan, USA - KBS M4-3 metaG (SPAdes) (version 2) | ecosystem: Host-associated > Plants > Roots > Rhizosphere >...
CGTGGCGGCAATCTTCCGTCGTACATCCCATCGAGGAACTTCGCGCTCGCGCTGATGGACATCGCCGCGCGCGGCACGGGCACGCACGGCGCCGCGAACGGTCCCACCGCCCCCCAGCTCTCGCTCCAGCTCGCGCGCGAGAACGTGCTCAACCTCGAGAACGGCGCCGTGCAGCGCGTCCTGCTCGGTGCGATCGACACCGCGCAGGGCGACATGGAACAGGCGATCGCCAACATCGCCGCATGGTACGACAGCTCGATGGACCGCGTGTCGGGCGCCTACAAGCGAGCCACGCAGAAGCTGCTGCTCGGCATCGGGCTCACGATCGCGGTCGTGCTCAACGTGAACATCATCGCGATCGCGCATCATCTCTTCCGCGACGACGTCGAGCGGGCGACGCTCGTCGCCCATGCGGAGTCGGTGGCGCGCGACTCGTCGTTCATCGGCGGGACCTCCCAGGCACAGTACACGCGTGCGCGCGCCGCGCTCGACTCGCTCCGGCTGCCGATCGGCTGGGACCAGGTGCGGCTCACGCCGCCCTGGGACACGCGACTCGTACGCGACGCATCGGGATCCGTGCACCCCGTGCGCGAGCTGCGGCTCTGGGGCTACGTGTTCGAGCCGCTCGTCGGCTGGCTCCTCGCCGCGCTCGCCGCGATGCTCGGCGCGCCCTTCTGGTTCGATCTGCTCAACAAGGTGATGGTCGTGCGCTCCACCGTGAAGCCGCACGAGAAGAGTCCAGAGGAATCGTCGGACGATCGCCAGACGTCGAGCGATCGGCAGACGCCGAACGATCGCGCGCTGGTCGCGACGCCGCCGGCGCAGCCTCGGCCCTCGCACCCGGCCGAGGCGGTCGTCGAGCCCGCGCCCGATCCCGACGCGGAGGTGGATGCGTGCGACGTCGAGGCCGATGCGGCGACGAAGCTCACCGAGGACGAGGAGCTGCCTGCCGCGCGCGGAGGCGTCGCCTAGCATGAGTCCTCGCCTCATGTGGCTGCCCGACGTGCTGCACGGCGCCGGCCTCAAGGTCTCGCTCGTTCCCGGCTGGGAGACGCGCGGACAGGACAGCCTCGGCCGAATCCTCGGCGTGATCTGCCACTACACCGCTACCCCCGATGCGTCGCGCAACATGCCGACGCTCGATCTCTTGTTGAAGGGCCGACCCGACCTTCCCGGTCCGCTCTGCCAGCTCGGGCTCGGTCGCGACGGCACGTACTACATCGTCGCTTCGGGACGCGCGAACCACGCCGGACGCGGCGAGTGGAACGGCATCACGACGGGGAACACGAACTTCATCGGCATCGAGGCGGAGAACTCGGGCCGCGCGAACGATCCGTGGCCCGCGGTGCAGCTCGACGCCTACCATCGAGGCGTCGCGGCGATCCTGCGCGAGGTGGGCCGCACGGCCGCCTCGTGCTGCGCGCACCGCGAGTATGCGTTGCCGAGCGGCCGGAAGAGCGACGTGAACTTCGCGATGGACGAGTTCCGGCAGCGCGTCGCGACGATCCTCGGCGGCGGCGCGCCCCCGGTGCTGATCCCGGCCGCGGAGACCGGTGGACGCTCGCGGCCGACGCTCCGGCGCGGCGACACCGGGCAGTTCGTGACCGAGCTGCAGCAGCGATTGGGAATGCCGGACAGCCAGGCGGTGTTCGGTCCGAAGACCGAGGCGGCGGTGCGCGCGTTCCAGCGCCAGCGCAACATCGTGCCCGACGGGATCGTCGGCCCGAAGACGTGGGCGGAGCTCGATGTGATGCGCGCCGTGTGAGTGCGCCGATGCGAGACGGCCGTCCGCGCGTAGATTCATCGTGCGGGCGGATCGTCGGGTCGCCGCGCACACGTCCCCTCTCCGAGCCTTCGCGTGACCAATCCGGATCCTGAGTCCACACTCTCTCGTCGCGCGTTCTGCGCGGCCGCCGGCGCGAGCGCCGTCGCCGTCGTCGCCGGCACGCTTTCCAATGGTGTGCTCGGCGCGCCCCTTCAGGCGGCCGCAGCGACCGGCGCGCTCCTGCGCGCACCGAAGGCGTATCCGATCGGCATCGAGATGTACTCGGTGCGCCGCGAGATGGTGCGCGACCTTCCGGCGACGTTGAGCGCCCTCTCGAAGATGGGCTACCAGGCCGTCGAGTTCTTCGCGCCCTACCTCGGGTGGACCATCCCGTTCTCCAAGGAAGTCCGCACGCAGCTCGACGACCTCGGATTGCGCTGCTATTCCACCCACAATCCGTCGTCCGCGCTCATGGGCGGCGAGACGATGGCCAAGGCGATCGAGATCAACCAGGTGCTGGGCGCCCGCCACATCATCATGGCGTCGCCGCCACCGAACACCACCACGGTCGAGGATTGGACCCGCGTCAGCGGCCAGCTCGCGGCGGCGTCGGAGCAGCTCAAGCCGCACGGCCTGCTCGCCGGTTTCCACAACCACAAGATCGAGTGGCTCCCGCTCGCCGGAGGCCAGCGCATCATGGACATCCTCGCGGCGAACACGCCGCCGGAGTTCGTACTCCAGTTCGACGTCGGAACCTGCCTCGAGGCGGGCGCCGATCCCATCGCGTGGATCAAGGCCCATCCCGGACGCATCAGAAGCGTCCATCTGAAGGACTGGGCGCCCGGGCCCGAGGCCCAGGAGAAGGGCTATCGCGTCCTGTTCGGCGAGGGCGTGGCGCCGTGGAAGCAGATCCTCGACGCGGTGGAGTCCGTCGGCGGCGTCGAGTTCTACCTGATGGAGCAGGAAGGCAGCCGCTTTTCGGAGCTGGAGACCGCGCAGCGGTGCCTCGCAACGTGGCGGAAGATGCGGGGTACAGCGTAGCACTTCGTGACTCTTCGTCCACGGCCGAGGTCGCCGATAGGGGTTCCGACCACGACGGCATCATTCGCGCATGTAGTTCGGTCTGGCACCCCTTTCGACGGCTCTGGAGCCAGCCATGTCTGACTCGACGCGTACCAGCGAACCGGATCTGAGCAACCTCACCGGCGACTTCGACATCGTCGGGGAGCTCGGCGGCCGGCCGCGCACGCAATACCTGATCGCGACCCGCAAGACGCCGACGGGGAAGCGGCGCGACGACATGGACCGGGTCCTGGTCGAGGTCGTCCATCCGCCGGAGGGCGACGAGTCGCACGCGCTCGACCACCTCGCATCGGACACGAAGCTGTTGAGCGGCCTCCGGCATCGCCGCCTCGTGTCGATCGTCGAGGGGCGCTGGCTCGGCCCCGACGCGTTCGCGGTCATTCGCGAGTACGTCGACGATCCGAGCGTGGACGACCTCCTCGCGCGCGGCGATTCGTTCACGAACACGCGCATCGCGGCGATCCTGCGCGAGGTGCACGGCGTGCTGCAGTGGGCGCGCGAGCAGGACGTGGTGCACCGGCACGTCACCCCCGACAGGCTGTTCCTCGAGCCGACGAGCGATCGAGTCCGCGTCAGCTTCGGTGCCGGACCGCTCCAGCGCGTGCGCACGACGGACGCGACGACGGAGGACGTCGTCACCGTCGTGCGGCTGGCCGTCGCCATGCTCACCGGTGGGATCTCGTACGAGGAAGCGGAAGGAAAGAGCGTCGCCGAGCTGCGTCCCGATCTTCCCGACCGCCTGTTCGAGGAGACGGAGCGGCTGCTGAAGGAGCCGGCGACCGACGCCGAGCTGACGCTGTATCTCGCGCTCATCGGCATGGCGGACCCCGTCGCCGAAGGCGAGACGGAGCGCGATCGCATCCGCGCCGAGCTGGTCGAGGAGCAGCGCGTGGAGCGCGAGAAGCTCGCCGCCGAGCGCGCCGACCTGGACCGGCTCGTGGCGGAGGAGCGGCAGAAGCTGGCGCAGGAGGGCGAGGAGCTTCGCGCCGCGTTCGCGCAGGAGAAGTCGAAGCTCGAGCGCGAGTTCGCCGCGGAGCGACGACTGCTCGAGGCGGAGCGCACCGAGATGCAGCGCATCATCACCGCCGAGCGGGCCGAGCTCCAGAACAAGCGGAACGCGATGGAGCGCGAGCTGGGTGAGCGGCTCGCCGAGATCGAGCGCGCGGCGGCGGCGGATCGCGCGAAGCTCGAATCGCTGCGCGAGGAGATCAAGAAAGCGGGCGAGAAGGAGCTCGAGCGGCTTCGCGCCACGGCGCTCGAGGAGATGGAGGACTCCGACATCCGGATCCACACGGGGAACTTCGCGACGCCGGCGTTCATGCCGCCGGAGATCGCCCCGTTCCCGGAGCTCGTGTTCCGGCGGAACGACCATCTCAGGAAGTCCGAGCGGCCCGGACAGCCCGATCTGCCTGCCGAGCCGTGGTCGGTGATGAAGGTCGTCGAGAAGCTGCAATCGCCGCGGCGCGAGCCCGTAAAGTGGAAGCGATGGGCGGTGCGCGGCGGAATCGCCGCCACCATCCTGATCACGGCGGGCACCGCCGTGATGATCGAGAGCCGCAAGCCCGTCAGCGCGGACACCGTCGGTGCGGCGGCACGCGTGCGACGTCCCGTCCAGGCGGCCAGGCCGGCGACCCCTGCTCCGATCACGGACTCGAGCGCGGGACGGGTGGGCGCCGCGGCTGCCGACAGCGCGTCCGTGGCCGCGATCGACAGCGCGAGCGCGACGGCGCCCGACAGCGCGAGAACGACGCCGACCACGCGAGCGAGTGCAGCCCCGCTCACCGAGGCGAGCGCCGCGCCCGTCGTGGATGGAAGCGAGGCGCAGAGGATCGTCATCGACACCGCGCGTGCGCGGGCGCGGCGCGATTCGGTGCGGCGCTACAACGAGGCAGCCGCCGCGCGGGCGCTCGCCCGCTCGACCGATTCGGTTTCGCGCGCTCCGACGCGGCCTCCGACACGGCCAGCCGCCGTTGCACCTACGGTTGTGCGCCGCGCTCCGCGCGCGGATCCGCAGGACCTGATGATGCTCAGCGATTCGCTGTCGAGCGGCAAGGCCGAAACGCCGGCGCCCGAGCCTCCGTCGCTGCCGCAACCGAACACGGGACCCTGACGACGCGAGAGTGAGCCGGGCGGCGCGCAGCTACGCGCCGCTCGGCAGCGTCAGCACGAACGTGCTTCCTCCCTCCCCCGTCGCCGCGAGCTCGAGCCGGCCCGCATGGGCTTCGGCGATCCACCGCGCGATGGCGAGGCCCAATCCCGCGCCCTGGGCGTCCGCGCCCGACCCGCGCGCCCGGCTCGCACGAAAGAATCGATCGAATAATCTGTCTCGCGCCTCCGGCGGCACCCCCGCGCCGGTGTCCGACACCGACACCGTGTAGCCCCCGGCCACGCGCGCCGTACGCACGCGCACCTCACCGCCTGCCGGCGTGTACTTGATCGCGTTGTCGAGGAGGTTGAGCAGAAGGCGCCGGAGGAGCGAGGAGTCGCCGCGGCATGGGAGATCGCGTTCCCCCGCCATGTCGAGGGCGATGTTCTTTCGTGCCGCCAGCGCCTGCACGGCCTGCACGCACTCCGCCGCGAGGTCGTCGACGTAGAGCTCCTCCATCGTGAGCAGCCGCTCGCCGGCGTTCGCGCGCGCGAGGAGGAAGAGATCCTCCACCACGTGATGGAGCCGGAGCGCTTCCTCACGGATCGCGGTGAGCGCGGCGCGAAGCTCGTCGACGCTCCGATCGCGCGAGAGCGCGAGCTCGGCCTCGCTGCTCAGGATCGCCACGGGAGTGCGCAGCTCGTGCGACGCGTCGGCGATCAACTGCTTCTGCTGCTCGAACGCCGTCGCGATCCGGCCGAACAGCTCGTTGAGCACGACGGCGAGCCGGCCCAGCTCGTCCACGGGGCGCGCGACGGGCAGCCGTTCGTGCAGATTCTCGGCACCGATCCGCGCGGCGCGCTCCGTCATGATCGCGACGGGCTGAAGGCTCTTTCTCGCGAGGAGATAGCCGCCCGCCGTGGCGAGCAGCAGCAGGACGGGCACTCCCGCCGCGAGCGCGAGCTCGAGCTTGCGCAGAAATCGACGCTGCGCACGCAGCGAGTGCGCCGCGCCGATCACCAGTGCATGTCCGCCGATCGTGCGCGGAAGCGCGAACACCCGCACGGGACCTCGGTCTCCCTCGAGCGTCACGTACGCGCCACGCCGCGCGCCCGCCCGCGCGAGCGCGCGCGCCAGCGCGTCGTCGCTCACGTGTACCGAATCGACGGGCACGTCCACGACGGGCGCGAGCGTGCCGCTGTCGGCCGGCGCGACGTCGCTCGAATCGCTCGAGGGCGCGCCGACGAGCATGCCGCGCTGCCGGTCGAGCACCGCGATCGTGAGATCGCGAAAGTAGACCTGATCGAGCACCGCGGGCACCGCCGCGTCCACGCCGTGGCCCTGCGCGATGAGCAGCGCGATCGCTTCGGCCACCGCGGTGGACGCTTCGGCGAGCGTCTCGTCGAGCGCGGAGACGGCGCCGCGCTGCACGAACGCGAATCCGCCGAGCGCGAAGGTGATCATGAACAGCGCCAGCACGGCGGCGTACCACAGCGCGAGCCGCGTGCGGATCGGCAGCGCCGGGATCATCGGCCCGCCAGCGTGTCGGGCCCCAGCCGGTATCCCGCGCCGCGGTGCGTGTGGATGAGTGGCGTTTCGCCCGGCGCGTCGACCTTCCGGCGCAACCGGTTCACGTACACCTCGATCGCGTTCGACATCGGATCGTGATTCTCGTCCCACACGTGCTCGGACAGCTCGGCGCGCCCCACCACGCGGTCGGCGTTGCGCGCGAGGTACTCGAGCATGGCGTATTCCTTGGACGTCAGCCGGATCTCCCGCTCCGCGCGCGCGGCCGTCCGCCGCCGCGTGTCGACGGTCAGGTCGGCGACGCTCAGCATCGACGGCAGCACTTCAGGAAGCCGCCGGAGCAGTGCGCGCAGCCGCGCGTACAGCTCGTCGAGCGCGAAAGGCTTGGTGAGGTAGTCGTCGGCGCCGGCGTCGAGCCCGGCGACCCGGTCCGGGACGCCGTCGCGCGCCGTGAGCATGAGGATCGGCACGCGTTTCCCGCGGCGGCGCAGCTCGCGGCTCACCGCGAGTCCGTCGCACCGTGGCAGGCCGACGTCGAGCACGAGCGCGTCGTACTCGTTCACCGCGGCCAGATACAACGCGCGGTCTCCGTCGGCGCACACGTCGACGGCGTAGCCCTGCTCGCGCAGGCTGCGGTCGAGCAGGTCGGCCAGCCGCGCGTCGTCCTCGGCCACGAGCAATCGCATGGAACGTCCGGAATCCGCTGTAATGCTGTGTTAAGGTGGCCCCATCTAGGCTTACACCGTGGCCGGGGATGCTGTTCGACGCCCGGCCCGCACACTCGGACCACCTACTTCACTCTGGAGAGACCTCTCATGAAGTCCCGCACGATTCTCGCGTCGCTCGCGCTGCTCGCCGTTGCCGGTGTCGCCGGTGCCCAGGGCACCACGAGCAAGAAGCCGACGAGCAAGTCCGCCGTGCCGACGGCGTCGTCGAAGATGGCTGCTCCCGCCACCGACACCACGGCGCACGCGGTGAAGAAGTCGACGCACCGCCGTCACCGCAATGCCTCGACCACGACCGCGGCGTCGAAGGCAACGGCCGACACGTCGGCGAAGGCCGCCACGAAGGCGAAGGCAGCACCGAAGAAGCCCTGAGCGCGCGCCGGGCGCGGGAATCTCCCCGCGCCCGGCCGCACGGCGGAACTGGATATGATGGCCCCCACCGATCTCGCGCCGCGTCGTCACGTGACGATGCTGCGCCGCGCCGTTAGTGCAACGCTCGATCGCATCCTGCCCGCGACGCCCGACCTTCTCGCCATCGTCGTGTTCGGCGCGGGACTCGTTCTGCTCGTCTCCGGCGCGACGCCGGGGATCGGCTGGCGACTTCGCTGGCTCGACGATGCGCTTCCCCTCGCGTTGATCGAGCTGTCGCACTTCTCGGCCAGCGTCGCCGGCGTCGCGCTCGTGATCCTCGCCCGCGCGCTGCACCAGCGGCTCGACACCGCCCGACACCTCGCGATCGTCGCGCTCGTCGTGGGCATCGCGGGCTCGCTGCTGAAGGGGCTCGACTACGAGGAAGCGCTCGTGCTCACGCTCGTCCTCGGCGCCGTCGTCCGAGCGCGCGCGCAGTTCTGGCGCCGTTCGTCGATCACGGCGGAGCCACTCACTACCGGCTGGACGGTGGCGGTGATCGCCGCGCTCGTCGGAACGACGTGGCTCGGGTTCTTCTCCTACCGCCACGTCGCGTACGACAACGAGCTGTGGTGGCAGTTCGCCACGCGGGGCGACGCGCCGCGCTTCCTGCGTGCGACGGTCGGCGTGACCGTGGTGGCGATCGGCTTCGCGCTCGCGCGGCTGATGCGCCCGGCCGTGCATCGCCCGCCCGCTCCGCGTGACGACGAGCTGGCCGCCGTCCGCACCATCCTTCGCGAGAGCGGGCGCTCCGAGTCGAACCTCGCCCTCCTCGGCGACAAGTCGATTCTCTTCGGCAGCCGCGCCGACAGCTTCCTCATGTACGCGGTGCGCGGGCGCAGCTGGGTGGCGGTGGGCGACCCCGTCGGACCGCCCGACGAGCAGCGCGCACTCGTGTCGCGCTTCCGCACGCTCGCGCGGCGACATGGCGGCCGGCCGGTGTTCTACGGCGTCTCGTCGGAGCACCTCGCGCTCTACGCCGAGCAGGGGCTCGGGCTGTACAAGCTGGGCGAGGAGGCGCGCGTCCCGCTGCAGGGCTGGACGTTGGAGGGTCCCGAGCGGAGACGGCTCCGGACGATCGTTCGCCAGCTCGAGCGGCTCGGTTGCCGCTTCGAAGTGCTCGCGCCGGAGGAGGCACGGTCGCTGCTCGCCGAGCTGCGGCAGGTGTCGGATGCATGGCTGGCGCACAAGCGCACGCGAGAGAAGGGCTTCTCACTCGGCCGCTTCGACGAGCGCTACCTCGCGCACTTCCCCGTCGCCGTGGTCCGCCAGGAAGGGTCGGTGATCGCGTTCGCGAACCTGTGGAGCGCGGGCGACCGGCGTGAGCTCTCGGTGGATCTGATGCGCTATCGCCCGGACGCCGTTCCCGGACTGATGGACTACCTGTTCGCGCAGATCATGTCGTGGGGCGCGCGCGAGGGCTACCGCTGGTTCAACCTCGGCATGGCGCCGCTCTCCGGATTCCACATCGACGCATCCGCCACGAGGTGGTCGCGCCTCGCCGCGCTCGTGTTCGAGCATGGCGAGCCGTTCTACAACTTCCGGGGCCTGCGCAGCTACAAGGAGAAGTTCCGTCCCGAGTGGCGTCCCCGCTTCCTCGCGTCGGCCGGGGGACTCGCTCTCCCCGGCGACGTGGCGAGCATCACGGCGCTCGTATCGGGCGGATTGGACGGCGTGCTGCGCCGGTGATCGGGCCCGCCGCTACTCGTCGCCTCGGCGCATGCGCGGTCCTCGTGGCGGCCGTGTCGGCGAGCGCGATCGCGGCGTGCGACGCGCAGTCGGCGCTGCGGGCGGTGGAGTTGCCGTTCCCGGTCGAGGAGGTGGCGGCGGATTCCGGACATACGCTCGCTCTCCTGCTCACCGGCGACGGCGGATGGGCGCGCGGCGACCGCGCGCTGGCGCAGGCACTCGCACGAGGCGGTGTCGCCGTCGTCGGGCTGGACACCCGGGCCTATCTGCGCGCCGCCCACCGGACGCCGGAGAGCGCGTCCCGCGACGCCGCGCAGATCCTCGAGCGGTACGCCGCGCAGTGGCACCGCGATCGCCTCGTCTTCGTCGGCTACTCTCGCGGCGCCAACCTCGCGCCGTTCATCGTCAGCCGCTGGCCCGCGGTGGTCCGAGAGCGACTCGCCCTGGTCGCGTTGATCGGGTTGGCCGACCGCGCCAGCTTCGAGTTCCGGTGGCAGGACCTCCTGCACGAACCGAGGCGCGCGAGCGATCTCCCGACGCGCCCGGAGCTCGAGCGCCTCCGCGGCACTCGCGTGCTCTGCCTCTATGGCGAGGAGGAGCAAGGCTCGCTCTGTCCGTCGCTCGATCAGGCGTTGGCGCGAGTGTCTCGAATTCCAGGCGGCCACGTTCTCGACGCGTCGTCCGCCGCGATGGCCGCCGCGATGGTGCTCCGCGCCCTTCCGTGAGCGAGGCCTTCGCGTGATCGGTGCGGCCGGGGGGAGCCCCTACGTGATGCACGCTACGCCCGCTTGGTGATCTTCATCACGAATCGCACGGCTCTTGCTCTGGTGTCGTGATCGCTCCTTTGCCGAGCCGACCATGGCCACCCTGCTGACGACCCCCAGCGACGTTCCCCAGGTCTTCTCCTTCACCGACGCCGAGGAGCGCGGCTGGGAAGTGCGCGCGATCCGCGACCCGCTGCTCCCCGAGCGCCACGCGCGATATCTCGACCCCGCATACGCGGGAGGCTGGCTGCTCTTCACGTGCGGCGCAGAGCGGCGCAGGCTTGCGCCGCTGCCCCCCGACTGGAACAGCGCGGGCGAGGCGCAGCTGCGTGAGTGGTGCGCGCGCGCGATCCTGGTGTCGGCCCTCCGCTCCAACCTCTGATCGCGTTCCGTCCGGTACTGCCGGGGGCTGGGAGCCGACCTCGGGAAAATCAGCGAACCCAGTGGACGAACGCCGCGCGACTGTGGTCGGCGTCCCACGGGGGTATGTCATTTGCCGCGTCGCGCGACGTCGCCAGCCAGGACGCGGCGGCTCTCGCTCTCGCTTAGCAGTGTGCAGGCGGGCCTTGCCCGAGGCCGTGACCGCGGCGTGTTGCCGCTCGCCGCACTACCTGTTGCACTCCTGCCATACTCCGTTTCCCATGACTCAGACCAGTCCGGTTCGGAGAGTTGCCATCGGGCGCTCTTCACGCGATGAACACATGGCGACCTGCGGCACGGGTCTAGCAAGGTCTACTGACGCCGGCCGGGTAACGCTGCCCGGCGAGATAGTGCCCGTCCACACTTCCTTGGAGAGATGGTATGACCTACCAGAAGCCGGCTGTACAGCGCTTCGGTTCGCTGCGCGAGCTCACGCTCGGCGGCGGCGCTCAGCTCAGTGGCGACGCCACGAACCTGTATCACCGCTCGTAAGTCGTTCGCTGTACCGCACTCGACCGAGAAGCTCCGGGGATCGTCCTCTCGGAGCTTCTCTCTCGTTGCATGGATCGGGATCGCCGCGTCAATCCGGATGCGACCAGTGGCTCTGACGCTCCAGTCGACGCGAATCATGCGAGAGATCCCGCGCTGGTCCCTGGCGGCCGTATTGCTCGCCATCGCCGTCGTGGCGCGCGCGCCTGCCCTCGGGGCGCAGGTGCTCTCCGGCACGGTGCGCGACAGCGCCAGCCAGGCACCGATCCCCAACACGCGCGTCCTCACGCTCGACCCGGCGGGACGCGCCACGGCGTCGGTGACGACCGATCAGCAGGGGCGCTTCCGAATCTCGCCGTGGACGTCGCGTGCGGCCGCGAGAGCCGGCACGGTCCGGCTCCGCGTGCTGCGCATGGGGTTTCGTCCCCGCGAGCTCATCGTCCCCCGCGCCGCTGCCGCCGCACCGTACGACGTCTCGATCGTCCCCTTCCCGATCGTTCTCGAGGAGTTCCAGGTCGTCGCGGCGAGCTGCCCCAAGCGCGCCGACCGCGCGGCCTCGCTCGCCCTGCTCCACCAGGTGCGGATGGCTCTCTTCGCCACCGTGCTCGCGAGATCGCAGAGCAGCGCGACGATGACGCGGCTGCTGTACGACCGGCGTGTCGAGACCGGCACGGGACGGATCGTGAGCCAGACGGTTCGCACGCGAGTCACCAGCGCGACGAGCGAGCCGTTCACCGCGTCGCGCAGCGCCTCGATGTTCAACCGCCAGGGGTTCGTGCGGGACGCGAACGGCGCGCACGCCTACGTCGGTCCCGACGCCGAGACGCTGATCGACGACGCGTTCGCCAGCCGATACTGCGTCAAGCTCGAGGGAGCGGATCGCGGGCGGCCGAATCTCGTCGGGCTGGGATTCGAGCCGGTCGATCGCGAGGACGGCCGCATCGACATCGTGGGCACGGTGTGGATCGACACGCTATCGCGCGTGCTGCAGGATCTCACCTTCCACTACGTCGGGTTGGATCGCGAGACGAGCGCGCTCGCGCCGCAGGGGCGTCTCTCCTTCCGCGAGCTGCCCAACGGCGTCGTCATCATCGACGAGTGGTCGCTGCGGCTCGCCGGCGGGCGCGCGCAGTCGGGCGGTACGACGCCGGAGATCGGCGGTGTGATCGCGCGCGCGTCCTGGCCCGACGGGTCGAGCTGGCGCGCTCCGCTGGGTGCCGCGCGCCTGCACGTCGTCGACAGTCAGGGACGGCCCGCCACCGCGGCAAGCGTGGAGCTCGAGGGCACCGACTATCAGCCG
>Ga0207659_10001948_pt1 | contig 12255 bp, 14 predicted proteins | sample KBSM43metaG_FD_184330 | JGI IMG/M metagenome (GOLD analysis project Ga0207659, IMG submission 184330) | Miscanthus rhizosphere microbial communities from Kellogg Biological Station, Michigan, USA - KBS M4-3 metaG (SPAdes) (version 2) | ecosystem: Host-associated > Plants > Roots > Rhizosphere >...
GAAGAAAATCGTTTCCTTCGGCAGCTGGACAATCTTTCGCGGCGGACCGATGCGTGGAACACCAGGCTTGCCGCAGTAGAAGACGGGATCGGTGCGGCTTTCGTGATCGGCCAGGTCCTTCACCTTTGCCAGATGCTCGGGTTTGTAGGTCGGACGCGGCGTCGATGGCTGGACGCCGCGGATCGCGCTGGCGTCGCCATGGCGGGCGCTCTGATCGATCTTGTGGACCGTGACCTGGCCGTTGACCTCTTTCTTCAGCGCGGCCGGTGCGCGATCGATTGCGTAACTCCATACGCCGTTCAAATCGGGATGTCGCGCCTGTTGTGCAGAGACGACGCCCTGAACCAGAACCGCGCATGCGACGAGAGCAAGGATTCTGTTCGTCATCACTTGGCCTCCGCGCCATTAACCAACTCGTACAACGTTCCGTCGGGTAGTTTGATCTTGTCCATGTAGCCGTAGAGCGACCCATCTCGTGCCTTCACCGCTTCGACGGAAATCATCTGGCCGATTGCCTTCGCGAAATCCGCGCGCGCCAGGCCGACGCTCTTGTACCAGGACGGTGGATTGCTCTCAAACTTCCACTGCTCGACCTTGCCGCCTTCACCCTTCGCGTCCATCAGCAGGACGATATGCGGATTGACCCAATCCACCCGCGTCAGCGTCCCCGTGACGGAGACGTGCTTGGACATGTCGAAGATCGCTGAAGGTGAATGGTGCGCCTGAACAGATGCGACGGCGAGCAGCGCGACGATGAAGCCAACCGCGGGAACCGAATGCTTCACGGGGGTCCTCCTTACGGTCCGATTCGCGCGAATATAGCACGGTATTCAGGGTTCGCCGTCTGTTACACCGAACATGCAATCGTGAGCAGATTTCGCTTTTACGGTCAATTGAATGACTTCCTGCCGTGGCAATGGCGGCATGGCCGATTCGCGCATGCGCTGCGCGGCCCTGCTTCGGTCAAGGACGTGATCGAATCCCTTGGCGTTCCACATCCCGAAGTGGACGTCATCGTAGTCAACGGACAGGCTGTAGATTTCACCTACCGCGTGAAAGACGGTGATGACGTGGCGGTCTATCCCGCGTTTCACCGTGTCGATATCAGCGGCCTTCACCGTGTCGGAAGTGATCCTCCGCAACCGGTGCGCTTCGTGCTCGACATCCATCTGCGCAAGCTGGCGGCGCTGCTGCGTCTGGCTGGATTTGACGCGCTGCTGCGCACAGACGACGCAGAGGTCGCACAAGTGTCAGCGGTGGACCGGCGGGTGGCGTTGACGCGTGACATCGGGCTGCTCAAGCGCAGTGTCATCCAGTATGGCTATTGGGTTCGGCACACGGATCCCGAACTGCAGTTCATCGAAGTGCTCCAACGCTTCGATCTTGCCGAACGTATGGATCCGTTCGTGCGCTGCATGGAATGCAATACCCTGCTGGTGCCCGTCGATGTCGACACCGTCGCAGAGCGGCTACCGCCGGGCACGCGTGAGTGCTTCAGCCAATTCCATCGCTGTCCGGGATGCGACCGGGTCTATTGGCAAGGTTCGCATTACGAGCGATTGGTTCGACTTCTCGAAGATGCGCGGCGGCAGGTCCGGCCAAAGCCAGACCGCACGCAGTAGTTCCCCGTTGGTGGGGTCCCTCTAGCCTACTGGCGGCGGGCCTTCTGCTAGGATCGCGTGCATGCGGAACCGCTTAGCGCTTTTCGCCGCACTCGGTCTCATCGTGGCGCTGCAGTCGTTGGTCGTCGGTCAGCGCGCGCCGTTCGCTTCGCCGCCGCCCGGTTCAGGGCCGACGCCGATGCGGCCGTACGCACAGTCCGGAGGCTGTTCCGAAGAACCCGCCGCGTTTCATCGCTGCGCGCTGGAGAAGATGAAGACCTTCAACCCGCCGCGAACGCCGGACGGCAAGCCTGACTTCGGCGGGTTCTGGAATCGCATTGTCGTCCGCAACATGGAAAACATCGAGGAGCATCCGCAGACGATGGATACCTCCGGCGGCAAGAGCGCCATCATCGATCCCGCCGATGGAAAGATTCCGTATCAACCATGGGCCGCAGCGCGCCGCGATGAAATGTATTCGAACTATGTGAACCCGATGGCGATGTGCATGACGCTCGGGGTTCCCAAGCAGGCGTACGGACCTGGCGTGTTTCGGATCGTGCAAACGCCCGCGTCCATTTTCATGATCAACGATTACGCGCACAGCTACCGGATCATTCCGACCGACGGCCGTCCGCACGTCGGACGCGACATCCGCCTCTACGCTGGCGACTCGCGCGGAACGTGGGAGGGCAACACGCTGGTCATCGACGTCACGAACCAGAAGGACAAGATCTGGCTCGATGCGGTTGGCAACTTCTTCAGCGAAAACGTCCACGTCGTCGAGCGATTCACGATGATCGACAAGGACGTGCTGCATTACCAGGCGACGGTGACCGATCCGAACGTCTATAGCCGGCCGTGGACGATCGTCTCGGGCTGGAAGCGCAATGCCGATCAACCGCTCGAAATCTGGGAGAACGCGTGCTGGGAGGGGATCCAGGAAAACCTGGGTGAGGTGACGTACAGCCGCAAGCTCTATCCGGGCGCGGCCGCTCTTCCGAAGTGATTCAACGGCTCACGGCATCGATGACTGCTTGCGGATCGTCGGTCGCAATCACGAGCCGATTGCCCGTCGCCAGGTAGCTGTAGCGCACGTTGATGTGCGCTTCCGCGATCTTCTGAAACACTCCCGCCGCGGCCCCTGGTTGGTCGGCAACGGGCACCAGCACCACCTGCTGTTCCTGAACGATTCGGAACCCGTGCTCATGAAGGCACTGCCGCGCCGCATTGAGCTCCGGCGTGAGCACGTGGACGACGCCGTTCATCTCCGCGTAGCCGTCGATGTTGATGCCGGCGGCGCTGACGCATCCGATCGCGGCGGCGAGCACGCCCGGGCGATCGGCTGCGAGCGTCACCGCCAGATCCGCAGCCAGATGTGCCATCGACCCTCCTCAGGGCATCTTCGAGGCGCTGTACGCAGCGAGGTCGATCATTTCCTGCAGCGTCAATTGCGTCGCGATCGGTTTCATCAATTCGACCGTCTTCCCCGATCGCGCGCCGCTCTGCACGTCATACAGCTGGCGCAGAATGTAGGTCGGCGATCGGCCGGCGAGCGCCGGGACAGGGACGTCGGTGTCCGGCGCATGCGCCATCCCGCGCAGGCTCACACCGTGGCACTGCGTGCATGGTGGCGTCTTCCCGGGGACGACCACGGTCGTGCCCCTCATGACCGCGCCGCCGCTGCTGACAAACGCGCGGCCGCGACGAAGACTGCCCATTGGCACGTACGCGACAAACGGTGCGCGCGGGTCCAGCGCACGCGACCGTGACGGAAACTTCGGCACTTCTACAATCCGCTGGCCAATCGGTTCGAGCTCTTCGGGCTCGATCGGAACGCGAAGACCACCTTCGACGATACGCGTCTTGGGAGCCATCGCGGTTTCAATCACCGTCACCCACGGCGCCCTCGGCAGCCCGGCGAAATAGTCGACAGCCGCCTTTGCTTCCTCGGGCGTGAGCGCGCGTGAGATCGCAGCCATCGGCGAATCGCCGACTGACGCGTGCCGCGCGCCGGTTCGAAAGTCCGTGAGCTGCAGCAACATGTAGTCGGCCTGCAGTCCAGCAAGATTTCCTGAGTGCGGGTGACCGAGGCCATTGGTCAGGTGACACGACGCGCACGCGCGCACGTCGGGCCGACGCCCCTTCGCGACCGGCACGTCGGGCATCTTTGGATGCTCAGCCGGGTACCAGTCGGGCGCGGCAAAGACGTCCTGCAGCTGCGCGTACGTGTAAGCCTTCGTGCTCGCGGCGAGACGTTTCGGCTTGCCGTCGTCAGGATCGGGTTTGAAGTCGCGAGGTGTCGATGGATACGCCCATTCGGGCGGTTCGAAGTTGGCGGCCGAATGATTGGTTACCACCGCGAGGACGACCAGCAAGACTGCGGTGAGAACGACCCTGCCTGTGCCTGGCATGGCTGCACAGGCTAGCGCATTTCAGCGCTTAATGGAGCAGCAATTGGATGACGCGCGTCGCGGCATGGCTGGCCGCGATCGCCGGGGTCAGATACCACATCCAGAACAGCGCCGTGATGAAGATGACCGGACGCCAGTGAAAGGCCGGCAGCCCTCCATGCGTCATCACGTGGAAGACGCATCCAAGGAAGATGCGTGAAATCGCGAGGCTCAGGCCGACGCTGAGCAGCAAAGTGGCCAGGAGCAGCATGGGTTGCACGACCTTTTTATCGGCGCGGCGCGCCGGGACGCCAGAGGTGCCGCGCGGACCCGAGTCGTGATAGATTCTGCGCGCCGATGCGCCCCGGACCTCTGCGTTCGCTCGTCGTCGGATTCATGCTCGTCGCCGGTCTTCTGCTCGCGCGGACGGCCTACGCGCAGCAGCAACCCGCCATCGAAATCGCGCTTCCAAAACAGCTCGTTCGGGGTCAGACGACAGTGGTCCACGTCGCGATTCCGAGTCGCGAGGTCTTCCAGGGCGCGGAAGTGTCGCCGGCAGCAGGCGTGACGGTCGCCGGCGTGAGCAATCTGAAAAGGTCGGAACTGTCGCAGAACGTAGCCTGGTGGGACGTGACGCTCAATGTGGCTCCGGATGCCGCACCCGGTCCACGGTCGCTCGTTCTGCTGTTGCCGACCGGCCGTACGACTGCCGCGACGCTCCTCATCCCGAATCACGTCCCGGCGATTGCTGACTTGAAGGTGGCGTCAGCGACCGCGCAGCGAGTAGACGTGCAATTCGGTGCAACGGACCAGAGCGCCGACCTTGGAAACCTGCCGTACGTCTGGTTCACCATCGCCTGCGGGGGCGAACCAACTGTGGGCGTCGTGAGGGGAAGGGCGATGGGCGCAACGGTCAGCGCGTCCATTCCCAGGCCAGCCGCCGCCGCGTGCGATCTCGAGGTGCGCGCGAGCGATACCCAGAAGAACGACAGCAACACGCTGAAGACGAGGGTTCAATAGATGCGTTTGATCCCGCTCGCTTCCGCCGTGCTCATCCTCGGCATGTTGACACCCGTCGCCGCGCAGGACTGGGACGAGTTCATCAGCCCCGATGAGCGTTTCAGCTGCAACTTCCCGGGAAAGCCGACGATTACCGAAACGACGTGGACGTCCCAGTTCGGCGCCATTCTGCCGGCGCGCGTCTATAGTGGCGCGCAGGGCTCTGGGAAGTATTCGATAACCGTCGTGGACTACAACCCGATCGAGCGACTGCTGTCGGAGCGCTCGATCTCGTGCACCCCCGGCGCCGAGACGTGCCAGGGGATTCACGACTGGGGCCTCGGCTACTGGAAGAACGACGTGAGGGGCGCTGTCGTCTACGCGGCAAACAGGTTCTTGCAGCGAGACGTGAAGGTCGTCAACGTGATGGCCAACTTCGCGGATCTGGTGTCGGGGCAGGAACTGCAGCTCACGGACAACAAGGATCAGTCGCGCATCTTCGCCTCGATCTACATGCACGACAATCGACTGATCATCCTCGAAGCGAACGTACCGAGAAATTATCCGCCGCCGACGATCTTTCAACAGTCACTCAGCTGGCTGGATGAAAAAGGGACGCGCATTCGTTACAACAACATCAACTACAACGACCCCGACATTGCGCCGCCGCGCATTCGCGGGCGGTAGTAAATTCAAATCCCAAAATCCAAATCCCAAAATCCAAATCCCAAACGCCCAAATCCAAATCCAAATCCAAATCAAAAAAAATCCCAACGCCCCGAAGGACGTTGGGATTTGGGTCTTGGGATTTGGGCGTTGGGATTTACTTCGACAGCGGGTCCGGCCGGACCTGGAACTTGATGACTTTGGCCGTCGTCCCCTTGCCGCCTTCCATGTGGAACGGCGCGCGGGTCGCGAACGTGCTGTAGACCGCCTTGCCCTTCCAGCCGCCGTTCGGATCATCGATGCGGCCGTCGAAGCCTTTTCCGTAATACCCCATCGGATACGGAATGCGCAGCGTCATGAACTTGCCATCGACCAGCGCGAGCAGCGCCTCGGATTCGTTGCCCGTCGCCAGCGGCACGTTCTTGCCGAGTCCGAGCATGTCGAATCGATCGACGAAGTCGTAGTACGCCGAGTCTGCACTCGCCTGATCGACGGCGCCCTTGAAGTTCGGACCGGGTAGCGCATAGAGCGACCACCCCTCGACGCAGTGCTGGCCCGTTGCCTGCGGGCCATTCAGTGGCCCCTTGCACTTGCGACGGTCGAAGCTCGCAAGCTGACCGCTCGACAGCACTGTCCAGACGACGCCGTTGGAATCGACGTCCATGCCGCGGGGCGCAAAGCCTTGCGCGGTCGCCTTCGGATTGTTCCACGGCACTTCGTAGTACTCAGAGAGCGCGGTGTTGGTAGGATCGGGACCCGGGACGACGCGAATGATCGCGCCGGGCATCCCAAGCACGGAGCCCCACACCGATCCATCCAGTGGACTCGGCGCCACGCCGTAGAAGCCGCCCTGAATCCGCTTGTCCTTGGACGGATCGATTGGATCGTTGATCCCGACAAACGCATCGCGTTTCCCGTTGCCGTTGGTGTCGAGCACGAACGGCGACCAGCCCTGCGCCTGCGCCTCGTCGTGCGTCTTGTCCCAGATGCGCGTGTCGAACCAGGCGATCTGCGCCCCGCTGCCCGTGAACCACAGCTTGTCGTTGTCGTCGAAGTTCAGGTGATGCGTTCCGAAGCAGGTGTCGATCGTCGTCATCTTCTTGGTCTTCGGATCCCACATCTGCACCTGCCGATTGCTCTGCGCGATAGGTGCGATCTTGGCTGACGGGTGGTTCGACCCTTCACGGCAGAACGCCGCGGTTTCGCTGGGCCTGATACGTGCGGCTACCCACACGCGCGCCTGTTTGTCCATCGCGAAGCTGTGCGCGAGCGACTGGCTGTTCCAGATCGCCTCATCGCCCCAGTACACCGAGGACGCAGCCGGCGGCTGATCCGCCGCGCTTGGCGTCTTCGGGTCGCGGACGACGAGCGCGACCTGCGTGGCGCTGTTCTGCGCCGGATTCACCACCGGAATGAACTGCGTGCTCTCCTCCGTGGCGCCGTAGATCGGACCGTTCGCATTGACGGTCGGGTTCCGCTTGTCGCTCGCGATTTCGTCATGGAGATAGGTCTTCTCCGTGCCGTAGTCCCACATCGTGATGACGACGTTGCGTTCCTTGCCCTGCGGACGCGGAGGCGCCACCTGCGGCAGTTCGCCGCGGGCGACCCGATCGGTCCAGTCCGCATACATCGCGAGCGCACGCGCGCGGCCGACTTGCGTGAAGCGGGCGCTCATGGCTCCGCCAGCCTGGCCGGACTGAATGCGGCGATCCCATGCGGACGCCGAATCCTCGAACGCGCCGAGCCCTTTCGGAACTTCGCGCGTCGCCTTGCCGCCGATCTGATGGCAGGCCGTGCAGGCATCGGTCGTCACGATGTTGCGGACCCATTCGCCCTGACTCTTGATGTTGGGCGCAATGCCGTTGCCGTTCGGGCCGGTCCCGGGGAAGTCGCTCTTGGGCGGCAGCTGCATCATTGCCCACCAGTACTGCGCTGGGTAGTACTGAGCGGCCGCAGTCGGATTCGGCGCCGTCACTGCGGTGAGGTTCAGCACTTTGCCGGGCGCCGCCTTCACCTTCGGTGAATCGACCAGCCCGTAACCGCGGACCCAGACGTCATAGTTGGCCTTCGGCAGATCGGGCAGCAGATACCGTCCCTGATCGTTGGTAACGACGATTTTGATCAGCCGCGTCGGCAGGTCACGCGTTTCCGCAATCACCCAGGCACCGGCCTCGGGCCCGCGACCGCCCGTCACGACGCCACCAATGTCGTCCCCGTCGATGGCGACCGCCCCGCCGCCCTGCTGGGCACGGATCGTCGTCAACGAGATGGACAGTCCCAGAACCAAGCCGAGCAAGACGATCAGGCGTGTCGTCTTCATAGCGATCCTCCAGCTTGCCGCACCGTAGCGCTCGGGAAACCTGGCGCGAAGGCGGGCGGGTGTGAGTGTGCTCCCGCCCAGTGTGGCAGTCAAGGTATCGTCGGAATTACCATAGGAAACGCCATGCGGCGTTTCTCGACGTCAGTCCTCGTCGTTGCGCTGCTGATCCTCGGCCTCGGCATCGGCTACGCGCAGCAGATCTTCAGCGGCTACTACGGCTATACGCCGCCGCGATGGCCGACTGCGAATACGTTCAAGGGCGCGTTCAACATGTGCCGCGTCATGTTCACCAGCAACAGGCGGGAGAAACGCGGTTGGGACACGGACTATCCGGGTGCTGATATCAACTTCAGCGTCCGCGTGTCGGAGCTGACGCGCACGCGCGTCACTCGACAACCGAACCACACGGACCCGGAATATGTCGTCGTCCGGATCACCGACCAGGCGCTGTTCCAATGTCCGTTCGTCCTGTTTGAAGACGCAGGAACCGCGCTCTTCAACGATCAAGAGGTGAAGCAGCTGCGCGAGTACTTCCTGAAGGGAGGCTTCGCGTTCGTGTCGGACTATTGGGGACCGCTCGCGAAGGAACAGTTCGACGAGCAGATTGGCCGCGTCCTGCCGCACGACAAATATCCGATCATCGACCTGCCGATGGACCATCCAATCTGGCACACGCAGTTCGAGCTCAAGCATCTTCCACAGATGTCGTCGATCCAGTCGTGGCGGCGAACGGGCGGCGGCGTGACCGAGCGGGGTCTGACCCCGGGCAACCAGAGCGCGCGCGCCGTCGTGGACGACAAGGGACGAATCATGGTCGTGATGGTTCATGACGATGACATCCCGGACGGGTGGGAGCGCGAAGGAGAGGAGCGCGAGTACTTCCTTCGTTTCTCGCCCGATGCTTATTCCGTTGGTATTGATGTTCTCCTCTACGCGTTAACGCATTAAGGAGTCTCATGAAGCTTACGATGTTGGTCGTTGCGGTGCTGCTCGCCACTGCGTCTGCCTTTGCGCAGCAGGTGACGAAGAAGGAGATTGCGGGAATCTCGACGTTCGCGCAGGTTGAAACAACGATTGCCTGTGGCGGCGCGACCAAACCGGAAGCGATCCGTGAGGTCGCCAAGATGGGGTTCAAATCGGTTATCAACCTGCGTCTGGCGAGCGAGCAGGGCGCGATGGTTGAAGAAGAAGGCGCCGCGGTGAAGGCCGCGGGAATGAACTACGTCCACCTGCCATTCGATGCGCAGAACCCCGATGCGCATTTGATCGACAACTTCATCGCGGCAGTCACCGCGCCGGCCAATCAGCCCGCATACGTTCATTGCGCCGCCGGCGGCCGCGCGGCATCACTGTGGATGGTGAAGCGGGTACTGGCGGACGGATGGGATGAACAGCGGGCGCTCACCGAGGCGAACGCGCTGGGTCTCAACGACCGGTTCCGGCCGTTTGCGCTCAACTACATTCACGCCCACGCGAAGTAGCCGCGGCCCGAACCGGGCAGCAGGCAGACGACGCTAACGGAACACCGTTGATTGCGGTCGGGGAAGCGTCTGAGCCGCAATGCGTGCCCGCGCCACGTAGCGATGGCATTCGACACAGCTGTTGACCAGCTGGGTGTAGGCGGTCGCTGCCGTGCGCTGATCCCGCTGTTGCGCCGCGGCCGCTAACGCCTGCGTCGCTTTCTCGAATCCTGTCGTATAGGTGCGGTACTCCGGTGTCTCGAGGAATTGCCATCCAGGCTGACGGGTCAACGATTCAAGCGCCTGCGTGCGCTGAGTGAGCGCGGTCCAGTTGCTGGTAACGACCGCGCCGAGCAACTGCTGCGACTGCGCGAGTTTCTGCTGCATCACCTGTTTGGTCTGCTGAGTCTGGCCCTCTGCTCTCGAGAGAAGCGCGACGATCAACGCCGCTGTCGTCAGCAGGATGACGGATGAGATTGGCGTTCGTGCTTTGGCGGACATCGCTGTTTCCTCTTGCAACGGCTGCGCCGAGCTATTTTGTCCCGTTCTGATCGTGCCCGGCCGTCACGAATGGAATCACCATGCCGTACGGCAGATAGGCGAGACGGTCGTGATCGACCAGGCCGTACATTCCGGCCTCCGGGATCCTGAATTCGACGATCGCACCGCTTCCGGCCGGCACTCCGTAGGTCTGCACATTACGCATCACCGAGGCGCCGTCGGTGACGGTATCGAGGATAGTTCCCATCACGTGAATGGCCGATGTCCCGGGGCCGACGTTGACGACATACGCGCGAACGAGATCGCCCGGTTCGACGGTCAGCGGCTCATGCGACAGACGACCATTGAACATCATGATCGACGGTTCGTTTTTTCTCGCGAGCTCCGGATCGGTGCCCGGAATCTCTCCTGAGGCATCGCGCTCGCCGTACACCGCTGTTTCGACAACCACCAGTTCCCGGGCGCGGCGGAGCAGCCGGTTCCGCGGATAGACAATCATCGGCCCGGCGAGGCCGCTCTTCACGTGATAGTCGGTCGACGGGCCGACGGCGCAGTGATACATGAAAACCCCTGGCGTATCGACGGTCTTCTGAATTCGCATCGCCTTCCCAGGTTCGACGGGCCCGAAGTGCATCGTGTCGGAGCGAAATGCGTGCGAGTCGAGGCCGTGAAACGCCTCGGCGTGGTTCGTCATGACAATCGTGACGGTGTCGCCTTCGCACGCTTCGAGGACCGGTCCGGGCAGCCCGCCGTTGTAGGTCCAGGCGGCGAGCTTGATGCCCATTCCAAGATCCACCGTTTCCTCGCGCGCCTCGAGGCTGAATGTCTTCTCTCGCGGTCCGGTGCACGTCGCAACCTGACCCTTCATCGGAGGGAGGCCGGCTGCCTTGAACGGACCTCCCATGAAAGCCTCGGTTGCGCCGAGGACGCCAGTGCATCCGCTGGCGATCGCGGCGGCGGCGACAAGGGGGAGCAGTCGATGTGTCGGCATGGTGCGCGGCAGTGCACGTTTCGATCCGGTTAAATGGCGCCGATTTCTCGACGAGGATGTCCGACGAGCTGAGAAAGAATTCCCAGCGCTCAGGATTTTTTCACCAGACTCCCAACCAGCCCGGCGAATGTGAGCGTCCACGCGGCAAGCGCCACCCACAGGAACACGCGGGGGACGACGAGCAGTGCCGGCTCGCCGATCATGTTCGCAACACGGAGTGTGCAGACGGTGTACATCCCCAGCGGGAACACGGCGCCCCAGTACAGCGGGTCGTAGCGCAGCGGAAAACGTCGATACACATGTCGCCACGCGCCAAGGATGACGAGCATCGGAATCCACCAAGTCGCCGTCGCCCAGAACAGTAGGGTGAGGCCTTTGATGAATGGCAGCAGTTCGCTCACGAGGGGCGAGAGTGGCGCCGCGGAAACGAGCAGCGTGCCGGCGAGCGTCGAGATCGCGACAGCGCCCATGTTGATCCAGTACGGCGGTGCAAGGTCGGAGGGACTCATCGCGAAGAACGTGTACCGGTAGAAGATCAACGAGATGATCCAGATGTAGAGCATCCCGCCGCCGAGCCACATGTCGAGACAGAAGACGAGCACCATCGAGGAATGGGATCCGAACCCGCTCGCAAGCTGTGCTCCAAGCACGGCGACCGATTGGGCGGCGACCACTGGGAGGAGCCAGCCGCCGTTAATCCCTTCCGCGATTGACGGTTTGTTCGCGCCGATGGTCAGCGCGGTGAACACCGTGTAGGTCACAACTGCCCATAAGGTGATGCCGGCGATCCAGAGCACGACGGCGATCTGCCACTCGCCCGCGACCAGGAGCGCCTCGCTGCCAATGACCGATGTGGCCGCAACGATCGTGAAAAACCCGACCGCACGTCCGTGATGCGAAACATCCGCCAGCAGACGGGCGCGATACCGAACCGCGCGCGTGATCGTCAGGATCCACAACGTAATGTAGAGCACGCTGTTTATTGCGAACAGCGCGGACGCGACTGCAGGCAGTCCGAGCAGCTGACATGCGATCGAGACGATCCCTGTCGCCATCACCATGGCGAACGATGCGGGATGCATCGATGCCAGCCGGTCGCCGAGCCACGTCATCGCCGGGCGCGATCGATGAAGTACAGGTATCGCAGCAATCCCGCGTTCAGCAGAAAGCACACGATGCTGGCCGCCGCCGCTGGCCAGATCACGCGGCCATCATCTCCGAGATAGGCATTCATCGTTGCGGAGAGCAGCCAGAGCTGCAGAACCACGAGCATGATGACGAACGCCAGCATGCCGGAGAGGATTGTGATGCGCTGCCTCCGGCT
>Ga0207659_10001949_pt1 | contig 12250 bp, 13 predicted proteins | sample KBSM43metaG_FD_184330 | JGI IMG/M metagenome (GOLD analysis project Ga0207659, IMG submission 184330) | Miscanthus rhizosphere microbial communities from Kellogg Biological Station, Michigan, USA - KBS M4-3 metaG (SPAdes) (version 2) | ecosystem: Host-associated > Plants > Roots > Rhizosphere >...
GGGCACCCACGACGAGCTGCTGGCGGCCGGCGGCGCGTATGCGAAACTGTACGAGCTGCAGCTGCAGGAAGATCAGCCGGGCCCCGCGACGACATGATCAAATCAATGACCGGGTTTGCGTCGCTGACGCACGAAGACGAACGCGCCACCATCGGCGTGACCGTGAAGACGGTGAACCACCGTTTTCTGGACGTGCAGCTGCGAATTCCGCAGAGCCTGGCCGAGATCGAGCCGCGTGTGCGGGCGCTGTTGCAGAAGCGGCTCGCGCGGGGCCGCGTCGAGGTGGCCATTTCGGTGCAGCTGCGCCTCACGCCGGCGCCGACCGTGGAGCTGAACGAAGAAGTGGTCAACGCGCTGGCGGCGGCCATCGAGCGCGCGCGCGAGCGCGGCCTGGTGGCGGGCGCGCTCACGCCGGGCGACCTCCTGCGCGTGCCGCAGGCGGTGAGCATCCGGGAGCGGCCGGCCGAGGCCGACCCGGCCGTCCAAGCGCAGGTGGCGGCCAGTGTCGAGGCCGCGCTGGAGCAGGCGCTGGCCGATCTCGACGCGATGCGGGTGCGCGAAGGCGATCACCTGCGCGCCGATCTCGACGGCCGCCGGCAGCTGCTCGGCGACCTGGTGGGCGGACTCGAAGGCGCCGCGCACGAAGGGCGCGCCGGCGTGGAGGCGCGCCTGCACGAGCGGGTCCGGGAGATCGGGGCGGAGCTGCCGGTGGACGAAGCGCTCGTGGCGCAGGAGATCGTCCGCGCCGCCGCCAGATCCGACATCTCCGAAGAGGTCACCCGCTTCCGCGGCCACCTGCTGCACTGGGGCGCGCTGTCCGAGAATGCCGAACCGTGCGGGCGCAAGCTGGACTTCCTGCTGCAGGAGATGAACCGCGAGATCAACACCATCGGCTCGAAGGCCGACGGGCTTCGCGTGTCGGAGCTCGTGATCACCGCCAAGGCCGAACTCGAGAAGATGCGGGAGCAGGTGCAGAATGTCGAGTAGCCGGCGCGGCCTGCTCTTCATCGTGTCGGCCCCGTCCGGGACGGGCAAGACGACGCTGGTGGAGCGGCTGGTGCAGGTGGTGCCGCGGCTTCGACTGTCGCGCTCGTACACGTCGAGGGCCGCGCGTGCCGGCGAGCAGGACGGCGTTGACTACAATTTCATCAGCCGTGAGCGGTTCGAGGCGATGATCGCCGAACACGCGTTCCTCGAGTGGGCCGACGTGTTTGGCAACTACTACGGCACCGGGGCGGGCGACACCGAGGCGTTTTTGACCGCGGGTGAAGACGTGGTGCTGGTCATCGACGTGCAGGGGGCCCGCCAGGTGCGCGGCCGCGGCATCGAGACCGTCGGGGTCTTCGTGCTGCCGCCGTCGGCCAGCGTGCTCGAGAGCCGGCTGCGCGGGCGCAGCAAGGACACCGAGGAGCAGATCCGCCGCCGTCTCGAGGTGGCGCGTACGGAAGTGGGCGAGTTCGCCCAGTACGAATACGTGGTGGTGAACGACGAGATCGACGGCGCCGTGAACCGCATGCGGGCGATCGTCATGGCCGAGCGGGCGCGGATGAGGGCGATGCGCCGCGAGGCGGAAACGATCATCGACACTTTCCAGCAGAGGCCCGTGAGCTGATGGCCCTCATCGCGCTTGGCGTCACCGGCGGCATCGGCGCCTACAAGGCGGTCGAGGTGTGCCGCGGGCTCCAGAAGCGCGGCCACGACGTGCAGGCGGTGATGACGCGATCGGCGCGGCGCTTCGTCGCGCCGCTCACCTTCGAGGCCATCACCCGGCGCCCGGTCATCACCTCGCAGTGGAAGCGCGGCATGAACGCCGACATCGAGCACATCGCGATTGCCGACCATGCCGACCTGCTGCTCGTCGCGCCGTGCACGGCCAACGTGCTCGGCAAGTTCGCCAACGGGATCGCCGACGATTTCCTCACCTCCCTGTACCTGGCCACGCAGGCGCCGGTGCTGGTGGCGCCGGCCATGAACTCCAACATGCTGGGACACCCGGCCGTGCAGGCCAACCTGCAGGTGCTGGAGCGGCGCGGCGTGCTGTTCGTCGAGCCGGGCGAGGGGTATCTGGCGTGCGGATGGATCGGCAAGGGGCGGCTGGCCGAACCCGACGAGATCGTCGAGGCGGCCGTCCGCGTGCTGGAGGGACGATCCGCTCCGCCAGGTCCGGCGGTCGATTCGGCGCTGCGCGGCCGCAAGGTGCTGATCACCGCCGGCCCGACCTACGAGGACATCGATCCGGTGCGCTACGTCGGCAACCGGTCCAGCGGGCGCATGGGCTTCGCGCTGGCCGCCGACGCGGTACGCCGCGGGGCGGAGGTGACGCTCGTCGCCGGTCCGACCACCGTCACGCCGCCGGCGGTCGGCACGCTCGTGCGCGTGCGCAGCGCCGCCGAGATGCACGACGCGGTGATGCGGGTAGCGGCCGCCATGGACCTGGTGGTGATGTCGGCCGCGGTGGCGGACTACACTCCGGCGCGGCGCGCGGCCGGCAAGATTGCCAAGGGCGACGCCCCGCTCACGTTGACGCTCGAGCGGACCCGCGACATCCTCGCCGATCTGGGGGCGCAGCGCGCGTCGAGCGGTGCCGCGACGCCGGTGCTGGTGGGGTTTGCGGCCGAAACCGACGACGTGGTGCGGAAAGCGCGCGACAAGCGCACGGCCAAACGCGTGGACGCGATCGTGGCCAACGACGTCTCGCAGTCCGATCGCGGGTTCGAGGTGGAGACGAACGCGGTCACCATCGTCACCGCCGAGGGCGAGGACGTGGTGCCGCTGCAGAGCAAGGACCGCGTGGCCGCCGTCATCCTCGACAGCGCCGAGCGGCTGCTGCGCCGCGCCACCACCGCGGCTCCAGCCCGCTGAAAGTCAGCCACACCGATGCCGCAGGATCCGCTTCGCGATCACCTCGACTACTTCCAGGAACTCGGTGTGGACGGCCTTCATCCCGAGCCGGTCTGGCGCGCCCGCGCCGCCGCCGACGCACCAACCATACGTAGAGGCGAATCTTCAGATTCGCCTGACCGCGAAACGTCTCCGATCATTCCCGTGGCCGCCGTGAGATCTGCCAACACCGACACCCTCGCCATCATCAAGGCCGACATCGGCCCCGACTGCAGCCGGTGCAAGCTGCACACGCTCGGACGCAAGCAGGTGGTCTTCGGCGTCGGCAACCCGAACGCCGATCTGATGTTCGTGGGCGAGGCGCCCGGCGCCGACGAAGACATCCAGGGCGAGCCGTTCGTCGGCCGCGCCGGGCAGCTGCTCACGAAGATCATCGAGGCCATCAACCTGCGCCGCGAGGACGTCTACATCGCCAACGTGATCAAGTGCCGGCCGCCGCAGAACCGCAACCCCGAGCCGGACGAAGTGCAGCAGTGCGAGCCGTTCCTCTTCCGGCAGATCGACGTGATCAAGCCGAAGGTGGTCGTCGCCCTTGGCAAGTTCGCGGCGCAGAGTCTGCTCAAGACGACCGATCCCATCACGCGGATCCGCGGCCGCGAGTACCGCTATCGCGACGCCATCCTCATGCCGACGTACCACCCGGCCTACCTGCTCCGCAACCCGTCCAGCAAGCGCGAGGTGTGGGAAGACATGAAGCGCGTCCGCGAACTGCTGGGCGGAGCCGCGAGCCGGGCCTGACCGTCGCCCCCGTGCGCTTCGTTGCCGTTGCCGTTCCTGTCCCGCAGCTCGATGCGCTGACCTATCGCGTGCCCGACGGCGTGCCGGTGCCGGCGGCGGGCGCGCGCGTGCGCGTGCCGATCGGCACGCGCGTCGTCACCGGGTGCGTGATGGGCGCCGCCGAACCGCCGGCGGAGGGGGTGGACGCGAAGGACCTCCGCGAGGTGATCGACGAGGTGTCCTTCATCCCGCCCGCGGTCATGGAATTGTGTGCGTGGGTGGCCGACTACTACATGGCCGGCGTGGGCGACGCGGTCGGCGTGGCGCTGCCGCCGGGTGCCAAGGCGCGCGCGTCCGGCTACAAGACGCGCCGCGTGGTGGCGCTGACCGCCCACGGCCTGGCCGCCCTCGAAGCGGCTGACGCTGGTCTCACCGACAAGCAGCAGGCGGGGCTGCGCGCGCTCGCCGGGTCCACCGGGCTGTCACTCAAGGAGCTGCGCGAGCGCGGCGTCACCGCGGCGGTGCTCTCCAAGCTCACGGCGCGGCAGCTGGTGGCGGCCCGCGACGCGCCCGACGAACGCGACCCTTTTGCGCGGGCCTCGATGGAGACGGTGGCCTACGACCCGGCGCGGGCGCTCACCGACGAACAGGCGTCGGCCTGCGACACGCTGTCGGCGCTGGCGGCGGCCGGCGGCTTCAAAGTGGCGCTGCTGCACGGCGTGACCGGCAGCGGCAAGACCGAGGTGTATCTGCGTCTGGCACGGGCGGTGCGCGACGCCGGGCGGCAGGTGCTGCTGCTCGTGCCCGAGATCGCGCTGACGCCGTCGGTGTCGGCGCTCGTGCGCGGCGCGTTCGGCGACCGCGTGGCCATCCAGCACAGCTCGCTGTCGGACGGCGAGCGGCACGACCAGTGGCAGCGCATCCGCCACGGCGACGTCGACGTGGTGGTCGGCACGCGCTCCGCCGTGTTCGCCCCGTTCGATCGGCTGGGGCTCATCATCGTGGACGAGGAGCACGACTCGTCGTACAAGCAGGAAGAGGCGCCGCGCTATCACGGCCGCGACGTCGCCGTCGTCCGCGGGCAGCGCGAGGGCGCGCTGGTCGTGCTGGGCTCGGCGACGCCGTCGATGGAGACCTACCAGCACGCCGAGTCGGGCAAATACGCGCGCGTGGCGCTGACACGGCGGGTGCTGGATCGGCCGCTCGCCGACGTGCGGCTGGTGGACATGCGCGAGGAGTACGCGTCGGAAGGGCCCGACGTGGTCGTGAGCCGCGACCTGGCCCAGGCGATCGAGGGCCGCCTGGCGCGCAAGGAACAGGTGCTGGTGCTCCTCAACCGGCGCGGCTACGCGACGGCGGTGTTCTGCCGGCAGTGCGGCGACACGTTCGAGTGCCCCAACTGCAGCATCTCGCTCACGGTGCACACCGCGCGCAACGGCTGGCGCGCCCGCTGCCATTACTGCAACTACTCGGTGCAGGTGCCGAAGGCGTGCCGCAAGTGCGCGGCACCCTACCTCGAGCACGCCGGCTTCGGCACGGAGAAGGTGGAGCAGCAGTTGGCCGGGCTCTTTCCGGCGGCACGGATCGGGCGGGTCGACCGCGACTCGGTGCGCCGCAAGGGTGCGCTGACGTCGCTCCTGTCACGCTTTGCCGCCGGGGAGTTGGACCTGCTCGTGGGCACGCAGATGATCGCCAAGGGGCACGACTTCCCACGCGTGACGCTCGTCGGCGTGGTGTCCGCGGACGTCGGGCTCGGCCTGGCCGACTTTCGCGCCGGCGAGCGCACGTTTCAGCTGCTGACGCAGGTGGCCGGACGCGCGGGACGCGGCGAGCGCGTCGGCGAAGCGATCGTGCAGACGCTCTACCCGTCGCACTACAGCGTGCGGCTGGCGTGCCAGCAGGACTACCCGGCCTTCTTCGAGCGCGAGGTCGAGTATCGCAAGGGGCTGCGTTATCCGCCGTTCGTGGCGCTCGTGAACGCCGTGGTGCGCGGCCGGACGTTCGACGAGGCGATGCGGCTGGCGCAGGAGCTGGCCGCCGCGCTCGCGAGCCGCGCCCAGGCGGGCGGATTCGCGGTGCTCGGTCCGGCGCCGGCGCCGCTGACGCGGCTGCGCGGCGAACACCGTGTGCAGATCTTTCTGAAGGGCGGCCGGCGCGACCAGATGCGTCTGGCGATGCGCGCGGCACTGGCGGGACTCCCCGAGGTCCGCCGCCGCGTCGTCGTCGATGTGGATCCGCTGAGCGTGTTGTAGGGCGCGGCCTTTAGCCGCGCCGACGCCGGCGGGGCTGAAGCCCCGCCCTACGAGAGTTATTTACCGGTGACGAGATCGATCGTCGAGATCGGGGCCGGCGTGAAGCAGAGCACGAACATCAGTACGGCAAAGACGGCGAGCCATTTCCGCCCGGCGTCGAGCGGCATCTCTTCGTCGTAGGTGCGCGGGTGCCGCGGGCCGAACGTGAACAGCATCCCGGCGGTCAGCACGGTCCACACGATCCACGACGACGACACGAACGACAGCCCGATCAGGCAGACGAGCGTGGCGTAGGTCACCAGCGTGCTGCGCCGCCCGAGCACGGCATAGGTGATATGGCCGCCGTCCAGCTGCCCCATCGGGAAGAGGTTGAGCGCGGTTGCCAGCATTCCGAACCAGCCCGCAAACGCGATCGGGTGGAGGTTGATGTCGAAGCCGGCGGGACGGAACCCGAACGTCAGCCACATCAGCCCCTTCAAGAGCAGCGGCTCGCCAAGATAGTCACCCCGAAAGTCCTGGGGGACTCTCACCATATGCGACAGGTAGACCCCCACCGCGAGCAGCGGAACCGCGACGAGGAATCCTGCGATGGGACCGGCGATGCCGATGTCGAACAGCTCGCGCTTGTTGGGAATGGGCTGACGGATGCGGATGAAGGCGCCGAGAGTGCCGGACGGAAATGGGGGCGGCAACGGCAGGAAGTAGGGCAGCGACGCATCGACGCCGTAGTAACGGCAGGCCAGGTAGTGGCCCATCTCATGGGCGCCGAGGATCCCCAAGACAGCCGCGCTGTACCAAAGTCCGTTGAGGTACTGCACCCAGCTCACCGGCAGAACTACGGTCTGGGAGTAATCGGCCAGGAAGCCGTAGTAGTGGTAAGCGCCGATCCAGGTTGTTGTTACGACCGTTGCCGCAAACAGAACGAGATGACGGACAATCGGTCGAGGGCGTACGTCGGGCTCGAGCGTCGGCGGCACGTAGTCGCGAAACTGCGCGGCATAACCGGGCGTTGGACGAGCGGGCCCGAGCGGATCGGACGAGGAAGAACCCATGTAATCAGGGACCGCGCGGGTTGGCGCCAGGCGCCTAGCCGATGTTCTGGAGATCTTTGCCCGGTTTGAACCGGATGGTCCGACCGGGTGGGATGCGCACTTCCTTGCCGGTCCGAGGGTTACGGCCGATGCCCCGCTTCCGTGGCTTGACCTGGAAGACGCCGAAGCCGCGAAGCTCGATGCGGTCGCCGCGCTGCATCGAGAGTCGCATGGCGTCGAACACGGCATCCACCGCCACCTCAGCCTTGACCTTGGTGATGTCGGCGATTTTCGAGACTTCGTTGACGATGTCGACCTTAATCACGAGCCCTCGCAGCGGATGACTGTAACTACTATAAAGATAGTGACTTAGCCTGTCAAACGCGACCCATCCCGCATGCCAAGCCGCCTTCCAGCCGTCGTACTCGTCGGCCGACCCAACGTCGGCAAGTCCACCTTGTTCAACCGGCTGACCCGGACGAGGCGGGCCATCGTCACGGCCATCCCGGGCACCACGCGCGACGTGATCGCGCTCGAAGCCGAATGGCGGGGCCGCCGCTTCCAACTCGTTGATACCGGAGGGATGTTCGGCGCCAGCGAAGATCCGCTGCACGCGCTGGTCTTCGAGCGGGGCCAGCGCGCCCTGGCCGAAGCCGATCTGCTGGTGCTCGTCGTGGATGGACGCGAAGGTCTGGTCCCGGGCGACCGCGACATCGCGCGTGACGCGCGCGCGGCGGACCGCCCGTTGTTGCTCGCCATCAACAAGATGGACGACAAGCGGGCGCGCGCCGGGGCGCTCGACTTCTATCAGCTCGGGATCGATCCGGTGTTCGAGATCAGCGCCGAGCACGGGGAGGGCGTGGGCGATCTCTTCGACGGGATCCTCGAGGCGTTGCCGGGCGCGCCCGCCGTGCCGACAACTGGCGATACTGAAACGCCCGAGGCAGGCGCGGTTGGCGCCACCGCACCGCCCAGCGGGCCAGCCCCGCCCGACGAAATCGGCATTTCGATCGTGGGACGCCCCAATGCCGGCAAGTCGTCGCTGGTCAATCGGTTGCTGCGCGAAGAGCGCATGATCGTGAGCGACGTCCCGGGCACCACGCGCGATTCGGTGGATACCGTGCTCACGTGGCACAAGCGTCAGTTCCGGATCGTGGACACGGCGGGCATCCGCCGGCCGGGGCGCGTGGCGCAGTCGGGGCAGGTCGAGTCGGTCAGCGTGCTCCTGGCGCGGCGGTCGATCGAGTCGGCCGATATCGTGGTGCTCGTGGTGGATGCCGCGGCTGGGGCCACCGATCAGGATGCCGCCATCGCCGGTGAGGCGGACCGCCAAGGCAAGGGCGTGATCATCGTCGCCAACAAATGGGACCTCATGAAGGGGCAGGGCTCGGACTTCGTGAAGCTCTTCGACGAGCAGCTGCGGCGGCAGCTGAAGTTTCTCGACTACGCGCCCATCCTGCACGTCTCGGCGGCCACCGGGGAGCGGGCGCCGAAGCTGCTCGAAGAGATCGACCGCGTGGCGGCGTCGCGGCGTTCGCGCGTGAAGACCCACCAGCTGAACATGCTCGTGGAGAAGATTGCCGCGACCCACCCGCCCCAGAGCCCGGGGCGCCAGCACGTTCGCATTCTCTACGCGGCGCAGACCAGCGTGGCGCCGCCCACGTTCGTGTTCTTCACCAACGTGGCCACCAGCTTCCACTTTTCGTACGAGCGCTACCTGGTCAACCAGCTGCGGGAGGCGTTCGGGTTCATGGGCAGTCCCATCCGCATCCAGGTCCGCGCTCGCCGCCGGAAAGCCAGCGAGGCTCAGCCCAGACCGAGAAGCAAGGCTTCGCCTCGCTAGCGCAGTGCCTGATTGCCCGCCCTCCGGGCGGGCGGAATGCGGCAAAAGCCCTGTTATACTGGCGCCGTGGCGCCGAAGCTGTATCGGGCTCAGGAGGTGTGCGACCTGGCGCAGGTGCAGCCGTACGTCCTGCGCTCCTGGGAAAAGGAGTTCCCGGGCATCGGCGTTCAGAAGTCGGACGACAGCCCGCGTCTGTATCGGCAGGCCGACCTCGATCAGGTGCTCCTGATCAAGCGGCTGGTCTTCAACGAGGGGCTGACGCTGTCGGGCGCCCGCCGCAAGCTCGAGGAGACAACGCCGCGGACCCCGGCCGAGGTCGATCACGAAGTGGCGGAAGTGCTCGATGCGCTGGCGTCGGACGCCCGCACGCGTATCGCATACGTCCGCGACGGGCTGCGGTCGATTCTGACGCTGCTGTCGCACGCGCCGGGCACGGTGGTGGTCGTAGACGACGAACGGGCCAATGGCGGCGCGCGGCGCGCGGCGCGGCCGTCCACGGCGTCGGTCCGCACGATGCCGCAGCGGAAGGGCAAGGCGCCGGCGGCGCCAGCACGGCAGGCCCGAACCGCGGCGAAGGTGAAGCCCGCTACAATGAAGGCAGCGGCCAAAGCCGCTGGAAAGTCGAAACGCCGCGCGAGCGCATAGCCGCCGCCATATTAGGGGTCGCCTCGAGGCGGCCCGTCACACCAGATTCGGGATGTAGCGCAGCCTGGTAGCGCACTTGACTGGGGGTCAAGGGGCCGTGGGTTCGAATCCCGCCATCCCGACCATTCTTCTTGCTGGCATGCCGCGTGCTCCCTCAGAGCAGCGGTGCCGAAACGCAGCGACAAGCTCGTCACGTTGCCGGTCAGTGGCACGGCGCTGCTGCTGATCGACGTCATCAACGATCTGGCGTTCGACGGATCGCAGGGGCTGGTGGCGCAGGCCGAGCCGATGGCCGCGCGTTTGGCTGCCTTCAAGCGGCGTACGGCGGCCGCGGGAGTTCCCACCATCTACATCAACGACAACTTCGGCCAGTGGCGATCTGATTTCCGTCGAACGGTCGCTCACTGTACCGCTCGATCGTCGCCCGGCCGACTGGTGTCGCGGCGCCTCCGCCCCACCTCACGCGACTACTTCGTGCTCAAACCGAAGCACTCGGGCTTCTACGACACCACGCTCGACACCCTCCTCGACGCGCTCCGGGTGCGCCGGGTGATTCTGGCCGGCATCGCCGGGAATATCTGCGTGCTCTTCACGGCCAACGATGCCTACATGCGCGACTTCCAGATCTTCGCGCCCGCCGATTGCATCGTGTCGAATACCGCGGCGGACAATGCCTATGCCCTCAAACAGATCGAAACGGTCTTGAAAGGGAATCTCGCGACCTCCGAACGAATGCGCTTTCGCGCGGGTCAGCCGCGGCGCGCCGTGCGCCGCAGGGTTCGAAAGGTGACCGAATAGCGGAACTCGGTGACCGCCGGAATGTGGTGCTCGTACGAAGTTCGGGCGTCGCCAGTCAGCAGGTACGCAGAGCGGGGCTCGAGCTCCACCTCGTGCGTCGCGCTGCGCCTGCCCGTTGCCGCCGCGGTCGACGCCGGAGAGCGGTAGGGGCGAAATCGCATGCGGCAGTGGGACAACAACGACACCCCGGCGACGACGTCGTACTGCGGGGCGTCCCGATGCCACCCGATGGGTGCGCCGGGCGGATATTCGTTGATGAGCGCCATGGCAAAGGCGTTCCCCTCGACGCCAGCCCAGCCACCTATCCGGTTGCGCAGCGGCAGCAGGAAGTCGGGAAAGGGTTGCGCCTCGCCGCGATCGTAGGCGTGGCCAAAGAAGGCGACACGGCGCCGCGCCACGACCCCTCGCATCTCGAACTCGGAGAAGGTCACGCCGGCGATGGCGTCGAGGAGCGCACGCTCCTCGACGTCGGTGATGAAGTGTTCTCGATATTAAAAGCCCGAAGGGCCCATGCGTACGCTAGTGCGCGCGTGCCCGGGCCTTGCCGGTAGTACGCCGGCGCGCCGGCGCAGTCGTCTTGCGCGACGCCCTCCGGCCTCGCGTCGCAGGCAGGGCTCTCGACATCGTCCCTTGACCGCCGCCGTCGGCCGCGCTCTCGTTGAGCCCCGATTCGGCGAGCGAGGTCAGCTTCTCGTCGGCGGCCTTCTCTTCTTCGAGCGTTTCGGCCAGCAGCTCCGCCACGTCGCCGTGACCGAGCGTCTTCGCCCAGGCGATCAGCGTTCCGTAAGCCGCGATCTCATAGTGTTCGGCCCGCTGGCCGCCCGCGATGAGGCACGCGTCCATCGTGGAGTCGTCGAAGCCCTCTTCCAGCGTCTTCTTGCCTTCGTCGATGATGCCGGCGATCCCGTCGCAGTGCTTCCCGCGCACCTTCTCGTTGAGCAGGCCGAAGGCCTGCTCCAGCCTGGTGGCGTGTCCTCGCGTCTCCTCCAGATGTGATTCGAACGCGTGCTTCAGCTCGGGAGCCGTGGCAGCCTTCGCCAGCTTCGGCAGCGCTTTGATCAGTTGCTTTTCGGCGTCGTAGCAGTCTCTCAACTCGTCGAGAAACGCATCGTGCAGCATTCCGGCCTCGGCCATGGTCGTGAACCTCTATGAAGGAGGCCGGAACGGCGTGGCGCCGTTCCGGCCGGGGAACGTTACTCGCGGTTGGTGCGGGACTTCGACTGACCCGACCAACTGGATGAGTCCTGCGTCACGCGCAGGTGGTTCTGCACCTCGCGCACGCCGGGAGAACGCTCGGCGAGCTCTTCGGCCGCACGCTTTTCCTCGCGGGAGCCGACGGTGCCGGTGAGCGTCGCTTCACCGTTCTTGACTTCGATGCTGATCTCGCTGGCATCGATGTCGTCGTCGTCCGTCAGGCGTTCCGATAGCAGCTCCTTGACGCGTTCGTCCGAGCGTTGGTAACCCTTCGGCCCACGGCCCGAGAAGCCTCGACCCGCGTAGCCGCGGCCGAAGGTCTCGCCGTAGTTTCCTCCGTAGTTCTGCTCGCGCTGGCCCCCACTGCTCTGGTTGCGGGCGCCTTCGTTGGCGAAGCCGCCGTAGTGGCCTCCAGAGAAGCCCTGGCCGCCGTAGCCCTGGTTGCTGGAACGCTGGCCGCGCCAGCGGCCCTGGTCACTCGACGACTGGGTCCACTGCTGACCCCGCGAACCGAAGGGGCGTTGGCCGCCGTACTCGTCGCCTTCGTTCACATAGTCTTCACGGTCCAGATTGCCGCCCGACGACGTCCACTGGCGATCGTCATCCCGGTAGCGCTCGTTCCACCGCTGCCCGTTCTGTGCCCGTCGCGGAGGGACCTGCGACCCGCGGCCTTCCTGCCAACCGTAGTGTTTATCCATGGTGTCTCTCCCGCATTCACAACGAGGTGATCCGTAGCGCACGATACAGTGCGCGACACCTCGTGAGGTGCAAGTCACATTCCGAGACACACATGAGGCACGGCGAGGTCAGCGTGTCGAGCTCGCGGGCACAAGGCGCGTGAGCGTCGCGGTCCACTGGCTGCCCGCGGG
>Ga0207659_10001962_pt1 | contig 12220 bp, 8 predicted proteins | sample KBSM43metaG_FD_184330 | JGI IMG/M metagenome (GOLD analysis project Ga0207659, IMG submission 184330) | Miscanthus rhizosphere microbial communities from Kellogg Biological Station, Michigan, USA - KBS M4-3 metaG (SPAdes) (version 2) | ecosystem: Host-associated > Plants > Roots > Rhizosphere >...
CGCTGAGCCTGGTCGCCAAACGCGACGATCGACGCGCGACCGCCGATCTGCTCCGCTCGCTTGGGGCGTTGGAGTAGGGGCCGCCTTCAGGCGGCCCGGGCCGTGTAGGGGGCCGCCTTTAGGCGGGCCGGGCCGTGTAGGGGCCGCCTTTAGGCGGCCCGGGCCGGCTAAAGCCGGCCCCTACAAGCCGGCCCCTACGTTCTACGCGCTTTGCGCGGCCGCCGGCAGGTAGTCGATATAGCCCTTCGGGCCCGGTGAGTAGAACGTCGTCGCGTCGAACGGGGTGAGATCCAGGCCCGCCGCAAAGCGCTCCGGCAGGTCCGGGTTCGACGTGAACGGCTTGCCGAACACGACGAAGTCTGCCATCCCCGAGGCGATCGCCGCATTGCCGGACGCGAAATCGAAGGCGCCGCCGGCCGCGAACGTGCCGGGGTAAAGCGGCCGCAGCACCTCGAAGATGTTCGGAATCGGCGGCGTGCGCAGCACGTGCAGGTAGCCGAGTCCCATCGGCGCGACGGCCGTGACCAGCGACGTGTAGGTCTCGATCGGGTCGTCGTCGTGGATGTCGTTGAACGGGATCGCCGGGCTGATCTTCATGCCCACCTTCCCGGGCTCTCCCGCCGCGCCGATCATCGCCTCCAGCGTCTCGACGACGAACCGCACCCGGTTCTGCACGCTGCCGCCGTAGCCGTCGCTGCGCGTGTTGGTGCCGGTGGAGAGGAACTGCATCGGCAGGTAGCCCGACGCCGCGTGCAGTTCCACGCCGTCGAAGCCGGCTTCGAGCGCGTTGCGCGTGGCCTGCGCGAAGCCCTCGATCACGCCCGGGATCTCGCTGGTGGCCAGGGCACGCGGTGTGTCCATGTCCTGCAGGCCGTGGGCGTCGGTCCACATCTGCGCGTTGGCGCGGATGGCCGAGGGCGCCACGAGCGGCTCGCTCGTGTAGCGGTTGGCGGAATGACCGATGCGGCCCACGTGCATGAACTGCACGAAGATGTGCCCGCCCCGGGCTTTCACCGCCGCCGTGATCTTCTTCCAGGCGGCGATCTGCTCGGCGGTCTCGATCGCGGGCGTCCGGGCGTAGCCGAGGCCCACGGCGTTGGGTGCCACGCCCTCGGTGATGATCAGGCCGGCCGAGGCGCGCTGTGCGTAGTACTCGATGGCCAATTCGGAGGGCACGCCGCCGGCGAGGGCGCGGCTGCGCGTCATCGGCGCCATCATCATGCGGTTGCGGGTGGTGAAGCCGCCGATGCGGCCAGGGGTCAGCAGGGGTGAAGTCGACATGTCCAACCCACTGTATGTCAGCGCAGCCAGTCGCCGTCAGGTCCCAATGGCCCGATCCCGGGGTGCGACTTTCGGACGATGTGCACTGGGAATGGGATTCGGGCCCAGCCGTTGCGGAAACGCCGGAGCCGGCTCAGTTGATTTCGAGCGGCCTGCGGGGCCACACTGCATGGGTCCGGACACCATCCCAACCCAGAGGACTCCTGATGGCCAACGTTTCACTGACCGTCAACGGAACGCCGCACACGGTCGACGTGGACCCGGCGACGCCGCTGCTCTACGTGCTCCGCAACGACCTCAACCTGCAAGGCCCGCGCTTCGGCTGCGGCCTCGGGCAGTGCGGGGCGTGCACCGTGATCATCAAAGGCGAGGCGGTGCGGTCCTGCGTCCGCCCGGTCTCCACGGTGGCGGGCGCCAGCATCACCACCCTCGAGGGGGTCGCGCAGAACGGGAAGCTCCATCCCGTGCAGCAGGCGTGGATCGACGAGCAGGTCCCGGCCTGCGGCTACTGCCAGAACGGCCAGATCCTTACGGCGAAGGCGCTGCTCGACAAGACGCCCAACCCGACCGACGCGCAGATCCGCCAGGGCATGGCCTCGACGCTGTGCCGCTGCATGACCTACTACAGGATCCAGGCCGCCATCAAGCGCGCGGCGAAAGCGATGGTGACCGCATGATCTCCGACACCTCGCGCCGCGAATTCATCAAGCTGTCGGGCATGCTCGTCGTCGGCGTCGCCGCCGCCGGCCGCGACCTCGCGGCCCAGGCTCCGGCGGGCGGACCCTACGCCGATCCCGACTTCCGCCAGCTCGACTCGTGGATCGTGATTCGGCAGGACAACACCGCCACCTTCTACGTCGGCAAGACCGACCTCGGCCAGGGCACCGGCACCGCCTTCCGGCAGATCATGTCGGACGAGCTCGACATCAACTTCGACGCCACGAGCGTGGTGATGGGCACGACCGACCTCACCGTGGACCAGGGTGGTTCGGGCGGCTCCGACGCCCTGCAGACCGACGGCTGGCCGATGCGCCGCGTCGCCGCCGAGGCGCGCCGCGTCCTGCTCGACATGGGGGCCGCCAGCCTGAGTGTGCCGGTCTCGCAGCTCGCCGTCAGCGACGGCGTGATCACGGTGAAAGGGGATCCGTCGAAGCGGGTGACCTACGGGCAGCTGGTCGGCGGGAAGCGCTTCAACGTCACCCTCACGGGCAACACCACCGAGGCCACCGCCGGCCGCGCGCCGCTCAAGACGGTCCAGGAGATGAAGATGACGGGGCGCTCGCCCCGCCGCTACGACATCCCGCCGAAAGTGGACGGCTCGCTCAAGTGGGCGGTCGACGCCAGGGTGCCCGGCATGCTGCACGCGCGCAACGTGAAGCCGCCGACGGCCGGCGCGCAGCTCGTGAGCGTGGACGAGGCGTCGGTGCGCAGCGTGCCCGGCCTGGTGAAGGTAGTGCGCAAGGGCAACTACCTGGCCGTGGTGTGCGAGCGCGAGGAGCAGGCGATCCAGGCGGCGCGGCAGCTCAAGGCGGAGTGGAGCAAGCCGGCCACGGCGCCGTTCCCGGCCTCGGACGATCTCTTCACCTATATGCGCGGCGCCACGCCGACCTTCAGCGCGCCGCCCGCGGTGGCCGGCGACCCGGATGCGGCCTTCAAGGCCGCTGCCCGCGTGCTCGAGGCCGACTACGACGTGCCATTCCAGGGGCACACGGCCATCGGGCCGGCGCACGCGATGGCCGACCCGTCGAATGGCCAGCTCACCATCTACTCGAACGACATGAAATCGTACGGGCTGCGCAACGGCGTGGCGAGGTTCCTCAACCTGCCGCGCGAGCAGGTGCGCGTGGTGTGGATGGAGGGACCGCAGGCCTACGGCCGCACCGCGGCCGACGACGCCGGCTTCGAGGCGGCCTTCCTGGCCAAGGAGCTCGGGCGCCCGGTGCGCGTGCAGTGGATGCGCAACGAGGAAACGGCGTGGGACACCAAAGGGCCCGCCTATGCCGTGAAGATGCGTGGCGCGCTCGACGCCCAAGGCAATCTCACCGCGCTCGAGTGGGACGGGCGTGCGGCCGACCACAATCACGTCGGCTACAACGAGCCCGATACCGTGCTCATCGCCCAGCTCGCGAACATGCGGAAGGCGACGCCGGCGCGTGGCGTCTCGTCGACGCCGTCGAGCATGTACGTCGTCCCCAATCAGCGCACGCTCGCGCACGTCGTGGGCCTGCCGCTCGTGTGGGAGACTCCGCTGCGCACCGGCAACCTGCGCGATCCCGACGGCCCGCAGGTCACGTTCGCGTCCGAGTCGTTCATCGACGAGCTGGCGGCCGCGGCCAAGGCGGATCCGGTCGCGTTCCGGATGAAGCTGCTGACGGCCAGCCCCGCCGACGACATGGGCTACAAGCGGGCGCGGTCGATCGCCTGCCTCAAGGCGGCGGCCGACAAGTACGGCTGGGCGCCGCGCCCGTCGCCGAAGCCGGTCGAGAGCGGCGAGATCCTGAGCGGCCGCGGCGTCGCCTACACGTTCCGCAGCCAGACGGTGGTGGCCCAGATCGTGGACGTCGAGGTGAACCGGCGCACGGGGCGGGTGTGGGTGAAGCGCATCGTCTGCGCCCACGACTGCGGGCTGGTGATCAACCCCGACGCGCTGACGCGGACGCTGGAAGGCGCGATGCTGCACTCGCTCAGCCGCGCGCTCTACGAGGAGGTGCGCTTCGACACCGAAAAGGTGTTGAGCACCGACTGGGCGTCGCACCCGACGCTGACGCATCTCGACACGCCCGAGACGATCGACGTCATCCACGTCAACGGCGATCCGGATCCGGCGCGGCCGGACCTGCCGCACTACGGCGCCGGCGAGACCGCATGCAAGCCGCTGCTCGCCGCGGTCGCCAACGCCATCTACGACGCGACCGGCGTGCGCCTGCGGCGCGTGCCGTTCCGCAACGCACGCGTGTTGGCGGCGCTCAAGGCCGCGAACGTTTAGCAGATGTCGAGGGCGGTCTTCAGACCGCCCTCGACGTCGTCCGGGATCCTACGAGCTCGGCGAGCACGGGACGCATCTCCGAGAGCTTCGGCGGCTTGTTCAGCACCCGGTCCACGTGAGCCGGCACGTCGCCGTCGTCCGTCAGCCGCTGCCCCCAGCCGGTCAGCAGGATCACCGGCGTCGACGGCGACAGCTCTTTCACGCCGGCGGCCACCTGCCGGCCATCCACGTACGGCATGCCCAGGTCGGTCATCACGAGGTGAAACGGGGCCTCGGCTTCGCGCGCGGCGGAAAACGCCTCGAGACCGGCCAGCCCGCCCGCCGCGGTCGTGACGTCGTGGCCGTCGAACTCGAGCGTGTCGCGCAGCGACTTGAGCAGCAGGGGGTCGTCGTCCACCACGAGGATCCGCTGGCGCGCCAGCTTGGGCGGCCTGGCCGGCGCGGGCGCCGCCGGCGCATCGTCGATCGCCGCGGAGAAGACGAGCTGCACGGTAGTGCCGCGGCCCGGCGCGCTCAGGATGTAGATCTCGGCGCCATGGCGCTGCACGGTGCCGTAGACCGTGGCCAGCCCCAGCCCCGTGCCCCGCTCGCCTTTGGTGGTGAAGAACGGTTCGAGGCACCGGCGCTGGGTGTCGGCGTCCATCCCCACGCCCGTGTCGGACACCTCGATGTACACGCGGTCCGGAGCGCCCGGCCGTGAGCCGTCCGGCGTTCGCCGGGTGCGGAGGCTCATCGTGCCGCCCTCCGGCATCGCGTCCACGGCGTTGAACACGAGGTTGGTGAGGGCTTCGCGCAGCTCGCTCTCGACGCCCGCGACCAGCGGCTCGTTGGCGGCCAGCGAGGTGTCGAGCTCCACCACGGCGCCGCGCTCCTGCGGCATGTCGCTCCAGCGAGCGCGCGTGAGGCTGATGACGTCGCGCGCGATCTCGTTCAGGTCGACGGTGCTCAGCACCATCTCGGCCTCGCGAGGGCGGTAGAACTCGCGCATGCGTGCCACGGTCTGCGCCACGTCCTCGTTGGCGCGCTGGATGGTTTCGAGGTAGTCGCGCGTCCGCGGGCTCAGGCCGGGCTCGGTGTCGAGCAGCGATTCGGTGTAGAGCGCCACGGGTGAGATGGCGTTGTTGATGTCGTGGGCGATGCCGCTGGCCATCTGGCCGAGCGCCTTGAGCCGCTCCTGCTGCATCACCGCCTGCTGCGTCTGCCGCAGATCGTCGTAGGCGCGCTGCAGCGCGGTGTGGAGCTGCGCCTGGTGCGCCGCGAGCCCGACATGTTCGCTGAGCTGGCGGAGGAACTCGCAGTCGGGGCTGGTGAAGCCGGCGGCGACCCGCCGCGCCGCGATGAGCACGCCGAACACCTTGCTCTCGACCACCAGCGGCGCACCGACGAACGAGCGAATCGCGCCGGAGGCGAGCTGCTGGGCGAACGGCGTTGGTGCCGCGCTGATGTCGGGTTCGTAAACGAGCTGGCCGCGGAGGCACCTCGAGAGGCCGTTGCCATCGACGCGCACCATCGCCCCTTCGCCGAGCCGGAGCGCGCGCGCGAGTTCCTCGCCACGAGGACCGATACAGACCACCGACAGGGTGCGATCGACGGCGTCGTAAAGGCAGGCGCAGCAGTAGTCGAGCGGCAGGTGGTCTTCGAGGCTGCGGACCACGACCCGCAGCAGCCCGGTGAGATCCTGGTGCTCGCCGATCGCGCGCGTCAGCCGGTCGAGCAGATCCATCCGTTCCAGCTGTGCGCGCAGCCGCTGCTCGGACTGCTTGTAGTCTTCGACATCGGTGTTCGACCCGAACCACTTGACGAGCGTGCCGGTCGCGTCGCGCAGGGGCACGGCGCGCGTGCGGAACCAGCGATAGGTGCCGTCGCGCCGCCGCAGGCGGAACTCCTCGTCGTAGAGGTCGCCCCGCTGGACGGCCTCCCCCCACTCGACCTCGACGCGCGCGCGGTCGTCGGGGTGCACCGCCTCCGCCCAGCCGGCACCGAGCTGCTCCTCGGCGGAGCGGCCCGTGTAATCGACCCACTGGCGGCTCAGATAGTCGCAGTAGCCGTCGGCGCGGCACGTCCATACGAGGTGGGGCAGCGACTCGGCCATCGCCTGGTAATGCTGCCGGCTCTCGACGAGGGCACCTTCGATCTGCTTGCGGTCGGTGATGTCGGTGGAAACACCGAATACGGCGTAGGGCTTGCCGGCCTCGTCCCACAGCGGAGACTTCACCGACAGGTACGTGCGCTCGCCGCCGTCGACCGGCACCAGTTCCTCCTCGGTGAGCGGTCCGTTGGCCTCGACGACGCGGCGGTCCATCGAGCGGAAGCGCTCGGCGATCTCGGCGCCGAAGCGATCGATGTCGGTTCGCCCGAGGACCTCCTCCTGGGTGATGTGGAAGAGGTCCAGGTAGCTCTGGTTGACGAACAGATAGCGGCCCTCGAGATCCTTGACGTAGGTCACCGTCGGCGACTTGTCGCTGATCGCCTGCAGCAGGCTCTGGCTGCGCCGCAGCTGGCGTCCGGTGTCGCGCTCGGCCGTCTGGTCGCGGAACACCAGCACGACGCCGTCGATCTCGCCTTCGTCGTTGCGGACCGGAGCGCCGCTGTCGGCGATCGGCCGCCACTGGCCCTGCCGGTGCTTCAGGATCGTGTTGCCGGGCCCGATCGGGCGGCCTTCGCGCAGCACGCGACGCACCAGGTTCTCGACCGGGTGCTCGGTGAGTTCGTTGGCGATCACGAAGACCTCGTCGAGCGGCCGCTCCCGCGCCTCGATGGCCGTCCAGCCCGTCAGGCGCTCCGCGACGGCGTTGAGGAACCGGACGCGCCCCTCCGTGTCGGTGACGATGACGCCGTCGCCGATACTGGCCAGCGTGGTTCGCCACGCGCCCGCCGCGCGGCGCTCCGACGCTTCGGCCTTTTTCATCGCGCCGGCAAGGTAGGCGATGCCGGCCCCGATGATCATGAACAGGGCGATGGAGTGCAGGTCGTAGGCCGCGGGAATCTTCAACAGGCCCACCGGCAGGAGGAACCACACGTACGAGGTGGCGGCTGACAGCGCGGCCGCCAGGAGTCCCGGGCCGAAGCCGCCGAACCACGACGCAATCAGAATGGCGGGAAAGAACGAGAGGTAGGGCACCGTGGGGCCGAGCCACAGGCCGACCAGCCACCTGAGGAGAAACGCTCCGGCGACGCACACCGCGGCCATGCCGTAGGCCACGGCGGGACGCGGGAAATCACGATCGGCGTTCACCGAGTCTGCCCCAGGGGAGGAGGCGGCTAGTCTACTCCAGCCGTTGGGCACGTAAAGCGAAGTTGCACGCGTTTTCACGCCCCGGGCGATCGTAAGATCGGTCCGGGATGCGACCCCGCCTGCTCGTCGTGGACGACGAAGCGCGCCAGATGGAAGCCCTGTGCCGGACGCTCACGCCAGAGGGCTATGACGTCACCGGATGCTCGACCCCGGGCGATGCGCTGGCCGCGCTGCGCGACCAGTCGTTCGACGTGCTCCTGACCGACCTGATGATGCCGGGCATGGACGGCGTGGAATTGCTGGCCGCCGCCCTCGAGATCGATCCCGACCTGGTCGGCGTGATGATGACGGGCCACGGAACGGTGGGCACGGCCGTCAACGCGATGAAAATCGGCGCGCTCGACTACATTCTCAAGCCCTTCAACCTGAGCGCCATCCGCCCGGTCCTTGCCCGGGCCGTGAACGTCCGCCGTCTCCGTCTCGAGAACATCCGCCTCCGGGAAGCGGTCGGCATCCACGAGGTCAGCACGGCCATCGGCCGGTCACTCGACTCCGCCACCGTGCTCGAACGCCTCGCCGACGCCGCCTTCCAGCAGAGCCGGGCCGGCGACGTGCGGGTGTACGTCACCACCGCGGCGGGCACCGGCCTGACGCTGGCCGCCGCGCGCAGCCGCGCCGGCGCGCCGCCTCTCGGCACCGTGCAGCCCGTGACCGAAGCGGTGGCCGCGTGGGTGCGTCGCCAGCGCGAGTGGCTCGATGACGGCGAGTTTGACACCGAAGCGCCCGAGTCGCCGGATCCGTCATGGCTGCCGAGGCTTCTGTCGGTGCCGATGCTGGTGGACGGGCGCTTCACGGGGCTGCTGGTGTTCGAGGCCGGCGGTCCGTCCCGGCCGATGCCCGCGGGGCAGATCAAGGCGTTGAGCGTGCTGGCCGGGGCCTGCGCCACCGCGCTCGAAGTCTCGACGCTGCTCGAGCACCTGCGCCGTTCCAACGACGACCTGCGCAAGTTCGCGTGGGCCGCGTCGCACGACCTGCAGGAACCGCTGCGCGAGGTGGCGCTCAATACCCAGCTGCTGACGCGGCATCAGGGCGTGCTCGACGCCGAGTCGAGCGCGCTGGCGGAGGCGGCCGCCGCCGGCGCCCGGCGCATGCTGGGGATGGTGCAGGAGCTGCGCGCGTTCGTCGAGGCCGGCGCCACGCCGCTCGACGCCGGCGTCGCCGCCGACAGCGGCGCCGCGCTCGACCGCGCCGTGGCCGATCTGCAGGACGACATCGCGGGCAGCGGCGCCGGCATCACTCGCGGCGCGCTGCCCATGGTGCGCATGCGGGAAGCGGATCTCACGCAAGTGTTCCGGCGCCTGCTCGACAACGCGATCAAATTCCGCCGTCCGGGCACCGCGCCTCGCATCGAAATCGGGGCCAGTTGCGAGCGCGGCGAGTGGACGCTCTCCGTCCGCGATGCCGGCATCGGCATCGACCCGTCCTACCACGCGCAGATCTTCGAGCCGTTCCGCCGCCTGAACCGGCGCGAGGACTACGACGGCAACGGCATGGGGCTGCCGGTGTGCCGCCGCCTCGTCGAGGCCTACGGGGGCCGCGTCTGGGTGGACTCGCGCGAAGGCGAGGGCGCTCGCTTTTGCGTCTCGGTGCCAGCCGTCAGTGGAGCGCAGTCCTGAGCGCCGCGGCCGCGTCGGCCATCGCCGTCTTCGCGCCGTCGATGATGCCGCCGAGGCTGAAGAACGGGTGGAACATGCCGTCGTAGCGCTTCACGACCGTGGGCACGCCGGCCTGCTGCAGGCGTTGCGCGAACAGCTCGCCCTGGTCCCGCAGCGGGTCGCACTCCGCCGTCAGCACGAACGCGGGCGGCAGCCCGGCCAGGTTGGCGTGCAGGGGTGAGGCCCAGGCCTGGCGCCGATCGATCGGCCGCGGCAGATAGTGGTCGGCGAAGTAGTCCATGTCCTCGGTGGTCAGGAAGTGGCCGCTCGCGAATTCGCGCATCGACGGACTCTCGTCGGTGAAATCCACGAGCGGATACACGAGCAGCTGAAAGGCCAGCGCCGGTCCGCCGCTGTCACGGGCCCGCAGCGCCACCACGGTAGCGAGGTTGCCGCCCGAGCTTTCTCCGCCCACGGCGATGCGTGCCGGGTCGACGCCAAAGGCGGCAGCGCGGCCGGCGACGAACGCGGCGGCCGCGAAGGCATCGTCGGCGGCCGCCGGGAAGGGATGCTCGGGCGCCAACCGGTAATCCACCGAAATGACGACACAGCCGCTGCCGTTGGCCAGCGCCCGGCATGTGCGGTCGCTCATGTCGAGTCCGCCCAGCACGAAGCCGCCGCCGTGAAAGTAGATCAAGGCCGGCAGCGACGGCGTCGCCGATGGCCGGTAAACCCGCACCGGAATCAGACCGCCGTCTCCGGGGACACGCTGGTCCTCCACCTGATGGACGGGCTGTTCGGGGCCGCCGAGGTCGGGCGGCATGGCCCTCGCCCGCGCCTCGAGCGGGGTGAGTTCGTGCAGTGGGCTGCCGCCGGCGGCGGTCAGCTGATCGAGAAACGCGGCGCATTGCGGATGCAGTGGCACGGAAAAGCCTCACTTCGTGACGTAATGTTTCGACGACTGCTCGTTCTCGTTGCAGACGAACTCGATGAGCTGCTGGTCCGGGAGGAGACGGTAGTTGATCCGCACCGTCCAGGGCCGCGTGTACGCCTTCGCGTCCTCCACCGTGACGTCGAGCTCGAGCCGGCCGTAGCTCACGCGGCGGAACCGTTCGGTGATCCGCGTCGTGGTGCCGAAGTAGCTGCCGTCCACGTCGAGCCAGCCGTCGTCGCGGAACCCCACCGACTGCACCACGAGCGTGTCGCCTTCCCACCGTCCCACCGAATAGCCCTGCCAGAACGGCTGCGGATCGTTGGCCGGCAGCGGGCGGCCGTCGAGCAGGATGTGCCGCACGCCGCCGTTGGCCTCGTAGGCAATCATCATGTCGTCGCGGGTCTGGACGATCTTGCGCGGTTGCGAGTGGGTGTGCTGCTGCATCAACCCGACGGGCAGGCAGTTGGCGTCGGGGTTGCCCTTTGAAAAGCTGGCCTGCCGCTGCTGGCGCAGCTCGGCTGCCCAGGGCGTGTAGGGCAGCCCGCCCTGCATGTTGCGGCCGGCGTTGACGAACGTGGCCACGGGCGGCCCGTCGCCCACGTTGGGGATCATCGGTCCGCCCAGCCGCCCGCTCGGCGGGATGCGGCTTTCCCACACGCCGGAGAGGTCGGGGACGCCGCCGCTCGCGAGCCGCGGCGCGGCCGCATTCAGATCGGGAGCGCCCGCCGCCGTCTTGGGAACGTCGGAGCGCAGGAACGGCGGCCACTGCGCCGCCAGGGACACGGAAAGCGCGAGACAGCACGCCAAAGTAGTGACGAGTCGCATCGGCAAAAGACTGTATCTCACGGACGTGGGGACTGCTCGTAGGGGCCTGCTTTAGCTGGCCCACCAGCGGAAGGATCTCGGCCCTGGACCGCCTGAAGCCGGCCCCTGCGACCGAAGCCCTATAATCACCCGCCATGACATGCCGACCTGCTCTCGCGCTGCTCGCTCTGCTGGCCTTCGCGCCGGCTCCCGCCTCGGCCCAGCTCATTGCCGCCAAGGACGGCCCGATCGTCTACGGCCACCATCACCTGAACACCACCAACACCGAGGTCGCGCGGAAGTTCTGGATCGATGCGCTCGGCGGTGTCCTGGTGAAGTTCGGCACCAACAACACCGAGATCATCCGCTTCCCGAACGCACTGCTCTTCCTACGGCCGGCCAACATGCCGGTGCCCTCGGGCGGCAGCAAGGGCACGACCGTCGATCACATCGCCTTCTCGGTGAGCAACCTCCGGCAGACGCTCGATCGCGTCAAGGCCGGCGGCTTCCGGATCGTCACGACGGCCGAGGCGCCGCCCAACGTGAAGGTCGTGGACGACATCGGCGTGGTGACCGGCGGACCGGTGAGCGGCATCGCCTACGTGATGGCACCCGACGACATGAAAGTGGAACTGCTCGAGATGAAGGCGCAGACCGCTCCCGTCGCGTCGCATCACCTGCACTTCGCCGGCATGAACAAGGAGATGCAGGCCTGGTACATGCAGACCTTCGGCGCCAAGGAGCAGGCCTCGGCCAATCCCGCCGCCTTCGTCAGCGCGACGCTGCCCGGGCTGATCATGAACTTCACTCCCGCGGCCACGGTGGTTCCTACCGAGGGGCGTGTCATCGATCACATCGGGTTCGAGGTGAAGAACCTCGAAGCCTTCACCAAGCAGCTCGAGGCCAAGGGGATCAAGCTGGCGCTGGCGTACCGGCAGGTGCCGGCCCTCGGGATTGCAATCGCCTTCGTCGTCGACCCGTGGGGCACGCGCATCGAATTGACCGAAGGCCTCGACAAGGTGAACTGACGTACGTAGGGCGGGGCTTCAGCCCCGCCATGCCTTCCGGCGAGGACCGACGTGTAGCGCAGGCCTGAGGCCTGCCCCGAAGGCAGGAAGCGCCGCTGCTCTCGGCGCGGCTGAAGCCGCGCCCTACTGGAGGCGGCCGCCGTTACGATCGGTTTTAGATGGGCGCTTCTTCTTCCAGGTTCTGCACCGCGAGCCGCGTCTCACGGACCATCTGGCCGCAGCCGTAGACCAGGCCAATCACGGCCCCGACGCCGACTACCAGTCCCAACCCCGCTACGACTTCGTAGACTTCATCCG
>Ga0207659_10001965_pt1 | contig 12214 bp, 11 predicted proteins | sample KBSM43metaG_FD_184330 | JGI IMG/M metagenome (GOLD analysis project Ga0207659, IMG submission 184330) | Miscanthus rhizosphere microbial communities from Kellogg Biological Station, Michigan, USA - KBS M4-3 metaG (SPAdes) (version 2) | ecosystem: Host-associated > Plants > Roots > Rhizosphere >...
ACCGCGCAGACTGCGCTCGAGGCCAAGGCCAAGAACATCCGCGTCGTCGTCGAGAACTCAGGGCATCGTCCGCTGGCGCGGTAGCGATTTACTGACCACCCGAACGGCGCGTGACGTCGGTCACCGCGATCAGCGCCTCGGCGTAGTCGTCGAGCAGCACGCCGCCGTCGCCGTCGGGGCGCACGCGCGCTGCAGCCGCCATCGTGCCTTTGCCCCGTCCTGCCTGGTCCACCTGAATCTGGACCACGGCGACTTCGTATCCGGCTCGCGGCTTGGCGTCGGCGCGCGACGAACCGAGGAAGAGGACGGGCCGATCGGTGACCACCACAATGGTCCGTCCGGCTCCCTCCACCTTCTCCCGCGCGTAGCGGATCGCGTAGGGCTGGCCGTCGGCGAGCGTGAGCTGCCCGACCTCGGGCGCGTTGCGAAGGGTCGTGAGGAACTTCGGGTAGCCGCCGAAGCGCAGCGCGTCCTCGACGGTCTTGCGATCGAAGTCCGGCGTGTAGCGGCTGACGCGCACTTCGAGCTTGCCCGACACGGCGCTTGAGGCGCTCTTGGCCTGCGCCGTGCCGCTGAACACCTCGGGTGTGGTCGCAGCGCGGGCCGCCTGGGCGCCGGCCCCGGTGGATGCGCCGAGGAACAGAACGGTCGTGAGGACGATCACAGAGCGCACGGCATCTCCTGTCACTTGACCTTCTTCCAGCGGCTGATCGACAGCGGAGCACCAGCGTCGTCCTTGGTCGTCAGCGTGAGCACGTCCTCGGTCACTTCCCAGTGGCGCGGCCGGTTCGGGGCGAGCGGCCCGCCGCCAGTGACGTACCCGGAACGCTGGCCCTCGAGAAAGTAGGTGAGCGTGCGGTTCTGCAGATCGATGGCCGTGCGCCCCTTCGTCGAGATGACGCCATCACGGATCTCGATGCCTGCGGCCCGAAGCAGATCCGATGTGGCCTGGTCGGCGCGGATTTCCATGGTGAGGTTGCCGAAGTCGTCGTAGTTCAGCACTCCGGAGCCCTTGAGCATGATTGGCGGTTTTCCGGGTGGACGCACCTCGAACGATTCCAGGCCCCAGCGGCCCTCGAGATACTTACGCGCCGCGGTGAGCGACCCAGGGCCCGTGTCGACCTTGCTTCGTTGGCGCGGTTCGCCCGAGTAGACCGCAGCCGCAGCCGCCAGCAGCATCAGCGCCGCGACCGCCGGTTTCCACGTCATCATGATGATCCTTTCGTCGCCATGTCAGCCGAGACGGCGAGTCGTCCGGACGCGGCAGCGGCGTCCGCCGCCGTCGGGAGTTTGATCGGGACGTGGACCCGGACCCGGGTCCCTTTGTTCAATCCGGTCACGATGCTGACGGTTCCCCCCGCCAGCCGGGCCCGTTCCGTGATGCTCACCAGCCCGAGGCCCGTCTCGCCGGTGCGGACCTGGATGTCGAAGCCCTTGCCGTCGTCGGAGACCGTGAGCTCGGCGCCATCGGGGGTCCGAAGCAGCACGACCTCGGCGTGGCCGGCGTCCGCATGCTTCACGACGTTGTGCAACGCTTCCTGCGCGATCCGGTACAAGCAGAGGGATGCTTCGTGGCCGATTGTCTCGAAGTCTCCCTGCGCGCGAAAGGTGACCTTCAGCCCGGGCAAGGGCGGGGTGAGGCCCTTGCAGTAGGCGGACAGGGACGCAGCCAGGCCCGAGTGGCGGAGGACGTCGGGATGCAGGTCGTGCGAGAGGCGCCGCACGCTGTCGGCCAGCGCGTCGGTCCGTCCCTGCAGCTGCACCACTTCAGCCTCCAATTCCGTGGCGCTCCGCACCGACGTCACGTGTCGCTTGAGGCTGCTGAGGGCAATGGACAGCGCCGCGAGCTGCTGGCTCACGTCGTCGTGGAGCTCGCGGGCAAGTCGCGACCGTTCCAGTTCCTGGGCGGCGAGCAGCCGCCCGGCCATGTCCCGAAGGTGCCTCATCAAATCGTTGCGTTCGCGCTCCGCCTCGCGTCGTTCGGTGACGTCGGCGATGGAACAGAGGACGAACTCTCCCTCCGACGTGCGAATGGGACTGAACTCGATCTCCAGAGGGATCTCCGAACCGTCCTTGCGCCGCCCCTCGAGCATGTGCCTGCCGCGGAGTGGCGCCGCGCCGCTTTCCCACGGGTATGCGCGTGGCTCGCCGGGTTGGGTGCGCAGCGAGCCCCGCGGCAGCAGGGTCTCGGCCGGGGCGTTGACGAGCGCTTCGCGTGGATGCCCGAAGAGCGTCTCCACGTGGGTGTTGACCATCACGATGCGGCCGGTGCCGCCGACCATCAGCATGCCCGTTGTCGTCGCCTCGAGTGCGCGCCGGAACTGGTCGGCCGATCGCTTGCGTTCGGTGATGTCCACCTTGGTTCCCACGAGGCGTCGCAGCGTGCCGTCTATAGCTCGGATCGCCGAGCCGCGGGAGAGGAACCACCTTGTGCTGCCGTCCTTGTGCACCATCCGGTGCTCGACTTCGTAGACGTCGGTGTCGCCATCGATACAGGCCTTCACCCGGGCCGTCGTCACCGGCAAGTCGGCGGGATGCACTCGCGATCCCCAGTCTTCGACGCGGCGTGAGATCTCGTGGTCTTCGAAGCCCAGAAGCGACTTCAGGCTTGGATCGACAAACAACTCGTTGGTCTCGAAGTTCCAGTCCCAGACTCCGACGGAGCCGGCCGCCGATGCCAGCGCGTATCGTTGCGCGCTCTCGCGAAGCGCCGCCTCGGCGCGCTTGCGGTCGGTGATGTCGCGCACGAGCGTCAGGATCTGGTCGTGGCCGCCGCGCACCAGCCGGGCCTCGTACTGCCGATTCCCGTCGGGCATCTCCAGCTCGTACTCGACGACGACAGGCTCCGCCGCGTGCGCCACCTGTGTGAACGCCGGTTCGAGAGCGCGGAGCACCGCGGGCGGCAGGACGTCGCGCACGTTCCTGCCGAGGAAGCGCTCGGCGGTAACGAACAGCCCGCTGGGATCGGGCGCGTGATAATCGAGAAAGACCCCATCCATGGTCTGAAGGAACATGAGATCCGGAACCGCGCGCAGGATGGCGCTAGTCCATCCTTCGTGCTCGCGCCGTTCCGGATGGTTCAGTAATGCCATGGGTCGGTCCGATCGGCCGCCGGGGACGCGTCGATACGTGATCCCGTTCCCCGTATTCTTGCCCGCGCGGCTGGTGCCAAGACTCTACCGCGATTGCGAGCTGGAGTCGTCGACCAGGTTGAGAGCCTGGACGAGGAGAGGAGGAGGCGGTGGTCAGGCTCAGCTATATGTGCCCAAAGGGCTTCCCGCTCGCCCGCAGAGAATCAGCGCCGGTGGTGGGATCGTCAGCGCTTTGACGGAACGGGGTATTTCTCGAACATCGCAGCGACGGCTGCGTCGACCGTGGCCTGGTAGGTCGCCGGATTCCAGTCGATTGGCCTGTCCATTCGCACGCTGAAGAGCTGCTGTTTATTCGCCGGGTCGGTCAGGTTGATGACGAGCGTTCCCACCGCGAGCTCGGGAGCGGTCCCGCCCCCGCCTTTCGGCGCCTCCAGGTCGACATCGGTGCGGGTGAGCGTCCCATAAGTCACCACGACGTCGCCTTGCCCGGATGTGAGCTTCGTGAAGCCGCGGGAGCTCAGCTCGCGGTCCACGGCCGCGATGATGAGGGCGTCGACATCCTTGTTGAACGACGGCCGACCGACCGTCCACACGTAGGTCTTGGCTTTGGCGAGTTCAGCGGCCTTGACCGCTCTGACCGTGACGCCGTACTTGGTCTGGGCGCCGACGATGGAGCCGGGGCCGAGCAGCACACCAATGAGGAGGCAGACGAAGAGTGCGCGAGGGATCGACATGCCACGTCTCCAGGGCAAGGACCCTGCCAGTCCGGCGACAAATCGGCCGCGAGAATTGGATGAAACCCGCGGAGCTCCGATTGGTCGCCGTCGAGCGGTAACGGCCGGCTGTGAGCGAGGCACCGACGGTGCCGGCTCAGCTGCCGGTTTGTCAAGAAACTGACCATGCGAACGAATTAGCCATACACTGTTCCACCAGGCGGGCTGGCAATTGATATGCCCCTAGCGCGGGCTCGTGCTACCTTCGACGCTCCGCCCCGGGCATTCAATGCGCCGATACACTGTCCTCATCGCCGACGACCATGCCATCGTGAAGGAGGGCCTTGTCCGCCTGCTCAAGGAGCATGATTTCGACGTCGTTGGCGCCGTTGGCGACGGACTCGAGCTCATGGAGGCGGCGAAGCGGCTTCGACCGGACGTGATTGTCACCGACGTCTCGATGCCTGGATTGAGCGGCCTCGACGTGCTCAACCGTTTGAAGAGCGAACGCGTCGAAAGCAAGGTCATCGTGCTGACGATGCACCACGATGGGGAGCTGGCCACGCGGGCCATGCGGTCGGGCGCCAGCGGGTTCCTGTTGAAGCAGTCGGCCGGCGAGGAGCTGCTGACGGCGATGCATCAGGCGCTGGAGGGCCGGATGTACCTCACGCCGGCGCTCACGAAGGAAGTGATCGAGCGGATGGCCGCTTCGTCGGAGCAGTCCGAGCCGCAGCTCACGGCGCGACAGGTCGATGTGCTCCGCCTCATTCTCGAAGGCCGGCGCATGAAGGAAATCGCGGCCCTCCTCCAGCTTTCCGTTCGAACGGTTGAAACGCACAAGTATCAAATGATGGAGATACTTGGCGTCGAATCTACGGCCGAGCTGGTGAAATACGCGATCGAGCATCGCCTGATCGCGGAATGACGTAGCCGATCGCGCAATTCCCTAACGTCACGTCACAACGTGACAACGCGTAGTCTCCGCACCTGAAACCAGTGGTTTTCCCGGGTCGCCCTCCGTACGATTCCGTTTCGGCGCCGGCGTCGCATTCATAGACTCGGGACCGTTCCACCCCGAAGCCGATGTCACACCCAACGCTCCTGCTCGCCGACGATCACAGGGATACCGGCAATCTGCTGCGCGGTTTGCTGCAGGACGAGTTCGACGTCCTCGCGGTGGTAGAGGACGGTATCGCGCTCGTCAACGCCGCCGAGCGGCTCTCGCCAGACGTGATCGTCACCGACATTTCGATGCCCGGCCTCGACGGGATCGCCGCCACCACCGAGATCCTGCACCGGAACCCCATCGCCCGGATCGTCCTGGTGACGGTCAGTCAGGATCCGGCGATGGTGCAGCGGGGCCTGGCTGCCGGCGCGCTGGGATACGTCCTCAAGCGGACGGCGGGCGAGGAACTGATACCGGCGGTTCGTTCGGCGGTGCGCGGCGAACGTCACGTCAGCCCGGTCGGGCACGACGCGGTGACGCGGTCGTCATCCTGAGAGGTTAGGTTATATGTCTGTGGTCGCCATGTCTTCCTCGCGTTCTCTTCCCGACGCCGAGCTCGAGCGGGTTACCGAGCTCGCGGTCTCCTTGTCGGGACAATTGACGCGCGTTCATTTCGATGAGCTCGACGCCGCTATTGCGGGGGGGCTGCAACACCTCATGGCGGTGACCTGCGCCGACGCCTGCCGGCTGACCCAATTCAACGAGTCGGGAGCGGTCGTGGGGACGCAGAATCCCATGCGCGTCGTCAGTACGGCGGCCGACGAGCCGCCGCCGCTCGATGACTGGCTTGCCGTGCGCCTCGCGCGCGGCGAGGTGGTGGCCGTCTCGCAGCCGGAGGATCTTCCTCCCGAGGCGAGGATTCTGCGGCAGCAGATGGACCAGCCATGGAGGGGATCGATCCTCGGCGTGCCGGCGTCGGTCGCCGGGCGGGTGATGTGCGCGCTCGTGATCCACAGTACCCGGGTGACGCGGCGATGGCCGCCAGCGCTGGTCGAACGCCTGCAGCTCATTACAGAGATCTTCGGTGCCGCGCTGCAGCGGTGGCAGCACGAGAACGCGCTTCGTTCGAGTGTCGCCGAGATCGAGCGTCTCAACGCGCGGCTCGAGGCTGACAACGTGTATCTGAAAGAGGAAATCAAGAACTATCACGACTTCGACGAGATCGTCGGCGACAGCACGCCGCTTCGGCTCGCGTTGGCGCGTTTGAGCCAGGTCGCCCCCACCAATTCGAGCGTGTTGCTGCTCGGGCCGACCGGCACGGGCAAAGAGCTGTTCGCCCGGGCGCTGCACGAGCGGAGCCGCCGGCATGCGCGACCGCTGGTGCGGGTGAACTGCGCGGCGCTGCCGCCGACGCTGGTGGAAAGCGAGCTGTTCGGCCACGAGAAGGGCTCGTTCACCGGCGCGGTCGGGATGCGACAGGGCCGGTTCGAGCTGGCGGACGGCGGCACCATCTTCCTCGACGAGATCGGAGACCTGCCGCCGGAGATCCAGGTGAAGTTCCTGCGCGTGCTGCAGGAGGGGGAATTCGAGCGCGTGGGCTCCTCACGCTCGAAGAAGGTGGACGTGCGGGTAATCGCCGCGACGCACCACAACCTCGAGACTGCTGTCGCCGAGGGACGCTTTCGAGCCGATCTGTATTATCGGCTGAGCGTCTACCCGATTCACCTGCCCTCCCTGAAGGACCGCATTGACGACATTCCACGGCTCGTCTGGTTCTTCATTCACCGTCACCAGCGCGACCTCGGACGGCAAATCACCAAAGTGCCGCAGTCGCTGATGGACGCGTTGCAGCGCTACGCATGGCCGGGCAACGTTCGCGAGCTCGAGAATGTGGTGGAGCGCGCCATGATCGCCTCGGCTGGCAACACCCTGCAGCTCGACGCGCCCCTGGCGTTCACCGCCCCGAGCCGTGAGAAGGTCGAAGAAGTGTCCGAAAACCTCGATGCCGTGCAGCGCGCCCACATCGAGAGCGTCCTCGAGCGATGCGGCTGGCGCATCAACGGCAGCGGCAATACCGCTGAGCGTCTGGGCATCCATCCGAATACTCTGCGATTCCGGATGAAGAAGCTGGGCGTGATGTGTCCGGACGGCCGAGGCCGTCGCCAGCAATCGCCGCCGCCGACCGCCTGAGCGTGACGCGTCACGGCATCATCTGAGCCCCGGAGCCGCCGCGGCGGCCCTGGGGCAGCCACCTCCAGCGGACAGCAGTCATCAGTCCGCTGTTTCAGCGGCGATAGGGTGGGAAAGTCGCCGGCTACCCGTCAGAGCCGGTCCCACTGATCAGCGATCGATCCCCTTGGCCTGGCGCTTTGGAGGCGGTGCTCCAGCGCTGGCTCCCTGATGCGAGTCGAGCTTCAACTGCAGGTACCCGGGCGCGCCAGTCAGCTCGGCACCTTGGTCCCGAAGTCGTTGCAGCGCCTCGATGCCCGCCACGTCCACGGACACCAGGTCCGTGAGATCCAGTTGAATCGAAGTGACGTTCGCGCAGGCCCCGAGCAGTTCGGGCACCTGGGCGACGCTCAACCGGCCGGCCAGACGCACCAAGCGTCGATCGGTCTCGTCCATGACACCAATCCAGCAGTCCACGGCTTCTGCGAAACGCAATACGCAAGCCATGGCCGGCGCTGAAAGACTGCAGTTTCTCAAGGCCATTTGCCGTGAGACCGCCTGGCAGCCCGGCGCCGCCGCGACAGGTCACCATCTGCCGTTAGTGAGTCTCAACACGTTGCGTGCGGCCCGGGGGCTAAGTTGGTGCGGCACGGCCGCGGCAGCCCGGCGGTTAAGCGGGCGGCGTGACTGTCAGCGCACCCGCTGGCGCTGCCTGGCGGCCTTGAGCGACACGCCGAAATAGGCGGTGGCGCCCTGTGCCGGTTCGCCCCACGCCACGTCGATCCGAATGAGATCCACGAACGGCACCTGCACCCGCAGACCGGCGCCATAACCGTCGAGCGCCGGCGATCCCGTGAGATCGTCCCTGTCGTTCCACGCCAGTCCCAGGTCTCCAAACCCTGCCACCTGGAGTCCCCAGTACAGGTTCAGGCCCGCCACCGAGAACGATCGAACCGGTTGGAGCACGTAGGTGTATTCGAGGGTGCCAATGAACTGGTTTCGAGCGGTCCGCGCACCCAGGCTCCAGCCGCGCACGGTATTGGCGCCACCCAGCGCGAACTGCAGGTACTCGGGCAGGCTCGTGCCGACCTCGCCGGTCTGCAGCGTGGCAAGCGAGAAAATCCCCAGGCCATGACGATCCGCAAGCCGCTGAAATCGCCGGCCATCCAGGATGATCGTCCACGACCCGGCGTCCCCGAACAGCCGGTCGATCTCGGCTTCGGCCCACCAGCCGTCTCGCGGATTCGTCGACGAATCCGTGCTGTCGAGCGTGAAGAACGCACCGATCGTTGGGATGACGTCCGTGCCATCCGGGGAGAGCGATGCCCCGGAATCGCCGGTGTCGATCGACAGGACGTCGGCCGCCACGCCCGTCCGCAGGCCGTGAGGCCAATTGCGGGCAAAGCGCGCGTCGGCCGAGGTGGCGCGCTCGTCGAAGTCGTAGAGCGTGTTCCGCCGCCGGGAGTAGCTGAATCCCAGATGCCGTGACCAGGTGCCCGGCGTGATCGTGGTGGTGTCGATCGTGGTGCTCACGCCGGTCTCGCCGCCGAACCGGGCGGCCACACCCACCTGCGAACCGCGCCCGAGGAGGTTGATGCCGCGCAGGCCGGGACCGACGCTGACGCCGTTCTCGTCCGTGACGCGGATATAGATGACAGGCAGCAGCCGCAGGGTTTCCGCGACCGTCACATCGAGCACCACCGCGTCCGCCTCGAGTCGTGGCTCGATGAGGACCGTGGTGAACAGCCGGAGCTCATCGAGCTGGCGCTGATCCGCCGCGAGGGCGGCCCTCCGGAACGGTGCTCCCACTCGGGTGACCAGATGGCGCTCCACCAGATCGGACGGCACGTTACGCAGTCCGCTCACCCGGATCTGTCCGACGACACGCCCTTCCATCGGATCCGCGGCCTGAGCCAGCGCCGGGTGCGGCACGGTGCCGCACACGACGCCGATCAGACACACGCCGGCCAGGCGCATCGCCACGAGGGCTACTTCGGCGTCTCGGCCGAGATCAGCAGCGCATTGGTCCAGGTCATGTCGAGCCGGTCACCGACCTTCAGTTGATCGAACGCTTTCTTGTCGGCCACCCGCCGGCTGTACTTGTAGTTGTTCGGGCCGGTGACGGTGAGCGACTTCTCCTTCTCATCCTTCGCCGTGATCGTTACCGTCACGGTGCGCTGCGCGGCGAGCGTTCCGGCCGGTTGCCCCTGACCACGCGTGAACGCGCTCGTATCGAGGTCCACGGCGGCCTCGTTGGGCTTCTTCACGCGGACCACGACGTTTTCGTAGTAGCGCGCGGTGATCTTGTCGCCGACCTTGAGTTCCTTGAACCGCGTGAACGCGGGGGGAACCTCCAGCGTCTCATAGACCCCCTGGGCATCCTTGACGGTCATCGTTCGGGTGCTCTGATCGATGGCCTCGATCGTCACCGTCACTGTCGCCGATTCCCCCTGGAGCGTCTTCGACTGGGCGCCTGCGGCGCCGGCAGTTCCCAGCAGCACGGAGCCAGCCAGAGTCCCCATCAGCATTGTCGTTAGAAGCGTCTTCATGCGTTCTCCTTTTGATTGTGATTGCCCCGTTCGTGGCCCCGCCGGGGCAAAGTGAAGAGCACGATTCGCAGGTCGTCGGGGCTCGTTGTCTCCGCTGGATGAGCCAGCGCGCGCGCGGCGTGAACACGGCCATCATGGGTTTCGCCGGATCGGGCAAAGTGCAAGACCCGGACCCGCCCGCCGCGCCGTCCGGATCCCCGCGTCTGGGTCGCGATCCGTACTCTGCTTCTGGCCTGTCGAGACGCCCTCACAACATGTGGTGACCGCCGGCGCCGCCGATCAGGCGGTGTGTCGAAACCTCGCCAAAGGCATTGCCTCCGGGCCGAGGCCGGGGGCCGTGAGGTGGCGCTGGTTTTGCGGGAGGATGCCGCGCATGTCCCCTTCTTTCCAGGAGTCCGTGTGGCGCTGACGTTCAAGGAAGTCCGACAGCTGTTCCAGGTGCCGAGTTCTGGCCGGGTGCGATTGCGCGATTACGATCCGGGCTGGGCTGCCGCCGACGAGTTCAAGGAACTGACCAAGGACCAGCTCAAGGCGCAGGCGGCCGCTTTCCTCGAGCAGAACGTCGCCGATCTGGCCAAGGCGCAGGAGCGGCTCTATGCGTCCGATACGCATTCGGTCCTCATCGTGCTGCAGGCGTCCGATGCCGCCGGGAAGGACGGCACGATCAAGCACGTCATGTCCGGGGTCAATCCCCAGGGCTGCCAGATCTACGCGTTCAAGAAGCCGTCGAGCGAAGAGCTCGATCATAATTTCCTCTGGCGCTATATGAAGGCGCTGCCGGAGCGCGGCCGCATCGGCATCTTCAACCGTTCCTACTACGAGGACGTGCTCGTCGTCCGGGTCCATCCGGAGTTGCTCGGCCGGCTGCCAGACGAGGAGCGGGGCGAGAAGTTCTGGCAGGGCCGCTACGACGACATCAACGCGTTCGAGCGGCACCTCGCGCGCAACGGCACGCTGGTGCTGAAGTTCCTGCTGAACGTCTCGAAGAAAGTGCAGCGCGAGCGTTTCCTGGAGCGGCTCGATCGCCCAGAGAAACACTGGAAGTTCTCGGTCAGCGATCTCGAAGAGCGGAAGCACTGGTCGGAGTACCAGGTCGCGTTCGAGCAGATGATCCAGCACACGAGCACGAAGCAGGCGCCGTGGTGGGTCATTCCTGCGGACAACAAGTGGGTGACACGGACGCTCGTCGCCGGCATCATCACCCGCTCGATCGAACGGCTCGGCCTGACGTTCCCGAAGGTGTCCGACAAGGACCGGAAGCGTCTCGAGGCCGCCAGGGTCGAGCTGATGGCAGGCAAATGACGACTCCGCTGAATGGGAGTGGTCGCCGGCATGCGTCCGGTCGGAAAGGAAGCCATCGCTGGCTCTCAGGCTGGTCGAACCATGAAGAAGACGATCCACACGTCTCTCCTTCTGCTCGGCGTGCTGTCGCTGCCGCACCGGGTCGAAGCTCAGTTGCCGGCGCTCGGGGGCTCCCAGACGACGTCGCCGGCCGCAAAACCGCCGGCCGAGGATCCCTTGGGACGGAGCACGCCGCAGGGAGCCGCCGCCGGCTTGATTCGCGCGGCTGAACAGGGCAACTTCGCTCGCGCCGCCGAATACCTCGACTCCAGGCTCGCGCTCTCGGAGCGGCGCGAGCTGGCCCGGAAGCTGTGGGTCGTTCTCGACCGGAGGCTCGTCAGCGACGCCAGTCGCCTCAGCAACAGGCCGGATGGCGATCTCGACGACGGACTCACCAACCGTGACCGCATGGGCGCCGTCGACAGCGAGTCCGGCGGCGTCGACGTGTTTCTGGACCGCGTGCAGCGAGGTTCTGGCGACCCCATCTGGTTGATCGCTGCCAGCACGCTGCGGGAAGTCCCGCGGCTCTTCGACGAAATCCAGCCGCCGTGGATCGAACGCTATGTGCCGGAGTGGCTGGTCGCCAATCGATGGTGGTCCATCCCGCTCTACCGGTGGATCGCCGTGTTGCTGTTGATCCCCCTGCTGTTCGCGGGCGCCTCGCTGTCGACCCGGGCGCTGACCCGTCTCACCGCACCGGCGTTGCGGCGCTTTACGCGGAATCCCGACGCCAAGCCGGTGGGGGTCGCGCCCTTAAGGGTGCTCTTGCTCGGGCTCATGTTCTACGGCGCGTCGTTCTGGGGTCTCAGCCTGGCGACCCGGACGTTCTGGCAACGGGTGGCAGGCACCCTGATGATCGTGGCTCTCTGCTGGCTCACCCTGCGCCTGCTGGATCTGGTGGCGGGGCTGAGCCTGAATCGTCTGGAACGCGTGAATCGCTCGGCCGACACGGCGCTGGTGCTTCTGATCAACCGCCTCCTGAAGGCGACGACGGTGATCGTGGCTGCGCTGACGTTCCTCTATCTCGCCGATGTCGACCTGACGGCCGCGCTCACCGGCCTGGGCGTCGGCGGCATCGCCATCGGCTTTGGTGCCCAGAAGACCATCGAGAACCTGTTCGGCGGCATCATGGTGATTTCGGACAAGCCGGTCAACGTCGGGGACTTTTGCCGGGCGGGCGAGTTCACGGGCACGGTCGAAGACATCGGCATTCGTTCGACGCGGATCCGGACGCTCAATCGAACGGTGGTGTCGGTGCCCAACGGTCTCCTGTCGGCGATGAGCCTGGAGAACTTTGCCCCGCGCGACCGGTTTCTGCTTCACCACACGGTCGCATTGGGACGACAGACGACGGCGGAACAGATGCGCCTCGTGCTGAAGCAGATCCGCGCCCTGCTCGACGGG
>Ga0207659_10001968_pt1 | contig 12212 bp, 12 predicted proteins | sample KBSM43metaG_FD_184330 | JGI IMG/M metagenome (GOLD analysis project Ga0207659, IMG submission 184330) | Miscanthus rhizosphere microbial communities from Kellogg Biological Station, Michigan, USA - KBS M4-3 metaG (SPAdes) (version 2) | ecosystem: Host-associated > Plants > Roots > Rhizosphere >...
CGAGCCGTTCGTCATGTACCTCGGCGACAACCTGCTCAATCGCGGCATCACCAGCTTCGTGCAGGAGTTCGCCCGCGATCAGCCGGCGGCGCAGATTCTCCTGACGCGCGTGCCCGATCCGCAGATGTTCGGCGTCGCCCAGCTCGACGGCGGGCGCGTGGTGCGGCTGGTGGAAAAGCCGAAAGAGCCGATTGGCGACCTCGCGCTGGTCGGCGTCTACATGTTCGGCCCGCAGATCTTCGAGTCGGTCAACCGCATCACGCCGAGCTTCCGCAACGAGCTCGAGATTACCGACGCCATCCAGGACCTCATCGACCGCGGCCTCACCGTGCGGCCGCACATCGTCGAGGGCTGGTGGAAGGACACCGGCAAGCTGGAAGACATGCTCGAGGCCAACCGGCTGATCCTCGACACCTTCGAGCGGCGCATCGACGGCACCGTGTGCCCCGACAGCCGCGTCGAGGGCAAGGTGGTGGTCGAGGCCGGCGCGGTGATCGAGCGGTCGGTCATCCGCGGCCCGGCGGTCATCGGCCGCGGCGCGCGGATCGTGCACGCCTACGTCGGCCCCTTCACCTCGATCGGCCAGGACGTGGAGATCAAGGACACCGAAATCGAGCACAGCATCGTGCTCGAGGGCTCGAGCCTGCGTGACCTGTCGAACCGGGTGATCGACAGCCTGATCGGCAAGGGCGTGAAGATCTACCGCGAACCGGTGAAGCCCAGCGCCTACCGGTTCATGCTGGGAGACAATTCGGAGGTCGGTATCAGATGGTGAAGCCCGCCGCCTACGCCGCGCCGGCCGCGAAGCACCCCCGCATCGACGGCGTCAGGACGAAGCCGCTGCGGCTCATTCCCGACGAACGCGGCTGGCTGATGGAGATCCTGCGCGCCGACGACGCCGAGCTGTTCACCAGGTTCGGCCAGGTCTACGTGTCGGCCACCTACCCTGGCGTCGTGAAGGCCTGGCACTACCACCAGAAGCAGGTAGACCACTTCGCGTGCGTTGCCGGCATGGTGAAGCTGGTGCTCGTGGACACCCGCGACGGCTCGCCGACCAAGGGCGCGGTGAACGAGTTCTTCATCGGCACTCAGAACCCGATGCTGGTGCAGGTTCCCAACCTCGTGTATCACGGCTGGAAGTGCATCAGTCAGGAGGTGTCACTGGTGGTGAACGTGCCGACCGAGCCCTACCACTACGCCGAACCCGACGAATATCGGGTCGAGGCACACGGCACGCTGCCCTACGACTGGACGCGCCAGGATGGTTGAGGTGCTCGTCACCGGCGGCGCCGGGTTCATCGGCAGCAACTTCGTGCGCCACGCGCTCGCCGCCCACGCCGACTGGCGCGTGACCACGCTCGACAAGCTCACATACGCGGGACGGCGCGAGAACCTCCACGACGTGATGGCCGACCCGCGCCACGAGTTCGTGCAGGGCGACATCGCCGACGCCGCCGTGGCGGGTCCGCTGGTCGAGCGGTCGGCGATCGTCGTGCACTTCGCGGCCGAGACCCACGTGGACCGGTCGCTGCTCCACGCCGGCGACTTCATCCGCACCGACGTCGAGGGCACCTGGGTGCTGCTCGAGGCCGCGCGGCGCGCCATGGGCCTGCGGCGCTTCATCCAGATCTCCACCGACGAGGTCTACGGGTCGGTGCCCGTGGGCGCGAGCGTCGAGACCGACGAGCTGAAGCCGCGCAACCCGTATGCGGCCAGCAAGGCCGGCGCCGACCGCCTGGCCTACAGCTACTGGGCCACCTACGAGCTGCCGGTCGTCATCACCCGCGCCTCCAACAACTACGGGCCCTATCAGTTTCCGGAAAAGGTGATCCCGCTCTTCGCCACCAACGCCATCGACGACGCCCAGGTGCCGCTCTACGGCGACGGGCGGAACGTGCGCGACTGGCTGCACGTGGACGACCATTGCCGGGCGATCGATCTGCTCATCGAACACGGCGTCAACGGCGAGGTCTACAACGTGGGCGGCGGCAACGACATCATGAACGTCGACCTCACCCATCGCATCCTCGACGGGCTCGGCAAGCCGCGCACCCTCATCAAGCCGGTTGCGGATCGTCCCGGGCACGACCGCCGCTATTGCCTCGACACCGCCAAGCTGCGGGCCGCGGGGTGGGCGCCGCAGGTGCCCTTCGAGCAGGGCCTGCAGCACACCGTCGAGTGGTACCGCGACAACGAATGGTGGTGGCGGCCGATCAAGGAACAAGACGCGGCGTACAAGGCGTATTACCAGACGCAGTACGGCGCCAGGCAATAGCGTCGTGACGGCTGAGGCCGGGCCGCCGACCCGCGCCCACGACGGACCGGTCCTGGTCACGGGTGCCGCGGGGTTCGCTGGCAGTCACCTCGTCGAGCGGCTCGCCTCCACCCGCGACCTGGTCTGCTGGTCGCGCGAAGCGCCAGCCCTGGGCCTCGCGCCCTCGGCGCGGTGGCAGCAGATCGACCTGCTGGATCGTGACCGGGTAGGCGCCGCGGTCGCCGACCTCCAGCCCCGCCAGGTGTATCACCTCGCGGGCGTGCCGCACGTCGGCGCCTCGTGGGACAGCACCACCCCGACGCTCGCCGGCAACGTGCTGGCCACGCATTACCTGTTCGATGCGCTGCGCCGGGCGGGCGTGCATGCGCGTGTGCTCGTCACCGCATCGGCCACCGTGTATGCGCCGTCGGACCGGCCCATCGCCGAAGACGGCCCGATCGCGCCCGGCAGCCCCTACGCGCTCAGCAAGCTGGCGCAGGAGATGCGCACGCTGCGCGCGGCCGTCGAGGACGGGCTCGAGGTGATCGTCGCGCGCGCCTTCAACCACACCGGGCCGCGCCAGACCCCGTCGTTCGCGGCACCGAGCTTCGCCCGCCAGATTGCGCTGATGGAGCGGGGCGCGCTGCCGCCCGTCATCCGCGCCGGCAACCTCGCGCCGCGGCGCGACCTCTCCGACGTGCGCGACGTGGTGCGCGCGTACATCGCGCTGATGGACCGCGGTGCCGGCGGCGCCATCTACAACGTCGCCTCCGGCGTCGGCCGCCCGATTGGCGACGTCCTCGAGGCGCTGATCGCGCGCGCCCGCATGCCCGTCACCGTCGAGATCGACCCGTCGCTGCTGCGCCCCAACGACACCGCGGCGCTCGTCGGCGACTGCACCCGCCTGCAGCGCGACACCGGCTGGAGCCCGCAGATCGCGTTCGACCAGATGTTGGACGATTTGTTGGAGTATTGGCGGACGGCGTAGAGTAGGGGCCGGCTTTAGCCGGCCCTGGGCCGCCTGAAGGCGGCCCCTACGTCATCTCCTCGGCATCACTTCATCGCGCATCGCCGTGTTGTAGAGCATCGTCGCCACCACCACGGCGGCCTGCTTCAGGTCCTCCGGGATCAGATGGTCCGCGGTGTCGGCGCTCGTGTGCAGCGTTCGCGTGGGCAGATCCAGCGGATCCTGCAGGAAGAGCGGCGACGGAATCCCCGCCTCCTCGAACGGCACGCAGTCGCTGGCGCAGCCGCCGCGCGGGCTCACCGCGGTCACCCCGAGGTCTTCGAGCGGCGCGAACCAGCGCTCGAAGATCGGCGCCATGGCCATGCGGCCGGTCAGCCGCACGCCGCGGATCTTGCCGCCGCCCTGATCGAGGTTGTAGTACGCGGACAAACGCGCCTGCCCCGGCGCTTCGGCACCGGCGCCCCGGCCGGACGGCGCATCCCCTCGGGCAGGAGCTGCTGTGCCGGCGTGTCGAGGCGGGGCAGCGCCGCGATCTCGCGCGTGACGTAGGCAAACGACCCGAGCAGCCCCTGCTCTTCGCCGGTCCACAATGCGATCCGGATGGTGCGCCGCGGGCGGACGCCGACGGCGCGCAGGATGCGTATGGCCTCCAACGTGATGATGACGCCGGCGCCGTCGTCGGTGGCGCCCGTGCCCACATGCCAGCTGTCGAGATGGGCGCCGACCATGACCCATTCCGCGCTGCGAGTGGCGTCGCTGCCCGGAATCTCGCCGAACACGTTGACGCCGTCGATCCGGTCGCCGGTGAATTCGGCGTCCACCTGCACGGTGACGCGCACCCGCTCCTTGCGCTCGAGCAGCCTCGAGATGCGGCCGTAATCCTCGATGGAGACCACGACGACCGGCACCTGCATGGCGTGATCTCGCCGATGGGCCCGCATGCCCATCGCGTAGTTCCAGTCCGCTCCCAGCATGCCGCCGCTCATGCCCCCACGCTGGTTGTTGCCGGTCGGCGTCAGTACCGCGCGGACGCCCTCGTCGGCGAAGAACCGGCTCAGGCGCTCGTAGAACGCGGCGGCGGCAAACGCCTGCTCGAGCGCCTCGGGGTTGGTGGGCGCGGCGGCGGCCGGCTGCGTGAACTCGGCGAGCTGCGCGTCGGTGAAGCGCTCGAACAGCGGCCGGTCGATGGGCGTGACCTCCGGCAGTCCCGGCGCTCGCCCCAGCATCACGATCTTCCCGCGCAACGTGCCGCGCAGGGGCGCGAAGCCGCTCTCCTCGGAGAAGCCTTTGACGTAAACAACCTCGCCGGTGACTGGTCCACTCGTGGGCGGCGACCACGGCGCGGCAATCGCGGGGAGACTGGCGGTGTCCGGCTCGACGAGCGTCACCGACACGAGACGCTGCCGCCATCCCATCCCGAATTCGCCCCAGCGATCGCGGCGGACGTTCTCGAGCCCCACCTCGCCCATACGCTCGACGGCCCAGGCCACGGCCCGATCGAGGTTCGGCGAGCCGCTGAGCCGCGGGCCGATCCGGTCCATCAGCTGGAACGCGTAGTCCATGATGCGCGAGCGCGAGAGGCCTTCGTCGCGGATGCGCGCGTACATCGTCAGATCGGGTTCGTCACTGGCACCCTGCGCGAGTGCCGCCCCCGAGGAGGCCAACAGCGCGAGCGCCAGCCACGCGATCGGTTTCGTCACCAGCGGGCTCCTTCAGCGTGTCTCAGGACAGAAACGCCCCCCACGAGCCATCCGGACGCCGCACTTCGTTGGGCCTGAACCGGCCCTTGTACTCCACCGAGCGGCACCCTTCGACGTAGTAGCCGAGATACACCCAGGGCAGACCGCGCTGCCGGGCGGCGTCGATGATCGAGAGCACGTTGAAGGTTCCGAGCGAGCGCTGCCGCTCGTCGGGATCGTAGAAGAAATAGATCGCCGAGAGCCCGTCGGGCAGGGCGTCGACGTAGCCGACGGCCACCAGGCGCTCGCCGACGAAATAGCACCATTCCTCGGTGGGAAACGGATTGTCGGCAAAGGCATCCATCGCGTCGGCATCGGGCGCCGGCCAGCCTTTCGAAGCCTGCTGGTAGCGGTGAAACCGCTCGTAGAGGCGCCGCTTCGCCGCGGTCGGCTTGGGCGCACCCACCTCCAGACGGATCGCGCCGTGCGCGTTGGCATTCCAGATCCTCCGCTGCGTCCGCCGCGGCTGGAACGCGCCGACCGGCACGCGCAGCGACTGGCACCGCCGGCACGACGGGCAGAGTGGCCGGAACAGCAGGTGACCGAACCGACGCCAGCCGCGCAGCAGAAATTCGCCGTACTCGGCCGCCGTCATCCGCTCGACGTGCTCGTACTCGAGGCGGGCGGTCTGCTCCGGCAGGTACTCACACCGCGTCGCCGGCGCCAGGAACTTCAACCTTCCCTCCACGCCCCGATTGTATGAGCCAGCAAAATCGGCCAGCGATTTCGCATGCGTTTTTGCCTGAGCCCTGAGCCTTGAGCCGTAAGCCTCCTGCGGCTATCATGGCGAACAAAGAGCGTAAGTTCTCGTTTTGCGATGGAAGAACCACTTCTCTTCGACATCGGGCCCCCGACCACGCGGCGCGTCGCCGATCTGGTGAAGGCCGGCGGCGTGGCGGCGCTGGCCGAGGCGGATCACCGCGCCGACGCGGCCACGTACCAGGAAGTGCGCTGCCGGTCGGCCCTGAACCCCGTCAAGGGCATGCGCTACTTCGAGTGGACGCTCAATCCCTATCGCGGCTGCACGCACGGCTGCCACTACTGCTACGCGCGCCGCTACCACTCGCAGTTCGAGCTCGGCGCCGGCGACGAGTTCGCGTCGGTCATCCTGGTGAAGACCAACTTCGTCGAGGTGCTTCGTCGAGAGCTGGCGCGCCCCTCGTGGACGCGCGAGGTGATCGGGCTCGGCACCGCCACCGACGTCTACCAGCCGATCGAGGGCCACTACAAACTCACCCGCCGCACGCTCGAGGCCCTGGTCGAGGCGCGGAGCCCCGTGGGCGTCATCACCAAAGGGCCGATGATCGTGCGCGACAAGGATCTGCTGGCCCGCCTGTCGGCCATCGAGGGCTCGAGCGTCGTGGTGAGCGTCCCGTGCAGCGACGAGGCCGTGACCGCGCGGTTGGAGCCCGGCACCGCGCCGCCGCGCCAGCGGCTACGCGCGGTACGCGAGCTGCTCGACGCGGGCGTGAACGCCGGCGTGCTCATGAGCCCGATCGTGCCGGGCATCTCGTCGAAGCCCGCGCTGATCGAGCGGACGATCGTGGATGCCGCACAGGCGGGCGTGCCGGTCGTGGGCTCGAACGTGATGCACCTGCAGGGCGGCACGCGCGACCACTTCGTCGCGTGGCTGACGCAGGAGCATCCGGAACTGGTCGAGGGCTATCGACGCCTGTACGTGCGCGACTACGCGCCGGCGTCGTACTGCAACGAGGTGAAGAAAGTGGTGTCGGAGGCCCGTACAAAGCACGAGCCGGGCTTCCGCGATATCCGGACAGCCCGACCCGGCCGTTTGGCGCCGGATGCAAAACCATCCGGCGACACTCTGTGAGGCGGGTCTGAAGACCCGCGGCCACGTCCTCGCCTAGGCCGACATCTGCGCGAGGCGAGCCGTGTCGGGCTCGACCACGATGCGGCCGTCCTCCACCGTCGCGCGGAAGCCCGACGCCTCTTTCCACTGCTGGCTGAGCGGCAGCTTGATCCGCTCGTCGATCACTCGCTTCAGGAAGCGCGCGCCGTTCGCCATGCTGTGCCCTTCGGTCACCAGCGCGTCGATCACCTCCGGTTCGACCGTGAGGCACTTGTCGGCCCGGCAGAGCGTCTTGGCCACCTCGTCGAGATACTTCTCGGCGATCGCGCGCACCTGATCGCGTGTCAGCGGCTCGAACACCACCACCTGGTCGATGCGGTTCCGGAACTCGGGGCTGAAGCGGCGCTCGAGCTCGCGGTGAATCTCGCTCTGCACCTGCGAGATCGCCACCTGGCCGGAGCGGAAGCCCAGGCTGTTCTTCAGTTTGCTGAAGTGCTCCGAGCCCGCGTTCGACGTCATGATGACGATCGCGTCGGACAGGTAGACGCGCTTGCCGCGGCCGTCCGTGAGCCACCCTTCGTCGAACGCCTGCAGGAACAGGTTCAGCAGCGTCGGGCTCGCCTTCTCGACCTCGTCGAGCAGCACCACCGAGCACGGGTTGTCGCGCAACTGGTTGGTGAGGATGCCGCCGCGCTCGCTGCCGACGATGCCGCGCGGCATGCCAATCAGCTTGTCCACCGACAGTCCGCCGTCCTGGTACTCGGACATGTCGATACGAATCATCTTCTTGTCGTCGCCGAACAGGAACTCGGCCACGGCCTTGGCCAGCTCCGTCTTGCCGACGCCGGTCGGGCCGAGGAACAGGAGCACGCCGTCGGGGCGGTCGAAGCCGTCCTTCAGCGGACCTTTGTTCAGCACCAGGCGCCGTGCCACCGCCTCGATGGCCTTTTCCTGGCCGATCACCCGTTTGCCGAGACGAGCCTCGATGCCCTTGAGCCGATCGCCGACGTCGCGGAACACCATGTCGGCGGGAATGCCGGTGGCGTGCGCCACCACTTCCACCACGTCCGTCGCGGTCACTTCCCAGCGCTTGTCGATCTCGGTCCGCACCGAGGCGGTGTCGAGCCAGCCGATCACCTTGTCGGGCAGCCGCAGGTGGCGCTCGTAGCGCGGCGACAGCGCCAGCGCGGCCTCCACGGCCTCGTCGAGCATCCGCACCGAATACAGCCGCTCGAGCCGCGGTTTCAGGTTCGACAGGATACGCCGCGTCTCCTCGATCGACGGCTCGGGTATGTTCACGACCCGGAAGCGGCGCGCCAGCGCCTCGTCTTCCTGGATGTATTCCTTGTATTCGCCACGCGTCGTCGCGCCGATAATCCGCACCTCGCCGCGCGCCAGCACCGACTTGAAGATGTTGGCCGCGTCAGCCGGGGCGCCGATCGCCGAGCCCGCGCCCACCATCGTGTGCGCTTCGTCGACGAACAGAATCAGGTTCGGGCGCTCCTTCACCTCGCGAATCACGTTGTGAAGGCGATCTTCGAACATGCCGCGCAGCATCGTGCCCGCCACGATGCTGTTCATCTGCAGGTTGACGATCTGGCAGTCGCGCAGCCGGCTGGGAACCGTGTCGGGTTCGAACTCGAGGCGCCGCGCCAGCCCTTCGACGATGGCCGTTTTTCCAACCCCGGGCTCACCGACCAGCATCACCGAATTCGACCGCTCGCGGTGCGAGAGGATCTCGAGCACCTGCTGAATCTCGGCGTCGCGGCCGAACACCGGCGGAATCCGATCCTGGCGCGCGAGCAGGTTGAGGTTGGTCGCGAAGTTGCGCAGGAACGGCGGCAGCTCGAACCGCTTGCGGAACTGCTCTTCGCGCAGCTCGTGATCGCGCATGCGCGTGGCGATGCGCGAGACGAGCGCGTCCGGCTCCACGCCGTGCCGGCGGATGATGGCGACCGGCACCGAAGCCGGGCCACGGCTCTCTTCGAAGAGCGCCACGAACAGATCGGACGACTCCAGCAGCTGGCGCCCGGCACGGCTGGCGTGGTGGTACGCGAGCTTGAGCACGTCCTTGGCCGCCGCGGATACACGCGGCTTGCCGCCGTCGCCGCCACGCTGGCTGCGCAGGTGCTCTTCGAGCGCCTGCACGATCTCGTGCGGGTTCAGCGAGAGGTCGCGCATGACCTCCGAGAAGGTGTCCCACTCCAATTGAGCGAAGGCATGGAAGAGGTGTTCGGTGGTGACCTCGCCATGTTCGCGGCGGCGGGTCTCGTCGACTGCCCGATCGACGACCCGCTGGGCGGACTCGCCTACTTTGCTTTGAGCGATGTCGAAGTCGTCCACGGCTCTGCGCCTCCTGGACCTTCCCACCTGAGGGGGTCTACGGGCCTTGTCAGCAAGAGACAGGCCAGAAACCAGACCGCCGATCTGGCCTATTTCGGCTGGCAGCCTCTTGAAAGGGGTGCCAATTATTGTCGACGGGGCGGCCCCGCAGAAGCCCTGTATAGCCCCGTATAATTGGGACCAGGATGCGGCGCCGGGGAACTGGAGCGGGGCTCGTGCTGGTGGTTGGGGCCACCGCGGTGGCTGCGCAGACGCCGCAACCTTTTCCACGCCCGGGAGAAACCCAGCGTCAAGTGTCCCGTCCCGCGGACGACCGCCCGGCCCAGCCGTCCGCGACCGCCAGCGCGCCGACACCTGCCGTCGGGCAATTGGCGCCCGCGGTCACCCAGGCCGCCCCCGCCGCGCCCGGCGACCGGAACGCCCCGCGCCCCGAGGACGTGGTCTTCCCGGTGTACCCGGCGGCGCAATTCCTCTCGTCGTACGACGCCGGACGCGGGCAGCGCTATCTGCTCTACGGCACGACGGCCGGCTTCGCGGAGATCGTCGCTTTCTATCGGATGCAGCTTGGCGACAAAGGCGACCTCGTATTCAAGGAACCGCCCACGCACGTCTTCGAGGTTGGCCGCTTCCGCGAAGAGACCATGGCGTTCCCTCCCGGCGTCACGGTGAAGGATTGGGTGTCGGGAGGCTCGAAGGGATATCCCAATCCCAAGCCGGGTGCGCAACCCGCGCGCTACCCGACGATCATCATGATCGTGCCGCCCCCGCCGGCGGCCGCGCCGCCGGCTCGCTAGTCCCCTGGATTCGGCGGGACGCTTTCCTCGCCAGGTCTGGCTGCTCGGATGGGCGAGCCTGCTCACCGATGCGGCCACCGAGATCATCTATCCGCTGCTGCCCGCCTACCTCGCGCGCGTGCTCGGCGCCGGTGCGGCGTCACTCGGCGTCATCGAAGGGGTGGCGGAGGGCGTCAACAGCACGCTCAAAGTCGTGTCCGGCCGGCTCGCCGACCGCCGGTCGCGGCGGCGGGCGCTCGTCATCGGCGGCTACACGCTGTCGTCGCTGGCGCGTCCGCTCGTCGCGGTGGCCGGATCGTGGACGCACGTGCTCGCCATCCGCGCGATCGATCGCACCGGCAAAGGCATCCGGGGTGCACCGCGCGACGCCATGCTTGCGGCCATGGCCGGCCGGCAGACCCGCGGGCGCATCTTCGGCTTTCACCGCGCCATGGATCACACCGGGGCGATCATCGGCCCGGTCCTGGCCACGCTGTTCCTCCTGGCGTGGCCGGGCCAGCTGCGCGCGCTGTTCGCGCTCACGATCGTTCCCGGCGCGCTCGCTGTACTCGTGCTGCTGTTCGCGCGCGAACCGGACGAACTCGTGTCGGCGTCGGCACCCACGCCTCCGCCCACAGCGACGCCCGGCGCCGCACCGCTCCCGCGGCGGCTGTGGGGCCTCCTCGCCGTGATCCTGATTTTCAGCCTGGGCAGTTCCGCCGACGCGTTCCTGCTGCTGCGCCTGACGGATGCGCTCGGGTCGGCCACGTTCGTGCCGCTGCTCTGGTCGGCCCACCACGTGGTGAAGGCGTCGTTGGCCACCTGGGGTGGATCGCTGTCGGACCGCTTCGGGCGACGGCCGGTCATCGTTGCCGGCTGGGCCGTCTACGCCGCCGTGTACCTCGGATTCGCACTGTCCACCAGCACCCACGCGTTCATTGCGTGGTTCCTCTTCTACGGTCTCTACTTCGCGCTGACCGAGGGCGCCGAGAAGGCACTCATCGCCGACCTGGTGCCGCGCGAGCGCCACGGCACCGCATTCGGGCTCTACAACGCGGCGCTGGGCGCCGGCGCGCTCGCCGCCAGCATCGGCTTCGGCCTCGTGTACGAGCGGGTCGGCGCCGCGACCGCCTTCACGATGGGCGCGGCGTTCGCCGGCCTGGCGTCGGTCCTGCTGCTCTTCGTACCCCTCGATCGTCCCACCACGTAGGGGCCGGCTGAAGCCGGCCCCTGCGTACGAATGCCAGCGGGCCAGCTAGCGCAGGAACGGGCTCCAGCCGTTCTTCGAGTTCAGCGGCAGCATGAACCCCATCGCCTCGATCTCGTGGATCTTCTCGTCTCGGATCTTGAAGACGTGCGCCGCCTCGAGATCGAACGGATCGAAGGGCATCGGCCGCTCGCTGGTGGTCCCGTCCTTGTTGAGGATGGTCACGGTCTTCTCGGTCATCGGGTGGCGGAACATCGTCAACCCGAACACCAGCCCCTTTTCCTCGTCGGCAATCCAGACCCGGCGCAGGTCGATGCTGGTGATGTAGCTCATGGCGCGCGAATCGAGCTGCTCGGCGCAGCCCTGGATCGGGAAGCCGAAGCCCGGCCCGCCGGCCGGCGCGTTGGCGGGCCGTGGCGGGGCGCCGGCGCCGGCCGTGTGCATGCCGTTCTCGCGCCGGCCGCAGTCGGCGGCAAACGGCGCCGCTTCGCCGTTGCTCTGCTCGAGCGCGTCGTAATAGGCGTTGCCGATCAGGAGCAGGATGGTTCGCTTGCTGCGCTCGGCTGGCGGCACGGTGGCGAAGAAGGCCGGCCGCGGCGTCTGCAGGTTGGCGAGCTGGCTGGGCGCCGTGATCACCGCGTAGAGGTGCTCCGCCTCGGTAACCTTCTGATTGTCCACCTTCAAGCGCAGAGCGAGTTGCACGGCGGGAGGGCCCGGGGCGGCGGAGGTCCGCCGGCGCGTGCGGGCGGCGGCGGCACCTCTGCTTTCATCATGAGGATCACGCCGATCTGACCCGCCACCGGATCGGCGACCGGAATCTTGAAGGCGATCGGCCCCTGGACGGCCGTCTTCCACAGCCCTTCGCCGACCGCGCGCACCTGCGCCTGCTCCGTGAACTTCACGTTGGCGGCGAGCGGCGCTTTCGCCGGGTCGCGCGTCAGGAGCGCCGCGATGTAGGCGTCGGCGATCCGATTGAGGCACGCGCGATCGCACGCGGTCTGAGCCCGTGCGGGCGCCGCGTACGCCAGGAGTGCAACGGTCGCCGCCAACATCGTGGCCTGCATCCTCTTCATCGGTCGTACCTCCCGTGGACCGCCTGCGCGCCTTCCAGCAACGCCA
>Ga0207659_10001971_pt1 | contig 12172 bp, 7 predicted proteins | sample KBSM43metaG_FD_184330 | JGI IMG/M metagenome (GOLD analysis project Ga0207659, IMG submission 184330) | Miscanthus rhizosphere microbial communities from Kellogg Biological Station, Michigan, USA - KBS M4-3 metaG (SPAdes) (version 2) | ecosystem: Host-associated > Plants > Roots > Rhizosphere >...
TCCCGTCGGCAACGAGACGGTCTGGGCCGGCGTCGGCGGTGCGGTCTATCGGAGCGACGACTACGGAAAGAGCTGGGCGAAGAAGAGCACCGACCAGTGGCGGCCGTTCGACGGCGATGCCTTCGCAATCGACCCGACGAATCCGAAGATCGTGTACGTCGCCGTCCCCAACCGCGTGATCAAGACGACGGACCTGGGCCGCAGCTGGACCGAGATTGCCAAGGGCTTCAACTGGATCAATTTCTCGGCGCTGGCGCTGGACCCGTCGGGGACTCTCTATGCCGGGACCAACCGCGAGGGCGTTCTCAAGACGACCGACGGCGGGCGGAACTGGACGCCGACGCCCGAAGGCTTCCAGGCGGCCGACATCGAAGCCCTCGTCGCGGACCCCTCTGCGCCCGGAACGATCTATGTCGGCACCGTTCAGGGCAACGTGGCGAAAACCGCGGACGGCGGCAAGACATGGACGCGCCTCTCCGAGGGCATGACCACGACCGACGTGCGCGGCGTCGCGATCGATCCGACCTCGCCGAAGATCCTGTTCGCCGGAACCGACGAGGGGATCTTCCGCAGCGTCGACGGCGGCGAGGAGTGGACGCAGGTCCACCGGGACATCGCCGTGCAGGGAAGCATCGGATCCTTCGTCTTCGACCCGAACGAGCCGAAGCGGATCTGGTCGCGCGATGCCGACACGATCTACGCGAGCGAAGACGGCGGAAAATCGTGGAAGGAGAGCGAGGTGCCGGATCGAGGATCCAGCCTCGTCGGTCTGTTCGGCTTCGCGGCCACTCCCGAGGCGCTCTTCTTGAGCACCCACGCCGGGCTTTTCCGATCGAGCGACGGCGGAAAGACCTGGAGCAAGAGCGGCGCCGGCATCCCCCACTCCCAGATCCAGACGATCGTCTACGACAAGGGGAGTAAGACGATCTACGTCGGTACGGAGGGCGAGGGCGTCTTCAAGAGCGCCGACGGCGGCGCGACATGGACCGCCGGCCACCAGGGTCTCGGCCGGATGAACGTGCAGGTTCTCCTGATCGACCCCGCCGACGCTTCGCAGCGGACTCTCTACGCGGCCACCTGGAAGAAGGGCATGTTTCGCTCCCGGGACGGCGGCACGTCCTGGACGCCGATCGGGGGCGAGGCTCCGCATCCCGACCTCATCGTCCTCGCGCCGGATTACGCGAACCCGGGGCGGATCCTCGTCGGCACTGCCGGACGCGGCGTCTGGAGCCTCGATACGAAGTCGGCCGCGGCGGCGGCTCCGCCTCCGCCTCCGTCAGTCCCGAAGAAGGCGGCGCCCGCAGGCTCCCCGAAGTCCCCTCCGAAGACGCCCAAGCCGTAACCTTTTCGGGTGTCCTCCGTCTCCCCCTGCGACGGAGGTCACATGCGCCTGAAAGCGTTGCTGCTCGCGCTCCTGCTCATCGCCCCCACCGCGTCCCGCGTCGCGGCGAGCGGGCCATCCACACCCGATCCCCAACCCCCGGCGAAACCCGAGCCCACTCCGCCCAAGGTCAAGAAGAACAAGAAGATCGTCGTCATCTCTCCTGAGAAGGAGATCGTGGTCGACGACGACGGCGTCTTCATGTCGGGCGAGGGCTGGGACGACCCCGAGATGTTCGCCGACCTCGGCGAGATGAGCGAGCTCCCGGAGTTCTCCTGGTTCGACGGCGGCGGGTACATCGGCATTCGTCCCCTCGAGATGACGCCCGAGCTCCGGACGCACTTCGGCGCCCCGCAGGAAGCCGGCGTTTTCGTCGGCACGGTCGAGAAGGACTCGCCCGCGGCCAAAGCCGGCCTCCAGGTCGGAGACATCGTGACCTCCGCCGATGGAGAGAAAGTCGAGCGCAAGAAGGATCTCGTGCGCACGATCCGGCGCAAGAAAGAGGGTGACACGGTCAAGATCGAGCTCGTGCGCGACCGCGCGGCGAAGACGCTGACGGTCACCGTCGCAGAGCGCGAAGACAGCCGTGTTCGCGTCGGGGACTTCGGGCCCGGGATGCGCCGGTTCCACATGCGTCACCCCGGCGGCGTGCTGCCAGTCCCGCCGGTTCCTCCCGCGCCTCCGGCCGCGCCGGTTCCGCCGGTTCCCCCGGCGTTCCAGCAGCGGCTGAACGATCTCGAGCAGCGGCTCGACGCGCTCGAGAGCCGCGTTCCCCCGAAACAGAACTTCTAGCCTCGGGTTCGGGCCTCTTCAAAACCTTCCTCAGGGCCGCCGGGAGCCGGCGGCCCGCCTTTTGCGGCGGGAGACTACGCGCGCGGCTCCCCCTCGTCGTCGAAGGAGGGTCATCCATGACGGCAGGTCGAGGCGCTCCCCTTCCAGGCCCTGTGGTCCGCCCTCCTGGTCCTCTTCATCGGCGGGTTCTCGCAGCTCATGACGTACGTCATCGTCGGCGGCTGCATCTTCGACGCGCTGAGCGCCGCGCCGCGTCGTCCCATGAGTCGTGAGAGAGAAGTCGTGAGAGAGGGATGGTAACGTTTATGCAATGCATTCTTCGAGAGCTCGGCCGTCGCAGGTCGCAGCCGATCGGGTCCCCGTACAGCCATGAACCACGGCTTCCTCATCGACAACCGCAAGTGCATCGGCTGTCATGCCTGCTCGACCGCGTGCAAGTCGGAGAACGAGGTGCCGCTCGGCGTCAACCGCACGTGGGTCAAGTATGTCGAGAAAGGCGAGTTCCCGGACACGCGCCGCTACTTCCAGGTCACGCGCTGCAATCACTGCGCGCACCCGCCCTGCGTGCCCATCTGCCCGACGAAGGCCATGTACCAGCGCGACGACGGGATCGTCGAGTTCGACTCGCAGATCTGCATCGGCTGCAAGGCGTGCATGCAGGCGTGCCCGTACGACGCCATCTACATCGACCCGGACTCCGGCACGGCCGCCAAGTGCCACTTCTGCGCCCACCGGACGGACGTCGGGCTGGAGCCGGCCTGTGTCGTCGTCTGCCCCGTCCACGCCATCATCGCGGGTGACCTCGACGATGCGGGCTCCGAGATCTCGCGCCTGCTCGCGACGCAGGAAGTGAGCGTGCGCAAGCCCGAACAGAACACGCGACCCAAGCTCTTCTACATCGAGGCGGAGCAGTCGGCGATCCTGCCGATGGCCGCGGCGCAGGATTACGGGCATCTCTGGTCGCAACCGCCCCCCGCTCATGGAAACAGTGGCGGCGGACATCGAGACTGGCGCGGCCCCATCCAGATCGCTCCGGGACGAATGGCGGGCGCCATGGTCTCCTCGGGGCGACCCGCGAAAGCCGCCGATTCCCGAAAGTCGCGCGCTCCGCGAGAGACCTACAACGCGCCGCACCGCGTCCCGTGGCACTGGCAGGTGCCCGCTTACCTCGTCACCAAGGCGATCGGCGCCGGCGCTTTTCTCGTGGCCGCGGCCGGAACCGCGCTCGGGCTCCTGCCTTCCGTTCCGCTCTTTACGAGTATCGCTTCCTTCCTGGCGCTCGTCTTCGTCGCAGCCACCGTCGGATTGCTGGTCTGGGACCTGGACCGCCCGGAACGGTTCTGGACCATCCTGATCCGGCCGCAATGGCGCTCCTGGCTGACCCGGGGTGCGGTCATCCTGATCGGCTTCAGCGCCGTGGTCGGCCTCTCGTGGGTGCTTTCGATCTCCGGTTCGGTCGAGCTCGCCGGGCGCCTCCGATGGCCCGGCGTCCTGCTCGCGATCCTCTCCGCGGTGTACACAGCGTTTCTCTTCGCGCAGGCCGAGGGGCGTGATCTCTGGCAGAGCACGTTGCTCCCCTGGCACCTGTTCGTCCAGGCCGTCATGGCCGGGGCCGCGACCTTCTCGATCGCGGGCCTCTTCGTGGGGCTCTCTCCCGAAGCAACGCGTGTTCTCTCGTGGACTCTCGGCTCGAGCTTGCTCGTCAACTTGTTGCTGACCGCCGGCGGCGAGTTCGCCGTGCCGCACGCGAGCTCCGTCGCGGCCGCGGCCGCGCGGATGATCACCCGCGGCCGCTACGCGCCCTGCTACTGGGGAAGCCTCGCCGGCGGGTTGGCGCTGCCGCTGGCGGCGATCCTCGTCTCCGGCGGATCCGCCGGGGCGCTTGCCGCAGCGGGAGCGTTGTCGCTGGCCGGGCTCTTCGCCTACGAGTGGGTATTCGTGATGGCCCCGCAGCAGATTCCGAACAGTTGATGCGCCGGGAGACGAGATGACCGACCCTGTGAACCCGCTGCGCCTTCCGCCGCAGGAAACCGACGCCGGCCAGCGGATGCAGCAGTACCCGCCACCGGAAAGCTGGGACGACTGGGTCGAGTGGGACCAGAGGCAGTGGCCGAGAAAGGTGCCTCGTCACTACATGCTCGTTCCCACCGTCTGCTTCAACTGCGAGTCCGCCTGCGGGCTGCTGGGCTGGGTGGACAAGGAAACGCTCCAGGTGCGCAAGTTCGAAGGCAACCCGGCCCATCCCGGAAGCCGCGGGCGCAATTGCGCGAAAGGGCCGGCGACCATCAACCAGGTCAACGACCCGGACCGGATCCTCTATCCCCTGAAGCGCGCGGGCGGACGGGGCGAGGGCCGATGGGTGCGCGTGTCCTGGGAAGAAGCGCTCGCCGACATCGGCGGGCGCATCCGGCGCGCGCTCCAGGAGGGGCGCCACGAAGAAGTCATGTACCACGTCGGCCGGCCCGGACACGACGGCATGATGGAGTGGATCCTGCCGGCCTGGGGTCTGGACGGGCACAACTCGCACACCAACATCTGCTCGGCCGGCGCGCGCGCCGGATACGCCTTCTGGATGGGGTTCGACCGCCCGAGCCCCGACCACGCCGCCGCCAACGTCATTCTCCTGATCAGCAGCCACCTGGAGACCGGGCACTACTTCAACCCCCACGCCCAGCGGATCGTCGAAGGTCACATGGCGGGCGCGAAGCTCATCGTCTTCGACACACGCCTCTCCAACACGGCATCGCGGGCCGACACCTGGATCGCCCCGTGGCCCGGCTCGGAGGCCGCCATCCTGCTGGCGATCGCGAATCACCTCGTCACGACGAATCGCTACGACCGCGACTTCGTCCGCAGGTGGGTGAACTGGGAAGAGTATCTGCGCCAGGTCCATCCGGATTGGCCGCTCACGTTCGAATCTTTCGAAACGGCGCTGAAGAGCACCTACGCGAAGTACACCTTCGAGTTTGCCTCCCGGGAATCGGGTGTCGAAGCCCGTATCCTCCGCGGCATCGCCGAGGACGTCGCGAACTGCGGCGGGAAGCTCGCGGCACACAACTGGAGAAGCGCCGCCGCGGGAAACCTCGGGGGCTGGCAGGTCGCGCGCTGTCTCTTCTTTCTGAGCGTCCTGACGGGCTCGATCGGCGTCGCCGGCGGAACCTCGGCCAACGCCTGGGACAAGTGGGTGCCTCGGCCGCACCGAATGGCGCCTCACGTGAAGCGCTGGAACGAGCTGACGTGGCCCGATGAATACCCGCTTTCCTATTTCGAGATGAGCTTTTTGCTCCCGCATTTCCTGAAGGAGGGACGCGGGAAGCTCGATGTCTATTTCTCCCGCGTCTACAACCCGATGTGGACGAACCCGGACGGGTTTACGTGGCTGGAGGTCCTGCGGGACGAATCGAAGATCGGCCTGCACGTGGCGCTGACGCCCACGTGGAGCGAGACGGCCTGGTGGGCGGACTACGTGCTGCCCATGGGACACGGTTCCGAGCGGCACGACCTGATGAGCCAGGAGACGCACGCGGGCCAATGGATCGCTTTCCGGCAGCCCGTTCGCCGCGTCGCCCTCGAGCGTCTCGGGAAGAAAGTCCGGCGCACCTACGAAGCCAACCCGGGACAGGTCTGGGAAGAAGCCGAGTTCTGGGTGGACCTGTCCTGGGAGATCGATCCCGACGGCGCTCTGGGCATCCGCCAGTATTTCGAGTCGCCGTATCGTCCCGGCGAGCGCATCACCATGGACGAGTACTTCGGCTGGATGTTCGAGAACTCCGTGCCGGGGTTGCCGGAGGCCGCGGCGAAGGAGGGGCTGACTCCTCTGGCCTACATGCGCCGCAACGGCGCGTTCGAGATTCGCGCCGGAGCCGACGCCGAATTCCAACGCCCGATTTCGGCGGAGGAAGCGGCCGCAGCGCGGGTCGACGAGAAGACCGGGATCCTCTACACGAGCGCTTCGGCCTCGCCGCCCACGAACATCGTCCCGGCGCCCGTCCCCGTGGCAACGGAGCTCGGCCGTCCGATCGGCGTGATGATCGACGGCGTCCCGCAGTTCGGATTCCGCACTCCTTCACGCAAGCTCGAGTTCTACTCCTCGACGCTCGCGGAATTCGGCTGGCCGGAGCTGGCGGTCCCGGACTACGTTCGCAGCCACGTCCATCCGGATTCCGTCGACCGCGGCGCGGACGAGTTCGTGCTGCTTTCGACCTATCGCCTCCCGACGCTGATCCACACGCGCAGCGCCAACGCCAAGTGGCTGGTGGAGATCTCCCATTCCAACCCCACGTGGATGCATACGTCCGATGCCGCGAGGCTCGGTCTCGCGACCGGCGATCTCCTTCGCGTTCGAACCGAGATCGGCTACTTCGTCGACAAGGTGTGGGTCACCGAGGGAATCCGCCCCGGCGTCATCGCGTGCTCGCACCACCTCGGCCGCTGGCGGCTCGCCGAAGGGGAAGGGACCAGCCGCGCGGCGTCCGCCCTCGTCGAGCTGAAGGATTCGGACGGCCAATGGGACCTCCGGCAGCGCAAGGGCGTCGCCCCATACAAGTCGTCCGATCCCGACACCGAACGCATCTGGTGGACCGACGCCGGCGTGCACCAGAACCTGACTTTCCCCGTGCAGCCCGATCCCGTGAGCGGGAGTCATTGCTGGCATCAGAAGGTGAAAGTCACCCGGGCGGATCCGCAGGATCGCTACGGGGACATTCACGTCGACACGCACCGGTCTCACGAAGTCTTCAAGCGCTGGCTGGCTTTGACGCGCCCGCCGAAGGGCGGTTGGCGTCGGCCGCACTGGATGTTGCGCCCGTTCCGTCCGGACGTGGAGGCGTACCGTCGCGCTTCCTCGAAAGGCCCGGCGTGACGGACGAGCCCGGAGCTTCTCTCGATCTCCTGTCCCGCCTCTGGCTTCGCGAGCCGGACTTCCCGACTCTGGCCGCCGCTCGAGAAGTCCCGTCTCTGGCCCCCCATGTCGGCGAGCCGGCCGCGATGGCGGCGGCGTACACGGACCTCTTCCTGCTGAACGTGTATCCCTACGGCACCGCCTTCATGGACCCTTCGGGCGAGCTGAACGGGCCGGCCGCGTCGCAGGCCGCGCGGCGTTACGAGAACCAGGGCTATGCGCCGGCGGAGCTCTTCGAGGTCGGCGCGCCCGATCATGTCGGCCTCTGCCTGGGGTTTCTCGAACATCTCGCAAGAGGCGGGCAGGAGGACCTCGAGTTCTCTGCCTTTCTCCTGGAGTGGGTCCCGATCTGCTGTCTTGCCGTCGAACGGGAGCCCTCCGCTCATCGCTTCTACAGGGCCGTGGCTGCGGCCACGCGAAGGCGCCTCATGGAGGACATTCCGGAGTCTGTTTCGCGGGCCTCCGAGCCGGAAGAGAGCGACCCGGAGAGCACGGACCCGGAGGAAAAGGAGGTCGGTCTCTCGCATATCGTCCGCTTCCTCCTCGCTCCGGCGCGATCGGGTCTTTTTCTGTCCCGCGCGAGACTCGGCCAGCTGGCCAGAGCGGCCGGGATGCGCCTCCCGTTCGGTTCTCGGTTCGACGTGGCGCGCATGCTCTATCAAACGGCGGGAGAAGACGGCAAGGTGGGGAGGGTCCTGGATCTGCTCGGGGCGGAGCTCGCCGTCTGGGAGGACAACTATCGAGCATGGGCCGAGGAGCACCGGCGCTGGGCCCCTCTCGCCGCCCGATGGCTCCATCGGACCGGAGAGACCGGCCGCATGATCGGGCAAATGCGGACGATCCTCGAGAACCCGCCGGAGCTGGAGTACATGGAAGAACGAAGCGGAGAGGGCTCCGAGTAGCTTCCTCCGCAACGCCTGATCCAGATGCGCTCCGGAGGCCTTGAAGGGTCTCTCGGATGATGGCGAGCGCCTCCTCGACGTCCGACCGGGTCACGTTCAGAGGCGGCGCGACGCGGAAGACGGCCGTCTTTTTTTCGGGCGGGATAGAGTACGCGCACGTTTCCCGCGTCCCGGATGGCGAAGGACGGTTTCAGAAGGGGAGGCTTTCGATGACGGAGCTCCGCCGCGACCTCACGCTCTTCGACACCGTCAACCTCGTCGTCGGGACGATCATCGGCTCCGGGATCTTTCTCGTGCCCGCCGAGATCGCGCGTGCCGTCCACACGCCCGGTTGGATGCTCGCGGTGTGGGTGATCGGCGGCGTGCTGACCATGCTCGGCGCACTTTCGCTCGCCGAGCTCGGGGCCGCGATGCCCGAGGCGGGAGGCATCTACTCCTTCATCACGCGGGGGTTCGGGCGGCTTCCGGGTTTTCTCTGCGGCTGGATGCTCTTCACGGTCGCGACGTCCGGCTCGATCGCGACTCTCGCAGCCGCCTTTCCGATCTACCTGGGCGCCTTCGTGCCCCTGACGCCCGCAACCGCGAAGCTCGCGGGCGTCATCGCGATCGCGCTGCTCACGTGGGTCAACATCGTCGGCGTCAAAAACGGCGCGCGCGTCGGAAACGTCCTGACCGCGCTCAAGGTCGGCGGCCTCGTCGTCATGGTCGTCGTGATCTTTCTTCTTCCCGGCCCGATTCCGCAGGGAAATGCGGGGCCGGCCCCGGCTCCTCTCCCCTCCGGCCCGGTGCCGCTCGCCGCGCTCGGCGTGGCCCTCGTCGCGGTGCTCTGGGCCTATGAGGGATGGCACGACGTCAGCTTCGCCGCCGGCGAGATCCGCGACCCGCAGAAGAACTTTCCGCGCGGTGTCATCGGCGGCGTGTCCATCGTCATTGGCCTGTACCTTCTGGCCAACCTCGCGTACCTCAAGGTCCTGATGCCGGCCGAGATCGCGGGCTCCGACCGGGTGGCGCTGACCGCCATGACGCGTGTGACCGGCGAATGGGGCGGCAAGCTCCTGACGGCCGCGATCCTCTGCTCGATCCTGGGCGCGATGAACGCCTTGATCCTCGCCGGGCCGCGGGCGTACTACCAGATGGCGAAGGACGGCCTCTTCATCGAGCGCGTTTCGCGAGTCCACCCGCGCTGGCGGACGCCCGTCGAGGCGCTCCTTTTCCAGGGCCTGTGGTCCGCGTTCCTGGTCCTCGTCATCGGCGGGTTCTCGCAGCTCTTCACGTACGTCATCTTCGGCGGCTGGATCTTCTACGCCCTCGCGGTGCTTTCCGTGATCGCGCTTCGCCGAAAGGAACCGGGCCTGCCGCGGCCCTACCGCGTCCCCGGCTATCCCTTCGTCCCGATCCTCTTCGGCGTGACCGCCTTCGCGATCGTCGTCAACACGCTCGTCGAGACGCCTCGCGAATCGCTTCTCGGCCTGGCCTTCATTGCGCTCGGAATCCCGATCTACTGGATCCAGAAGGCGATGCGGCGCAAGACAGGCTGACGCCCTTCGGAGTCAGTCCTCCAGCTGGCCGAACTTCCCGTCCTGGAAGTCGATCATGGCCTGCCGGATCTCTCCTTCGGTGTTCATCACGAACGGACCGTAGGAGACGACCGGCTCGTCGATGGGCTCGCCCGCGAGCAGGAGCAGCTGGGCGCCCTTGTCGGAATTTGCCTCGACGGCGACATGCTCGCCGGCGTTGGAGAAGACGACGAGCTCGTTCTCCGACGCGTCCTCGCCGTTGACCGCAATCTCCCCCTGCATCACGAGCAGCGCCGCGTTGTGGCGGGTCGGAACGTGGAACTCCGCGCGCCCCTTCCCCTCGAGCCGGATGTCCAGCATCGTGACGGGCGTGAAGGTCCTGGCCGGGCCGCGCACACCCAGGTACTCGCCGGCGATGACGCGCACGGTGCCCGCGCCGCCCGGCAGCGTCGCGACCCCGATCCGGTCCGCCGTGATGGCCTGGTAACCGGGCGGGTCCATCTTGTGGGCCCGTGGCAGGTTGACCCAGATCTGGGCCATCTGCATCGTGCCGCCTTTCCGCGCCCAGGCTTCCTCGTGGTACTCGCGGTGCAGGATCCCCGAGGCCGCCGTCATCCACTGGACGTCCCCAGGTCGGATGACCCCTCCCCGACCCGTGGAGTCGTGGTGGGCGACGCTTCCCTGGAAGGCAATCGTGACGGTCTCGAATCCGCGATGCGGATGCGGCCCCACGCCCTGCCGGGCGTTCGCGGTCGGCGGGAATTCTCGCGGCGCCCCGTAGTCGAGGAGCAGAAACGGGCTCAGCTTGCGCTGGGCGTCCGGGATCGCATTGAAGAAGCCGGAGACGAAGAACCCGTCGCCCACCCAGTGGGGGCTGGGCGAGGCGACGATGCGGTCGATCCGGCGCGGCGCCGCAGAGGGGGAAGTCGAAGGCACGGAAGACGTCATGGTTTTGCTCACGCCTCCACATATGCGCCCGGCGGCGCTTCGGGTTCTTCCGGCTCAGCGCGCTCCGGCGGCCTCGAAGGACTCGCGAATGATCGCGAGGGCCTCCTCGACGTCGCTGCGCGTCACGTTCAGCGGCGGGGCGACGCGGAAGACGTTCCCCTCCAGGCCGCTCTTGCCCACGAGGAGGCCCCGCTTGCGGGTCTCCTCGAAGACGCGGTTCGTGAGCGCCTTCTCGGGCGTCCGGTCGCCGGTCGTCTCGTCGACGACGAGCTCGATCGCCTGCATCAAACCCATCCCCCGGACGTCGCCGACGTTTCTCGGGAAGCGGCGCTTCAATTCCTCGAAGCCGTCGCGGAGGATGCGGCCCATCCGCTCGGCGTTGCCCGGCAGATCGTCCTCCTCGATGATGCGGATCGTCGCGTTCGCGGCGGCGCAGGCGACGGGATTGCCGCCGAAGGTCGAGATCGTCAGGGCCTTGAGCGACGCGGCGATCTCCGGAGTCGCGATGCAGGCGCCGAGCGGCAGCCCGTTCGCGATGCCCTTGGCCATCGTCATCAGATCCGGCTCGACCCCGTAGTGCTCGATCCCCCAGAACTTGCCGCCCGTCCGGCCGAAGCCCGTCTGCACCTCGTCGCAGATGAAGACGCCGCCGTATTTCCTGACGATGCCCACGGCGATCTCGAAGTACTCCGGCGGCGGCGTGATGAAGCCGCCGACGCCCTGGATCGTCTCGGCCAGGAAACCGGCGATCCGGCCGGAGGTCGTCGTCCGGATCAGCTCCTCGATGTCCTTCGCGCAGGCCACGCCGCAGGAGGGGTACGTCAGCTTGAGCGGGCAGCGATAGCAGTACGGCGCCAGGGCGTGCTTGACGCCCGGGACCTGCGTCGGCAGCGGCTTCCAGGTCGAAACGGCGGTCAGCGACTGCGCCAGCATCGAGCGGCCCGAGTAACCGTGGCGGAGCGCGACGATTTCGGAAGCGCCGGTGTGGAGCTGGGCCAGCATGATCGCGGTCTCGTCGGCTTCCGTGCCGGAGGCGGCCAGGAAGCTCTGCTGCAGCCGGCCCGGCGAAATCCGGGCGAGCGTTTCGGCCAGCTCCACGGCCGGAATCGTGGGATACAGCGTCGAGACGTGCGAAAGCCGCGTGATCTGCGCGACGACGGCGGCGTTGACCTTCTCGTTGGCGTGTCCGACCGAGACGGTGAGGATCCCGCCGAAGAAATCGAGGTACTCGTTGCCGTCGGCGTCCTTGATCCGCATCCCCTTGCCCTCGGTCAGGACGAGCGGCTCCGCGTAGTACTGGATCGTCGCGGGAAGCATGAACTCTTTGTGCTTCTCGCGAATCGCGCGCGTGGTCTCGCTGGTGGGCGCCTGCGACTTCACCGTCGTGCTCATGTCATCTCCCTCCTCCGCTGTCATCCTGAGCGCAGCGAAGGATCCCAGACTCGAAGCGCCTCAAAGTGTTTGGGATCCTTCGTCGCTTCGCTCCTCAGGATGACCGGCGATGGCGCTTCGCGCTTCGCCGGTCAAAACCATCGCGAAATCACGACCTTCTTGTCCGTGTAGAACTCGTAGGCATCCCGCCCGTGGGCCTTGAGGTCCCCGAAGAAGCTGTCCCTGGCGCCGCCGAACGGGAACGGAGCCAGCGGAGAAGCGACCCCGATGTTGACGCCGACCATGGACGCGGTCGCGAGACGCGCGTACTCGCGCGCGGCCTTGCCGCTGGAGGTGAAGA
>Ga0207659_10001974_pt1 | contig 12158 bp, 12 predicted proteins | sample KBSM43metaG_FD_184330 | JGI IMG/M metagenome (GOLD analysis project Ga0207659, IMG submission 184330) | Miscanthus rhizosphere microbial communities from Kellogg Biological Station, Michigan, USA - KBS M4-3 metaG (SPAdes) (version 2) | ecosystem: Host-associated > Plants > Roots > Rhizosphere >...
AGACCCGGGGCCTGTCCCCGAGCCTGTCCCCGAGCCTGTCCCTGGGCCTGTCCCCGAGCCAGTCCCTGGGCCTGTCCCCGGTACAATGCGCGGCATGAGCGTGAAGCGTATTCTCGCCGCCACCATCGTGGCAGTGCCGTCAGTGCTGCTCGCCCAGGCAGCGGCTACGAAACCGGATGTCGACACGGTGTTCGCGCGGTATTCGAAGTCGACACCGGGCTGCGCGGTTGGGGTCGAGCAGAACGGCGTCCCGACACTCGCCAAAGGCTACGGCATGGCAGATCTCGAGCACGATGTGCCGATTACGCCTGACACGATCTTTGAGGCTGGATCGGTCACGAAGCAGTTCACCGCTGCTGCGGTGCTCCTGCTGGCGCGCGACGGCAAGCTCTCGATTGACGACCCGGTCCGGAAATACATTCCCGAGTTGCCCGACTATGAAAAGACTGGCGCGCCGGCGTCACCGCAGACTGACGGCGGTCCGCTGCTGATCCGCCACATGCTCAACCATACCAGCGGACTCCGCGACTGGGGCGGGGTCGCGAGCATCGCCGGCTGGCCGCGGACCACGCGTGTGCACACGCACGCACACGTCCTCGAAATCGTCAGTCACCAGCAGTCGCTCAACTTCCCGCCCGGGTCGAATTGGTCGTACAGCAACACCGGCTTCAATCTCGCGGCGATCCTCGTCTCGCGGGTCAGCGGTCAGTCGTTTCCCACCTTCACCGCCGAGCGAATTTTCAAACCACTCGGCATGAGCCATACGAGCTGGCGCGACGATTACACCCGCATCGTCAAGAATCGCGCGATTGCCTACCTGGAGGATCGCGAACACAAAGGCGAATTCAAGACCGACATGCCGTTTGAAAACGTCTACGGCAACGGCGGACTCCTGACGACGGTCGGCGACTTGCTGAAGTGGAACGAAAACTTCGACGAGCCGGTGGTTGGCGATCGCGCGTTCGTCGAATTGCAGCAGCAGCCCGGGAAGTTCAACGACGGACGCACACACGGCTACGCGTTCGGTCTGTACGTCGGCAACCGCGAGGGATTGCGCGAGGTCTACCACAGCGGATCGACGGCCGGTTACTCCGCGTTCCTGACGCGATTCCCAGACCAGAAACTTTCCATCGCCGTCCTGTGCAACGTCGCGACGAACGCCACGGCGCTGGCGCACGGCGTCGCCGACCAGTATTTGGGGATCACGACGCGCGCGCCGATGGCGACCTACACCGTGACTGATGCCGACATCAGTCGCCTCGTCGGCATGTACCGCAACATCGCCCTCGGCGGCGCGCAAACCATCGTCCGCGGCGAGAACGGGAACGGACTGCGGATCGAAAACGGTCCGCTATTGCTCGCGACCGCACCGAACCAATTCGTGCTGCCGACCGGCGCGCGGCTGTCGTTCGATGGGAACGGCAAGGGGACCGTTACCGACGAGTTCGGCACAGTTGAGCACCTCGAACGCCTGCCTCGAGCCAATCCGCCGGCGACAGAGTTGAGTGCGTATGAAGGCGTCTACGCGAGCAGCGAGGCTGAAGTGGAATTACGCGCGGCGGTCGAGAACGGCCAGCTGGTACTGAAGCGGCGCCCGGCGACGACAATTGTGCTGACTCCCCTCTATGCGGACGCGTTCAGCGCGCCGGGGCTCGGTACGATCGTCTTCCACCGAGATACGAACCAGCGACCGATTGAATTCGTCGTGTCGCAGGAACGTGTATGGGCGCTGAGGTTTGGCAGGAAGGAGAAGGAAGGGACAGGAACTAAGAACTGAGAACTAAGAACTAAGAACTAAGAACTAAGAACTGAGAACTGAGAACTGAGGGGTGGGCATTAACGTGAAAAGAAAGGCGCGCCACGAAAACGAGCGCGCCTTCCTGACTTACGACTCGAAACGCGCGACTGACTACTTCACGTGTTTCGAGACGAGCTTGGTCATCTCGAACATGTTCACCGACTTCTTGCCGCCGAACACGCCCTGCAATGTGTCGTCGGCGTTGATCATCCGTTTGTTCTTCTTGTCCTGCAGGCCGTTCTTCTTGATGTAGGCCCACAGCTTCTTGGTGACTTCCGTGCGCGGGATCGGCTTCGCGCCCACAACCTCTGCGAGTTTCGCGTCCGGCTGCACCGGCTTCATGAAGGCCGCGTTCGGCTTCCGCTTGCTTTTCTTCGCCATGTCGTCTCCCTGTCAGTGTTGGTGAAAGCCGCCGGCTGCCCTGACGGACGTCGAGGGCCCAGATGGCTGTGCCATATTATGCAACCGTTTTCCCCTCTGTACCAGAGGAGAAATCAGAAAATTCTTGCGTACGAGAGACAATCGTGCGGCTCGACCGGGTCGAGGTTCGGGAACTCTGCATAACGCCGGAGCAGACCTTCGAGGGTAAAACCACCCTTTTCGAGGACGCGCGCCGAGGGGCGGTGCGCGTGATGGCAGATCGCGTAGAGGCGTCGCACGCCGCATGCCGGAGCCAGCACGGTCATCGCGTTCAGCGCCTCGGTCGCATACCCGTGTCCCCACGCGCATTTGGCCAGGACATAGCCGGTTTGCGCCTTGTAAGGAGCATCGAAGGTGAGGCCGGAACTGCCGAGCAGTTGGCCGTTTTCCCTCAGGTAAATCATGTATGGACCGGCGGGCCACGCCTCCCAGAGCGATTCGCTGAACGACAGGAAGCTGCGGGTGTCGTCGATGCGCCGATGGCGCGGAAATCCGACATACAGCGTCACCTCGGGGTCGGCGGCGTAGGTCGTGTAGATCGCCTCGGCATCCTCCGGAATCGGACGCCGCAGCACGAGGCGCTCGGTCTCGATCCGCTCAGGTGCCTTGAGCAGCTGTCTGATAGGCGGCATGATCGGTTGTCTTTCCGCGGGCGCCGTCAGCGAGTGCCGTGCGAACCGCGTCAGGCAACGGCATCTTGGTCAGCGTTGCGGCGTCGACCAGGACGTAGACCGTTTCGACCGTGACAATCACGCGTGGTTCACCGGCGATGCGGAACTCGGTCGTCAACGTGAACGACGTGTTGCCCAGATGTTTCGGTGTGATCGCCAGTTCGAGCGTCTGATCGAAGCGCGCCGGCGCCTTCCATTCGACCGTCTGCTTGACCAGCTGAAAATCGAGCTGCGCGTTCACGAACTGGTCGAGAATGCCAGCGGCCCTCAGGAATTCGTTAATGCCGACGTCGACGTACTCGGCGTATCGCGAATTGAAGACAACTTTTTGCGCATCGCACTCGATGTAGCGGATACGCAGGTAATAGCGGAACGGATCCACTCGTTGCTCGTTGCTCGCTACTCGCTACTCGCCATTTCTTACCGACTACTTCTTGCCGTTGACCCAGTCAGCCAGCATCTTGAACTCGGGATCATCCTGCGATTCCCAGTGCTTACCGCCGGGATGGAACGCGATCCCGCCCGCCTCATGCGACAGCGGCATCATCAGCAGGCGGCTTTTCGCCGGCACGCCTGGCAGCACGAACCGCTTGATCATCTCGAAGTTCTTGTGCGACTGTTCCTCGTTCCAGGCCTTTGCGCCGGCGGCCAGCGGCTGGAGACGAAAGGCCGTGCCGGTGGAATGGCAGACGACACACCGCGCGTGGCCCGGACGTTTTTCGAGCAGCAGCGGCTGGACCTTGGCCTTGAAGACCGCGTAGTCCAGCTCTGGAGACGCCTGCAGCAGGGCAACGAAAAAGACGATCAACCGCATGGCTGCGTAGCTTAAAGTATCCGGCTATGAAGACCAAGCCTTTCGTCCTGCTCGGGGCCCTGCTGGCCGCGACCGCGCTAGTTGATGCCGCCACCGTCCGAATCGTCCAGACCAACGCCGCCGGGGACAGCGTGATGTTGATTGATCCGGCGACCAACAAGGTCGTCGGCGAGATCAAGGACATCGAGGTGAACCACGGCGCTGCCGTGGCGCCTGACGGCAGCCGCTTCTATATCACCAACGAAGCCGAATCGACCGTCGATATCGTCGATGCGAAGTCGCTGAAGATTCTCAAGAAAGTGCCGCTGACCAATCATCCCAACAACATCGCGGTCAGCAAGGACGGCAAGCGCGTCTACGCCGCGATTGTCGCCGGCGCCGGCGCGATCGACGTCATCGACGCGGCGACGATGACCCGCGTCAAGAGCATTCGGACGGAGGGCGGCATTCATAACACCTACGTCACGCCGGACGGGAAGTTCGTGATCGGCGGTTCAATTCCCGGCCGCAAGATCACCGTCATCGATCAGAAAACCGAAGAGATTCTCTACACGATCCCAACCGATGCCGGCGTCCGGCCGATCTGCTTCGAGACCAACCCCGACGGCTCGACCAAGCGGATGTTCGTGCAGTTGTCGGACTTCCACGGTTTCGTGGCGATTGACTGGAACACGAAGCAGATTACCGAGCGGATCAAGCTGCCCGATGTCCCCGAAAAAGAGCGCCACACCGAAGGATTGCAGGGTTCGCCGTCACACGGCATCGGCATCACGCCCGACGGCAAAACGCTGTGGGCCACCAGCAAGATGAACAGCTCGATCTACGCGTATTCGATGCCCGACCTGAAGTTCATCGCCGGCGTGAAAGTCGGCGATCACCCGGACTGGCTGACCTTCACGCCCGACAGCAAGTTCGTCTACGTCGCGAACGCTGGATCGAATTCGGTTTCGGTGGTCGACAACTTCGCGCGCAAAGAAACGACGCAGATCAAGGTCGGCCAGGTGCCAAAGCGGAACATTACGGCGGTAATCCCGTAGTCTGCGAGGGGACTGGGGTACTAGGGGACTAAGGAAACGGAGCAATCAGTCCCCAGTCCGCCAGTCCCCAGTCCCCCAGTCCCCAGTTCATGTTTTTCAACGTCGCCGACGCTGAAATTCACTATGAAAGCCATGGCGACGGCGAACCGTTGCTGTGGCTGCACGGCGGCCTGGGTCACGGCGCCGACTGGACGTTCATCTTCAAAGAGCCGCCGGCGGGCTTTCAGCTGATCGCGCCCGACTTGCGCGGCCACGGCCGTTCGACCGGTGCCGGACCGACCTATTCCTTCCAACAATCCGCGGCCGACATGTTCGCGCTGCTCGATCAGCTGCAGATCGAGCGCATCAAAGTGATCGGGTTGAGCGGCGGCGGCATCACGGCGCTGCACATGGCCGCGATGCAGCCCGAGCGGGTTGCCGCGCTGGTGACGGTCAGTGCACCGACGGCATTTCCGGAGCAGGCCAAGGCGATTCAGCGAGTCTATTCGGAATCGATGCTTCCAGACGCCGAACGCGCGCGACTGCGCGAACGGCATCGGCGCGCAGGGCAGATCGACACGCTCTTCTCACAAGTGCGCGCGATGCCGGATGGCGGCGATCCGAACTTCACACCGGACGTCCTGATGACGATCAGTGCGCCATCATTGATTGTCTTTGGCGACCGCGATCCGCTGTACCCGATCTCGATCGCGTTCGACTTGTATCAGGCGATTCCCAACGCGTCGCTGTGGGTCGTGCCGAACGCCGGTCACGGTCCGGTGTTCGGTTCGCACGCCGTCCGGTTCGTCGAGACCGCCGTGTCGTTCCTAAGCGGGCGGCTGTAGTAGGCTTAGCTCCTTTATCATTAGCCCGAAGCCCTGAGCGATTAGCCTGTCTATGACGTCACGCCGGTATCTTCCCGCAATTTTTCTGCTCTTCGTCGGCAGCGGCTGCGCAGCGCTGATCTACGAGATCGTCTGGTTTCAGCTGCTGCAAATGGTCATCGGGTCGTCGGCCATCTCGCTCGGCATTCTGCTCGGTACCTTCATGGGCGGGATGTGTCTCGGCAGCCTGCTGTTGCCTCGCGTGGTCTCGGCCCGCAAGCACCCGATGCGCGTGTACGCATTTCTCGAACTCGGCATCGGCGTGCTGGGCGTCGTGCTGCTCGGAATCATGCCGCTGGTCGGCAGCGTTTACATGAAATGGGCCGGCACCGGAACGACCGGCATCGTCCTGCGGGCAATCGCTGCGGCGATTTGCCTGCTGCCGCCGACCGTGCTGATGGGCGCGACCCTGCCGGCGATCTCGCGCTGGGTGAAGGCCACGCCGGAAGGCATTTCGTGGCTCGGATTCTTTTACGGCGGCAACATCGCAGGTGGCGTGATCGGCAGTCTGACGGCGGGCTTCTACCTGCTGCGCGTTCACGATGTGATGATTGCGACGTTCGCCGCGGTTGTGCTGAACGTGGCGGTTGCGGCGACGGCCATCGTCCTGTCCGGTCGCACAACCTACACCCCTGAAGGCTCGCAGGTCAGCACCGCCGTCGGCTCGGGGAACTGGGCGGTGTATACGACGATCGCGCTGTCGGGCCTCACGGCGCTCGGTTCGGAAGTGGTCTGGACGCGAATCCTGTCTCTCCACTTCGGCGCAACCGTCTACACGTTCTCGTTGATTCTGGCGGTGTTTCTCGTCGGTCTCGGCATCGGCAGCACGGCAGGCGCGATCACCGCCCGGGAAAGCACGTCGCCGCGACGTGCGCTCGGCTGGTGCCAGCTGGGCATCTGCGCCGCGATGGCGTGGGCGGCGTACATGAACACCGAGTCGTTGCCGTACTGGCCGATCAATCCATCAATCTCGACATCGCCGTGGTACACGCTGCAGCTCGATCTGGTGCGCGCGTTCTGGGTGGTACTGCCCGGCGCAGTACTGTGGGGCGCCAGCTTTCCGCTCGCACTGGCGGCAGTGGCTTCCACCGATCAAGACTCCGCTCGTCTCGCCGGTGGCGTCTACGCCGCGAATACCGTCGGCGCGATTCTCGGCTCGCTGGTAGTGAGCTTCCTGTTCGTGCCCTGGATCGGCACCTCACATTCCCAGCAGGTCCTGATCGTCGTCTCGGCGATTTCCGCCTTGCTGATGCTCGAACCGTCGTACGCCGGCGCCGCGGTGGACGGAAAGAAAAGCTGGAACGTTGGCGCAACCGCGCTGCTGGCCGGCGCGATGGTCGTGGCCGGTTTGCTGGCACGAAGCGTCCATCCGCTTCCCGGTTTGCTGGTCGCTTACGGCCGCTACGCGGCGACACGCATCGGCCAGGCCGATATCATTTACTCCGGCGAAGGACTGAACGCCGCGGTTGCCGTCTCGCAGTTGTCGAACGGTGTGTTGAATTATCACAACGCCGGAAAAGTCCAGGCGTCGAGCGAGCCGCAGGACATGCGCCTGCAACGCATGCTCGGCCATCTGACGACGTTGATTCCGCCGAATCCGAAACGGGTCGTCGTGATCGGCTGCGGCGCCGGGGTGACCGCCGGCGCGGTGTCGATCGACCCGGCGCTCGAGCAGGAAACGATTGCCGAAATCGAACCGCTGGTCCCCAAAGTGGTCTCGACCTATTTTGCCGAGCACAATTTCGACGTGGTTCGGAACCCGAAGGTGCGCATTCACATCGACGACGCGCGCAATTACCTGCAGACGACCGACGAAAAGTTCGACGCGGTCACGTCGGATCCGCTGGATCCGTGGGTGAAAGGTGCGGCGATGCTGTACACCAAGGAATTTTTCGAAGAGGTGAAGCGCCATCTCAATCCAGGCGGCGCCGTCACGCTGTTCGTCCAGTTGTACGAAAGCAACACCGCGGCGGTGAAGAGCGAGATCGCGACCTTTCTCGACGTGTTTCCCAACGGCGTGGTCTGGGGCAACACGAATGAAGGGCGCGGCTACGACCTCGTGCTGCTCGGCACCGTTGATCCGTTGAAGATCGACGTCGATGCGGTGCAGGCGAAACTCGAACGGCCGGAGTATGCGCGGATGCGGCAGTCGCTGCGCGAGATCGGGATGAACAGCGCAGTCGATCTGTTTTCCACCTACGCCGGCCGGAAGCCGGACCTCGAGCCGTGGCTGCGGGACGCGGCGATCAATCGCGACCGCAATCTGCGGCTGCAATACCTCGCCGGGCTCGGTCTCAACTTGTACCAAGCCGACACGATTTATGCCGACATGCTGCGCTACGTCACGAAAATGCCGGACGACCTGTTCATCGCGACCGAAGCAACCAGGCAGGCGCTGTGGGCTGGCATCAACCGGCAGCAGGGCAGATAACGATTTGAGGATCTGAGGATCTGAGGATCTGAGGATCTGAGGATCTGAGGATCTGAGGATCTGAGGATCTGAGGATCTGAGGATCTGGATTTTGAGGATCTAGTGATTTGTCATTTGGCTCAAGTCAACATCGGGCGGCTGCGGGCGCCGATGGACGATCCGATCATGGAAGGGTTTCGTTCGCAGCTCGATCCGATCAACGCGCTTGCCGATCGCAGTCCGGGGTTTGTCTGGCGGCTGCAGACCGACGAAGGCAACGCCACCTCGATCCGGCCGTACGCGGACGACGATCGGATGGCGATCAACCTGTCGGTCTGGGAGTCGCTCGAGGCGTTGCAGCAGTTCGTCTACAAAACCGCGCACGTCGGTCCGCTGCGCGATCGGAAGCAATGGTTCGAACCGATCGACGAGCCGATTCTCGCGCTCTGGTGGATTCCAGCCGGCCACGTTCCAACCATTGCCGAAGCGCAAGAGCGGCTGCGGATGTTGAAGGAGCGCGGACCGTCAGCCGACGCGTTCACCTTTAGAAAACCGTTCCCGCCGCCGGGCGTTGACAGCCGAATCGAACCGCTCGACGCGGCGTTCTGCGAATTTGCCAGCTGACGATCAGGAGGCACGATGCCGACCATCAAGGGCACCGCCCAGTCATTCTTCGATGCCTGTGAGACTGGCAAAGGCTGGGAGGGCTGCAAGGCGTACTGCCACGCCGGAGCGACGTTCTCGGCGCAGGCTGGCGCACTGGCCGGCATCGACACGCTGGAAGGCTATACCGATTGGATGAAAGGTTTGTTCACCCTCGTGCCCGATGGCCGTTACGAAATCCGCTCGTTCGCCGTCGATGAAGCGCGCCGCAACGTCTCGGCCTACGCTGTGTTCCGCGGCACGCACACCGGTCAAGGTGGGCCGGTTCCGCCAACCGGCAAGAAAGTTGAAGCCGACTACGTGTATGTGATGGCCTTCGACGGCGATCGCATCCGTCACATGACGAAGATCTGGAACGACGGCATCAGCCTGAAGCAACTCGGCTGGGCTTGATCGACGTGCTGAACGAAAACGAACCACAGAGCCACAGAGCCACAGAGCGCCTCCGTTCGGCGGGCGGCGCGAAGCGCCGCACACGAACGAAACGATCCGAAAAACGAATCGCATCGGATCCAGGCGACTCGTTTTTTCGGATCGTTTCGTTCGTGTGTCGGGCCGGCTATGCCAGCCAACCCGGCCGAACGGATCGGCGTTCACATTCCGCTCGCGCGACTGCGGTTGGATGCAGCTGCATCCATGCCGCCTCAAATAACTCTGGGCACTCTGTGCCTTTGTGGCAAAAGACAAAGAAAGCGCGGCGTGGGCTACCGTGAAATCGCACTTGACCGGCGCCTATCGAGTTCCGCATAGTCCCCGGCATGACGACGCTTGATCGCCGCCGGTTCATTCAGTTGGGAGGAGTCGGGTCGGCCGCCTTTGGCTGGCCGGGAATGGCGCAGGCTCAGTCACCGGCGTCCGCTGCCATCGCCCAACAGTCAGGCGTTCCTGAGGATCGCATCGTTCGTCTCAGCGGCGACGGCCTCGGTCTCAATCCCGCGCAATACGCCAGGTTGCTGTCGCGGATTGACGACGAATCGCCGATTTCGCCCGATTCGTACTCGCTCGGCGGCGTCGTCGAGCGGCTGGAGGCGGAATGCGCGCGCGCACTCGGTAAAGAGCAGGCGGTGTTCATGCCGACCGGTACGCTCGCGAATCACCTCGCGATTCGGGCGTTGGCCGGCGGTGCAAGCCGCGTCATCGTTCAAGAAGATAGTCACCTCTACAAAGACGAGGGCGACTGCGCGCAGACGCTCAGCGGCCTGACCCTGATGCCGCTCGCGCCGGGTCGCGCCACCTTCAGCGCCGCCGACGTTCAGCAGGTGATCGACGATACGAAGAGCGCGCGTGTGGTGAAGCGTGTATCGGTGATTTCGATTGAAACCCCGGTCCGGCGCAAGCAAGGCGAGCGATTCGATGCCGCGGAACTGCAGAAGGTCGTCGCGCTAGCCAAGCGAGAGGGAATCAAACTGCACCTGGACGGCGCGCGGTTGTTTCTCCAGGCCGGCTACACCGGAGAAAATATCGCCGAGACCGCGCGTCCCTTCGACACGGTCTATGTGTCGCTCTACAAGTATTTCAACGCGGCCTCCGGCGCGATTCTCGCCGGACCGCGCGAGCTGCTTGCAGACCTCTATCACGTTCGCCGCATGTTCGGCGGTGGCCTGTCCAGCGTGTGGCCGTTTGCCGCTGTCGCGCTGCACTTCATGAATGGGTTTGCCGAGCGCTATTCGCGCGCGGTGCGCACGTCCGAGGAACTGATTCGCGAACTCGGCAAGCGCGACGGCCTGGCGGTCGAGCGAATTGCATCGGGTACGAATCTGTTCCGCCTGCGCGTCAACGCCGGCGATCCGGCGGCGTTCCGCAAACGCCTGGCAGCCCGCGGCGTGATGCTGCCCGAACCGCAGCGCGGCGCGTTTCTGATCGGCGTCAATGAAACGCTCAACCGGATGAGCGGCGCTGAACTCTCCGACGCTTTCGCGCGAGGGCTAGCGTGAAATGGCTCGGTGCTGTTTCTTTCACAGCTCTGATGTTGCTCGCACCCGCTCGCTAAAATTGCTCGCATGGTTATGACGAAGCACGAACTGATCGCGTCGCTGCAGAACGAAGTGCGGATCGTGGTGCATCTCGCCAGTAAAGTCGATCGCAGCAAACTGGACTACCGGCCGACAGCGAAGCAACGCAGCACGATCGAACTGCTGCAGTACTTGAGCATGATGGGGCCGACCTATGTGCAATACATCAAGACGGCCTCGAAAGACGCGTCGATCTGGGAGTCGGCTGCGGCTGCCGCGGCGAAACGGGATTTCGACCAGACCATCGCGGCGATCGGCGCGCAGCACGATAGTTACGCCTCGCTGCTGGGGGACATGACCGACGCGGATTTGCGGACCGAATCGATGGCGGCTGATGGCAGCACCACCACCAAGGGGGCCTCGCTCGTCAATGCGGTGTTGTGCGGCTGCGCGGCCTATCGCACTCAGCTATTTCTTTATCTGAAAGCGAGTGGCCGCGAAGAACTGGGTACGATGAACCTCTGGGCGGGCCGCGATGCACCGGCGGCGTGACTCGAGTTCTTTTCAGTCGCCCAGCCGGGGAGCGTAAATGACTCGTTCGTTTCGGGCACTCGTGCGCGCTGTGGTGGCCGGCGATCTCGATACCGTACGGCTGCTTCTCGATCAGGACCATCGTCTCGCAAGCGTTGCGGCCGATAGCGGCGCGCGTCGCGGTGGGGCGTCGTCGTACTTTTTCGAGCAAATTAAACACTACTTGTACGAGGGCGACACGGCACTCCATATGGCCGCCGCGGCATTTCAGCAGCCGATCGCCGCGCTGCTCGTTGCCGGTGGCGCTGACCGCCGTGCGAGAAATCGCCGTGGTGCCGAGCCCCTCCACTACGCCTGCGATACGAATCACTGGAATCCGATCGCACAAGCCGAAGTCATTACTTATCTGATTGGAATCGGAGCTGATCCGAATGCGCGCAATAACGATGGCGTGACGCCGCTGCATCGTGCGGTTCGAACGCGGTCGTTTCCAGCGGTGAAAGCGCTGCTCGAAGGCGGGGCCGATCCAACGCTTCGCAACAAGACCGGATCGACGCCGCGGCTGATCGCTCGTCTCACCACCGGTCGCGGCGGCAGCGGTTCGGAGCGGGCCCGCGAGCAGCAAGCGGCAATCGCACGGATTCTCGACGAACGCATCAGCCGATCGATTCCGACCTGATCCGTGCCGCTCCGTATTTTTTCCACGCGCGCGCTCAACCGCGCGCTTCTCGCCAGGCAGCTGCTGCTGACGCGAACCGCGATGACCGCCGCCGACGCGATCGCGCATCTGGTCGGGATGCAGGCCCAGGTTCCAAAGGCGCCATATGTCGGCTTATGGTCGCGGCTCAAGGGCTTCGAGCCTGCCGAGCTCGCCGGACTGATAACCAACCGGCGCGTGGTGCGTATCGCCTTGATGCGAAATACGCTGCATCTGGTGACCGCAGACGACTGTTTGACGCTGCGGCCGATCGTTCAGCGGTTGTTGACACGAGCCTACAA
>Ga0207659_10001975_pt1 | contig 12141 bp, 10 predicted proteins | sample KBSM43metaG_FD_184330 | JGI IMG/M metagenome (GOLD analysis project Ga0207659, IMG submission 184330) | Miscanthus rhizosphere microbial communities from Kellogg Biological Station, Michigan, USA - KBS M4-3 metaG (SPAdes) (version 2) | ecosystem: Host-associated > Plants > Roots > Rhizosphere >...
CGTCGATCCAGAACCGCGTCGGCCTCGCGGGTGCCTGGCTCTCGGATATCGCCTTCTTCCTCGTCGGCTACTCGATCTGGTGGGCGGTGCTGGTCGGCGCGCGCGCTTGGCTCGGCGCGCTCGCCCATGCCCTGCGCAGGCACGACGCCGTCGCTGGCGACGCCGTGGCTGCAAAGCCGCCGGTGTGGCCGATGTGGCTCGGCCTCGCGCTCCTGCTCGCCGCGAGCGCCTCGCTCGAATGGACGCGCCTCTACCAGTGGGAAGCACAGGTCGCGGGCGGCAATGCCGGCGGCGTTCTCGGCGCGGTGCTCGGCAAGTCGAGCCAGAGCCTGCTCGGCTTCGCCGGCTCGGGCGTGCTCTGGATCGCCGTTCTCGTCGCCGCGTCATCGATGGCGCTCGGCTTCTCGTGGCTGCGCGTCGCCGACGCGCTCGGCGCCGCGATCGAGTCGTTGCGCAATCGCCGCGTCGAGCGGATCGAGCGCGCCGAAGACGCGCGCCTCGGCGCGGCCGCGGTCCGCGAGCGCGACGAGGTGCTCGAAGTCGCGCACGAACTGAGCGAGCAGCACCTGCCGCTGGTGATCGAACCGACGCTGGTCGACGTGCCGAAGAGCACGCGCGTCGTCAAGGAGCGGCAGAAGCCGCTTTTCAGCGAGCTGGTCGACACCAAGCTGCCGCAGGTCGACCTGCTCGACTCGGCGCCGCAGCGGGTCGAGAGCGTCAGCGCCGAATCGATCGAGATGACGTCGCGCCTGATCGAGAAGCGCCTCAAGGACTTCGGCGTCGAAGTCCGCGTCGTCGCCGCATCGCCCGGCCCCGTGATCACGCGCTACGAGATCGAGCCCGCGGTCGGCGTCAAGGGTGCGCAGGTAGTGAGCCTGGCCAAGGACCTGGCACGCTCGCTCGGTCTGGTCTCGATCCGCGTCGTCGAGACGATTCCCGGCAAGACGACGATGGCGCTCGAGCTGCCGAACGCCAAGCGGCAGACGATCCGCCTGTCGGAGGTGCTCGGCTCGCAGGCCTACGCCGACTCGGGCTCGCAACTCACCCTCGGCCTCGGCAAGGACATCGTCGGCCTGCCAGTCGTCGCCGACCTGCAGAAGATGCCGCATTGTCTGGTGGCTGGAACAACGGGAGCAGGCAAGTCGGTCGGCATCAACGCGATGATCCTGTCGCTGCTCTACAAGGCCGAGGCGCGCGATGTGCGTCTCATCTTGATCGATCCGAAGATGCTCGAGATGAGCGTCTACGAAGGCATTCCGCACCTGCTCTGCCCGGTCGTCACCGACATGAAGCAGGCCGCCAATGCGCTCACCTGGGGCGTGGGCGAGATGGAGCGGCGCTACAAGCTGATGAGCAGCCTGGGCGTTCGCAACCTCGCCAGCTACAACAAGAAGATCGCCGAGGCGGCCGCGGGCGGCACGCCGATCACCAATCCTTTCAGCCTCACCCCCGACGCCCCCGAGCCGCTCGAGCGGCTGCCCTTCATCGTCATCGTCATCGACGAACTCGCCGACCTGATGATGGTCGTCGGCAAGAAGATCGAGGAGCTGATCGCGCGCCTGGCGCAGAAGGCGCGCGCCTCGGGCGTGCACCTGATCCTGGCGACGCAGCGGCCGAGCGTCGACGTCATCACCGGCCTGATCAAGGCCAACATCCCGACCCGGCTCTCGTTTCAGGTCTCGAGCAAGATCGACTCGCGGACGATCCTCGACCAGATGGGCGCCGAGGCGCTGCTCGGCATGGGCGACATGCTCTACCTCACTTCCGGCAGCGGCATGCCGGTGCGCGTTCACGGCGCCTTCGTCAGCGATGAGGAGGTGCATCGCGTGGTCGCCTACCTGAAGAGCCAGGGCGAGCCGAATTACATCGACGGCATCCTCGAAGGCGGAACCCTCGACGGTGACGGCGGCGAGGCCGAGGGCATGGCCGGTGGCGGCAACGGCGAGAGCGATCCGATGTACGACCAGGCAGTGGGCATCGTCCTGCAGCACCGGCGCGCGTCGATCTCGCTGGTGCAGCGGCACCTGCGCATCGGCTACAACCGGGCGGCGCGGTTGCTGGAACAAATGGAGAAATCCGGGCTCGTATCGGGCATGGCGACCAACGGCAACCGAGACATCCTGGTCCCGGCGCGCGCCGAATGAAGCGTTGCCTCAGGCTCGGTTTGGCCTTGTCGGCCGCGCTCGCCGCGCCGCTCGCCTCGGCCGATCCGGTCGAGACCCTGCGCGGCTTCGTCCGCGACGTGAAGAGCGGCCGCGCCACCTTCACCCAAACCGTGACGTCGCCCGACGGCGCGAAGAAGAAGACGTCATCGGGCAGCTTCGATTTCGCGCGCCCAAACCGCTTCCGCTTCGCCTATGCCAAGCCGTTCGAGCAGACGATCGTCGGCGACGGCGAGAAAGTCTGGATCTACGACGCCGACCTGAACCAGGTGAGCGTGCGAAAGCTCGGTCAGGCGCTTGGCGCGACACCGGCGGCGCTGCTCGCCGGCGGGACGCTCGAGCGCGATTTCGACCTTGCGAATCTGCCGGCGCAGGGCGGCCTCGAGTGGGCCGAGGCCAAGCCGAAGGCCCGTGACGGCGCGTTCCAGGCGGTCAGGGTCGGCTTTCGCGGCAAGGATCTGGCGGCGCTCGAGATCATCGACAGCTTCGGCCAGAAGTCACTGCTGCAGTTCAACGGCTTTGCCGCCAACGCGGCAGTTCCACCCGAGACGTTTCGCTTCACCGTGCCGGCCGGCGCCGACGTGATCGAGCAATAGCGTCGCGGCGCGCGCGGGCTCAGGCCCGCGACGCGACCAGGACGGCGTTGGTACCGCCGAACGCGAACGAGCTCGACATCACGTGCCGCAGGCCCGGCGCCGGCCGTGCCGTATCGGTCACGAGATCGATCGCGAACGAGGGATCGAGCGCGCCGGTGTGCGCCGTCGGCGGCAGGCGTTCGCCGGCGAGCGCACGCGCCGCGGCAAGCAGCTCGACCGCGCCGCCGGCGCCGAGCAGGTGGCCGTGGATCGCCTTGGTCGAGCTGACCGGCACGGCGCGGGCGCCGAACACGGCGGCGATCGACTCCGCCTCGGCGGCGTCGCCGGGAAGCGTCGCCGTGCCGTGTGCGTTGAGGTAGCCGATGGTTCCCGGGTCGAGCCCGGCGTCGCCGAGCGCGGCGCGCATGGCTCGCGCCTGGCCCGCAGAGTCGGGATTGGTGATGTGCACCCCGTCGCAGTTGGTCGCGTACCCGGCGAGAGCGAACTGCAAGGTCGCGCCCCGTGAGCTCGCATGCTCGGGCGACTCGAGGACGAAGGCCGCAGCGGCTTCACCCAGCGCGAAGCCGGCGCGGTCGACAGCGAACGGCCGGCACGATGCCGCCACCGCCGCCGCGTCGCCGGCCGCGGCAATCGGCGCCAGCACGCGCATCGCCTGCCAGCTCGCGAGCACGCCCGGGGTCAGCATCGACTCGCTGCCGCCGACGATGGCAACGTCGATCCAGCCGGCGCGAATCGCGCGCATCGCCTCGCCGATCGCCACTGCCGACGACGCGCATGCACACGCGTAGCCGAGCGCTGCGCCGCGCGCGCCGAAGACGAGCGCGAGCTCGGCCACCGGCGCGTTCGGCATCGTCGTCAAGACGCTCGTCGGCCGCATCCGGCGACGATCGGCGTAGACGGTGCGACAGGTCGCCTCGAAGGTCGCCGCGCCGCCCATGCCGCTGCCCCAGAAGATGCCGAGACGGTCGCGATCGAAACCGTCGGGCACCAGCTCCGCCGCAGCGGCGGCCGAGCGCGCCGCGGCGAGTGCCATCGCCGTTGCGCGATCGAGCGGAACCCGCGACGGCGCGAGCTCTGCGGCGGAATCGAACTCCGCTGGAGCGACCGGCACCGGCGGCAGATCGATTCCGGGCAGGTCGAGCGACTGCGCACGCACCGCCGACCGACCCGCGAAGAGTGCGGCATCGAACGCCGCGAGCGTGTTGCCAAGCGGACTGACGACGCCCGCGCCGGTCACGGCTACCGGTGTGCCGGCCCGGGCGCTAGGCAGCAGCGGCATCGCGCGGCGGCTTGGCAGCGACGGCTTCGTCGAGCAACCGCGCCAGATGCGCGAGGGTGACCCCGGCCTGGCGCGGGTCGAGCCGGTCCTCGGGGATGCGGACGTTGAATCGGTCCTCGACCGCGAACACGAACTCCATCAGCGCCAGCGAATCGAGGCCGAGCTGGTCGAGCGTCGCTTCCGGACGGGCCGCGCCGGCGTCGACATGGAACTGCTCGACCAGCACGGAAGAGAGGGCGGCGAACGTCGACGAAGTCATGGAGCGCACGGACCGAGGGCAGCGATCACGCATCTTATGTCCCGCTTCGCCGCGGCCGGGGCGACGCGGCAGAATCCCATGGCGTGCTTCGTGCCGCTCTCCACCGTGCCCCAGACCTCGCTCGAGCTCGGCTTCGCCGACCCTGCCGCCGCGCCGCTCGCCGAACGGTTGCGGCCGAAGACGCTCGACGAGGTGATCGGTCAGCCTCATCTGCTCGGCCCCGGCAAGCCGCTGCGGGCCGCGTTCGAATCGGGCCGGCTGCATTCGATGATCCTCTGGGGTCCGCCGGGAACCGGCAAGACGACCCTGGCGCGGCTCATGGCCGATGCCTTCGACGCCCAGTTCATCGCCATGTCGGCGGTGCTCGGCGGGGTCAAGGACATCCGCGAGGCGGTCGAGCGCGCCCAGGCGGCGCGTACCACGGGACGGGCGACCGTTGTCTTCGTCGACGAGGTGCACCGCTTCAACAAGAGCCAGCAGGACGCGTTCCTGCCGCACGTCGAGTCGGGCCTGCTCACCTTCATCGGCGCGACCACCGAGAACCCGTCGTTCGAAGTCAACTCGGCGCTGCTCTCGCGCGCGACGGTGCACGTGCTGAAGCCGCTTGACGACGACGACCTGAAGACGCTGCTCGGGCGAGCGCGAGCGTTGCTCGCCGCGCCGCCGCTCGCAGAGCCGGCGACGACGCGGCTGATCGGCTATGCCGACGGCGATGCCCGGCGCCTCCTCAACGCCTACGAAAACCTGATCGCGACCGTCGGCCCGGCCCAGCCGGCGCTGATCGACGAACCGATGCTGGAGCATGCGCTTGGCGAGCAGCTGCGCCGCTACGACAAGGGCGGCGAGCAGTTCTACGACACCATCTCGGCGCTGCACAAGGCGGTGCGCGGCAGCGATCCAGATGCGTCCCTGTACTGGTTCGTTCGCATGGTCGACGGCGGCGTCGACCCGCGTTACGCCGCGCGCCGCCTGGTCCGCATGGCGAGCGAGGACATCGGCCTGGCCGATCCGCGCGCGCTCCGGATCGCCCTCGATGCCGCCGAGACTTACGAGCGGCTCGGCTCGCCCGAGGGCGAGCTGGCATTGGCCGAGGCGGTCGTCTACCTGGCGATGGCGCCGAAGAGCAATGCCGTCTACAGCGCCTACAACGCGGCGCGCGCCTACATCAAGGCCGACCGGACGCGACCGGTGCCGCTGCGCCTGCGCAACGCGCCGACGTCGCTGATGAAGGGGCTCGACTACGGCAAGGGCTACCGCTACGCGCATGACGAAGCGGGCGCGTTCGCTGCCGGCGAGCGCTACTGGCCCGACGACATGGAGGCGCAGAGCTTCTATCGCCCGGTCGACCGCGGCCTCGAGCTCTCGATCGGCGAGCGCCTCGCCGAACTGCGCCGGCTGAACCAAGAAGCGAAAGGTCAGTAGCCCCGCTTGAGCGGCGTCGGCGTGCGCTTGAGCACTGCGTCGGGAACGAAGAAGTCGGTCTGCAGCGGCCTGCCGGCGGCGCCCGGCGCATAGGCCGAAAAGTCGGTGACGCCTTCCTCGCGCAGCACCTCCTCGTCGATGAAGAAGTTTCCGTTGCACTGCTGCGCCGGCCTTGCCAGGATGGCGTAGGCGGCGTCGGCCATGATCTCGACGCTGCGTGAATCGGCCGCCATCGCGTCGCCGCCGAGCGCGAAGCGGACCGCCGCGGTATCGATCGAGGTCAGCGGCCAGAGCGAGTTGACGCCGACCTTGCCCTTGAACTCGGCCGACATGCCGAGCGTGCACAGGCTCATCCCGAACTTGGCCATCGTGTAGGCGACGTGCGGCGCGAACCACTTCGGGTCGAGGTCGAGCGGCGGCGCCAGGTTGAGGATGTGCGGATTGCCCGCCCGCAGCAGGTGCGGCAGCGTCAGCTTCGAGCACAGGAACGTGCCGCGCGAGTTGACCTGGCTCATCAGGTCGTAGCGCTTCATGTCGGTGGCGAGCGTGGGCGTGAGCGAGATCGCGCTTGCGTTGTTGACGCAGACATCGATGCCGCCGAACGCGGCGACGCCCTGATCGACCGCCGCCTGGACCTGCTGCTCGTCGCGGACGTCGCAGATCACCGGCAGCGCCTTGCCGCCCGCGGCCTCGACTTCGGCGGCGGCGGTGTAGATCGTTCCCGGCAGCTTCGGATGCGGCTCGCCGGTCTTGGCGGCGAGGATGATGCGCGCGCCGTCGCGCGCCAGCCGGCAGGCGATCGCCAGGCCGATGCCGCGGCTTGCACCGGAGATGAAGATGGTCTTTCCATGGAAGGTCACTCGCGTCTCCCTGTCGTTTGCGCCAAGCGTTGTCCAGTTGGCAGGCAAAGTCAACTCTCGGGCGCTGCCCGTCCATCGGGGCAGTACCTAGGCGATGGCAGGGGAATTGCTAATAGAGTCGGCGCGCATGGAGACCTTCGTCCAGCAGATCATCAACGGCCTGGTGCTGGGCAGCGTCTATGCGCTGGTCGCTCTCGGCTACACGATGGTCTACGGGATCATCAACCTGATCAACTTCGCCCACGGCGAGGTGCTGATGGTCGGCGCGCTCACGAGCTGGACCGTCGTCACCGTGCTCGCCGGTCTCGGCCTGCCGGGCTGGGCGCTGCTCCTGATCGGCCTGGTCGCCGCGGTGATCGTCTGTTCGCTGCTCAACTTCGCGATCGAGAAGATCGCCTACCGGCCGCTGCGCAACGCCCCCCGCCTGGCGCCGCTGATCACGGCCATGGGGATGAGCCTGCTGCTGCAGACGCTGGCGATGATCATCTGGAAGCCGAACTACAAGTCGTTCCCGATCCTGCTCCCGGGTGACCCGCACGTGGTCTTCGGCGCGGTCATCAACAACGTCCAGATCCTGATCCTGGTCGCCACCGGGCTGACGCTCACGGGCCTGATGTACCTCGTCAACCGCACCCGCCTCGGCCGCGCGATGCGCGCCACCGCCGAGAACCCGCGCGTCGCCGCGCTGATGGGCGTCAAGCCCGACACCGTGATCTCGGCGACCTTCGTCATCGGCGCCGCGCTCGCCGCGCTCGCCGGCGTCATGTACGCCGCCAACTACGGCTCGGTGCAGCACACGATGGGGTTTCTGCCCGGCCTGAAGGCATTCACGGCAGCGGTATTCGGCGGCATCGGCAACCTCGCCGGCGCGATGGTCGGCGGCGTCCTGCTCGGCCTGATCGAGTCGCTCGGCGCCGGCTACATCGGTGACCTCACCGGCGGCGTCCTCGGCAGCCACTACCAGGACATCTTCGCTTTCGTCGTCCTGATCCTGGTATTGACGCTGCGACCGCAGGGCCTGCTCGGCGAGCGCGTCGCCGATCGAGCCTGAGGAGTCCGGCATGACGCGCTTTTCCGACGCCACGCGCCAGCAGAAGCTGGTGGTCCTGGTCGGTGCCGCGGTGCTGCTCTGCATCCTGCCGTTCATGGTCCAGATGGCGGGCAACGCCTGGGTGCGGATCATCGACATCGCGCTCCTCTACGTGCTGCTCGCGCTCGGCCTCAACATCGTCGTCGGCTACGCCGGCCTGCTCGACCTCGGCTACGTCGCTTTCTATGCGGTCGGTGCCTACATGCTGGGCCTGCTCGCGTCGCCGCAGCTCACCGATACGTTCGCGACCTTCAAGAACGCCTTTCCGAACGGCCTGCACACGCCGTGGTGGGTCGTGATCCCGCTCGGCGCGCTGGTCGCCGGCGGCGCCGGAGTGCTGCTCGGCGCGCCGACGCTGAAGCTGCGCGGCGACTACCTGGCGATCGTCACTCTGGGCTTCGGCGAGATCGTCCGCGTCTTCATGAACAACCTCGACGCGCCGGTCAACATCACCAACGGCCCGAAGGGCATCGCCAGCATCGACGAGATCTCGATCTTCGGCTTCTCGCTCGGCAAGACGCACCATTTCTTCGGCCTCGATTGGCCCAAGGTCACGAACTACTACTTCCTGTTCCTGATCCTGGTGATCTTCGCGGTCGTGATCTGCTATCGGCTCGAGCGCAGCCGCATCGGCCGCGCCTGGATGGCGATCCGCGAGGACGAGGTCGCGGCCAAGGCGATGGGGATCAACACCCGCAACCTGAAGCTGCTCGCGTTCGGCATGGGCGCGACCTTCGGCGGCGTCTCGGGCGTGATGTTCGCGAGTTTCCAGGGCTTCATCTCGCCCGAGTCGTTCAGCCTGCAGGAGTCGGTGATGATCGTGGCGATGGTCGTCCTCGGCGGCATCGGCCACCTGCCGGGCGTCATCGTCGGGTCGCTGCTGCTGGCGGCGCTGCCCGAGGTGCTGCGCTACGTCGCCGGGCCGCTGCAGCAGATGACCGACGGCCGGCTCGATGCGTCGATCCTGCGCCAGCTGCTGATCGCCCTGGCGATGATCGGCATCATGCTGTCGCGCCCGCGCGGTCTCTGGCCATCGCCCGAGCACGGCAGGGTGCGCGCCGGCGCCGACACGCCGCCGGTGGCGACGCCCGGACCGGGCGGCGAGCTGCCGGTGCGGTTGCCGCACGAGCTCGCGCCAGCGACGCAGATCCCGCCGACCACCGGCCACATCGTGCCGACCGATCGATGAGCGAGCCGACAGCGCCATGAGCGAGCCCATCCTGCGCGTGAGCGGCGTCTCGAAGCGCTTCGGCGGCCTGCAGGCGCTGTCCGATGTCGGCATCACGATCGCCCCCGGGCAGGTCTACGGCCTGATCGGCCCGAATGGTGCCGGAAAGACGACCTTCTTCAACGTCCTCACCGGGCTCTACATGCCCGACTCGGGCAGCTTCGAGCTCGGCGGCAAGCCGTACCAGCCGAGCGCGGTGCACGAAGTGGCCAAGGCCGGCATCGCCCGGACGTTCCAGAACATCCGCCTGTTCGCCGACATGACGGCGCTCGAGAACGTCATGGTCGGGCGCCACGTGCGAACCCATTCGGGGCTGGTTGGTGCCGTCTTTCGCACGGCCGGCTTCAAGGCCGAGGAAGCGGCGATCGCGGCGCGCGCCCAGGAGCTGCTCGACTACGTCGGCATCGGTGGCTTCGCCGAATACAAGGCGAGGACGCTCAGCTACGGCGACCAGCGCCGGCTCGAGGTGGCGCGGGCGCTCGCGACCGACCCGAAGCTGATCGCCCTTGACGAGCCCGCCGCCGGAATGAACGCGACCGAGAAGGTGACGCTGCGCGAGCTGATCGACCGTATCCGCAACGACGGCCGGACGATCCTGCTGATCGAGCACGACGTCAAGCTCGTCATGGGCCTGTGCGACCGCGTCACCGTGCTCGACTACGGCAAGCAGATCGCCGAGGGAACGCCAGCCGAGGTGCAGAGGAACGCCAAGGTGATCGAGGCCTATCTCGGAGCCGACCATGCCACGCATTGAGGCCGCGGCCGCGCTCGCCGCCTCGCCGGCGTCCGGCGTCAGGACGCTCCTTAGGGTGAGCGCCTTGAAGGTCGCCTACGGCGGCATCCAGGCCGTCAAGGGCGTGTCGTTCGAGGTGCACGACGGCGAGCTGGTGAGCCTGATCGGTGCCAACGGCGCCGGCAAGACGACGACGCTGAAAGCGATCACCGGCACCCAGCAGGCGGCCAGCGGCGAGATCGAGTACATGGGCCGCAGCATCCGCGGCCAAGGGCCCTGGGACCTGGTCAAGCAGGGCCTGGTGATGGTTCCCGAGGGCCGCGGGGTGTTCGCGCGCATGACGATCGTCGAGAACCTGCAGATGGGCGCCTTCGTCCGCGACGACGTGAAGGAGATCGCGAGCGACATCGAGCGCGTGTTCACCATCTTCCCGCGCCTGAAGGAGCGCCGCAACCAGCTCGCCGGAACGATGAGCGGCGGCGAGCAGCAGATGCTCGCCATGGGCCGCGCCCTGATGGCGCGACCGAAGGTGCTGCTGATGGACGAGCCGTCGATGGGCCTGTCGCCGATCATGGTCGACAAGATCTTCGAGGTCGTGAGCGAGATCCACGGCCAGGGGACGACGATCCTGCTGGTCGAGCAGAACGCCAGCCGCGCCCTGCAGCTCGCCTCGCGCGGCTACGTCATGGACAGCGGCGAGGTGACGATGAGCGGCGACGCCAAGGCCCTGCTCGCCGATCCGAAGGTGCGCGCCGCCTACCTCGGCGAATGAGGCCGGGCCGGGAGCGCCTTTAGAATCGCGCCCTCACCCGGGGCCGTGGCGAGTCAGTTCTCCAACCGCGCGCGCGCCCTAGCGCCGACTGGAGAATCCGGCCCGTGCAGCCCGCCACCATCCACGCCGACCCTGGCGCCGCCGACCCGTTGCACGCATGCGACGTCCTGGTCGTGGGCGGCGGCCCCGCCGGCTCGACCATCGCCGCGCTGCTCGCCGAGCGCGGCCGCGACGTCGTCGTGCTCGAGAAAGCGCGGCACCCGCGCTTTCACATCGGCGAATCGCTGTTGCCGGCCAATGTCGCCCTGTTCGACCGGCTCGGCCTGCGCGAGCAGGTCGAGGCGATCGGGATGCAGAAATACGGCGTCGAGTTCGTCTCGCCCGAGCACGAGCGGCGCCAGTTCATCGAGTTCAGCGACGCCTGGGACAAGTCGATGCCGTACGCCTGGCAGGTTCGGCGCTCGCAGCTCGACGAGCTGCTCTTTCGCCACGCCGGTTGCCGCGGTGCGCGCGCCTACGAAGGCCAACGCGTGCGCGAAATCGCGTTCGACGCCGACGGCGCGACCGCGCAGGTCGAGCTCGACGACGGCGCGCGACGCACTTGGCGCGCGCGCTTCGTCGTCGACGCGTCGGGGCGCGACACGCTGCTCGCCAACCAGCTGCGCTGCAAGCAGAAGAACCGGCGCCACAACAGCTCCGCGCTCTACGGTCACTTCACCGGCGCCGAGCGGTTGCAGGGCAAGCTCGAGGGCAACATCACGATCTTCTGGTTCGAGCACGGCTGGTTCTGGTTCATTCCGCTGGTCGACGGCACGACCAGCATCGGCGCCGTGTGCTGGCCGTACTACCTCAAGTCTCGTTCCAAGCCGCTGCCCGAGTTCTTCCGCGACACGATCGCGCTCTGCCCCGACCTCGAGGCGCGGCTGAAGGACGCGAAGCTGATCGACGAGCGTGTCTACGCCACCGGCAACTACTCGTACGCGAGCGCGAAGAGCAGCGGCGAGCGCTACCTGATGATCGGCGACGCTTACGCCTTCGTCGATCCGGTGTTCTCGTCGGGCGTCTACCTGGCGATGCAGAGCGCATTCGACGGTGCGGACGTCGTCGAGGCGGTGCTCGATCGCCGCCGCGACCAGGACGCCCTCAGGCGCACCTTCGACCGCAATGCGCAGCACGGGCCGCGCGAATTCTCCTGGTTCATCTTCCGCGTCACCAATCCGACGATGCGCGAGTTCTTCATGGCGCCGCAGAATCCGTTCCGGGTCAAGGAGGCGCTGATCTCGCTGCTCGCCGGCGACATCTACGGACGCACGCCGATCTGGCGCTCGATCTTCATCCTGAAGGCGCTCTACTACCTGGTCTCGATCGCTAACCTCGGCCGCACCGTGCGCGCTTGGCGGCGCCGGCGCGTCAACATCCGCGACGTCGAGGTCCGGGCATCGTGACGGGCCGGGCCCATCGGCGGCGGGCACTCGTCCCGTCGTTCGCTCTGCTCGTCGCGTTGGCGTGCGCGACCGCCGCTCACGCCGACGACGTGCCGCTGCCCGGGCCCGCTGTCGATCGACCGTTGAGCAGCGGCACCGGGGGCAGCGAGCCGCTCTGGGAGCTAGGCGTCGGTGTCGCCGGATTCAGCTTCTACGACTATCGCGGCTCCAGCCAGAGCAACACCTACGTGTTCCCGGTGCCGTTCTTCGCCTACCGCGGCCCGATCCTGCGCGCCGATCGCGACGGCGCCCGCGC
>Ga0207659_10001983_pt1 | contig 12112 bp, 7 predicted proteins | sample KBSM43metaG_FD_184330 | JGI IMG/M metagenome (GOLD analysis project Ga0207659, IMG submission 184330) | Miscanthus rhizosphere microbial communities from Kellogg Biological Station, Michigan, USA - KBS M4-3 metaG (SPAdes) (version 2) | ecosystem: Host-associated > Plants > Roots > Rhizosphere >...
GCAGCTTCTGGATCGCTTTGCGCGAGAGCGTGACGAGTCGGCTTTTGCGTGTCTGGTGCGGCGGCACGGTGCTCTGGTCCTGGGCGTGAGCCGGCGCGTCCTGCACCACGATCAGGACGCGGAGGATGTCTTTCAGGCCAGCTTCCTCATTCTGGCCCGCAAAGCCGCTTCCAGCGCTGTGGCGTCGAACAGGCCCGGCGGCGTCGAATGCAGTACCTCCGCCTTGTCGACCGCCCCCTGCTCGTTGAGGTAGAGGCGAAGCACCACCGTGCCCCCGCGGAGGCCGGCGGCCTCCGGCACCAGTTGCTCGATGTCGGTGAGCGGGCGGGGCGGCGGATCGAGGCCGAGCGACCCGTGGTAGATGAGCGCCGGTGCCGGCGGCAGGGGCGCCGGGGTGGCATCGGCCACCGGCGGAGAGGTCGAAGGCGGCGCAGGCAGCCTGGCCTGAGGCGGAGGTTGGGGGGCCGCTTCGGGCTCCGCCGGCGGTGCCGGCTGCGGCGGCGGACGCGGGCGGAGTGCCTCGCGGTCCAGCGTCGGCGTGACCGTGACGGCCGGGGGCGGTTCGGAGGAAGGGGAGCGCTCGACCGGCGTCGGCACCGGTGTCGGCGCCCGCTCGTTCGGAATCGGCTGGGGCGGCGCCGTCGGCGCCGGGGTCATCAGGTCGATCAGCCGGGTCTGCAGCGGCGGCGCCGGCGGTGCGCCGGTGGAGCTCGCGCTGCCGGCGGGAAGGGAGACGAACAGGACGGCGGCGTGGACGGCAAGGGAAAGCGCTCCCGCCGCCGCCATCCCCCGAGCGAGATGCCGCCGCGGCGACGGCGCCGACATCCCGGGAACGTTCGCCGTTACCGGCGCTGCCACTGACCCTCGCCTTAGGGCGCCGAGATCTCGCGCCAGCTCACCCGCTTCGGGTTGTCGCCCGGGGCGAACTTCAGGTCGACCGCCTCGATCGTCGAATTGGAGCCAGTCACGTAGACCTTCGGCTTGCTGCCGATGCCAGGCAGCTTGACGATCGTGATACCGACGATCAGGAAGTTGGAGAACTGCTGCGACACGGAGTACTGCTGGCCGAGGCCGGTACCGCCTGCGGTTCCGCCGGGCAGTGCCGTACCGTCACGGTAGTTGAAGTAGTTCAGCCAGCTGTAGCCGCCGCTGACGCAGGCGCTGATCTGCGGCACGTTGCTGCCGACGATCAGGGTGCCCGAGCGCAGCTTCATTTCGACGTTCACCCGCTCGCCGGAATCCGGGAGGTTGACCACCCAGCCATCGGGCGCGGCGCACTGCGCGACCGTGCCGGCACAGGCGACGGTCCGGTAGGTGCCGGCACCGCTGCCGACCTGCGTCAGCGTGAGCGGCACCAGCGCGCTGCGCAGGTTCGCGAACGAGGGCGAGCCGCTCATCGGATCGACGATGCCGTAGATCGACTGCGTCTGCAGGTCGCCCACGTCGGTCGCGCCGAGGAAGCGGCCGGTACCGACGAACACCATCGGATTGCCGTCCTTGACGCTGAGCTCCGGCCGGATCGTGATCGGCTGCGGCGTGCCGCCGCTGTCCTTCGCCGTGCCGAGCAGCGTCGCTTCCCGTCCCGAGGGATTGAGGTTGTCGTTGACGTCGAAGCGCCAGATGTTGCCCAGCACGTCGGTGCCGTAGACCCGCAGCGTCATGTTGTTGATCTCGGCGAGATCGGCGAAGCCGTTGATCTGGGCCAGGCCGCTCGGGGTGGCCGGGTTGCCGACGCCGGTCGGGATCTTGTGGACGATCTGGCCGGTGGAGGCGTTGAGGACGTAGAGGTAGCCGCCACCGTCACCCGCCTGGACGGGCGCGTTCACATTGTTGTAGCCCGAGGTCACCATCACCACCCAGGTGCCGTCGGCGAGCTTGGTGATCAGCGGCCGGCCGTAGGTCTGGCCGAGATGGCAGTCCGAGGTGTTGCCGACTGCCGCGCCGATCGGCGTGTTGCCCGCCGACCAGGGGCAGACGGTCGAGCTCCACTTGAACTCCCAGAGGCCCTTGGGCGACAGCGGATTGGTGACATCGAGGGCGTAGTAGCCCTTGCCGCCGTTGTTCAGGCCGGCCACGAGAATCGTCTTCCAGGTCCCCGAGCCGGTGTCGAACACGTCGCTGACCGACGGCGTGCCGTCGACGAAGAACAAGTGGTTGTCCTTGTAGTTGTTGTCGGCGAGCTTGTAGAGCTTCGGCAGCACCGTGCTCGGAATGACCGCCCAGGCCTCCTTGCCGCCGAGCGGATCGGCGGTGCTGGTGCCGGCGTAGAAGGCGTGCAGCATGCCGTCGTTGCCCGGGACGTAGAGCATCGGGATCCGGCTCGAGTTGGCGGACTTGAACGCCGCGTAGCCGGCGTCGCCGTACAGGCTGAACGGCGCCCGCACGTAGGTCGGCTGGCCGTTCACGGTGTCGCCGAGCACGTGTTCGCGGGACCGGAAGAGCTTGGTGACGTCGTTGGTGACGAAGCCTTCGAAGCCGCGCTGGCCGCGCAGGAAGTTCACCAGGTTGGCGCCGGTGGCGGGCGTGCGTTGATCGACCGTCGGCACGGTGCCGTCCGTCATCGACGGGTACTGGCTCAGGAGCGAAACGTTCAAGGTGCCGAAATTCGCCTGTTCCGTGGCATTGAGGCCGTCCGGCAGCAGCGCGGCCGGGTTGCCGGAAGCGTCGCAGGTGCTGGTGTTCCAGGTGAAGTTCGTCAGGTTGTTGGTCGCGCCCTGACGGAAAAGATAGATGTTCCGATCGTCGCAGGCGTTGCGCGTCCGGGCATCGAGCTGGGCCTGAGCGGACCAGACGATGGTCGGGTTGATGGCCCCGGTGGCCAGGTCGATCTCCTTGGCCTGCACGTCGCCGGTCCACTTCTGCGTCGTGTAGCTCGCGAGATAGATCAGGTTGTCGCCCGACACCGGCTCGAGGTTGGAGGTCGCCGCCGCAGAGCCTGACGCCAGCCGCGCCTGGATGCCGGCCAGCGCGTCGGCCAAGCCGGCGATCACCGAGGTCGGGTTCGCGGCGCTGAAGTAGGTGCCGCGGCCGTTCACCGCCGTGTGCCAGAAGTCGTCGATCGACTTCGGGTTGTCCCAGAGGCTCTTCCGGTTGCCGTAGTTGTCGGGCAGGGAGGTCTCGAGCAGCGGATCCGGCCACAGCGGCCAGTTCTGCGAGCCGTTGCGGATGCCCGCGAAGTCGCCGGTCACGACCGAGCCGGACTTGTAGTCGGGCCGGTAGTTAAGGGTGCCGGAGACGCCGAGGGCGATCGTGAACGTCGTCATGTGCTGCCAGCGGACGCGGTCGTCCTCGTTGCCCGAGCCGACCGACGGAACGTCGTTGGTCGAGATCGTGGTCGGCCAGTCGGCATCCTGGCGCAGGTCGGTGATGTAGTAGTACTGCGCCACATCGGCCAGCGAGTTCACGCTGCGCGCGCCGCTCAGCGCCGAGGTCACGTCGCAAGGCCAAGCCGAGCAGCTCGGGAAGGCGGTCGCGTCGGCCGCGGTCCACATCGGCGGTTGCGGGTTCGGGATCGGCAGTGCCGGCGGGGTGACGTTGGGCGCATAGCAGACGCCGTCGACGTCGGCCAGCGGCGTCACTGTGGTGATTGTCGGCAGGGCGCCGGAGGGCACGCCGCCGCTGTAGAAGGTCGTGTCTTCGGTGGTCGTCGTCGTGAACTGGATCTTGCTGCCCGAGACCGGCTCGCAGAGCGTGCGGGTGAAGTTATTGGCCGCGCTCGGATTGGCGATCGTGCACACGGTGTCGAGAGTCGGCCCGGTCGTGATCGTGTTGCAGGTGGTCGCGGTCCAGCCGTTGCCCGAGGTCGCCGTAACCGGAACGCACGAGCCGACCGGCGTCGGGCCGGTGGTGGCGTTGGTGCAGGTCGTGGTGACGTAGTTGTTGCCGGCGCTGGGGCCCGAGGGCGTGCAGCTCGTGGCTCCGACGGGCCCGGTGTTGATGACCGGGCAGGTCGTCGTCGTGTAGCCGTTGCCCGCGGTCGGCGCGACCGGCGTGCACGACGCCACTGGCACGTTGGTCGTGTTGTTGAGGGTGCAGGTGGTCGTGACGAAGTTGTTGCCGGGCCCGCCGGTCGAGGCGGAGCAGCTCGACACCGGAACATTGGTGGTCGTCACCAGGTTGCAGGTGATGGTCGTGTAGGCGTTTCCTGCGGTCGGGGCCTGCGGCGTGCAGTTCGCCGCCGGCTGGTCGATGACATTGTTGGTGCTGCAGGTGATCCCCTGCCAGCCGTTCCCCGCCGACGCCGTCTGCGGCGTGCAGGAGGCGACCGGCACGTTCGCGGTGTTGTTCGGCGTGCAGATCGTCGCCGTCCAGCTGTTGCCCGCGCTCGCCGCCGCCGGCGTGCAGGAGGAGACGAAGGTCGGCCCGGTGGTGATCGGCGTCGGGCAGGTGAAGGTGGTGAAGCCATTGCCGGCCGTGGGCGCCGCCGGCGAGCAGGCAGAGACCGGTACGTTGGTGGTGACTATCGGCGCCGGACACGTGGTCGTGGTCCAGCTGTTGCCCGCGCTCGCGGCAGCGGCCGTACAGCTGACGACCGCCACGTTGGTCGTGACGTTGGGCGCCGGGCAGGTGGTGGTCGTGAAGGCATTGCCGGCGGTCGGGCCGCTGGCGGTGCAGCTCAGCACCGGCACGTTGGTGGTGTTGTTCGGCGTGCAGGTCGTGGTCGTCCAGGAATTGCCCGCCGACGCGGAGCTGCCGGTACAGGAGGCCACGCCAGTCGGGCCGGTCGTGATCGGCGCCGGGCAGGTGGTGGTCGTCCAGCTGTTGCCGGCGGACGCCGCGGCGGCCGTGCAGGTCGCCACCGGCACGTTGGTCGTGACGACCGGGGCCGGGCAGGTGACCGTGGTGTAGTTGTTGCCGATGAGCGGCGCGGCCGGCGTGCAGGTCGCGACCGGCACGTTCGTCGTGACGATCGGCGCCGGGCAGGTGATCGTCACCCAGTTGTTGCCGGCATTGCCGGTCTGCGGCGTGCAGGTCAGGACCGGAACGGACGTGCCGACGACCACGTTGCACTCGGTCGTCACCCAGCCGTTGGCCAGGGTCGGTCCGGAGGGCACGCAGGTGCCCGAAGGCATGGTCGTGCTGCGGATCGCGCACAGGGTCGTCTGGTAGCCGTTGCCGGCGTTGCCCGTGACCGGCGTGCAGGTCTGCACCGCGGTCGGGCCGCTGACGACCGTCGCCGCCGGGCAGGTGGTCGTGGTCCAGTTGTTGCCCGTGTTGCCCGAGGAGGCCGTGCAGGTCGAGACCGCCACGTTGGTCGTGTTGTTCGTGCCGCAGGTGGTCGTGGTCCAGCTGTTGCCCGAGGTCGGACCCGAGGCAGCGCAGCTCGACACGCCGGTCGGGCCGGTCGTGATCGGCGCCGGGCAGGTGGTCGTCGTCCAGCTGTTGCCCGAGGTCGGGCCCGATGCCGTGCACGAGGACACCGGCACGTTGGTCGCGACCAGCGTCGGGCAGGTCGTCGCGGTCCAGCTGTTGCCGGACGTGGCGGCCACCGGCGTGCAGCTCGAGATCGGCGTCGGGCCGGTGGTGATCGGTGCCGGGCAGGTGGTCGCCGTCCAGTTGTTGCCCGAGCTCGCGATCGTCGCCGTGCAGGACAGCACCGGCACGTTGGTGCTGTTGTTGGGCGTGCAGGTGGTCGCGGTCCAGGCGTTGAGGGCGGTCGCGCCGGCGGCGACGCAGTTCTGCACACCGACCGGGCCGGTGACGACCGGCGCCGGGCAGGTCGTCGTCGTGTAGCCGTTGCCGGAAGTCGGACCGCTGGCGGTGCAGCTCAGGACCGGCACGTTGCTCTGGTTGTTCGTGCCGCAGGTGGTCGTCGTCCAGCTGTTCCCGGAGCTCGCCGACGAGGACGTGCAGGAGGACACACCGGTCGGGCCGGTGGTGGCGGGTGGCGGGCAGGTCGTGGTTGTCCAGCTGTTGCCGGAAGTCGCGGCCGACGGGCTGCATGACGCCACCGCCACGTTGGTAGTGTTGTTGGTGGAACAGGTCGTGGTCGTCCAGGCGTTGCCCGCGGTGGCGCTGGCGGCCGAGCAGGTGGCCGTCGGCACGTTGGTCGTCACCAACGGGCTGCAGGTCGTCGTCGTCCAGTTATTGCCGGACGTCGGGCCCGAGGCGGTGCAGCTGGCGACCGGAACGTTGGTAGTCGTGACCGTGTTGCAGGTGGTCGCCGTCCAGCTGTTGCCGGAGCTCGCCGAAACGGGCGTGCAGCTCGACACGGCGGTCGGCCCGGTCGTCGGGAAGGTGCAGCTCGTCTGCGTCCAGGAGTTGCCGGCGCTGGCGGCGATCGGCGTGCAGCTCGCGGTCGCGGTCGGTCCGGTCGAGAGGCTCGAGCAGGTGGTGGCGGTGTAGTTGTTGCCGGAGCTCGCCGGCGACGAGTTGCAGATGTCGACCGGTACCGTCGACGTCGTCACGGTGTTGCAAGTGGTCGTGGTGTAGCTGTTGCCGGCACTGGCGGTCGCCGGCGTGCACGACAGCACCGCGGTCGGCCCGGTGCCGGTCACGGCGCAGGTGGTCTGCACGTAGTTGTTGGCAATGCTGGCGCTGGCCGGGGTGCAGCTGGCCACCAGGGTCGGACCGGTGGTCACGGTCTCGCAGTGGAAACCGCCGCCGGGCACGCAGGTGCCGGTAGGAACGGAGTTGCAGGTCTCGCCGGTGTCGGCGCAGATGCTGGTCTGCGAGGTGCTCTTGCGGACTTGCGATGTCGATAGCGTGGTCTGCGAGGTGCTCTGCAGCTCCTGGAAGGTGCTTGTCAGGGTCTGCTGGGTCGAGCGCGTCACCTGCGACGTGCTTTGCCGGTTCTGCGACGTGCTCGTCAGGTTCTGAACGGTGCTCTTCAGGTTCTGCGAGGTGCTTCGCGTGATCTGCGCGGTGGTCTGCAGGTTCTGGGTCGTTGTTTGCCGCGTCTGCGTCGTGCTCTGCAGGTTCTGGGTGGTCGCCTTGCGCGTCTGCGAGGTGCTCTGCACGGTCTGCGAGGTGCTCAGCGTGGTCTGCGTCGTGCTCTGCCGGTTGACGACGATGGTCCGCTCGTTGTACCAACGGTAGTCGATCGTCTGCGACGTGTTCTGGACGTTCTGCGTCGTGCTCTGCAGGTTCTGGTTGGTGCTCTGCCGGTTCTGCACCGTGCTCCGCTGCGTCTGCGTCGTGCTCTGCAGGTTCTGGTTCGTGCTCTGCCGGTTCTGGTTCGTGCTCTGCAGGTTCTGGACCGTGCTCAGCTGCATCTGCGTCGAGCTCTGCAGGCTCTGCAGGCTGGTGATCCGCATCTGCGTCGTGCTCTGCAGGGACTGCAGCGTGCTCTGCGTCGTCTGCGAGGTCGCGATCGTGACCTGCGAGGTCGAGCGATTCAGCTGCGTGTCGGTCTTGTTGAAGTACACGCCACAAGGCGAGTAGCGGTAGGCGTTCGACTTGTTGGTGCGCACGCGCTTGCCGTCGGGAACACCGTCCCAGATCGGCCGGGGGGTGCCGTTGACGTTGACGATGCCGGCATCGGTGTTCGTCGTCATCGCGTCGAGGTTGCCGTCCTGCTGGCCGACCTTGGTCACGCCGTCGATCTGCACCGGACCGGCGCCGACGGTCTCGGCGTTGTCGTTCCAGTAGCCGTCCGTCGTCATGATCGTGAAGTTCTGCTGGCACGAGTACTGGACGGGATCCTCCGGCATGCCGGTGTTGATGCCGTCGTGCTTGCCGGCGTAGTGCCGGCCGACCCGTGCCAGGCCCTCGCGTGCCGGCGAAGTGCCGCCGGTCTTCTGCGAGAACAGCTTGTCGAACCAGAGGTTGCGCTGGGTCGAATCGAAGTCGGCGATGCGCAGGTACTTGTCGGGATTGATCGGCGCGTTGAGCGAGTCGGCCGAGAGCGGCACGTTGTTCGGGAACTTCGGGTTGACCGTGATCAGGCCGACCCGGAAGCTGTCGGTGAGCGGCGTGAAGGCCAGGCTCGCCGCGCTCTTGATCATCGCGATGCGGGTGCGGTAGTAGGTGTACCAGATCGCGAAATTGGCCTGCTGGGCACCGCTGGCCGCGGAGACATCGACGCGGGTCCAGGTGCCGCCGTCGGAAGCCGGCTGGGTCGAGCCGACGTCGAGATCGGCACAGGCGCCGGCGGTGTAGTTGGCGATCGCCGGGCCGGTGTGCGCGTAGTAATAGGCCGGCGTCAGCGGATAGGTCCAGCCGCCGTGGCGAAGGGTCGAGTCGTCATAGGGCGTGAAGCCGCTGGCAAGGTTCACCGTCACCGACGACAGCGTGTCGTAGGCATCGTACGGGGCGGAATTGAACGACGGCGTCGGGAAGAACGAGCCGTCGGCGCGCTTCGGCAGCACGTAGGTGGTCGACGGGTTGTAGTAGAGGACGTTGCACTGCGAGCTCTTGTAGCCGACCCGGGCGGCGACGTCGGTGGTCGAGATCGGGCCGAGCACCGCCTCGACTTCGTCGGGCATGTGGCTGAAGCTCATCGAGTCCGACGTGTCCATCAGCAGCATGATGTTCGGCTTGACCTGGGCCGAGTTGGTGCTGGTGATCGGCGTGCTCGAGATGTCGGTCTGGGCAGCGCGCAGCGGCGAGACGACGAAGACCAGGGCAGCGACGCTGCAGCCGAGGAGTCGGCCGACGGCTTCGGTTCGCGATGTCTTGTGCTTGTTCATGTCGCTGCTTTCGGAAGTCGGTCTAGCGGACCATTACCTGGATATAGCTCAGGGTGCGCTTGGGACCGACGATCTGGGTCGAGATGCGGTAGTGCACGACCAGCCGGTCTTCACCGTCCGACATCGGGTAGTGCTGGGTCGTGGTGCTCTTGTTGACGCCGCCGCTCGGCGGCGTCTTGACGCAGATCTGCGCCGGGTCTTCGGGATTCATGCCCGGGTTGAGGCAGAGCCTCTCGATGATGTAGCTCACCTGGTTGCCCGCCCGCGTGCCGTCGTCGACGACGACCTTCTTGGCGAGCGTGTTCCAGTCGTAGGTGGAGGGGTCGCCGGTCAGGCGCGGCGTGCCGCCGGCGCCCCAGTCGGAGTAGTAGCCTTCGGCCGGAACGTCGTTGTCGAGGGCGACCGTGCCGCGCAACGGCAGCCACCAGTTGAGTGCGGCCTCGGTGCCGTAGTCGCCGGCCGACGTGGCGCTCTGCTTGAAGGCCAGGTTGCCGGCGATCGACAGGCCCGAGCCCGACTGGCGAACCATCGCCACCCCGGCCAGCGCCATGACCACCAGCACGATCATGGCGACGAACAGGACGACGCCGCGTTGCCGACGCATGCCCACGATGGATGCACGTCTCCTCATCATCATTGGCCCCAGATGACGTTGCGCAACGGGAACACCTTCTCGTAGACGGTGTAGCGGTAGTTGCGCCAGTTGTTCGGGCTCGGATCGCCCGGGGCATGCGAGTCCGCGGTGCCGTCGACGTTGTGCATCACGAAGTTGACCTGGGCGGCGCCGCCGTTCGCGTGCCACACCGGGTTGGGTGCGGAATAGTTCTGCTCGGTGGCATTGGTCGCCGGCCGCTCGAAGTTGCGGCTGCGCACCAGCAACGCGACCCGAACCGCGCGCACCGTGGTCCAGTCGATCGGCGCCGGCAGCGTCTTGGTCCAGGCAACGGTCAGCACGGCCGGATCCGGGTTGGTGTCGTAGCCGTACTCGGCCTTCATGTCGACCACGCCTTCGGCGATCGGTGCGAACACCGAGCCGTTGATGCCGATCTCGTCGACCGTGCCCAGCACGCCCGAGGCGATCCGCCAGACGTTGCGCCGCGGCAGCGGCCCCAGGCTGTAGGCCGTTCCGCTGGGAAAGCTGGCGCCGACGCCGGCGGCGGTGTTGAAGCGCGACGGCAGGTTCGAGCCGTTGCTGTAGAAGTGCGCGTAGCTGCCCTGGATGAACCCCATGGTCTTGGGATCGGCGGGCGCCGAGTTGTCCGTGACCTCGACAAGCTGGCAATCGGCGCTGCCCGGCGCGCCGGTGCCGAGGTTGGCGATCACCGCCAGGTCGCCCGACTTGAAGCCGGTGCGGTCGTAGGTGGACACCGTCTGCGCGGTGACGCGGCTGTAGGTGGTCTGGCTGGTGAAGTAGGCCGAGGTGCCGTAGAGGGTGGCGATCTCGTCGGGCTGGTTGGTGGCGTCGTGGTCGACGATCACGACCGGCGTCATCGGAAAGGCGAGCGGCCCGCTGGCGTTCTGGTCGAAGCCGGAAACCTGGCATCCCATGATCGCCGGCTCGGCGCCGCCGAAGCCCTGGCCGGCGAGACGAAGGTCGCGCTCGATGCTGAACATGGCGATCGAGCCGGTCGTCTGCGAATCGCTGCCGGCGACGGTGGCGCGGGTCCGCGCATCCCAGACCGAGACGGTCTGGAAGATCACCAGCATGCCGATCATGCCGATGGCCAGCCCGACCATAACCTCGACCAGCGTCATGCCGCGCTGCGCGAGCGGGAAGCGGTCTTGCTTCGACGACTTCATGGCGGCCTTCAGTTGATGTACGAAACCAGCTCGTACCGATGCATCGGCGCGAACGCGACCGCCGCCGAAGACGGCGGCTGCCAGCAGATGGTGACCGTGACGCGGTTGAAGCCCGAGCCCGGGGTCTGGTCGATCGTGATCTGCTGGCTCACGTTGGTCGCGCCCGGCAGCATTCGTTTCGTGTCGACGGCGCCGGAGATGCGGCTCACCCAGTCGAGAACCGCGGGGTTGGTCGAGGCCCCGCCGGCGAAGGAGCAATAGCCGCCCGAGGCGGGCTGATGCGCGAAGGACAGGAGCGCTGCGTTCGGGACGAACGAGTTCGCCGCCTGGTTGTACGCGGCGGCCTGCATCTGGATCGCCATCTCCGAGACGATCTCGTTGGCGTAGTTGGCCGCCTCCGTGCGGTACTGCGAATCGGACTGCGCCGCGATCGCAACGCTGCCCATCGCCACCATGCCGAGGATGCCGAGCGAGAAGATGAGGATGGCGATCAATGCCTCGATCAGCATGACGCCTTGCTGCTTACGCTTGTTCATGGTGTGCAGGACCGGGTGTCGCCGACGGAGGCGGCGGGATCGCACAGACGCACCTGGCCGCCGGGTGCGACGACGATGTTCCAGCAGCGGACCGGACCGGCCGGCACGCAGAGGCCGGCGGACGGGTTCTCGATCGCGATGGTGCCGACGCCGGCAGTGGCCGCGCCGAGGCCGTTGAAGCGAACGATTGGCGCCGTGGCCAGGATCGTCACCCGCGGCGTCGCGCCGCCGCCTTCGAGGGCGCTCTTGGACTCGATGGCCGGCGCGTCGTAGGGCCCGGGGTTCACCGTCTGGCTGCGGATCACCCAGTTCTTGCCGGTGACGTCGGGCGCCAGGGAGTTCTCGATGCCCAGGCCGATCGGCGTGTTGGTCATCGCGAACTCGACCGGCACGTTGCGCCGGATCGCCTCGCTGCGCGCCTGGCTGAGGCCGGCATAGAAGCTTTGCGCCACCGCGCCGAGCCGGGCGTTGTTGATGTACTCGGAGAACGACGGCATGCCGAGCATCATCAGGATGGCGACGATGGTCATCGCCGTCGCCAGCTCGACCAGCGAGAAGCCGCGCTGCGCCGCGTTCATCAGCACGACCCGTCCTTCTTCAGAACCCAGCAGGTGGCGGAAAGGGTCCAGCCGGCCGGCGCGCCGGTGGTCGAGCGGACGTTGGTTTCATTGACGGTGTAGACGAAGCCCAGCATCGGCCCGAAGCCGGTGGCCGTGACCAGATAGGTGGTCGGCGACGTCACGTTGCAGGCGAAGTTGAAGTGCGCGGTAGGCCCGGGCGGGGGCGCTACCGTGTTCGCGGTGCAGGCGGCCGGCAGGGCGGTCGGCTGCCACGACCGGTTGTCCTGGAAGAAGCGCTCCATCTTCAGGCGCTGGTCGGAGAGCGTCATCGTCGCTTCGGTGATGCGCGAGCGCATCACGTATTCCGAGTACTGCGGAATCGCGATGGCCGACAGGATCGCGATGATCGCGACGGCGATCATCAGCTCGATGAGGGTGAATCCGTGCTGGGTGCGCATACGCGGTCCTTTGTGGAGGGGAGTGTAGGAATGGCCTTTCGCCGCTCGCAGGAGCAACCGACGGACGGGCCGGCCAGGGGTATCGAACGGCAGCCGCTCGATGCGCCCCGGCATCAATTCACGAATCT